>WNFE01003066.1_pt1 | contig 12374 bp, 10 predicted proteins | sample 5400451 | NCBI WGS metagenome assembly WNFE01 (sample SAMN13153344, study PRJNA577476) | soil metagenome | isolation source: 200 cm saprolite under Douglas fir tree site 2 hole 2 | place: USA:California | collected 2015-04-18
CTGCTCCTTCGGTTCAGTCTGGGGGGGCACGACCCGCTGTAAACCTAAGCAAGCCGTTCGCCAAATTTTCGCTACTTGACAAGTCCGTTTAAAAGCACACTGTTACATTTCAATCTTCTATTTTTCTTCGCCGTTTCTTAGACCGTTTTCATGAAGCGCTTCCAGATTGGCATCCCCAAACCGGAATCCCTCCCAAAAGGGCCCTCCCCTTTTTCTTCGTTTTCACTCGCCCGGACTTGCACTACAATGGGGTCAGTCTGGACGATCTTTCTCCCGCGCAATGCCATGCCCTTGAACCGGCCCAACCTGACACTCGATCAGCAATCCTTTCAGGGCTTGCTCTCAGCCGCCTTCACCATTCAGGAGCATAACGACCGCCGGAAACTCGCTCGACAAACTCAGGCCGAACCGGAAGCCCGCCCCGAACCGGAGGCCGCCAGAGGTTGCCGGCATTGTGGCGCTCCGATGTCGGCAGATGCATCGCGCTGCGGGAGCTGCGGCCGGGAGGAGTTCCGTCCCGGGGAACGGATGCAGCGCAAGTGGGCCTCGATGTGGCTCATGAGTCAGGAGCAAGGCTTGTGGCCCGAGCGTGCTCCCGAGATTGCCGAAGGTACACGGACCGGTGTCCCGCCAGTTGGCCCCGAGCGCCGGCCGCTCGCTCAGGCGGCGCATGATCGAACTCGCGACACATCAGCGCTCGTCACACCCGCGCTCGACACACCGACGCTCGTCACGCCGGCGCTCGATGATCGAAGTCTCGACACATCGGCACTCGTCACACCAGCGGCGGAATACAAAGGGATCACCGAAGCCACCGAAGACTTGACGGCAGAAGACCCGACAGCAGAAGTCTTGACACCGGAAGACGCGGCGCCAGAAGACTCCGATCCGGCCCTCCAGCCCTTCGAGTTATCCACGAGCGACGATTCTTTCCTGACCGACGCCAGCGCCCGCCCCAGGTCCATGATTCAGCGCTTTTCGGAATTGCGTGTGAAGCTGCGTTTTCAACGCGCCGACCTGTATCTGGGGACGGCTATCCTCGTCGCCACGGTGGCCCTGCTGTGGCCGGTGGCTACGCCGCCGCGCCGCGCCGCGCTCGGCCCGTGGGAACGGGCGCTGGTGACGCTCGGAATCGCCGAGGCTCCCGCAGCCACGCCCGTGGTCCATTTTCAGGGGGACCCAGCCATCAATGTGTGGATCGATCCGCACACCGCTATCTATTACTGTCCCGACGAAGAGCAGTACGGCAAGACCGCCGGCGGCCACTTCAGCAGCCAGCGGGAAGCGCAAATGGATAGCTTCGAACCCGCCGGCCGCAGCCCCTGCGAGTAACCGTCCGCCAAGAGTCCTAAGATCACGGGCACCTCGCTCGCCTTGTCGGCGCCTCGGCGGTTCTTAGCTATTACCGCGACCACGTGCTGAGTCATACGGTGGAGGGACGGGCGTCTCGCCTGTCCAGCAGTATGGCGGCCGGGCGGGGGACGCCCGGCTCTCCACCAGCAAGCGTGGGATGGACAGGAGTAACCATCACGCGGTCTCGTTAGTTACCGCGGTGGTATCCCAACGCGAAGTATTCCTCTCGGAGAACTCTGAGTGGATTGGTTCTCAACGGGTGACCATCGTAACCAGCGCGAATTACAAAGGGCCAATCTAACGGTATTGCACTGTCGTGCTTTGACCCATCTCTGACCCACCCCTACGATGACACTAAGACGCGGCATGTCCGCGAAACGATAAGAGCCTTCGAACCTCAATATGGTGCATTCCACAACGCGGAAGAAAGACCGGGGCTTTTCCCTGCTTGAATTGATGATCGTCGTTGCCATCATCATGATTTTGGCGGCGATCTCCGTGCCTCGCATAATGAACACCATCAGTGACATCAAGCTACGATATTTTGCGACAAACTACAGCGGTCTTCTGCAGTCGGCTCGCATGCAAGCGGTCCGAAAAAACACCTATTACTCGGTCCAATGGACCACATTGTCTACCGGCGGCGGTGCATACTTTGTCTCCAAGAGCACCACGTACGCCGCCGGCGATCCGGTCCTACCCCTCGGCAGCCAGATAACCGTCCACGTCGGAAGCGGCAGCGGCGCCCCCAACGAAACCGCATTTATCAGCGGCACCAGCACCGGCGGCCTGAGTTTCGCCCCCATTACGGGGACGAGCGACCCGAGCTTCAATGCGCGCGGACTCCCTTGTGTTGTGGCCTCGCTCGCCTGCCCGTTCGTTCCCGGTCAGGGCTTCGTTGTGTTTCTGTCGAAACCCTCACTGACTGGAAATATCGATTGGGCTGCGGTCGCCGTCACCCCGAGCGGACACATGCAGATTTGGACCTGCGACGGCAGTAACAATTGGATACAACGGGATTGAGGGACAAAACAAGAGGGACAAACAAAATGTCTGAGTCGCCAAACATTCGATCGCGGAGTGCCCGGCATCGGGCGAGACTCGGTGAGCGCGGAATGTCGCTGCTCGAACTTGTCATCGCCATGGCCGTGCTCACCATCGGGATGATGGGGTCGATGGTCATGATCCTGGCCGGCATGCAATCCAATTCGCGGAACAAAACCGATAACACGGCAACCGTTCTGGATCAGGAGATCCTCGAGATGTTTGCGACGTTGAAGCAATATCCGAAAACGGGGTATGCCACGATTTACGACTGCGCCCTCACCGGCTCGAACGCCCACTGGGCCTCGCTGGTTCAGGGGACGCCTGCAAGCGGTGGAGCGGGCGCGACCCTCTATACCTCAGCGACAGCACCTGCAGGGTACAACGTCGGCGACATTGACTGGTCGCAAGCGGCTCCTACCCTGGCGACCGCCTCGACCGTGGGTTACGCCATGAAATACCAGACGTGCAGCGGCGACATGTATGAAGTTCGCTGGAACATTATGGAAGTCAGTCCAAATCCGGACAGCCGCATCAGCTTACTGACCGTCTCGTCGCGGGAAACTGCGGCAGCAGGATCGAAGCTTGGCATGCTGTTCGCTCCCCCCACGACCCTGCGCACTCTCATTGAAAACTGAGCCGATATGAACATGAAGAGACCTCGACAAACCTCACTTCCATCGCAAGCCGGCTTCTCGCTGCTGGAACTCATCATCGCGACTGCAATTCTGACGATTGTGATGGCGGCCGTGTTCAATGGCGTCAACCTCGTCACCCAGCGCAGTCAGGCAGAACAGGTCAAGGTCGATCTCACTCAGGAAGGGCGCGAGTTCATTGATGAGTTTGAGCGCGACCTGCATCAGGCGGGGTATCCCAACTGCCGCATGGTTGCGACCTCAGGCGCTTCCAATTGCGACTATACCGGCGGTACAACCCTCGTGGCGAAAAACTCGCAGGTGGCGGCTGGCTTGGTCTACATTTCCAGCACCTTGATCATTTTCGAGGGAGACGTGGATGGTGACGGCGCGGTGGACTCGGTCCAGTACCAGCTCGTGGATTCCACGAACGCCGCGCCCACCGTGGGCTCAACCTGTCCCTGTACCATCCGGCGCAGCCAGGTGAAGAAAGACGTCACGAATTCAACCGCGCCCCTTGCCCAGACCCCTTCTTTCAGTCAGGAATTGCAGAACGTCGTCAATAGCGGACAGCCTTCGGGCACTGCGCAATACGGAGGCGGGTTGACGATAGCAGGCAATACGGCTTGGACGGGAATCACCAATGACGCATACTACGCTGCCATTAGCAGCTTCAAAGATTATCCGGTGTTTCAAGCCTATGACCAGAATGGCAACATCATCCCTCTGCCCTTGACCATTGCGAACTCTTCGGACTGGGCAAAACTGACGTGCGACCCCGCTTCCGGCGGATCATGCGTTAAGTCGATCCGCCTTACGATCAATCTCCTGGCAAACGGGATCACCGGCATTGATTCGAAGACCAATGTCCGGCCGGTGACGACCTTGGTAGGGGACGTTCGCCTGGTGAACAACTAAGTGAATAACTAAGCCCAGGTGAACAACTAAGGAGGACTTCTTGCATATGCGCAAACGCAACCTTTGCAACCCGAACCTTCGCAACCGGAATCTTCGCAACAAGGAACGCGGCATCGCCCTGCTCATCGTCCTCATGGCGCTCTTTCTGATTTCTGCCGTCGGCATGGGCATGATCTTCATGTCAAATACCGAAACCTCGATCAACCAGAACTATAAGGACACGCAGTTGGCTTTCTTTGCGATGCGAGGCGGACTCGAAGAAATGCGCGACCGCATGCGGTCCAATAGCGTAAATCCGATTACGCTTCCGACGGCCATGCCCGGCACCGCGAATTCCATTATCTATATCAGGAATCCCGGGGCATCGGAGACGGTGGATCCGGCAACGTACAGCAGCACGAATAACTACTTCGACGATGAGTTTTGCCACGAGACGTTCTCCGGGCTGACAACTGTCGCCCTGGGCACGCCGTGTCAATCCACCGCGACGGCGCCACCCTCGGGCAGCGTGGCTACCTACGTCGCCAGCACTTCGCCGTACACCGGTACATCTTCCTCCCTGAAATACAAATGGGTTCGGATCACGCTGAAGCAGAATGGGACCTTCCCGACTGCCCCAGTGGATTCGGGAATTGCCAGTTCGCAGGTCTGCTGGGACACCGGGAACACCAAGGAGGTTTCAGCGAATGCGCTCGGGTATACCGATTGCGCTGCGGCCAAAGCCGCCGGCCTCACTGTCGGCCCCGTATACATTGTTACCTCACTCGCCTACACGCCGCAGGGGAGCAGACGCATCGGCCAATATGAGGCAGCGGCCGCAAGCATCACGCCACCACCATCGGCTTTGGGATTGGACGGACCGGGTTCTAGTTTCAGTCCCGCACCAACTTCGAACAATTACGTCACCAGCGGCATTAATGGCGACGGCCCCGCGCCACCTGCTGTGCCCGGCTGCTCTCCCACGAGCCCAGTCTCAGTACCGGCCATAAGCACTGGAGACGATCCTGGTAGGCTTACGGTCGTGGCCGACATTCCCACCAATCGGTATGGTAACTACCCGGGAACTGTTCCACCGTGGCCGGCGCTTGCCCTTCCGTCAGTTATCAATGAAGGACCGACAGGTGGAAACCAGTTAAGCGGTCAGTGGTCAACCCCGGCACAACTCAACTCCCTGGTAGCTACCATCGCGAATGGAGCCGACGTTACCATTAACTGTGCCATCGGAACGCCGTGCAGCGGATCGCCACCTTACGGCACACCCACCGCCCCGCAAATAACCTATGTGACCGGCGATCTTAACTTTGGCAGCACCAGCGGCGCTGGCGTGCTGGTCGTAACCGGGACGCTCAATGTCACCGGGCAATCGACTTTCGACGGCCTGGTCCTGGTGATTGGGCAGGGAGCCATGTCGGTAGGCGGTGGGGGTGACGGCACATTCTATGGAGCAGTATTCCTGGCCAATACCAACGCCCACACGTCCCCGTACGCGCAACTTGCTACGTTGGGGCCTACCTTAATGCAGTGGAACGGCGGCGGCAAGAATGGTATCTACTACAACAGTTGCTGGGCCGACATCGGAAACCGCCTGCACTATATAGTGGTCGCCTCCCGCGAAGAGATGTACTAACCATACCTCGGGGAGGGGCGGGTAATCTAGGGACCCCCACTCATTCGCATTTTTTTTACGAATGAGTGGGGGTCCGTACCTCTCCAGTTACTGAACGATGTGTTGTGAAAAAGCCCCGCGAGACTCAGGCGTGGTAAACCTGATCGTGCTGCCGCGCCTCATACCACAGCGCCAGTTCGACCCGGTTCCACAGGCCGAGCTTGTCGTAGATCAATCGCAGATAATTCTTCACCACATGCTCGGTGGTCCCGAGCGAATCGGCGATCTCCCGGTTCTTGCAGCCCTCGGCTACGCGCTGGATGATGAGGTGTTCGCGTTCGCTTGGCCCGCGACGGTTTGCTGTCTCTCCAACCATAATTGCCTCCTATAAAGTAAAGTCGCGAGTTTAACCCGCTTGATTCCCCCCTTGATTCCGAAACGCAGAAACAGGCGGTTGAAATGTGCTTTGACGGTTCGTTCGGCGATGTTTAGATCTTTAGCAATTTCCGAGTTGTCACATCCCTGGAGAAGCAAATCGATGACCTGACGTTCCCGTGGGCCCACTTGGTTGAACTTCTCTTCCATGGCACTGCACCTCTCCGATGCGACCCCGACCGCTGCAAGTGGCAAGCAACCAAGTCCCTCGGCGCATCTGGATTCGGGTCTTTGGGACTGACTTTTGCATTCACGCGGCCAAATCGCTCCCTGGGTGTTAACTAACTGTAAATATTTTGCTTGTGCGTTTTTTGCGGGTAAAACTGCTATGTCACAGTCGCGTTAGGAGAACTACGGGCAGAGACGTACACTAGTTTTGCTCAGCACCTAGGGTGAACCCCTTAGCACAAAATTCCGGAATACCTTCCGATAACGAGTCTTTTACACAGAAGTACAGCCCGGCGAGTCCGCTCTTTTCCCCATCCTCGTCCCATATAATGAGCCGTGGACTTCAAGCTGGTAAGCAGCTACAAACCCCAAGGCGATCAGGGACGAGCCATCGACACTCTGACCCGCGGCGTCTTCGATCGCGAGCAGCATCAGGTTCTGCTCGGCGTCACCGGATCCGGCAAGACCTTCACCGCCGCCAAACTGATCGAGGCCGCTAATCGCCCCGCGCTGGTCATGGCCCACAACAAAACTCTAGCCGCCCAGCTCTACCACGAGTTCAAAAGCTTCTTCCCAAACAACGCCGTCGAATACTTCGTCTCCTACTATGACTACTACCAACCGGAGGCATATGTGCCGGCGGCGGATCTTTATATTGAGAAGGAATCTACGATCAACGATGAGCTCGACAAGCTGCGGTTGTCGGCTACTCGGTCGCTCTTTGAGCGGCGCGATTGTTTGATTGTGGCGTCGGTCAGTTGCATCTATGGGCTGGGCTCGCCGGAAGCTTACTACGGGATGATGCTGTTTCTGGAAAAGGGACAGAAGATCAAGCGCTCGGACATCACTCGCAAGCTGGTCGACATTCTTTACGAGCGCACGGAAGGGGATTTCCGGCGCGGGACTTTTCGCGTGCGCGGGGATGTCATCGAAATTTATCCCACTTATGACGACAACGCTTATCGGGTTGAAATGTTCGGCGATGAGATTGAATCGCTCTCGCAGATCGATCCTCTCTTCGGCACGGTCAAGCAGCGTTACATGCGGCTGCCGATTTATCCGAAAACGCACTATGTGATGAAGGAAGAAACTCGCGCCTCCGCTGTTACTTCTATAAAAGCCGAACTGGCCTGGTGGGAAGCGGAGCTTGAAAAGCAAGGACGGCTGGTTGAATCGCAGCGCATTCATCAGCGCGTTATGTACGACCTGGAAATGATCAAGGCCATGGGCTACTGCCATGGCATTGAAAATTACTCGCGGCATTTCACCGGACGCCTTCCGGGCGAGCCCCCACCTACGCTGCTCGATTATTTTCCTCGCGACTTTCTGATGTTCATCGACGAGTCGCACCAGACCGTGCCGCAACTTCACGGCATGTATCACGGCGACCGCTCACGCAAGCAGACGCTGGTCGAATACGGATTTCGGATGCCCTCGGCGCTCGATAACCGCCCGCTTACGTTCGAAGAGTTCGAGCATCGCACTAACCAGATTGTTTATGTCTCCGCCACGCCCGGGCCTTACGAGCTTACTAAGTCCGCCGGCGTGGTGGTGGAACAGATCATCCGCCCCACCGGTTTGATCGACCCGCCTGTCGAGATACGTCCGGTCAAAGGACAGATCGACGACCTGCTGCACATGATCCGCGACCGCGTCGCTCGCAACGAGCGCGTGCTGGTAACCACGCTGACCAAGCGCATGTCCGAAGACCTGGCCGAGTATTACAGCGAAGTTGGCGTGAAGTGCCGTTACATGCACTCCGAAATCGAGACGCTGGAGCGGGTGAAGATTTTGCGCGACCTGCGCAAGGGCGAGTTCGATGTATTGATTGGAATCAATCTTTTGCGCGAAGGCCTCGACCTGCCCGAAGTGTCGCTGGTCGCGATTCTCGACGCCGACAAGGAAGGCTTCCTCCGCTCCGCCGGTTCGCTGATTCAAACCATTGGACGCTGCGCCCGCAACCTGAACGGCCAGGCGATCCTCTATGCCGATCGCATGACCGACTCCATGAAAAAAGCCCTCGACGAGACCAACCGCCGCCGCGCCATTCAGCAGGCCTATAACGAAGAAAACGGGATTACGCCTGAATCGATTATTCGTCCGCTGGACATGACGCTCGTCGCGATTGTGGCCGCCGACTACACCGACCTTACCGGCCCCGAAGCTGACGGCATTCCGGATCTGAAATCGCAGGAAGAGTTGGATGCTTACATTGCAAAGTTAGAGAGCGATATGCGGGAAGCGGCCAAGCGGTTTGAATTCGAGAAGGCGGCTAAGCTGCGAGATACGATTAAGGAATTGCGGACTAAGGAATTTCTGATCGCGTAGCCATAGCCGATCCCGGCTGTCCACTAAGCTAATGATGTTTTCACTGGATCCCCATTGCGAGTGTTTCCGAAGCCGCCTGAACCATACTGAGAACCTGCTCTGGTGAAAAATCCGTTGTGCGCGGGGTGGTAGAGGCGTATGCTTCCCCCGCCAGAGTCCAAAGGGAAATTCCGGATCAAAACTCAACCTGGAGGCAAATGATGAAACGTTTATTTGCAGGGCTATGCGTGTTGGCCCTCCTGTCCTTGATCTCACTCCTGCGGCCAGTTCAAGCGCAAACAGCGGCAGTCGCGACCAGGACTGCAGGGCCGTTCAGCTACGACGTGTCCCACGAAGTCACACTCAATGGGACGGTGTCGAGTGTGCTTACGAAACCCTCCGCGGGAATGATTTGGGGTTCTCACCTCCTGCTCGCAACTACCTCCGGGCCGGTGGATGCAAGTTTGGGGACCTTCGGTTTGCGAGGCAAGGGCGCTGTCTCTGTCGCCGCAGGCCAGCAAGTTGAAGTGACCGGCGTCATGAAGACGATTAAGGACAAGCAAGTCTTCCTGGTCCGCACTGTGAAAGCGGGTGGCCAGGTCTATACGATCCGAAACGAGCACGGGTTCCCCGTGTCGCCGCAGGCACGCGAGCGTGCAAGCCGGAAGACGGCAGGGGAGGGACTATGAACCGCAAAGCTTACGTAAGCATCCTTGCCTTAATTTCCCTGGCCTTAATTTTCTTGCCGAGCTGCAGTAGTTCGCACTCGACACCACCGGTCGAATCGATCGCGGCGACGAGCGGATCAGGGCAAAGCACGACGGTCAGCACGGCGTTTGCAGCGCCGCTGGTGGCGACAGTGACGACGGGCGGATCGCCGACGAGCGGCGCGACAGTGACGTTCACGGCTCCGTCGTCGGGAGCAAGTGGCACATTCGCGAATGGAACGACTACGGATACGGAGACGACCGACGCGAGCGGCGTGGCCACCTCGACGGCGTTCACAGCAAATGGAACGGCCGGAGCTTATACGGTCACTGCTGCGGTTACAGGAGTGTCGACGCCAGCCAACTTCAGTCTGACCAACACAGCAGCAGTGACTTCGAGCAACTATTCGTTTTATCTGAGCGGGATGGAGGCCGCATTTAATTTTTACGCCCTCGCAGGCTCGGTGACCATCGACTCGAATGGCAACGTCCTTGCGGGCGAACAAGACTATAACAACGCTTTTGGCATCACCTCACCTCAGCCTTCCGGCGACACAATCACGGGAGGAACGCTGACGGTCGATGCTACAACCGGCCAGGGGACACTCACCCTGATCACGAATAACACGGCTGTAGGCGTGAGCGGGACCGAAACCCTCGGCGTCCAGTTTGCGAATACCAAGCACGCGCTCATCATTCAGTTTGATGGGGCAGCAACATCCAGCGGAAGCATGGACTTGCAGACACTACCGAGCACGCTCACCGGGGGTTATGCCTTCACCCTTGCTGGAGTGGACCCCAGCTACAATCCGATTGTGACCGGGGGCGTATTCTCGATCAGTGGCACCACCTTGCAGAATGGTCTTGTCGACGCCGATGATCTTGGAACTGTAACGCTGGGAACGGCTTTCAGCGGAACGATCTCAGCTCCCGATTCCTTCGGGCGCGGCACTATCACCAACACTGGTATAGCAGTGACACTCAACTATTACATCGTTGGTCCGGAAGCTATACGGATCATTGATGTGGATACTACCGATTCGGTCGTCGGGTCGGCGTTCGGCCAGGGCGCTGGCGCCTTCGGCAACGCATCGCTCGGAAGCTCCGTGTTTGGTGTCGAAAGCAACTCGTTGGTCGCGTTTGCCTATGCTGCGGCAGGCATGTTTACTACGGTTCCGGGCAGCGGCACATTCCAGGGTGTCGCGGATGACATTGAAGAGGGCGTTCCCTTTAGCGGTACCGCGATCTCAGGCTCCTATTCCATTGCGAGCAATGGATACGGTAGCCTGACGATCACGCCCGGAGACTTGGGAGACGTCAGCGCCCTGGGGATATATATGACTGACCCAAATCTCAATCTGAATGATCCGAATAACACGACCAGCGGATTAGGAGGCGCTCTGGTTGCCGACCTGGATGTGAACCTCAACGGTACAGGAGTCCTGATTCCGCAAACGGACACCTCAGCTGCCAGCTTTGCGGGCAACTATGCCTTTGGAGCTCAGGATTACTGGGGGTGCTCGGGCGTTTGCGAGTTCGACTTGGTCGGGCAGGGATCGGTTACGGGCGGGACTTTGAGCGGAACCGGACTCGTCAGTGATCCCTTTGGCTTCTTCGGCGCCAGCACGGCGGATTCCGGGGTTACATTCTCGGGGACTGCGACCCCTGACGGGGCCAACGCTGGGCGCTATACAATTCCGCTCGCCGTCACTGCCGATGGCGCACTGGTTGATTTCCAGGTAGTCATCTATCAGGCAAGTGGTGGACAGTTGTTCTGGGTGGATGAAGATATCGACAGTCTATTCCTTGGATCCCTCCAGCAGCAGGGGTCGCTAACCGGACTGGCCGCGGCAAAAGTGGCGCGGCGAAAACCAAACCGAAACGGAAACCCTAGCCAGTAACCGGGAACAGGGCACAGCCGAGACGATCCGGCTGCGCCCTCCCTCATTTCGGTCGGCCGTCGAGTGGACGAATTCCATCTGTCTCGCTGACCAATCTCCGCTTTGACGAATCTGCCGATCGAGAGTAAGTTGGCCTCTATTTGGGATGACGGTTTTGGATGACTTTCGATAAGGAGAAGCCATGTTCTGCGCAAATTGCGGTGCCACGCTTCAGGAGAGCAGCCAGTTTTGCGATCGGTGTGGCGCTCCGACCAATCCCGCTTCTGCGCAAGTTGCAGTGCCAACCGAAGCCGGCAAAACCAGCGGAAAAGCCCTCGGAAGTCTGATCTCGGGAATCTTCGGTTTGCTCCTGTTTCCGGTGGCGATTGTGGCCATCATTCTCGGCCATATCTCCCGCTCGGAGATTTACAAGAGCAATGGCCGCCTGCAAGGAGCCGGGATGGCTTTGACCGGACTCATCTTCGGATATGCGGGGATCGCGTTCATCCCCATTATTTTGATCATCGCGGCCATCGCGATTCCCAACCTGCTGCGTGCAAGGATTGCCGCCAACGAAGCCGCGGCGCTTCATTCCATAAGACAGATCGTCAGCGCCGAAGCTACCTATTACCTGGCTTACCCGGATGCCGGCTACACCTGCACGCTTTCCAGTCTGGCTGGAGGCGAGCGGCCCTCGCCGTCCGCCGCCAAGACGCGGCTGATCGACGATCGTCTCGCAATGGGCGAGGAATATGGTTACCGATTTGTTGTCCAGAATTGTGTCCACCCGGAAACAGGCGAGGGCAAATACCAGGTCGTGGCTTACCCGGTGTCCCCCAATCAGACGGGTGTGAGGGCATTCTGTTCGGACGAAACCGGCGTCATAAAGTTCGACACCCGCGGATCGCCCGACGACTGCCTGGCGAATGGGGAGCGGCTGCAGTGAAATTTACTAGCGAGGCGCAATATCCACGCTCCACGCCCGCTACGCCAACTGCTCTTTCTCCGCCACTGCCCGGCGAAAATATTCCAGCGAAAGCTTCAGCCCGCTTTCCAGCTCCACTTTCGGTTCCCATCCGAGCAGCCGCTTCGCTTTCGAAATATCCGGACGACGCTGCTTCGGATCGTCCTGCGGCAGCGCTTCGAACTTAATCTGGCTCGCCGATCCTGTCGTCGCAATCACCTTCCGCGCGCACTCCAGAATCGAGAACTCCGTCGGATTCCCAATATTCACCGGCTCATGCTCCGCAGATCGCGCCAGGCGCAGAATCCCGTCCACCTCATCGCTCACGTAGCAGAAGCTGCGCGTCTGGCTGCCGTC
>WNFE01003068.1_pt1 | contig 12371 bp, 16 predicted proteins | sample 5400451 | NCBI WGS metagenome assembly WNFE01 (sample SAMN13153344, study PRJNA577476) | soil metagenome | isolation source: 200 cm saprolite under Douglas fir tree site 2 hole 2 | place: USA:California | collected 2015-04-18
AGGAAACTTTGACCTTCGCCCGATAGGCCTCGACCTTGCCATCCTTCAACTGCATGTCGAGCTGTGAGACTTCCGCCACACGGAGGTCGCGCAGGGTCTGCCCCGCCCGCTTGACCGCCGCCGCAGCTGCTTTCTCCCAAGACTCCGTGCTGGTCCCGACCAACTCGATCACCTTGTAGACGCTCTCTGCCATGTGAGTCTCCTTGTCATCTTGGGTTGGTCGCTGCCTAACGGGCCGGGCCCGCTGGCTACCTTCTCGGCTCATATCGCATCGCCACCGTCCCCGAGTCGAACTCCAGCCGGCTCACGAGCTTCAAGTCGACACGCTTCGATAGCCCCGCGAACAACGTCGGCCCATGGCCCGCGAGCCTGGGCTGCACCACGAACTCGTACTCATCGATCAATCCCAGCTCCGCCAACGCCAGCGGGAGCTTCACGCCTCCCACGCGCAGTCCCTTACCCGACTCCCGCTTGAGCTGCTGAACGGCGTTGCCCAGATCCCCGCGCACGAGCTCCGCGTTCCAATCGACCCGGTCCAGGGTGCTCGACACGACGTACTTCTTTGCCGCGTCGATCGTCCGGGCGAAGGGTTCCTGCGACGGCGGCCGGAACGCCGCCTCCATCATTTCGTAGGTCACCCGGCCAAAGAGGAGGGCATCGGCCTGGTCAAGGTTCTCGACGGCGTGACGATGCAAGTCTTCGTCCGCGGACATTGCACGATGATCGCAGCACCCGTCCAATGTGACGTTGATGGAATACCGAAGCGGTCGCATTACAAGCGCTCCATGAATGCCTTGAGGGCGACTGCATTATTGAACCGCAGCTCTCGCGAAGCGTAAACGAATGTGACCGGGCCCGCTCGAAAGCGCTGACGAGCCGCATTCGGTGAGGACGGGCGCCGCGAGCTCTAAGCGCGTGTTAGTCCGCACGCGTCGCTACCTCTTCCTCGGGTCATCCGCAGGATTGACATAGGCCACCCCCCAGGGGCCGATGCCCTGCGACTGGACGATCGTCTCGCCCCGAGTCCAATAAAAATGATGAATTCCTCTCGGGATGACGATGAAGCTTCCGGCCGGCATGGGCTTCGTTGCCTTCACGTCCAGCTTGTCGCCGAAGCCGATGTTGAGCGTGCCGGCGATCACGGTGAGGTGCGCATCGGCTGGGTGGGAGTGTGCTGGAATATGGTAGCCGTCGGGTATCTTCAGGCGGTACGTGAACGGCACGTTGGCCACCGTTCGATCGCCCTCGAGGGTGGCGCACTTGGGTCCGCGTGGAATCGCAGCGGAGCAGGCCTCCCAACTCAACTCCTCCGCCCTCACCAAGATGGTCGACTTGGCGACGGCGGCCGCAGGATTCGTCGGCTCCTGGCGAAGCGACCCTGGAAGCGTGAGCAGTAGGGCCCCGGCTGCCACGGCCCCGTAGTGGGCTCTGTTCATGGCGATGGTGCCTCCTCTCGTATGCGCGTGCGGGCTAGCGGATTGCGCCTAAGCTGCGGCGCGCTGAAGAAAGATTCATTCCTTCGGCTAGCGTGTACACGACGACCGGAGCCAGGCGACGACCGTTCGTGCAAGAGCAACGCGCCGGTCGGAAAACGAGTGGTCGGTCTGCCACGCTAGCGCTGTCACGCGCCGCGCCCCGACCCTGTCGAGGGCGGTGACAAGGCTGTCCTCATCCGCCTTGAACGTGGTGCCGACGAGAAGTATCGGGCGGTCGCTCAGCGCTCGCGCACGCGCGGTCACATCCCAGTCCTCCGCGTTGGCTTTCATCTCGGCGACGAGTCCCGCACCACCCCGCTCCGCCCGGTACGGCGCTCCAGGCGCGGTGAGCGAATCGTTTGCTACCACCAGCGCGGAGTCCGCCGAGTGGTTCCGCCGGAGCACGCGTCCGTACGCGCCGACGTTCCTCGAGTCCAGCGCGCCGACGCAGGTGACCCTCGAGTCCGCGGCAGCCGCCATGAGCGCCAGCCATCCGCCCATGCTGTGGCCCACGAGCGCGACTCGAGAAGAGTCGATGCGAAACTGCCGCGCGATTGCGCCTGACCGAACCCAGCCCAGCGCCGCGTGAACATCTTCGAGCGCGTGAGTGCGCGAGAACGTACCGCCGCTTCCCCAATTGCCCCGGTAGTCGAAGAAGAGCACAGTGTATCCGGCGCGCCGAACCGCCTGGGCGAGGTCGAGGTTCCGCTCGTTGCCAGGGTTGCCGTGGAGCAGCAACACAGCTGGATGCGGTCCCGCCCCGGCCGCGAGGTAAAGCAGGCCGTTGAGCCGTTCGCCTCCACTCTCTAACGCGATCTCCGCCATCCGGGCCGGGTAGGCGGAGTCCACGGCGGGCGGGTCCATCGTGACCGGGTCGTAGAGTTCCGCGGACGGACCTACACTCGGGCTCACCGTCGCGCCGGCCCGAAGGCTGGTCGCCTGGCAACCAGAGGCGGCGAGTAGCAAGAAGAGGGCGCTCAGCCGCAAAGCATCAGAATACGTACATGAGCTCCGATGGCGTCCGCGGTGAATTCATGCCGCGGTGCAGGTGAGCACCAAAAACAGAGGTGAGCTACGGTTGCTGTTGCGCCCACCATCGCCGAGCGGGCCGCGTGAGCGGCGCCGCCCGGTTGTGGCAGAGCCTCCCGACAGACGCGTTACTTTTTGCGCGTGCCCTTGATCGAGCCTTTGACGACATCACCGCTGGCGTAGCGCGCCTCGATCGTGCCGGACACGTTGTCGCCCTTGAAATGGAGCGTTTCACGCGTGGTGACCGTCTGTCCCGCTCGCACGACGCTCTGGAACGGCCCGGCCTCCGTGACTAGGCTGTCCCCGCCCATCGCGACGATCCGAGTCGGTATGGGATCGCGGCCCGCGAGGTTGGTCACCAAGCTCTTCCCATCGGCAGGTACGACCAGCTCGGAGGTCACGGCCGTGTCCTTGCCGGCAGCGGTCTTTACTGCGCTTTCTATGGTCCACGTTCCGGCGACATCCGCGAGCTGGACGGTCGCTGCAGTGTGATGCTCCACCGGCTTCGGCTGGGCCGGAGGTTGCTGCGCCACAGCCTTCGTGGCGTACCCAGTCAGGCAGACAGTGGACAGGAGTAGGGCGATGCGCATCGGGTCAGTTCCTCCGCTTAGACGGGTTATCGCCGAACACGTGCCACTTGTACTGGTCGGCGAGCGGCTGCTGCGGTGTGAGTCGAGGCCGCGTACGTTACGCACCACGAGCTAAGGCCGCTAGCGCATCAAAAAGGAACGCGGAGGACGCCTCAGGTTTTCCAACTCAGCCTGCGCGCGCCGTCAGCTTCAGGCGCTAGTTAGGCGCCACGCCCATCAGCCCCGCTGCAGCACAATATCCCACTGAATCAGACGGCTCGAAGGATCCTCGCCACTCGGCGCTGGCAATAGCTCCGCGATCAAACGGTCCCTATTACGTGGAACTCCTTGTAACACGAAATCCTGGTCGTTGAGAGGTTCGCCCGCAAAGAACAACTGTGTAACGCATTCATCGGCGCGTCCCGTAACTTCAAAATGAAGGTGTGGTGTCCGCGTGCGGGTTGCATCGAAAGGATACGGACCCGGCTTGATCGTCGTGAAGCGGTACCGCCCCTCTCGATCGGTGAGCTGGACCCCGTAGCCCTGGAAGTCTGGGTCGAGCGGCGCTGGGTTGGCGTCGGACGGATGGTTGTAACGCCCGAACGTGTTCGCCTGCCACAGCTCGACGCGCGCACCACGGACGGGCTCGCCACCCGAATTTAGCACGCGACCTGTTACATGAATGACCTCACCTTGCGCGCGCGAGCGATGGCCCCTCAACTGCGTGAGATCTGAATCCCTCTCGGCCGGCTTAACGACCGGATAGAAAGGACCAAGAATCGCGGATGGCGTCCGAGGAAGCTCGGCTTGCGTCCAACCCCACAACAGGCCTTTCGGCACCCACACGGCTGCCACGCTGGCAGCGATCCCCATTCGCAACAGCTCGCGTCTCGTGACTGCGCGTTCGTAATAGTCCAAGGAGGGTTTCCTCCTGATGGGCGTGGGCGCCTAACGGATCGCGCTTAAGCTGCGGCGCGCTGAAAAAAGAACCATTGCACAATCTACGCGCGCTGTCGGCTTCAAGCGCGTGTTAGGCCGCCCGCTCACAGACGCCCGGCAAGTCTCGCTTGCACTTCAGCTGACGACAGGACTAGCAAGACCTCAAAGTCGACTAGATCGCGCCACTGCGAAAGCCATTGCTCCAGAAGGCTCCGATCAGCGCACTCCATCACCTGATAGCAGCACGCCAAGTCCTCGGTTATCCAACTGCCCACATACTTCAGGCCTTCGGGCGCCAGCCGACCACGATCCCGGAAACGGCGATAGACCGGCACAGGATCACGGCCGCGGAAATTCTCGATGACCATGTACTGCATGGGGGACCTCAGGGTGGAAACAGATTGAATCGGGGCGGCCTAACGGATTGCGCCTAAGCTGCGGCGCCGAGTTGGAATGATCACAAATGGAATTCTACCATCTACGCGCGCCGCCGGCTTCAAGCGCTTGTTAGGCGGCCAGCGTCCGGTCCTTGGTTATCGCGTGTACAGATACACGCCGTAAGCACCTACACCGACGCCGCCGAGAATGAGGACCGTACCCCCCGAGCCACCAACCAGGATTCCTGCCACGATCCCAGCCCCACCGATAATCATCAGCGTGGCGCCGGGGCCACGGCTCCTGAACCGCCGCGCACCAAGAAAATCGGGGTGTACGGTAAGCGCAGGCGTCAGCGCTGGAGTGGACAAGGGTGTTCGCAAGGTAGCGCCGGCGAGCATCTCAGCATGGTACGGGCTTGATTGGGCAAGCCCTGCGCGTGGGCACACGACAACGAAGGGGACGAGGAATGTGGTCACGCGCACGAGAGCTCTGAGCATAGAAGCCGTCATAGGGAGAGGACAAGTGGTGGTTAACATGGCCGCCTAACGATACGCGCTTAAGCTGCGGCCTGCGGCGGCCGCAGACAGGACAAACTCGTTCCCTACCAGGCGGCCGCCGCGGGCCGACAGCTTCAAGCGCTGGTTAGGCGGCAACAGCATACTCACTCTGAACCAGGCCGCTGGCAAAATGGCGAGTAGCGACATGTTTGAGGGGGATATCGCGCTGTAGCGGGCCAAAGAGCGGGATGCCCGTACCGATGAGCACCGGAACACGAGTGATGATGAGGCGGTGAATCAGGCCAGCCTGCAGAAACCGCTGAATGGTGATCCCGCCATCGACGTAGACATTCTTGATGCCGCGCGTCTCAAGCTGCGAGGCAATATCGGCCGGAGCCCCTGCCATTTGTTCCACTACTGCTCCGGGCGGAGCAGTAGCGATCGAACAACTACTGAGCACGAAAACGGGCTTCTTGCCGTAAGCCCACCCGCCGAAGCCGAGGACGGTTTCGAAGGTCTTCCGACCGATGACTAGTGCATCCACGGTGGCCATGAACTCTTCGTAGCCGTGAGGTTCGTCACCGGCAGGCGAGAGAAAATCGAAGGAGCCGTCGGCTCGAGCGATGAAGCCGTCGAGGCTGGTGCCAACAAAGACGGATGCTTTCATTGCCGAATCCTCACGTTGCCGCCTAACGGACCGCGCTTAAGCTGCGGCGCGCTGAAGAAAGATTCATGCCTTAATCTACGCGCGCCGTCACCTTCAAGCGCTGGTAGGCGCCAACTTGTGGCTAGGTGTGGCTCGTAAGCCAACATGGTTGGTTGGGGACCAGGTTGCGCGAATCGAAGATCCGGTTGTGACGAAGAATGACAGGAGGAAGGTGGAGGGTATCGCCTCGAGCATCGATCTTGACCACACGCTGGAAGAAACCGATGCCGCCCACCCGCAACACATGCGGGCCAGGCGGCACTCCGTGTAGCACGACTCGTCCCAGGCTGTCGCCAAGCTGAGTGATTTGGGTACCGATAACCTCAATACGGCAAGGGAAGATGGGCGCGCCCGTGCTATCCTGGACCGTTGCGACAATGATGGTCGCCTGGGCGGCACCAGTTCGCGGACAGAGGGCAGCGAACACGAGGCTCCCGACGAGAGAGCGGTGGAGCCGGTCGGTCATGGGCAGGACCTTCATATGTTGGCCTAACGGAGTGCGCCTAAGCAGCGGCGCCCAGCAAGAATGATCACAATTGGAATTCCACAGACACCAGGCGCCGGCAGCTTCAGGCGCCTGTTAGGCGGCCGGGCCACCTGCTCTACCCCCGCGCACCCAACACCGTACGCCCACCCAGGCAAAGACGAGGGCAAGCAACGGAAAGACGACTGCACCGATGTACGCGCCCTGACCGCCAGGACGCGTATGCGCTAAAGCACCGGTCACGGCGAACAGACGCACCGTGTAGAAGATGAAAAAGGCGCTCAGCGCGAACAGGACGACGGCGAGTATACGCATAAAGTTGGTGTGAAGGGCCGCCTAACGGGATGCGCCTAAGCTGCGGCGCGCTGAAGAAGAATTCATTCCACAATCTACGCGCGCCGCCAGCTTCAGGCGCTTGTTACGCAGCCCCGCGCCAAGACATCCCGAGGCCCCGCTATTTCGCCGGGATCAGATCAAACCTGCCGAACGTCTCCTGATAAAACAGTGCACCTTCCTTGCGATCTCCGCCGCTCCAGTGTTTGTGACCACCCGGAATGCGGATGAAATCGCCCGCGCCGACGCGTTTGGGACCGGCATCATCCCGGTATAGATAGGCGCCACGCAAGACGACAACCAACACGTCCGCCGTATGCGTGTGCATCCCTGCATCATATCCGGCACGGAACCTCGTAAACCCCCCGAACGGTCCCTTGGCTGTATCGCCCCAGGCCACGTAGCTCGAGACCCCCGGCACGAGCGTCGAGTATTTGACGGTCCGGGAACGTGCAAAGATGACGCCGGTACTTTGCTCCTGGTCCGCAAACACGACCGCCGTGGTGACGGCCATTGCTACGACGACTGCAGCGAGCGTCCACGTGCGCTTCATTCGACCCCCCGGCTATTGGTTGGATGCGGTGATTACTTGACGGGTGAGCGGCTAATTCTGGTGCGTAAGTGTCATCCCGTCGAGGACGACACCAGTTCTTCGATGGGCTGCCTAACGGATCGCGCTTAAGCTGCGGCGCGCTGAAGAAAGACTCATTCCGTAATCTGCGCGCGCCGCGAGCTTCAAGCGCTGGTTAGGCGCCGGCACAACGCGCTCGTCGATTGCGCGCCAAGACTACCCTTGGAATACGCCCGCCACTTCGTGTCCATGCTGTCCAGCTGTACGGTGCTCGACGTCGTGCTGTCGCCCGGAAGGAGCAGCGGTTTCCTCGAGTCGACAGCACTCAGCACACGTTGACGTAGACCTCGACAGTCGACTTCAACTTGTTCCACTCGGTACTCGGGTCGAACCTCGGGCCGGTGCCGATCAACATCCCAACGCAACCAGACTATAAAGGAGCCATCCCTGCGTCCGACCGCGGCGGTGTCCAAATCGACCGTCTCGCCTTCAGTGGTGAGAAGCCGCACCCAATGGCGAGATGTGGCGACCTGGCAGGGAGCCATCGATGGAGCAAGGATAGAAGTGAGCAGAACAACCAGGCTTACCTGAGTTTTCATGTGCCACCCGAACGCAAAAAGGACCGTGCCGAGCGCCTAACGAATCACGCTTAAGCTGCGGCGCGCTGAAGAAAGATTCATTCCACAATCTACGCGCGCCGTCAGCTTCAAGCGCTTGTTAGGCAGCACACTCCGCGGACCCCTACGAATCGATCAGCTCAAGCAGGCTCCCGATGACGAATGTTGGCTCAGGATCACTCGCTCCTCGGCCGCGGGCCGCGTGGTCAATCCAGATGCTGGCCAGCCCCGCCCCCGCCGCGCCGCCGATGTCGCAGCGCAGGCTATCACCAACAAAGACAACCTCAGACCTGGGCGCGTTGATGGCGCCTAGCGCCTGTTCAAAGAGTTTGCGTGAGGGTTTGACGCTGCGGCTGTCAGACGAAAAAACGGTGGTCGCGAAGAGATTCAGCACGCCGGCCCGCCCCAATTCGCTGAGCCACGGGTCCTTGCGAGAAATAATGTTGGCGATTACGCCGAGGCGATGGGTGGCGACTAGGCGTTTGAGTGCCAGGGCATACGGTTCGGAAACGCTGCCGAGTTCATGTTCCGCGATGACACGCTCGAGAAGCTGCAGTTCGGTCTCCGGCAGGTTGCGGGTGGTGCGGAGCTTGCGGAGCGTCTCCAACACGGCTGGAAAGGAGTCGCAACGAGCTGAATCGTCGTAGATGACGCCGAGGGTCTCGAAACAAGCGAGTACGCCATCCTGCACGACCTGAGCAGCCAGGCGGCGGCCGCCCAGCGCGTGGTAGCTGGCCGCGAAGTCTTGCTCCGGCCCGAAGCGATCTCCGCCGAACATGAACGTCCCGTTCATATCGAGCAGGACAACCGTGAAGCGAGAAAGCATGCTGCGGGAATCGCGCAGAGCGTGATAAAGGAAAACGGTATCGGCGCCGGGCGTGCTGCCTAACGGATCGCGTTTAAGCTGCGGCGCGCTGAAGAAAGATTCATTGCTTAATCTACGCGCGCCGCCAGCTTCAAGCGCTTGTTAGGCAGCCAACTGCGCGATGACCCTTAACAATGCGGACTAGTCTTGAGGAGGCCCCAACCGTTGCCCCTCGTGCTGTTTGGCCAAGACTCGTTCTGCAAAGTCCACCCGCTCCTCCAAGTCGCCAACCCGCTGTTTCAACTGATCGAGTTCGCCAAGGCGGACCTGGAGGTCCTCCATCACCTGGCCGCGCTCAGTCGCGTCCAGTAGATGAGACTTCACGTCGGGGTCTGGGAGGTGCAAGAACCGCAATAGCACCGCAATAGCACTATGGCGGTAGGTATCAACAAGATGATCACTCCGACGCCGACCGCCCACTGCGGCACTCCAAACATCTATCGCTGGCCTCGCTTCCAAAGGCTCTTGCTGTGCGGACTGGGTGACGTTCGCTGGTACGTACGAGCGCGTCGGAGTACAGTTTCGAGTTGGCTGCCTAACGGATCGCGCTTAAGCAGCGGCGCGCTGAAAAAAGACTCATTCCTTAATCTACGCGCGCCGCCAGCTTCAAGCGCTTGTTAGGCGGCGCCTAGCGTGGCGCACCGAGGTACAGGCTCAATCCAAGGAACTGGCGACGGTAGTTGTTGAGGAGTGGCACGGACTGGCCTTGCAACGTACCGTTTCCCAGCGGGAGGCCGAGCTGAGCCCCGTAATGAAAGGCGAGTCGGCGCAATGCGAAGAACTCTACGCCGACCCCGAACGTCGCAAAGGTGTAGCTCGGATAGTAAATGCCAGCGGAGAGGTGTCCCAGTCCCGCACTGGCGTAAGGCATGAGCAGCGGGTGAAGCGGAAACCGCATCTGCAACCCCCCCTCGTACGTTTTCCAGCCGCTCAGATTTTCGAAGTCTTCAACCAACAGGTCTGCGGCGATATAGACGGCGACGTTCGAGACAGGGGCGTACGATACGTTCAACCCAAGTCCGCCGGCCCCCCGCGCTTGACAGGTTCCCCCCAAGTTGCATCCCCAGGTCCAGGGGGACGTCTTGACTCCATGCACCTTCAATGCGAGCCCCTGGAACCTGGGCTTAGAGCGAGCCTGGGTGTCCTGTGCGACGGCACGAGTCGATAAGGAAATGAGGACCACCACGACGGGTAGCGCCGCCTGCGAAATGCTCATGGGTCCCCCGAGAAGGCGACGCGCCCCTGCGCCGCCTAACGGACCGCGCTTAAGCTGCGGCGCGCTGAAGAAAGATTCATTCCCTAATCTACGCGCGCCGCCAGCTTCAAGCGCTGGTTAGGCCGCACGCGTTCAGAACTTGTACCCGCTCCGCGACAACACTTCCTGAGCCGATAAGTCGATTACGTCGGTCCACGAGGTGGGGCCATGTTGGGCCACGTATGCCTGAATGATCCTGAACCCCAAAAAGTAACCCGCTGCGGTCGGAGCTGAGTCGACGAGCTGTTGGTTACGTGCGGCGAAGCGGTCGAGATCTGCACGCATCCGAGAGCGGAGGTACGGCCTCGCAGCGACCGTCAGACCTCGCTCGTGGGTGAGTGCCCAAGTCCATTCCGCAGCCGTGTACCCGACGCTCTGTGCGGGAGTAAGGCGCCCCGCCGCGTACGCGTACGTCGCGTAGCACGCTAGGCCTTCGGAGATCATCCTCGAGAGCACGGTGCTCGTATCGGGGTCCGTTCTTGGTGCGCTACTCGCGCCGTGGACCATGTGAGTCAGCTCGTGCGGAAACTTGAACTCAAGGGACTTGGGATCGGGGTCCATCTTTGTGAAGTCCGCGACCATCGTGCCGTCTGTGAACCCACCCATGTCGGTCCAGCCGGGGCCGAATACGATGTACCAAGTACCCCGCGGGCGTCGGCCGGTCATCCTCACAAGCCAGGTCGTGCTTGCCGTGAGCAGGCTGTCGAGCCTGAGGTTGAGCAGGCCAGTGAGACGACTGTGGATTGGGTGGTCACCAGCGAGCAGCGATGTCGCTGCCCATTCGCGGAAGCGGGCCTCGTCACCGAGATAACCCCGCCAGAACGAGGCGTAGGGCTGGTAGACCCGCAGCACGAGCGCCTCGACGATTGCAGAAGATTCGTGAGTCCTCAACTCAAGTAGGGTACTCGCCTCGGCTTTATAAACGTTGACGATTCGAAGGCTGCTGTCGGCCAGGTACAGTTCGCCCGGAATGGCGGCAAGTTGCCGCGCTATGCTGTCGTCGAGGGGGCCAGGACGTGCGGGGGGTCCGTTGGGCCAACAGGTGAACTGAGCAGCACAGGAAGAGGCCTGCTAGCAGTAGTGGTTGAGTGCGCATGAGTCAATGATGTCAGAAGTGTCGTGGGCGTGAAAGGGCGGCCTAACGGATCGCGCTTAAGCCGCGGCGCGCCGAAGAAAGATTCATTCCATAATCTACGCGCGCCGCCAGCTTCAGGCGCTTGTTAGGCGGCGGGCATTAAGAAGCCTTTGTCTCCGTGTGCATCATCGTACGCCATTGCTGTCCGCGCATCTGCCAGACGCTCGCCACCCAGTAGGTGCCCGACACATCTTTACCGCCCGACTCCCCGTTAACAACCACCTTATAGGTCAGCAACACGACCTGCGGGCTAAGACGGTGAACTGCGAAATCGCTCAGCTGGAAATCCTTGAGATTGGCTGCGCGCACCTGTGCCATCTCTGTATCACGATTGTGGAGACCGTCCGCGTAGACGCCTACAAACATTGAATCGAGACCAGCGCTGAATGCATCCATCTTCTTGTCTTTGACTGCCTGCCACATTGCGGTCTCTTTACCAATCCAATCGACAGAAGCTTGGGCCATCGCTGCCGTGCCGCTGCAGACGAGGGCGCCTGCCAGCAACCAAATCCCACGCATCGCGACCTCCCGAGATTAAGGGGTTAGATCCCCGCCGCCTAACGGATGGCGCTTAAGCTGCGGCGCGCTGAAGAAAGATTCATTCCTTAATCTACGCGCGCCCGCAGCTTCAAGCGCTTGTTGGGCAGGGGCGCCGACAATCTCCGCATCAGAGCGTCGATAACCAAAGGGCCGCGACCACGATCACGCCGGAGAAGAAACCGACAGCCGTGATACGGCGCGTATCGGATACATCATCATCGAGCGTCAGTGCCTTCCCGCTAGCGCGATATAGGGCCTTGTCTCCAGCGCGGCGGATTATTCGCCAGGTCAGGTAACCCAAGAACACCACGAAGAACGTCGCTACGAAGAGCGTGCCCGGGCGAATAGCAACGGGCCGCGGAATGTGGAGGATCACGGCGAGCAGGATCACGCCAGCGGCGAGGCCACCTGCCTTGGCAGCGGGCTCCACGGCGTAGTTAGTGACGCGATCATCGAATACTGACAAGAGACGTGCTCGTTCCGCTGTCTAACGGGGTGCGCCTAAGCTGCGGCGCAGTGCTTGGTCGTTCACAAACAGATGACTGCCTCGAGTAGTGGGCGCCGCCAGCTTCAGGCGCGTGTTAGGCAGCGGCGTTCTAGCGACGGTTGAGACACTGAGCCGCATCGGCATCACCGATGCGCGTGGCCAAGATTGAATCGTCGGGCCCAGCGATAGCGGCGGTGCCAGCCCCCCAAGAGCGCCCCGTTCCCTTGAACGTCTCCCCGGCTTGGACGAGCTTCACCGTGTATCCCGCGTCAGGCGACCGATACAATGGAAAGACGATCGTGTCTGTCCGGGAAATGCGTCGCCAATGGATCCGTGCACCCTCTATAATCCCAGCATAGGAGTCACCCATCTCCTTGATGCGATCCAATTGAAAACAGCCGTTGGCAGCGAGGCGGGCCACTCCGCGACTCCGCAGCACGGTATCACTTGGTACTAGGTAAAAGAGGAACTTTTCTTGCTGACTCCGAATC
>WNFE01008297.1_pt1 | contig 12366 bp, 9 predicted proteins | sample 5400451 | NCBI WGS metagenome assembly WNFE01 (sample SAMN13153344, study PRJNA577476) | soil metagenome | isolation source: 200 cm saprolite under Douglas fir tree site 2 hole 2 | place: USA:California | collected 2015-04-18
TGACTGCGTGGTTCGGTGGAATCGGGCCGGGATTGCTCGCGACAGCACTCTCCGCTCTCGCTTTCAATTATTACTTCCTGCCTCCAATTCATTCGTTGACTTTAAAGACCGATGAAATACCACGCCTTGTGATCTTCACGGTGTCGGCGCTGTTTGTCGATGCGTTGAGCGCTGCTGAAAGGAACACTACGGAATCACTCATACGCGCGCGTGATGACCTGAAGGTAACAGTTGAGGAGCTTCGGCATAGCAACGAGGCGTTAGAAGCAGAGAGTCGTGAGCGCAAGTCTGCGGAACAATCATTGCAACGCAGCGAGGGTTATCTGGCGGAAGCGCAGAGGCTCACGCATACGGGGAGTTGGGTCTGGGATGTGGCGGGAAGAGACGCCTTGTACCTGTCGGACGAATGGTATCGCATCTATGGTTTCGATCCGGAAGCGGGCCCTCCACCTCGGGAACAACGACTTCAGCGCATTCATCCGGAGGATCGAGCTAGATGGCAAGAGGCGATCGATCGAGCAGTGGATGATAAGTCGGACTACGATGTCGAATTCCGAATCCTTCGTCCGGACGGCGCCGTCAAACACATCCACACCGTAGGCCACCCTGTTTTGAACGACTCAGGTGATTTGGTGCAATTCGTCGGTAGCTCGACGGACATTACCGAACGCAAACGATCGGAGGAGGCGCTGCGTCAGGCACACGCGGACCTTGCGCACGTCAGTCGAGTGACCACCATGGGGGAGCTGATGGCATCATTGGCACACGAAGTGAATCAACCGATTGCCGCCGCCGTCACTAACGCTAACACCTGCGTCCGTTGGCTCGCCGCCAGCACACCCAATCTTGAAGAAGCGCGCGCAGCCGCCATGAGAATCGTCAAAGACGGAACGCGTGCGGCGGAAATCATCAAGCGGACCCGGCTGCTCTTCAAAAAGACTCCTCCCGAGCAGGAGTCTATTGACGTAAATGAAGTCATTCGAGAGATGACCGTTCTACTGCGCGGCGAGGCAGCGCAGTACAAGATATTTCTCCGCACTGAATTGACTCCGGACCTTCCTACTATCCTGGGTGACCGCGTGCAATTGCAGCAGGTGCTGATGAACCTCATGATCAATGGCATCGATGCGATGCAGGAAGTGAATGGGGCGCGCGAGCTAGCCGTCAAGTCGCAAACGGAAAATGAGCAAGTTTTAGTGTCCGTCAGCGATTCCGGCGTTGGCTTGCCCGCGCAGCATGCGGACCACATCTTCAACGCGTTCTTTACCACCAAACCCCATGGCACCGGCATGGGACTCCGGATCAGCCGCTCCATCGTTGAGTCGCATGGCGGCCGCTTATGGGCCACCGGCAACTTTCCGCGTGGCGCGAGCTTTCATTTCGCACTACCCACGAAAATCGAAGCAAAGGAATGAGACCCGCGAGTTCACACCGCGGACGTGATGAATTATGCTTTGAGCAAGACGGCAACTATGGTTAAGCCGACGCCAATCACGATACCTACCGAGCCGATCGGCCGTATCCCCAGGCCCGTTGACCTGATTGAGCGAGTCAAAAAGGGAGACAGTGAGGACCGCAAACTCGCTCCTCTCTATGACGTTGCCGTTCGAGACACCATGGAACGCTTTGCAGGCGCAGGCTCTCCTGTCGTGGCCGGTGGTGAACAGAGAAAGCATCACAATTTCTGCACGTACTGCGTGTATGGACTTCCGAACACGGCACAGGCTGGCTTCATGATTCCGTTCTCGGACGGTCATACGCGCCGCCTGTCACGGCTCACGCGCGGCCCCTTCTGTTACGGTACGCAGACACTTGGGGGGACGGTTAATTTGTAATTGCAGCGGCGCGACTGTTTCGCCTGGCAACCGGATGGAGTCACATGGCTGCCGTGGACTTGATTGGCTCATACAACTACGCACTCGTGGCGCTTTCGGTGTTGATCGCCATGTTTGCGTCGTACGCTGCTCTGGATCTCGCAGGTCGCGTAACCGCTGCGGGTGGTTGGACTCGTGCGGCTTGGCTGCTGGGCGGGGCCGGTGCCATGGGGACTGGCATTTGGTCCATGCACTACATTGGCATGCTGGCGTTCATACTACCGATTCCAGTGGCCTACCATTGGCCTACCGTTGTGCTGTCACTATTTGCGGCCATTCTCGCGTCGGTCATTGCGTTGTACGTGGTGAGCCGACAGAAGATGGGTATGTTCCAAGCGGTCGCCGGAAGTGTCCTGATGGGCGCGGGTATTGCGAGTATGCATTATATCGGCATGGCCGCCATGCGTTTACCGGCTATGTGCCAGTTTAATTCCTTTCTCGTCGTCCTGTCCGTCGTGCTCGCGGTTCTGATTTCTCTTGCCGCGCTGTGGATTACTTTTCACTTCCGAGATGAGGTAACGGGGATCGGCTGGGAAAAATTAGCCGGAGCCGTCGTGATGGGCGCTGCGATCCCCGTCATGCATTACACCGGTATGGCCGCTGCCAGTTTCACCCCCTCCGTCATGCCGACGAACCTGTCTCATGCCGTAAACATCTCCATACTTGGCACCGCCGGAATTGTCGCCGTCACCTTTATCGTCCTCGGGCTGGCTATGCTGACATCATGGGTTGATAGGCGATTCGCTATCCAGACGTTGGAAGTGCAGGAAGAGAAGCTGCAGCAGAGCGAAGCGTATTTATCGGAGGCACAGCGATTAAGCCGCACGGGTAGTTTTGGCTGGAGGACTTCCACCAGCGAAATCGTCTGGTCCGAAGAATCCTTCCGAATTTTCCAATACGCCCGAACAACGAAGCCGACCGTGGAACTTATTCTGCAACGGGTTCATCCGGAAGACAAAGCTCTCGTCGAACAGACCATCGATAGGGCGGCGCAGGATGGAAGAGATTTTGATTTTGAACATCGCTTGCTGATGCCGGATGGCTCCGTCAAGTATGTCCACGTTGTGGCTCATGCCTTGAACGATTTATCTGGCATGGTCAAGTTTGTTGGAGCCGTGATGGACGTCACCGCAACGAAGCAGGCGGAAGAAGCGTTGCGGCGGAGCGAGGCATACTTGGCGGAGGCGCAAAGGCTCAGTCGCACCGGAAGTTGGGCCGGGGAGCCCGAGCCGGGCGACATCACATACTGGTCCGAAGAGTGCTACCGCGTGCTCGGTTTTGACCCTGACGGTGGCATCCCGCGAGTTGAAAGATTCTTTCAACGCATTCATCCGGATGATCGAGCCAGTACCTCGGAACAACTCGAAAGAGCAAGCCGGGAAAAGACGGAGTTCGAGTTCGATTACCGAATCGTGCATCCCGGCGGCGAGATCAGTGAGATCCACACAGTAGGCCATCCCGTTTTCGGTACAACCGGCAATCTCGTTGAGTTCGTCGGTACCGTGATAGACGTCACGGAACGCAAGCGAGCAGAGGCGCTGCGTGATGGAGAGAGTCGTATTTTGGAGATGATAGCGCGCGATGCTCCGCTGGAGGAAATACTCGAGAAGCTCGTGCGGGTTGTGGAAGCGCAATTTACCGGCTTGCTTTGCTCTGTCCTGCTCCTCGACGAGGACGGCCAGCATGTGCGGCATGGAGCCGCTCCAAGCCTTCCTGAGGCCTACAGCAAAGCCATCGACGGACTTCGCATCGGGCCGAAGGCGGGATCATGCGGCACGGCCATGTACCGCAGAGAACCTGTTGTCGTCACCGACATTCTCCAGGATCCGCTCTGGGAGTCGTTTCGAGACCTGGCGCAACCCTATGGGTTCCGCGCCTGCTGGTCTATTCCCATACTTACGCATTCGGGCGAGGCGCTGGGTTCGTTTGCCATGTATTACGGTGAACCGCGCAGTCCCGGCCCGGGTGAGACCCGCGCCCTGGAAATGGCCACCCATCTCGCCGGCATTGCCATTGAACGCAAGCTGGCGCATGAAGAGCGCGAACGGTTGCGTCAGGCGCAAGCGGATCTCGCTCGCATAAATAGGGTGACCACCATGGGAGAGCTGACCGCTTCCCTGGCGCACGAAGTGAACCAACCGATTGCAGCAGCTAGCACCAACGCCAATACTTGCGTGCGCTGGCTCGCGGGCGACACTCCAAACATCGAAGAAGCGCGTGCGGCCGCCATGCGAATCGTGAAAGACGGAAAGCGCGCGGCGGAAATCATCAAGCGCATTCGTCTGCTCTTCAAAAAGGGTACTCCGGAACGGGAGCCCGTTGATGTAAACGAAATCGTTCGAGAGATGACCGTCCTCCTGGGAGGCGAGACCACGCGATACGACGTAGTAGTTACGACCGACCTTTCGCAATATCTTCCCCTCGTAACAGCCGACCGCGTGCAGTTGCAGCAGGTGCTGATGAATCTCATGCTCAATGGCATTGATGCGATGAAGGATGTGGATAGAACGCGGGAGCTCACTATCAAATCGCAGAGGCTAGAAAACGAGCAACTCATCGTGTCTGTCAGCGATACCGGCATGGGGCTGCCTGCGCAGCAGGCGGATCAGATCTTTACCGCGTTCTTTACCACCAAGCCTCACGGCACCGGTTTGGGACTCTCGATCAGCCGCTCCATCATCGAATCGCATGGCGGACGCTTGTGGGTGACGCCCCCAGACGCCGCTATGGTGTTTGTTGTAGATGACGATGCTTCGGTGCGTGCTTCTATCCAGGGACTGCTCAAATCGGTGAGGTTACGGTGTGCATCCTTTGCAACGGCGGAGGAATTTCTGCGCAACAAGCTGCCAGACCGGCCAAGCTGTCTGGTTCTCGACGTGAGTCTTCCTGGAGTTAACGGTCTGGAGTTTCAGCGTCAGTTGGCCGATTCCGGCGTTCGAATCCCGATCATCTTCATCACAGGTCACGGTGATATTCCTATGTCGGTGAAGGCCATAAAATCGGGTGCTGTGGAGTTTCTGACCAAACCGTTTCAGGATCAGGATTTGCTGGATGCGATCGGTCAGGCTTTGGACCGTGACCGTGTGGCGCGCCACGAACGGAGTGGTCTCGCAGAGTTGCAAAAGCGCTACGCTATGCTGACTGCGCGCGAGTGCGAGGTCATGGCCATGGTGGTTTCGGGCATGCTCAATAAGCAAATAGCTTATGATCTTGGCACCAGCGAAATCACAGTGAAGATCCATCGTGGCCAAGTGATGCGCAAAATGCAGGCTGAATCGCTGGCTGAACTGGTTCGAATGGCGGCGAGACTGGAGCCTCCGCCCGGCAAAAAGTAGCTGATGCCAACACCCCCCCCGCGACTCATCGCTTTTTTCAAGTCCATTGCCTAGCTTCCTCTAATCCAGAGAGACATCCGGGATGTTATACCAAAGTATAATTGCGCCATTTTCGAAACGTTGCTACATTTCAGGCATGGACACTCAGGAAAACACCAAACTGATAGCGATCGTCGACGATGATGATTCGATACGTAGGGCTCTCCAGGGTTTGCTGGAATCTGCCGAATTGCCTGCGCAATCGTTTGCCTCGGCGGAAGAATTCCTCGAGTCCGGCCAACGGCATCAGATCGCATGTTTGATCGCAGACATTCGTATGCCAGGAATGTCTGGTCTCGAGCTGCAAGCGAAACTGAATTCTGAACGCTGCAAGATTCCCATTATCTTTATCACAGCCCATGGCGACGAAAAATTGCGGATGCAAGCTTTGCGAGCAGGAGCGGTGGAGTTCATGGCAAAACCATTCGACGACGAAGCCCTGCTCGAAAGCGTTCGAGTGGCTCTTGAGAATTGAGCTGCGAGTAGAAGCATGTATCCGGCTGTAGGAGGTCCTTCATGGCAGCTGTCGCAACATTCGGGCCCGTCGATCAGGACCGAGTACCGCGCAGATTCGAGCAGATCATAGGCAACAGCCCTGCTCTGGAATCGGTGCTCGAACAGGTCGAGCAGGTTGCCCCTACGGATTCCACCGTTCTCATCCAGGGCGAAACAGGGACCGGTAAAGAGCTGATCGCCCGCGCGGTTCACAATCTGAGCGCGCGATGCGGCCGACCATTCATAAAGCTTAATTGCGCTGCCATTCCATTTGACCTGCTGGAAAGCGAACTTTTTGGGCATGAAAGAGGCGCCTTTACCGGCGCCATCGCGCAAAAGATCGGCCGCTTCGAACTGGCCGACAAGGGAACGCTCTTTCTTGACGAGGTTGGAGACATTCCGCCGGGACTACAGCCCAAACTGTTGCGCGTTCTGCAAGAACAAGAATTCGAGCGCCTGGGTAGCACCCGGACTCATCGAGTAGACGTTCGGCTGGTAGCCGCCACCAACCGGAATTTGGCTGACATGGTGAAGCGCAACGAATTTCGTAGTGATCTATATTATCGTCTGAATGTGTTTCCGCTTTCATTGCCACCGTTGCGGGCGCGCCGCGAAGATATTCCAGCTCTGGTAGAACATTTCGTCGAGATTTATGTTCGCCGGATGAGTAAGCAAATCGAAACAATTCCTCCGGCGACCATGTCTGCGCTCGCGTCCTACGAGTGGCCGGGGAATATCCGGGAGCTGCAAAATTTCATCGAGCGCAGCGTAATCCTGAGTAGCGATGCTATTCTTCGTCCTCCTCTCGCGGAACTAAAGCATCGCCCGGAAGTTCAATCGCTTGGAGCCGTCACGCTGGAAGAAGCCGAGCGAGATCACATCCGTAAGACTCTCGAGCAGACTCGCTGGGTTGTCGCCGGTCCCAATGGTGCCGCTGCTCGTCTCGGAATCAAGCGGTCCACGCTCTACTTCCGCATGCAAAAGCTCGGCATCTCTCGCGCCAACAAGGAACCCGCTGCGGCAGAACAGAATTAGCGCAAGGCGGGCGGCGACCTTCGTACGACAGGCACATCTACACACTCCCCAATGTCCGTAGAAATGCTCCCGCAATCGCCTCAGCTTCTAGCTGGCGAAGCGGAGGTGCAAGATCCTCGACTTCGCGTATGAAATTCAGGCGGGGCTGATCGTGATCCCGATCGATTCGGATCATGTCCCCGACTTGTATTCGATCCGTGGCGAAGAGATTGGCAAGGGGATAGACAATAAGACGCTCAATCGTCAACTTCAGACGCCGCGCGTCATAGTGCTGTTCCGTGGCGTTCAGGAGCAAAAATTCCCTGGCCGAATCGGTTACGTAAAAGAAGAATTCTCCCTTGGCAGTTTCCGCTACTCGTTGCTGGAGTTTATCGAGTTCGTTCTCCAAAACACTATCCAAGTGATTCTGAGTTGACCCGTCCAATTGCTGTTTAATTGCGGCGGCTATCATTGTGCCTCCTTGCATCCAGTTTCCCTGAACGACATGAAACGTTAGTGTGCAATAGCGGTGCCAAACCTTTTGCAGCGAGAAACGAATTGAAATCAGCTCAAACCGGTTTGTATGAGGAACCGCATGTGCAAAACGGTAGCTAGCGTCGCTCCTGCTGTCAGCATTGGGACATCGCGTTCAACAGGCTGGCATTCCGAGCGCCTGCACTCAGCGTAGTCGCCTCTACTTTCCGTCACTTACAAAGACACGTCTTTGGCAGCCGTGTTGCCTATCCCACTGGTGTCGCTTAAGAGAATTCGCGTTTTTGGTGAATACATAAAAGGAGAAATTATGAAACTGCAAAAAGCTATGTTCGCTTTGACGGCAATGATGTTTCTGTTCGCCGGCAAGTCCTCTGCACAACAGGTGAAGACCGATTACGATCGCAGCGCGGACTTCTCGCAATACAAGACCTATTCGTGGGAACACGTTAAGACGCAAGATCCGCTTTATGTCGATCGAATCAAGAATTCGGTCAACGCGGCCCTGGCAGCAAAAGGCTGGACGCAGGTGGGTTCGGGCGGTGACGTTTCCATCGTAGCCATGGAGATCGCACGCAACCAACAGACCTTGAACACCTTTTACGACGGCTTCGGTGGAGGCTTTGGTTGGCGACGGTTTGGAGGCGGAGGTTTCGGAGAAGCAACCACCACGACCGAGACTTATAAGGTAGGCACATTGGTCATCGATCTGTTCGACAGCAAAACGAAAAAACTCCTATGGAGAGGCACCTCAAGCGACACACTCTCTAATAACTCCAATCAGAACATCAAGAATCTGGATAAGGGCGTCGACAAATTGTTTAAGCAATTTCCTCCGGGGTCTTCGAAGAAGTAACGGGAACCCGCCGTGAGTGTTCGTGAATTTGTCCAGCACGCCTCTGGCATCACCGGATTGATCGCAATTTTGTACTGGAGAATATGCTATGAAATTATCCAAGCGGCTTTTGATCCTACTGCTCTGTTGTTTGCTGGTGCGATTCACTGCGCAAGCCGACTCCTACGATCCTACGGGCCAATCCAACGAACAGTCGCCAGCTCCGGCCCCACAACGATCGCCAGAAGAGTTGCAGCAACTGGCCGCGCCGATTGCCTTGTACCCCGATGCCCTGATCGCACAAATCCTCGCAGCCTCGACGTATCCAACACAAATCGTCGAGGCGGATCGCTGGATCGAAAGTCATTCCGACCTTAAGGGTGAGAAGCTGGCAAAGGAAGTCGACAAACAGCCCTGGGATCCCAGCGTAAAGGCTCTCGCGCAATTTCCCTCAGTCCTGGAAAACATGGACAAAAATTTACCCTGGACTTCATCCCTCGGCGACGCCTACGCCAACGACCCGCAGGGTCTCACCGACGCTGTGCAGACGATGCGTCAACAGGCTCGCAACGCTGGCAACCTGAAAAGCACCGAGCAGGAGAACGTAAGCGATCAAGACGGCACGATCGACATCGAGCCGGCCAACCCTGACGTCGTCTACGTGCCTGCCTACGATCCTTGGCTAGTGTACGGAGCGCCGATTGTCGCGTATCCAGGCTGGTATCCCGTGCCGGGAATCTTTCTTGGCGGTGTAGGGATTGGATTTGGAATCGGCTTTGGCGTCGGCTTCTTCGGAGGATTTGGGTGGGGCTGGCATCACTGGGGATACGACTGGCATGGCCGTCGGGCAATGTACGACCATCACGCCTTCGTCTCGCACAGCCGAACCTTTGATCGTGGCGGATTTAATCACGCTAACTTCGGCCGCGGCAGCTTTAGCCACGGTAACGCCTTCCACGGTGGCGGCGGAGGCGCGGGGTTTCGCGGATCTTCTGCGCCTCACTTTCAGCCGGGGACACGCTCCAGCGCCTTCAGCGGCTTTGATCACGGCGGAAATGCGCGCGGATTTTCCTCGCGAGGGCGATCAAGCTTCGGTGGTGGTTCCCATGGAGGCTTCCATGGTGGCGGCGGGCGCCACTAGCATTCGCACGTACCCGCGCGAAGTTTGTCGAGAGTCTAGGAATGGAGAAGAACATCATGCTGCAGTCGATTTCAGTTTTTGTTCAACTTGAACGCAAGCGCTTTCATCGAATTGCTCCTTCCATTTTGTTCGCACTTTTTTTGAGCGGTTCGGCCATGCCAACTTTCGCTCAGCAGGCCGGACAGCGAACCTTTGCGTCGCCGGAAGATGCCGGTAGCGCTTTCTTCGCCGCTATGCAGGCGCCGGACGACCAGGCTCCGCTGCGCATTCTCGGGCCAGCCGGAAAAGACGTCCTCTCTTCGGGCGATCGAGCGGAAGATGCCGATGCTCGCACCGGCTTCGTCGTCAAATATCAAGAGATGCATCGCTTCGTGACCGAATCGAACGGAACGGTAGCACTGGTGATCGGAGCCGAAAACTGGCCCTTTCCGATTCCCCTGGTGAACAATCACGGCTCGTGGTATTTCGACACCGCTGCAGGCAAAGAAGAAATCGTATTCCGGCGCTTAGGTCAGAACGAACTTGCAGCCATGGATGCGTGCCGCGACTTGGTCCAAGCCCAAAAACAGTATTTTGAACGTCCGCCAGCTAACGTCTCAAAACAATTTGCGCAGAAGTTGGTTAGCGACGAAGGCCAGCATAATGGTCTGTACTGGCAGGGTGCCAGCGATGAGTCCGATAGCCCAATCAATCCTCTCATCGCTTACGCGCGCCAAAATCTCCCGACCGATCAGGTTGGCGAGCACGTTCCATTCAACGGGTACATGTTCCGAATCCTCCCGAGCCAGGGAGCACATGCGCCCGGCGGCGCCAAGAACTATATCGTCGATGCAAAGATGAGCGCAGGATTTGCCTTCGTAGCTTACCCTGTGGAGTACCGCTCATCGGGTGTCATGACTTTTATTGTCGACGCATCCGGAACCATTTACGAAAAGGATCTCGGCCCCAACACCACAACGCTTGCACAAGCGATGACCGCCTACGACCCGGATTCCACCTGGCATAAGCCGGAATAAGCGATGCCTCGGAAGTTCTCAATGTCGTGCCCTTTTTCCTTTCGACGAATCGCTGCTGCCGCCATGGCTATCATGGCGGCCGTAGTTTTCTATTTACTCGAACTCGCGGGAAGCCCACCCAACAAGCTTCCGAACCCTCCCGAACTTCGCGCGCAAAACCACACTCTCACCATGACTCTGCACGCTGCCCTCACCAGCGACGGACGGAATTCCTTCTTCTTCAATGGCCAACCCAACGCTCCAACGCTGCGGCTATCGCCGGGAGATCAGCTCAAGATCACCTACATCAACGATCTTCCTGCCAAACCAAGCGAAAGTTGCGCCATTACTCCGTGCATGGACATGACGAATTTACATTTTCACGGCCTGACTGTTTCTCCCGATGCTCCACAGGATGATGTCTTGGATATGATGGCTGCGCCGGGAAAAACACTCCACTACACCGTCCAGATTCCCAAAGACCACCCTCCTGGTCTGTATTGGTATCACACCCATCCTCATGGAGAGAGCCACCGGCAGGTGTTGGACGGCATGTCCGGGGCACTCGTGATCGAAGGAATTCAGTCCTATTTTTCTCCGCTCGCTGGCCTTCCAGAGCGCGTACTGGTTGTGCGCGGCCGTTCCATTAAGAATGATCCGCACTCTCATGGTTTGGAGCAGCGCGTTGACCTCAGTTCGCAGGCGTGCGGTGGCGAGCATGAAGCCCCGGAGGAAGTCTTCACGGTAAACGGATCGCTGCGGCCACAAATCGAAATCGCTCCCGGCAAGCGCCAATTCTGGCGTGTAGTGAATGCTTCCGCGGACCGCTACGTGGATCTGCAATTGGAAGGTCAATCGTTCGAAATTGTCGCCATGGACGGCATGCCTATCGCTCGGCACGACCCCGATCATCCAACTCGTGTGGCCGGCCACGTTTTGTTGCCGCCGGCAGGCAGGGTGGAAGCGATTGTCACCGGACCGGCAGCCAGCAAGTCAACGCTATTGGTTTCGCGCTGCGTGGATACCGGACCGCAAGGCGACCCGAATCCAGCGATGATTTTGGCGGACATCGTTGCGAAGTCTGCATCGCAAACAACACCCGGGCTTCGAGAGAGCTCGCTGAAACCTGATGTGAAATCACTGGATCTCTCTGCGGAAGAAAAGGTGCCGCCTCGATTCACTGTGATCTTCACGGAAGACAAGAATGGCTTCTACATCAACGGCGAAAAGTTCGCGGCAAATGCGGCTCCGATGGTGCATGCAAAAGTTGGAACGTTCCAGCATTGGAAGATTGTCAATGCCAGCGGGGAACTGCATCCCATGCACATCCATCAAGTCCATTTCCTTCCGTACGCCGAAAACGATAAGCCAATCGCGGACCCAATGTGGATGGACACAGTGAACGTTCCGGTGGGTGTCTCCGTCGACGTCATCATGGATTTCACCGACCCAGTCATCAGGGGCATGTCCGTCTTCCACTGTCATCTTCTCAATCATGAAGACAAAGGGATGATGGCCAAGGTTCTATTCGAATGACGACCAGTGCGATTCAACCGATTCCCGCCAATTTGCCCGACAAACGCAAAACGCCAGGATTGTCGCCCGTCCTGCGCCCCATCCTACGATAGGACGTTGCCTCAAACGGACCGGCCTGGCTGCCTCTCGTTCTGGTCTCGAGCTCTTTTGCCGCGGTCGCATACGCAGACCATCTGGTTGTCGCCATTTCGCTGGTTTACCTCTATCTTCTCCCCCTGGCCCTCGGTTAGTTACGGCCTTATCGCAATTTGCATCCTGTTTCACGACTACTACTCTCCGCGCGATCTGCACCCAGGGCTCCGCATCTTCCACAATCTTTCCGCCGCCTTCTGCTTCGCATTTATTGTTTACATCATCCAGCGCTATATCGAACAGCGCGACGCGCTCGCGGTCAACAGTATCCACGAGCTCCCAGGCTTCCTTCTCACTCTTGCCGCGAGCCAACAGGCGCCGCACTTTATTTTCTCTCGGAGCGTAAAGAAACACGCGCAGCGTATCTGCGCGCTTCCTGAGAAAATGCTGGGACCCCCGAGCGGTATACCTGTATATATAAGGATGGAGGAACCCGGACGTCTTCACGACGCTGCGTTGGTTCGGATTAGGCAGCCCG
>WNFE01003071.1_pt1 | contig 12364 bp, 14 predicted proteins | sample 5400451 | NCBI WGS metagenome assembly WNFE01 (sample SAMN13153344, study PRJNA577476) | soil metagenome | isolation source: 200 cm saprolite under Douglas fir tree site 2 hole 2 | place: USA:California | collected 2015-04-18
GACTTCCGACGGTGCGCTCTTTGTCGGGCGCCTCGGAGATGGTGGAATCGTGCGCGTCAAACCGCGCACGGCCGAGAGCACCGTATTCATCCAGCCGGGCGCGTCGGGCTCGCGCTCGATCTTAGGAGTCTTCGCGGATGAGGCGACGAGCACGCTCTGGGCTTGCTCCAACGACTTGAGTGCGTTGGGCGGATCTGCAGCGGGAAGTGATACATGGAGCGCGTTGAAAAGTTTCGACCTTAACACAGGAGATGCAAAACACAGTTTCTCGCTGCCCGGCTCACACGCGTTTTGCAATGACATCACTGTGGACGCGAAGGGATCCGTATACGTCACCGACAGCGCAAATCCCACCATCCTAAAACTCTCTGCCGGGGCCACAACGTTTGACGTATTCGCGCAGGATTCCGCTTTTTCTGCGCCTCAAAGTGGTGGTGCCGGGCTCGACGGGATCGCTTTCGGCAGCGATGGCAATCTTTACGTGACGACCTACACGGCTGGCGAACTTTTGCGTGTGGAAGTCAAGGATGGAAGGGCCGGGCGCATCACGAAACTCACCTGTAACCGTCACCTGCAATTTCCCGATGCCCTCCGAGCCCTCCGCAACAACAGTTTCCTACTGATCGAGGGTTCAGGAGGATTAGATCGCGTCGTGATCAGAGGCGACGCATTTGCCGTCGCGCCGATTCATGACGGTTTCGTGAGTCCGACGTCGGTTGCCCGGATTGGCACGACAGCGTGGGTCAGTGAGGGCCAACTGGCCTTCTTCTTCGATCCCTCGAAGAAGCACTTATCGCCTTACTTGCCTTTTCGAATCTACGCTGTTCCATTGAGAAAGGAAGACACTAAATGAGGTTTCAACCCGTATCGTATCTGACGTTTTGGCTAAGGCTACCCATTGCGCTCTTCGCTGCACATGGCGTGCATGCACAAGGCGTGCATGTTGAGTCGAGGCCTTACCCAACGGTGACGGACGAACGGCTCCAGCATCCGGAAGCGGGCGATTGGCTGATGTATCGGCGGACATATGATGGCTCAGGCTTCAGTCCCCTGAGACAAATCACCGCGAGCAACATCGGGAAGCTATCCCTCGCTTGGTCGCTCAATACGGATCTGATCGAGGCCCATGAAACGACGCCAATCGTGAACCACGGGCGGATGTTCATCACCACACCCGGCAATAACGTGATCGCACTGGATGCCAGGACCGGCACTCAGCTTTGGCGGTATGTGAAGAAGTATCCCAAGGGCCTCTTTCAACTGCACCCGACCAATCGCGGCGTTGCGCTATATGGTGACCGGGTTTACACAGCAACCACCGATTGCGAGCTCGTGGCCCTGGATGCCGCCACAGGCAGAGAAGCCTGGACGGTCCAGATCGATGACTACAAGACCGGCTGCTACGCGACGCTGGCGCCGCTCGCTGCGCGAGGCAAGATCCTGGTCGGTTACTCCGGTGGAGAATTTGGCGTCCGAGGCTCAGTGAGCGCCTTCGACGCCGAGACCGGCAAGCGAATCTGGCGCACCTACACGGTGCCCGCCCCCGATGAGCCAGGCGGGGCGACCTGGAGAGGCGATACATACAAGCGCGGAGGTGGCTCTATCTGGATCACCGGCGTGTTTGATCCTGCATCGAACATCACCTACTGGGGTACCGGAAATCCGGCGCCGTGGGTTGCTGACAATCGTCCGGGCGACAACCTGTATACAGACTCCACGTTGGCGCTCGACATCGACACCGGCCAATTGAAGAGCTATCACCAGTACACGCCGCATGATTCTTGGGACTGGGATGAGGTGTCGGCACCGCTGCTGATCGACACGGAGATCGACGGAAAGCTAGTCAAGACGGCTACACATGCCGGCCGCAACGGATACCTCTGGATTCTGGATCGCAATCAGGGACAGCTTAAGTTTCTCCACGCCTTTCCGTTCTCGAATAACAACGTGTTCACGTCGATTGACGCGAAGACGGGGAGACCCGTCATCGATGAATCAAAGCGTCCTGGGGCCACGCAAGGCGCCGGATTCTGCCCGAGCATCGGCGGCGGCAAGGACTGGGTGCCTGAGGCATGGAGTCCACAGACGAAGCTCCTGTACATCCCTGCGAACAACAACATCTGCGGCTTTCTCCCAAAGGGTAACTTGCCGAAGCGCAAGGCCCGCGGATTCTATGTTGGATATGAAATGGAAAGCATCTTCGGGTCTGTTCGCACCACCGCGGGTGCCGCCGATCATCTTGGCGAGCTTCAAGCCTGGGACTTGAATGCGGGCAAGCGCATCTGGCAGCACAACTTTAAGACCATCCTCTGGGCGCCGCTTTTGGTGACAGGCGGGGATGTCGTATTCGCGGGTGGAACGCCCGACCGGGAGTTCAGAGCGTTCGATGCGCGCACGGGGGATCAGCTTTGGAGCTTCCCAGCGCCCGCCGGCGTGATTGGTGTTCCCACGTCTTTTGAAGTCGATGGTGAGCAGTATATAGCCGTCACGGGCGGTTGGGGACTTGACGCCCAAGGCGTTCAAAACGGGATCGACAAGATACAAGGGACCAAGACGGTAGTTCCAAAGGGCGGCACACTGCTGGTTTTCAAGCTTCGCTAAGCCTATACGCTCTGGAGCAACTCATGAAGAATGACCTGGAAAACAGAACGGGAGTACCGGCGCACGTCATCTCGCGCCGTAAGTTCATCCGTGCGGCTGCGGCAACCGGTGGTGCCGGTATCTTGTCCGCGGGGCTGGTGCCAACCAGTGCCCATGGGAGAGCCGACAAGGCTCCGCAGATCGCGCGCCCCACAGCGACGAAGGACGTCACCCCCTTCAAGGTCCATGTACCGCAGGCAGCACTGGACGATCTCAAAAAGAAACTTGCCCATGCTCGCTGGCCGGACAAGGAACCGGTAACAGATTGGTCCCAGGGTGTACCGCTGGCCAAAGCACGGGCGCTCGCTGAATACTGGCGCACCCACTACGATTGGCGTCGCGTTGAGAGCAAACTGAATGGGCTGCCACAGTTTCGTACGCGACTTGACGGTCTCGGGATTCACTTCGTTCACGTCCGATCGAAGCACGAGAATGCCCTGCCAGTCATACTTACTCATGGCTGGCCTGGGTCGATCCTCGAGTTTATGCAGGTCATCGAACCTCTGGTGGACCCGACGGCCCATGGCGGTACAGCCGATGAAGCCTTTCACGTCGTAATCCCCTCCCTCCCCGGGTTTGGCTTTTCGGACAAGCCGACCGAACCGGGGTGGCGTCTCCCGCGTATTGCGAACGCCTGGGCAGTGCTGATGGCGCGCCTGGGTTACAGCCACTACGTCGCACAGGGCGGCGACTTGGGCGCCGGCGTATCGAGTTGGATGGCCAAGCAGCGGCCCTCGGGGCTTGCCGCCATTCATCTGAATCTTCCGATCCTCTTTCCACCCCCACCACCGCCACCTGGCGGCTATACGGCCGCAGAACAGGCGCCACTGGCTCAACTCGCCAAGTATGCGAGCGATGCCTCAGGTTATGCCTCCATCCAAGGGACCCGTCCACAGACACTGGGCTACGGTCTTGCCGACTCACCGGTTGGGCAAGCCATGTGGATCTACGAGAAGTTTCAGGCATGGAGCGACAACAAGGGTGATCCTGCGGAGGCCATCTCTGTCGATCACATGCTGGATGACATCTCTCTCTACTGGCTGACCGACACCGCTGCTTCCTCTGCGCGGCTCTATTACGAGAGTTTCGCGAAGGATTTCGCGCGAATGCCCCTCGAACGGCCGGTCGCGGTGAGCATCTTCAAAGGCGACTTTTTCACACCGCCGAAGGTGTGGGGCGAGGAGACCTATTCGAAGCTCTTCTACTGGAACGAGGTTCCGAAGGGTGGTCACTTCGCCGCGCTTGAGCAGCCCGAGCTGTTCGTTGCCGAATTGCGCAAGAGCTTCGCTCTAGTGCGTTGACCGCGCCGGAGCGTTTTAGAAGGAAACACAACTATGTCACAAGCACTGATACCCGAGGCTACCGAACAAGTCCGTCCGTTTCATATTTCGGTTCCGCAGGAAGCCATTGACGATCTTCGAGCGCGCCTGCGAGCCACCCGATTCCCCAATGAACAGCCAGTGAAGGACTGGTCTCAGGGAGTTCCACTCGCTCAGGCAAGAGCTCTGGTGAAGTATTGGGAATCTCGCTATGACTGGCGACGCTTCGAGACAGAGCTGAACTCGTTTCCAAACTTTCGCACATTGATTGATAGATTGGGTATTCATTTCATCCACGCACGCTCACCACATCCCGATGCCTTACCAATCCTTCTGACTCACGGGTGGCCTGGATCGATCGCGGAGTTCATTAAGATCGTTCGGCCCCTTACCAACCCGACAGAGCACGGTGGTCGCGCACAGGATGCGTTCCATGTAATCGTTCCGTCTCTTCCGGGATTTGGATTTTCTGACAAGCCAACCGAAACCGGGTGGAACCTCTCCCGCATCGCCTCCGCATGGAGTCAGCTGATGCAGCGGCTCGGCTACAGGCGGTGGGTCGCACAGGGGGGAGACTGGGGCGCGGGAGTAACGACTGCGCTCGGGCATCTTCTTCCCCCCGGACTCGCTGGAATACATCTCAATTGGCAATTCGTGTTTCCGACGGAAATCGCAGAGCATCTCAGTTTCGAAGAGCAGAGAGCGGTCGATGCTGCGAAAAGCTTCCTCGGCGACGGCAACGGTTACTTCCGCCAACAATCCACTCGTCCGCAGACGATCGGATACGCGCTGTCGGATTCACCGGTTGGGCAGGCCACGTGGATCTACGAAAAGTTTTACAGTTGGACTGACAACAACGGCTCTCCCGAAGACGCGCTATCGCGGGATCAGATGCTCGACAACATTTCACTCTACTGGTTCACAAACACCGCGGCATCGTCAGCGCGGATCTACTGGGAGAATAAGGACGCCTCATTTTCGGGAGGCAAGCTCAGCTTGCCTGTCGCCGCAACCGTCTTCCCGCGAGAAATATATCGTGCTCCAAAGAGCTGGGCCGAGCAAACCTATTCCAATCTGATCTACTGGAACGAGGCTGAGCACGGCGGTCATTTCGCCGCTTTCGAGGAGCCGGACATTTTTGTCGAAGAAATGCGTTCCGCCTTTCGAAAATTGAGGTAGCAGCAAATCCGAAGCCGTGGACCTGCCGGATGTTGGGTCGGGCACGTTGATCCCGGCAAACGCAGTTTGGCGGCGTTCAATCGCCGAGATGACCGATCAAGAAATCGGCGATGCGATCGAGCGCGATGCGACTGCTCTCCAGCTCGGCCACATTGAGCTGAAAGACGTGGTGGAGCCCGTCCCAGACTTCGAGACGCACCTCCACATCCTGCTCGCGGGCACGCAAGGCGTAGCGCTTGGCGTCGTCGAGCACCAGCTCGTCGCAGCGGACCATCCCGGCCGTGCCAGGCGTCGTCGCCGACAGGCGTCTGCTCGAGCCGTCGGAAGCTCTGCAGGACGTCCGCCCAGGACCAACCGGTGAGCCCGCGGGCGGCCCATCGCGCGAAGTCGCTGGCGCGGGCCCGCATGGCGACGGCGGCGTTCACGGCCGAGCTGCCGCCGAGCACCTTGCCCCGGCGGGCATGGATGGCATGGCCGATGGCCCCGGGTTCGGACACGTAGCCCCAGTCGTGGCGGGCGTCGCCGCCGACCCGGTCGGCAAGGGCCAGCGCGTCGGGGTAGCCCGAGAGCGGGTAGGCAGGGCCGGCTTCCAGCAGAACGACGCGGCGGGTCGGATCCTCGCTGAGTCGACGCGCGAGCACCGCGCCAGCGCTGCCGCCCCCCACGATGACGATGTCGTACTTCACGGCGGTACTCCGAGGCGAATTCCTCTTGTGAGCTTGCAGCCTCAAGGTTAGTCGCCGGAGTCGCGGACGAGAAGTCGCCAAAAATCGGATCCAGCGTCCGACGCATTGGACGATGGATCGACGATGCTCGATCCATGCGGTCCGGCGCGGAACGCGCTGGCGAGCGACCCCAACGTACGGGTTATGCTCGCGCGATGCGCGCGGTGGTGTTGAGGGGGCCCGGCCCGATCGAGAACCTCGAGATTCGTGAGCTGCCGATTCCCAAGCCGCCGCGGGGATGGGTCCGCATCCGCGTCCAGGCATTCGGGCTCAACCGCTCCGAGCTTCACACGCGGTTGGGCCTGTCCGAGGGCGTGACGTTCCCGCGCGTGCTCGGCATCGAGGCCACCGGCGTCGTCGACGATCCCGGCGACAGCGGATTGCGCGCCGGCGCCCAGGTCGTGACGATGATGGGCGGGATGGGTCGCGTGTTCGACGGCGGGTACGCGGAGTATGTGGTCGTGCCCGCCGCGCAGGTCATCCCATTCGCGTCCGCGCTGCCGTGGGACGTGCTGGGCGCGGTGCCGGAGACGCTGCAGACGGCCTATGGATCGCTGACGGTGGGCCTCGATCTGCGGGCGGGGCAGAGCCTGCTCATCCGCGGCGGAACGTCGAGCACCGGCTTCGCGGCGGCGGCGGTCGCCAGAGAGATCGGCGCGACGGTGCTCGCCACTACGCGAAACCCGGCGCGGGCCGCCACGCTGGAACGGCAGGGCGCGATCCCGATCGTCGACGACGGGGCGATCGCGCCCCAGGTGCGCGCGCGTTTTCCCGAAGGCGCGGACGCGGCACTCGAGCTCGTCGGCACACCGACGCTGCCGGACACCCTGCGCGCCGTCAGGGTGCACGGGACGGTCTGTTTCACCGGCATGCTCTCGAATGAATGGATCGTGAAGGACTTCTATCCGATTGCGTATCTGCCGACGGGCGTGCGGCTGACGGCGTACGGCGGCGAAAGCTCGAACCTGCCGCCCGCGGTCCTGCAGCGATACCTCGACCGCATCGCGTCCGGCGAGCTCAGCCTCGGCCCGATCAAGCCGTATTCACTGGAACAGATCAGACAGGCGCACGACGACATGGAGCGCAACCGCGCGGTCGGCAAGCAGGTCGTGGTGCTCTGACAATCCCAGGCCCAAAGCTCCGCTCGGCGAGAACCGCGTCGCGCAGGCCACCCGTGGTCTCGAAGGCCTCGTGGGCGTGACTCCCGCGGGGCCTTTCACCCCGCCCGGCGTGCGTCCCGAGGCGAGAGCTATCTCGGCACGGCTAGCTCGACTTTCTCTCCCCTATCTCTCCCCCCACAGGGGCAAGTCCAGACGGAGCCCGTCAACGTCTGTCGAGTCGTTCTTTACGGTCCGCGGCCTCGGATTCCCACGCGAATTCGGCTTTGGCGTGCGTCGTCGCGGGGTTGTGATTAGCTGGCTCGGTACAGTTCGAATCTCTGTGGGGACGCCATGTAACTTGCCTTAATTCCTCCTCCTTTCTAGCGCGCGGGGTCTCGGTGGACTTCATCGGCCGGTCGAGCACGGCGGCCGCCCTCCTTCAAGCACTTCGCGACGGGCATGTAGCCCATGGTGGTGTCAGGTCGGCGTGGCCGGCCAGCTCCTGAATCACCTTCGCCGCCACCCCCTTCATCGCGAGGTGCGAGCAGAAGGTGTGGCGCAGGATGTGGATCTGGCCTTTGTTCACTGTGAGGCCGGCCTGCTTCTGTGCTCGTTCCATCCAGCTTCGCAGTGTCGTCTCGTCGACGGGTGAGCCGTCGCGCTGGAAGAAGACGCGCTCGCCTCGGAGATGCCGGATCTCAGTGAGCTCCTTCTTCAGCGCCTCGGACATCGGCACCACGCGGGAGCGCCCGGCCTTGGGCGAGATCACTTCGCCCTCCCACTGTCCTCGGCCGACGGTGAGCGGGCCTCGTTTGAAGTCCACGTCGGACCACTCCAAGGCGACCATCTCGCCCCGGCGCAGGCCGGCGTGCCCGCCGAGCAGGACTATCGCCACCGCCTCGGGCCCCACCCGCTTCGCCCCTTCGACGAGCCTCTCGAAGGTCCTAGAGAGCCGATCCGCTTTCGGCGGTAGGGGGATCGACAGCCGGGCGGCCTCCGTGATCTACGGACGGCATGCGCTGGAGACCACCAATCGAGAGTGAGCGCGAGCGGGTCGTAGCTGCCCGGCTGCGCGCATCGAGCAGGTTCTATCGGTTCCTCTGGGAGATCCGTCGGGAGTTGTTCGAGGACGGATTCGAGGAGACGCTCATCCAGTCGTACCAGCCGCGAGGGCAGGACCCGTGTCCGCCGGCGATGTTGGCGATGGTGCTGCTGCTGCAGCGGTACGAGGGATTGAGCGACGCTGCCGCCGTCGATGCGGCAGAGAATGACCGGCGCTGGCAGCTGGTGCTGGGAACCCTTGGTCGCGAGAAGGCGCCATTCGGTCAGGGCAGCTTGGTGCGTTTTCGGGTGCGGATGATCGGCCATGACCTGGACAGAAAACTGGTCGACCGCACCGTGGAGCTGGCGAAGAGAACGGGCAAATTCGGTTGGAAGAAGCTGCGGGTGGCCCTCGATTCGTCTCCCTTGGAGGGCGCGGGCCGCGTCGAGGACACCTGGAATCTGATCGGCCGGGCGATGTCGAAGGTGCTACACGCGGTCAGCCTGGCGCTAGAGGTCGAAGAGTCGGAGGTGATCCGGGAGGCGAAGCTCACCGTCCTCGAGGGGCAGAGCGTGAAAGCTGCGCTCGATATCGATTGGGACGATGAGGACGCTCAACGGTCAGCGCTGAAGCGACTTCTCGACGAGGTCTCCCGCCTTGAGGATTGGGTCGCCCAGCGTGCCAAGAAAGAGGTCGCCGAGCCGCCGCTGAAGGATGCGCTCGCGCTGCTGCGCCGAGTGGTCGATCAGGACACCGAACCAGACCCACCCGACGGAAGGCCACGCATCAAGGAGGGTGTGGCACCGGATCGGGTGATCTCCATCGGCGATCCGGAGATGCGTCACGGCCGCAAGAGCAAGACCAAGCGATTCGACGGCTACAAGCGGCACGTCAGCATCGCCAACGGTTTGATCCTGGGCACCGCGGTCGAGCCGGCCAACGTCTCCGAGTACGTCCCCACGCCGAGGCTACTCTCCGCCGCCCAGCGCCACGGCAAGATCGAGGTCCTCGACATCGATCGCGGCTACCTGCCGAGCCCGGCGGTTGAGCAGCTTCACCGCGAGGGTGTCACCGTACACTCTCGTGCTTGGCGGATGAACAGATACCTCGGCCTCTTCACCAAGGAGGATTTTCAAATCGACCTGCGGCGTCAGCGCGTCGTGTGTCCCGCGGGAAAGATCGCCCGCATCCTCGCCTCGAGCATCGCGTGGTTTTCGGCTGACGATTGTGCTCGCTGCTTGGCGAAGCCGCGATGCACCACGGCTGAGCGTCGCAGCATCTACATCCATCGCCAAGAAGACCTGCTCCTGCAACTGCGCCGCAGGCGCCATACCCCCGTCGGACGCGCAGAGTTGCGCAAACGCGTTGCCGTCGAACATCGCCTCGCCCGCATCGGCGCAATTCAGGGCCGGCGCGCTCGCTACCGCGGTGCCCGCAAAAACGAACTCGACCTCAATCGCGCGGCGGCGCTCGCCAACCTGCACGTCCTCGCCGGCCTCCGGACAGCCGCTTAGCGGTTTGGCTCTCTAGAAGTCATAGAAGGGCAGTTCGGGAAGGTGCGCTTTCAGCAGGCGGATGGTGCAGGGCATCGTTTCGAGGATCTGCCAGTCCACCGAGAACGGCTTCGTCCGCGTGCGTTGCACCGCCTGCGGCGACGAGATCCTCGTCGCTTTCTCCTGCAAGAGCCGTGGAATCTGCCCGTCCTGCACGACACGAAGGATGCAGGGCACCGCCACGCATCTGGTCGATCGCGTGCTGCCGCGCGTCCCGATGCTCCAGTGGGGTGCTGTCGCCGCCGCGCTGGGCTCGTTTTCTGTTCGCGCGCGATCCCAAGCTGATCACGCGCACCTTGCATCTCGCCCTGCGCAGCATCTTCGCCCGGCAGAGGCTCCGTGCTCGCCGGCTCGGGGCTCGCGGCACGCGAGCGGGCGCGGTCACCTTCGAAGCGAGAACATGAACGTCTTGAAGATCGTATCCATATACACAAAAAGCGTCGTTGGTCCCGTATATGCATTTGAAGGCATCGAAAGCGTAAACGCGCTCGAATTGGTGCTGCCGGTCCTGTTTGAGCGCGTTGACGAACTGGTGAACGTAAGTGTATCCGAGATCTTCAGGCTTGTACCGTCGTACGAGGGGCTCAATCCAGCACCTACGGAGTACCCATAACTAATCGTCACGGAGTTGGTGGTAGTAGTGCTGTTGTTTTCAGTGTATGTAAATGTAGTAGCAGTGGGGTCGGCAAAATAAACCACCGAGTCAATCAGGACGTAGCGATCGGGATCAGGCGCCTGCGACGCGTTCGGGTCCGCGAACGGATTGGCCCCTAGAATGCTCGGATAATCGGCTGACGTGATGCCAACCGAACTGAGGAAGTTCACCGTTGGCGCACATTGAGAAGAAGGGATAGTGCTATTCGGTCTCAAGCACCCGACGGTAATGCCATACCCAGTCTCGGCAAAGCCCCGACTTGCTACTTGCGAGAAATCCAGGCCCCAAGCAACATTACCAAGATAATCCACAGACGCATTCACGTTGACACCAAGGAATATCTGGATCTGGTCGTAATCGTGATTAACAAAGTCGGAAGGAGGTGCCCTGTAAGTCGCGTTTTGGCTGACCGTCTCCTGCATGTCCACCGAATGCGTCGTTTGTCCACCAAAATTATCGCCGAACGTAATAGAGACAATGCCGACTTGCACACCTGTTGATGAACTTTTGCTCCAGCTGTCTGTCGTGGACACGGTCGAGCCGGTCACAGTTCCAGCTCCATAGCTGATCGAGGAGGCCCCTTGACCAGGAGGCACATAGATAACGGAGCCGATAAAAAATTTTGGAAACACAGTGAAATTAACGGGCGGCGGAAGTGTGAGGTATCCGTAACCAATGAACTGGGAGCACCAGTTCGCGGACGTACTACTAATACTGTAATTAGAAGTACACGTCCCAAAGTCGTCCACAGACGCGTTCAAATAGATTGGCGAGGTCCCACTGACCTGAGTCATATTGAAGTAACCAATGAACTGGGCGCACGCGTTCGAGGGAGACCCACCAATAAAAAGCTGGATATAAGGGCACGAGAAGTCGCCCATGGCCGAATTTAAATAGACTGGCGAGGTCCCGGTGACCTGGGTCGTATAGACGTAAGCGATGAATTGGCTGCACGAGCTCGAGGGGGACGTACCAATAGAGTAACCAGGAAGGCACGACCCTTGGCCGTCCGATGGCGTGTTCAAATAGACTGGCGATAGAGGGGCGGGCAGGTAGGCGAAGCTCACGCGCGGCCAGAGCAAGATTGGTGCGGCCAAGGCGCCGATAAGAATGAGTGCGCGAAACGAAAATGGCGCGGGTGTAAGGGTTACCGATTTCATGTGTATCTCCCCTCGCGGGCTCTATGTCTACAATGTTGCTGAATCGTCAACGGTCAGCTTTCTTGCAGTGGAAAGCCTGTCGCGGACGGCCGTCCGAAGGTGGTGCTGGCGCGACCAGTTCCTCGTCGGGAGGAGCTCGATGTTCATGTCGCGGTCCTTGTGCCGGCAGGCGTTGTCGTCGTGGGCGATGCGTGCCCCGGGAATCGCCGGGCGGCAGACGAAAGGTGTCGAGGTCGTCCGAAAAGCCGCCTCCGAGAATCCCTTCGAGGTCGACGCCGCCCTGGTCGATCTGCGCGGGCGAGCGCGCGTTGGCGAGGCGTACTCGTGAATGTCCGCATCTTGATTGTCGTTGTTGCATTGGCCGCCGTCCGCCCATTTCCCCTGCTCTCCGGGGTACCCTCCGAAGTTCGAATGCGCAGCGAGCAATCGATGCCCTCCTCGTTGCCGGCGGCTTGCCGGCGCCGCGCATCCTGTCAGCCGAAAATAGGGCAGGACAGTTCGCGCCGCCCCGTCCGTCCAGGATTGGACGAAAGACAGTACGTGATGTTCAATGCATTGCCATTGAATTGGCGGTCTGCGGTGCGAAACTGAACGCGGCCACCCACGGAAGCGAACGGACCCGGTACGTTGCCGGCGATGGCCAACGAGGCGCAGTTGCGGCAATGGAACGAGGTCAAGGCGGAACGCTCGAGCCGGCTGCGCGGACCGATGACGCGGCCGCTCGTCTCCTTATCTCTCCCCCGGGGGCTGCCTGTTGCCTTCGAGGCCATTCTTCGCGACGCGACCCTGCTGCTGGCGACCGATGGCCTGCTGAAGTATGGCCGGCGCGATCGTATCGCGGTCCTGGCACGGGCCCTCTCTGCCAACGTGCGTGAGACACCTCCCCCTGGAAGTTTAGTGTAGAGGGCGACGAAGGCCGGCTACATGGAAGCGATGGCGCAGGCACCGAACGACGAGCAGGCTGTCGAGGTGACGGGGAAGGCGAAGCGGC
>WNFE01003074.1_pt1 | contig 12358 bp, 11 predicted proteins | sample 5400451 | NCBI WGS metagenome assembly WNFE01 (sample SAMN13153344, study PRJNA577476) | soil metagenome | isolation source: 200 cm saprolite under Douglas fir tree site 2 hole 2 | place: USA:California | collected 2015-04-18
GACCACCTGGGGCGGGACATCCTGGCGCGCGTGATCTTCGGCTCGCGCATCGCCCTCGTGGTGGGCGTCTCGGCCGTGCTGATCTCGGGCGTGCTCGGCATGGCCATCGGGCTCGTCGCGGGCTACTTCGGCGGCAAGGTGGACGATTTCTTCATGCGGTTGGCCGATATCCAGCTGGCCTTCCCGTTCATCCTCCTGGCCATCGCGGTCATCGGCGTCCTGGGCCCGAACCTGCGCAACATCATCATCGTGATCGGGGTGTCCTCGTGGGTGGTCTATGCGCGCGTGGTCCGCGGCGAGGTCCTCTCGATCCGCGAGCGTGAGTTCGTCCAGGCGGCCATCGCGCTCGGCAGCCGCGACGGGCGGGTGCTCGTCCGCCACGTGCTCCCGAATGCCTTCACGCCGTGGCTCGTGGTCGCCACGCTCGACATGGCTCGCGTCATCGTCATCGAATCCGCGCTGTCCTTCCTGGGGCTGGGCGTCCAGCCCCCCACGCCGACGTGGGGCGGCATGCTCGCCGACGGCCGCGTCTACCTCTCCACCGCCTGGTGGCTGGCGACCTTTCCGGGCCTGGCCATCCTCGTGACCGTGCTCGGGATCAATCTGCTGGGCGACGGTCTTCGCGACACGCTCGATCCCCGCCTCAACGTCTGAGGACCGCCATGGAGAGCCTGGTGCTGGTGGGAGCGTCGGTGATCGGCGGCACGGGCGCCGAGCCCGTCCGGGGCCGCGCCGTGGTCGTCGAGGGCGGGCGCATCGCGTCGGTGGTCGACGAGGCGCGCGCCCCCCGCGGCAGGCGTATCGACCTCTCTGGCTGCACGCTCCTGCCCGGGCTCGTCAATTGCCATGTGCATCTGTGCTTCGGCGCCGAGGCCGATCCCGTGCGGGTGCTGAAGGAGGAGCCCGCCGCGCTGACCGCGCTCAAGGCGCTCCTGCGGGCGAAGGCGTCGGTGGAGGCGGGCGTGACCACGGTCAGGGATCTCGGCGGACGCGATTACGTCGAGCTCTCGGTGCGTCGTGCCATCTCCGACGGGCTCTTTTCCGGTCCGCGGATCGTGGCGGCCGGGCGCGCGGTATGCATGACCGGCGGCCACGGCAGCTTCATCGGTCGCGAGGCCGACGGGCCCGATGACGTCCGCAAAGCCGTGCGCGAGCAGCTCAAGGTGGGCGCCGATGTCATCAAGCTCATCGCGACGGGCGGCGTGATGACGCCGGGGGTCGAGCCGGGCTCGCCGCAGCTGACGCTCGAAGAAATGCGCGCCGGCGTCGAGGAGGCCAGGAAGTCGGGACGGCTCACCGCCGCGCACGCGCAAGGCTAGGCCGGCATCGCGGACGCGGTGGAGGCCGGCATCACGACCATCGAACACGGCATCTTCCTGACCGACGAGATCATCGCGTCCATGAAGCGCAAGGGTGTGTTCCTCGTACCGACGCTGGCCGCGCCGGCCGCCATCTCCGCCGGCGGCCTCGCTGCCGGCATCCCCGAGTTCATGGTGCGGAAGTCCGACGCCGTGATGCCGCACCACATCGCGAGCTTCCAGCGCGCGGCCAAGGCGGGAGTGCGCATCGCCGCCGGCGCCGACTCGGGCACGCCGTTCAACTTTCACGGCAGCCTCCTGCCCGAGCTCGAGCTCATGGTCAAGTACGGGATGACGCCGCTCGAGGCGATCCGCTCGGCGACCTCGGTGGCCGCCGAGGCGCTGGGGCTGGGCGGCGAGACCGGCAGGGTGGCGGAGGGTTACGCGGCTGACCTCCTCGCCGTGGCCGGGCAAGCGCACGAGCGCATCGGCGCCCTGGGCGACGTGCGCCTGGTCCTTGCGCGGGGCGCTATCATCAAGTTGCCATGATCACCGTCAGACCGGCAGCCGAGCGAGGGCATGTCGACCACGGCTGGCTCGACACCTCTCACACCTTCTCGTTCGCGTCGTACCACGATCCCAGGCAGATGGGTTTCCGGGCGCTGCGCGTCATCAACGAGGATCGCGTCAAGCCGGGCGAGGGGTTCGGCACGCACGCGCACCGGGACATGGAGATTCTGACCTGGGTGCTCGAGGGAGCCCTCGAGCACAAGGACAGCATGGGCAATGGGTCCATCATCCGGCCGGGCGAGATACAGCGGATGAGCGCCGGCACCGGCGTGACGCACAGCGAGTTCAACCCGTCGCGCGAGGCGCCCGTACACCTCCTGCAGATCTGGCTCCTGCCCAACCAGCGCGGGCTCCCGCCCAGCTACGAGGAGAAGCTCTTCCCAACCGAGGCAAGACGCGGACACCTCTGCCTCATCGCCGCTGGTGACGGGCGGCAGGGAGCCGTCACTATCCACCAGGACGCCGACCTGTGGACGGCCCTGCTCGAGCCTGACGAGTCGGTGCGTCATGCATTGAGGCCGGGGCGTCACGCGTGGCTTCAGGTGGCGCGGGGCGCTGTGAGTCTCAAGGGCACGGCGCTCGGCGCCGGCGACGGCGCCGCGGTGAGCGACGAGGCGGCGCTCGAGATCACCGCTTCGGCGCGGGCCGAAGTGCTCGTATTCGATCTGGCCTGACGTCTGGCTCGCCTGACGGGGTCTGGGATCCGGCCTGATAAGGCATAACGCCAGAAGACCGCCTTCCACATTCGGGCAGCATTCCAGAGCTCCTTCGTCCTGATTCACGTAAGTCCCCGATTCTGCGATCAGTTCCGAGTGGCACGGCTCCTGCGTCATCCACGGCAGATCTTGAGTCGCGTGAGCCACGATGGGTTTTTGACTGCGAGGAGGGATCGGGCCATGGAGCTGAACACGGCGATCGGCTATCTGTTGGCGCTCATTGTGCCTCTGTGGCTTCTGGTCGAGCAGGGCCTGTACTGGCGGAGCTCAGCGAAAAAGGCCCGCAGGCAGCTCGAGCCGCGCCGGCTCTCTGGCAGGCTCTCTTCCCATCCCCCCGGACGGATCGCGAGCACTCCCGTCATGAGGCTGGGTCATCCACGAAAGACCGCGTAGCGGGTTGAAGACTCCGGTCCAGTCCTAACCGCTCCGATCTCTCGCCCGCAACGGGCGGATCTCTCCGTCCTCTTGACGGCGCGCCGGTCACGGCGCAGGATCTCGCGAGGGCCAGCGGGGTGCCCGCGAGTATGCCGAAGATCTGGCGTGTCTACAGCGGCGCGAACGGACAATCGCGCATCGCCGAGGTGCCCCTCGCGATGCAGCCCTTCGTCGACATCGAAGGCGCCCACGGCGAAGGTACCTCGATGGAGCCCGCCGCCGGCATCGTGTTTCGAGTCTCGCCCCCCGGCTACGTACTCGATTGGCACTGCGCTCCCAGACGGCAGTACTCGCTCTCGCTGTCGGGCACGGCGGAGATCGAAGTGGGAGACGGTACGGTAGCTCGGGTCGGGCCGGGAGATGTGGTGCTGGCGGAAGACCTCACAGGGCAAGGCCACATCACGCGGGTCGTCGGGGATCAGCCGCGCTTCTACGCCGTCGTGTCGTTGAGGGAAGGCTAGCGAGCTCGACCGGGAGCGCCACGGGCCATCGTTCACATCGGTCATGGAGGTGCCATCGTGCCATTCGGAGGAAATGACTGGCTCGCGTTGACTCAGGAGCCGACCGTTGAGCCGGAGATACCGATCTGTGATCCCCATCACCATTTTTGGGACTTCCGCAGCGGGCGCATACCCTACCAGCGATATCTCCTCCACGAGCTGGCCGCCGACATCAACAGCGGCCACAACGTGCGGTCCACCGTCTTCATCGAGGCACGGGCGATGTACCGCGCCGACGGACCGGAGGAGCTGCGTCCCGTAGGCGAGGTCGAATTCGTCCAGGGGCTGGCCGCGGCCAGCGCGAGCGGTCTGTATGGTCCCGGCCGGGCCGCCGCCGCGATTGTCGGTCACGCCAACCTCAACCTCGGTGCGCGGGTGGAGCCGGTGCTGGAAGCGTTGCAGTCGGCCAGCCCCAACCGGTTTCGGGGCATCCGCCATTCGGTGACGTGGGATCCCCACCCCGAGGTGGAGAACACGGCCGCGCACAAGCAGGAGGGGCAGCTGGGGAGCGACGGTTTCCGGGCCGGCGCGCGGGTGCTTGCACGGATGGGGTTGTCCCTCGAAGGGTGGATGTACTTCCCGCAGCTTCCCGAGCTGGCGGCTTTCGCCAAGGCTGTCCCCGACCTGACGATCATCCTGAACCATATCGGGGGGCTGCTGCGGGTGGGCCCCTACGGAAACCGGGACGACGAGGTGATGGCCACGTGGCGGCGCGGAATCGCCGCGGTGGCTACGTGCCGCAACGTCTACGTCAAGCTCGGCGGCATCGGTATGCCCCGCACCGGTTTTGACTGGCATGCTCGAGCCACGCCGATCGGGTCGGAAGAGCTGGCGGCATCGATGACGCCCCTGATGACGTACTGCATCGAGCAGTTTGGACCCAGCCGGTGCATGTTCGAAAGCAACTTCCCGGTTGACAAGGTGTCCTACTCCTACCACGTGATGTACAACGCCTTCAAACGGCTGTCCAAGGGCTACTCGGCCGCCGAGCGCGCCGCGATGTTCCACGACACAGCCGCTCGTGTCTACCGGATAGAGATCTAATCGGATGCGGTGAGAGCGCGTGGCCCTCCCGAGGATTCCGGATTAGATCAGGAGCCCCGCGAGCCACGCCGGCTCGCGGAGAGCCTTGACGATGAGGGCCGCGAAGAACGCCCCGCACGCGAGCACCGCGAGCTCGCGCCAGAGGGAGGGGCGGAGGTCGGGCGGCAGCAGCGCGCGGTTGATCCAGAGAGTGTGAAGGGAAAGCACGACGAAGTTGAGCGCAGCCACGTTGGCACCGATCAGGATGAGCTGGAACGAGTCGCCGAGCGTCATGGCGGCGCAGCCGGCTGCCGTGAAGGTGACGAGCACCGCGTAGTAGAGCCCGCTGGCGGGGCCTTCGGCGCCGGGCACGCGGCTCCGCGCCCGGGCCGTCCACACGATGTCCGTCACGCTCCGCACGAAGCCGTCGACGATACCGACTTGGGTCAGGCTCAGAATCGCGAAGCCCGTGACCAGGATGAGCGTCCAGAGCACGAAGCCGTGGCGCCAGCCCACGCCTTGAGCGAGCCATGTCGGCGCGGTCAGGCCCGTCCAGATCGCCCCTGGGCCTGCGAAATGCGCGGCGAGCAGCGCGGGCAAGGTCATGCTGGCGAGACAGCCGGCGGTCCACAAGTACCAGCAGTCGGTTCTCAGATAGCGCCACCACTGGCGCCACTTGACGAGATTGCCCTCAGTCGGCTCGAAGATCATGCCGTCGCGCGCGAAGCGGACGCTCTCGCCACCCACCACCACCTGCCGGCTTTCAATCGTGCCCGCCATGCCGAAGCCTTTGTCTCGAAGCCAGTGGGTGAGGGTCGCGTTGATGGCGCCGCCGCCACCCGAATACGCGGCAAAGGCCGTCAGCAGCACCCAGTCGATGCCCAGCTCCGAGTCGGCGGGCATGGCGGGCGACACGAAGCCCACCGCGACAGCCCGCCAGATCTTCCAGGGAACGAGGAGCAGCGCGAGGATGGCCAGGAAGCAGAGCGTCCAGGCCATCACCGCCCACTCGGCCCATTCGATCGCTCTCCGGGCCCGCACTCCGAGCAGGGTCACCGCGACGGCTCCGAGGAAGATCGCGTAGCCCAGCCCTAAGACCACGGCCCTATCTTCCCCGCGAGGCATGCGGCCAAGGAAGGCAGCGGTGAGCGCGGTGGCTGCGGCCAATGCCCAGCCCGGCCAGCCTACCTGCGCCAGATGCAGCAATGCGTAAACAGGTCCCCAGACGCGCGGTCCCGGCGCGACGCGCATGAAGCCCGCGAAGATGGGCTCGCCCGTGGCGAGCGTGTAGCGGGCCATCTCGGTGTTGAGTAGCGCCTGCAGCAGGACGGAGACCGTGCAGATCCAGAGGATCTCCGGACCCCAGCGGGCGGTGGCTGCCGGCCCGAGTATCCAGTCGCCCGAGCCAAGTGACAGGCCGAGCAGTATGGCGCCGGGGCCGATCACGCGCACCACGTTGCCAAAGGTATAGGGAGGCGGCTGGGGCAGATCCGACTGCCGCCACTCGGGGGACCGGCTCACGCGAGGAGCCCCGTCCGGCAGTGCGGCGGCAGGAGCCGGAGCATGCGTACACGGTGTCACGACTGCCGGAAGTTGACAAGGCTCGCGCACTAAACATAGGATGAGCCATGTCGCTACAGGAGATCCTGGACAGTCTCCTGACTTCATCCCGCACCGGCCCACTCATCACCGCCACACGCCACTTCGAAGCCAAGCCCGCGATCCTGGCGCCGTTTCCATCGTCGCTCGATCCGCGCCTGCTCGAAGCGCTCCGCGGGCGCGGAGTCCAGCAGCTCTACTCGCATCAAGCCAAGGCGTATGACACCGTCGCCAAGGGCGAGAACCTGGTTGTTGTCACGCCGACCGCGTCCGGCAAGACGCTCTGCTACAACCTGCCCGTGCTCCAGGCCCTCGTGCAGCAGCCCGACTCGCGCGTTCTCTACCTATTCCCCACCAAGGCGCTCGCTCAGGACCAGCTGGCCGAGCTGATGGAGCTGGCGAAGACACTGCCCGACATGCGCATGTTCACCTACGATGGCGACACGCCGCAGGACGCGCGCCGCTCGGTGCGCGCGCGGGCCAATCTCGTGCTCACCAACCCCGACATGCTCCATTCGGGGATCCTGCCGCACCACACCAAGTGGGTGAACCTCTTCCAGAACCTCCGCTACGTGGTCATCGACGAGCTCCACGCGTACCGCGGCGTGTTCGGCAGCCATCTCGCGAACGTGCTGAGGCGGCTCAAGCGCATTTGCCGCCACTACGGCGCCTCGCCGCAGTTCATCATGGCCTCGGCGACCATCGCCAACCCCCGCGAGCTGGCCGAGCGACTGACGGGTGAGGCCGTCAGCGAGGTGAGCGAGAGCGGCGCGCCGACGGGCGAAAAGCTCTTCCTCTGCTACAACCCGCCCGTCGTCAACGCCGAGCTGGGCATCCGTGCTCCCTATCTCGGCGAGGCGGCCGCCCTCGCCATCCGGCTCCTCAAGGAGAAGATCGCCACCATTGTTTTCGCTCAGAGCCGGCTGTCCACGGAGGTACTGCTCGCCACCATCAAGAGAGGCGTCGAGGACAGGACGGGGGACGCCGGTATCGTCCGGGGCTACCGCGGAGGCTATCTGCCGCTGCGGCGGCGCGAGGTGGAGCAGGGGCTGCGCTCGGGCGAAGTGCTGGGGGTCGTCGCCACGAGCGCGCTCGAGCTCGGCATCGACATCGGTCACCTGGACGTGGCGGTCCTCGCGGGCTATCCCGGCACCATCGCGTCCATGTGGCAGCAGGCGGGCCGCGCGGGGCGGCGGAGCAGCTGGTCGGCCGCCATCATGGTGGCGACCTCTTCGCCCATGGATCAATACCTGGCCACCCACCCCGACTACCTCTTCGGCGCGCCGCCCGAGCACGCGCGCATCAACCCCGAGAACCCGTTCATCCTGGTCAACCACCTCAAGTGCGCGGCCTTCGAGCTGCCCTTCGGCGGGCAGGAAACCTTCGGCGGCGACGTGCAGCCGCATCTCGCCGCGCTCGAGGAGGAGGGGTTGCTCCACCGCGCGGGTGAGCAGTTCCACTGGACCTCCGAGACCTATCCGGCCGACCACATCTCGCTCCGCACGGTCACCTCCGACAACTTCCTCGTGATCGACACCACGGCGCGCGACGAAAAGCAGGTCAAGCGCCGCCAGATCATCGCCGAGGTGGACTGGAAGAGCGCGTTCTCGATGATCTATCCCAAGGCCATCTACATGGTCGAGGGCGAGCCGTTCGAGGTCCAGGACCTCCACTATCGCGAGGACGAAGAGAAAGTCGCCTACGTCAAGAAGGTCATGGTCGACTACTTCACGGATGCCATCAGCGCCAAGGGCGTGTGGATCCTCCAGCGGTTCACGAAGCAGGAGACTCCCGGTCTCATCGCCGAGCAGGGCGAGGTGCTCGTGGCCGAGAAGGTCGTCGGCTTCAAGAAAATCAAGATGGGCACGATGGAGAACGTTGGCTCGGGCGAGGTCGAGCTGCCGCAGCAGGAGATGCAGACGACGGCGGCCTGGCTGACCGTCGCCCCCGCCACGCTCGCCGAGATCTCGTCCCACCGCGACGAGCTCGTGGACGGGCTGCGCGCGCTGACGCGCCTGCTCCACTCGCTCGCCCCCATCTTTCTCCTCTGCGACATCCGCGACATCGGCGCGTGGCTCGGCGACGGCACGCCGTCGGCGGAAGGGCAGGTGGTCACCCGAGAGACGATGCGCGCCCAGCTCGTCCAGGGTGACGAGTTCACCCCCACCATCTACCTCTACGACAACCAGCCGGGTGGCATCGGGCTCGCCGAGCGCATCTTCGAAGTGCTGCCTGAGCTCCTCGCGCGCGGCCTCGAGACGCTGGAGAGCTGCGCGTGTCCCGCCGGCTGTCCGTCGTGCGTGGGTCCCGTGAACGAGGTGGGCCGCCGCGCCAAGCCGGTGGCGCTCCATTTGCTCAAGCGGCTCGTCGCTCGCCGCTGACCGCGTTGCCCGCATGAGCGACGCCATCCCCGATCTCAGTCGCGTCATCCGGCGCCTCGAGGCCAAGAGCCGTCTCAACGTCGCTTCTCGCCACATGTCCTCGCTGGAGGACCTCCTGGGTGGCGTCGTCGAGGAAACGGAGCGTGGGCGCGTGCTGGTGGTTCGCCGCCGCTTCGAGGCCGGTCATCTTCACGGCCGCCAGCTTCTCGACGCGGCCCGCGGGATGGCCGACGCCCCGCTGGCGGTCCTGACGCGGACAGGAGTCCCGCCGGCGGGACCGCGACTGCTCTATCTCGATACCGAGACGACCGGCCTCTCGGGCGGCACGGGCACGTACGCCTTCCTGGTCGGCGTGGGCTTCTTCGACGGGGGAACCTTCGAAGTGCGCCAGTACTTCATGCGCGACCTCGACGAGGAGCCTGCGCTCCTGGCCGCGCTTGACCCGCTCCTGCGGGAGATGGACGGGCTCGTCACCTACAACGGCACGGGCTTCGACCTGCCCCTGCTCGAGACGCGCTTCGTGCTGGCGCGCCGGCGCTGGCCCGAAGCCGTCTTCCACCTCGACCTGCTGCCGGCAGCGCGCCGACTCTGGAGCAGCCGACTGCCGGACTGCCGGCTCGGCACCGTCGAGCAGCACGCCCTGGGCTTTGCCCGCGAGTGGGACCTGCCCGGCGCGCTCATCCCGTCCGTGTACTTCGAGTACCTGCGCCGCAAGATGCCCGGAGAGCTGCCGAGGGTCTTCGAGCACAACCGCCATGACATCCTCTCGCTCGCGGCGCTCGCTGGCTGGGTGGCCGATGCCGTCGCCCGGGCGCCCGGACCCGAGCTCGGAGCCGAGGAGCTGGCTGGGCTCGGAAGGCTCTGGGAGGCGGTGGACGCCGACCGCGGCGAAGCCTGCTACCGGATAGCCCTCGACGGAGGGCTCCCAAGCCCCGCGCGGGAGCGCGTGCTCGGGCGCCTGGCGTGGCGTGAGAAGCGCCGGTCGCGCTGGGACGCTTCGCGCGTGCTCTGGGAGGCGGCCGCGCGCGGGGCGCGTATCTTTGACGCGCGGCCGTGGGAGGAGATGGCCAAGATCCATGAGCACCGCCTGCGCGACTTGTCCGCCGCGCATGCCGTCGTGACGGAGGCGCTCGAGCATGCCCGCGTCCATCGGGCGCCGGGTGGCGTCGTGGACGCCCTGCATCACCGCTTGAGCCGGCTGTCCAGGCGGCTCGAGCGTGCGCGTTGATCGAGCGGCTCTAGGCGTCCGCCGGCAGCTCCACGGTCACCGCTTGGCGAACACCTCTGGATTGACCGGGGTAGGGGGCGTCTTGCCCTCGAGCACCGCGAGGCAATTGTCCACGGCCAGGTTCGCCATTTTGAGGCGCGTGTCCGACGAGGCGCTGGCGATATGTGGCGCCAGCACCACGTTGGGCAAGCCCATCAGCGCCGGATGCACCTCCGGCTCTCTCTCGAAGACGTCGATGCCCGCGCCGGCGATCCAGCCCTCTTTGAGCGCCTGGGCCAGCGCGGCCTCGTCGACCACAGGCCCCCGCGAGGCGTTGATCAGGTAGGCCGTCTTCTTCATGGTCCTGAGGGATTTTGCATTGATGAGGCGCTGGGTCTCGGGCAGGAGCGGCGTGTGGAGGCTGACGAAGTCCGACTCCCTGAGAAGGGTCGCCGTGTCGGTTCTCGTGGCCCGGAGCTCCTGCTCCGTAGCGGGGTCGGCCGCGACAGCATCCTGGTAGAGCACACGCATGCCGAAGCCGAGCGCCCGCCGGGCCATGGCGCGGCCGATACGGCCGAAACCGATGATGCCCAGCGTCTTGCCGTGGACGTCGCCCCCCAGCAGCAGCATGAATTCCCACTGAGTGAACTTGCCGTCGCGGACGTAGCGGTCTGCCTCGACGACCCGGCGGGCGGTGGCCATGAGGAGTGTCCAGGCGAAGTCGGCTGTGGTCTCGGTGAGGACGTCGGGCGTATTCGTGACGACGACCCCGCGCGCGGTCGCCGCCGCCACGTCGATGTTGTTGAAGCCGACGGCCACGTTGGACACCACCTTGAGATCCGGGCACGCGGCCAGCAGCGGGGCGTCGATGGCGTCGGTGATGAGGCAGACGAGGCCCTGGCGGCCTTTCAGCCGCGACACGAGCTCGGCAGGCCCGAGCGGCTGGTCGGCTTCGTGCAAGTCCACCACAACCCGACTCCGGGCTCGGGCGACCGCCTCCTCGGGGAGTAGGCGAGAAATCAATACGGAAGGACCCTGGGGCGGTAAGGGCATGAGGTCTCCGGCTAACTAACTTATTGGTAAAGGAATTTTGGCTCTTGACTCCATAGGACCTGGCTGCTATGTTAGCACTCGATACCGTTGAGTGCTAAGCATGGGAGCGGGGCCACGAACCGGTCGGAAACGTCAACATCTTATCTATCGGGAGGCGATTTGGCCATGAAGATTCGTCCGTTGCACGACCGCATCCTCATCAAGCGGCAGGAAGAGAAGGAAACCAGGAAGGGCGGCATCATCATTCCGGACAGCGCGAAGGAAAAGCCCCAGGAGGGCAAGGTCATCGCCGTCGGCCAAGGCAAGGTCAACGATGACGGCAAGAAGGTACCCCTCGACGTGAAGACGGGCGACAAGATCCTTTTCGGCAAGTACTCGGGCTCCGAGGTGACGCTGGATAACGAGGAGTACCTGATCCTCCGCGAGGAGGACGTTCTCTGCATCCTGGAGTAACGAAGCACGTCATTGCGCTGACAACCTGGCCGGCCAAGACGAGCCGGCCCATTCCATCGAACGAACGAGGAGGAGAAACAGATGCCTAAGCAGGTGCTATTCAGCGACGAGGGGCGGGCCGCCCTGCTCCGCGGGGTCAATGTCATGGCGGCGGCGGTCAAGGCCACCATGGGACCGAAGGGTCGCAACGTGATCATCGACAAGAAATTCGGCAGCCCGACCATTACCAAGGACGGGGTGACGGTCGCGAAGGAAATCGAGCTCAAGGACAACTACGAGGACATGGGCGCCCAGATGGTCAAGGAAGTCGCCTCCAAGACCTCGGATATCGCGGGCGACGGGACGACCACCGCCACCGTGCTGGCCCACGCCATCATCCGCGAGGGTCTGAAGAACGTCACGGCCGGCGCCAATCCCATGGGGCTCAAGCGCGGCATCGACAAGGCCGTGGACGTGGTGGTCGAAGAGCTGAAGAAGATGTCGAAATCCACCAAGGACAAGAAGGAAATCGCCCAGGTCGCGACGATCGCCTCGAACAACGACAAGACGATCGGCAACCTGATCGCCGAGGCGATGGAGAAAGTGGGCAAGGACGGCGTCATCACGGTCGAGGAGTCGAAGTCGGCCGAGACGGTTCTGGACGTGGTCGAGGGCATGCAGTTCGACCGGGGATACCTCTCGCCCTATTTCGTCACGGACGCCGAGCGCATGGAGTGCGTGCTCGAAGACGCTCTCATCCTGATCCACGAGAAGAAGATCAGCGTGATGAAGGACATGCTGCCGCTGCTCGAGCAGGTGGCGCGCGCCGGTAAGCCCTTCCTGATCATCGCCGAGGACGTCGAGGGTGAGGCCCTGGCGACCCTGGTCGTCAACAAGCTCCGCGGCACGCTGCACTGCTGCGCGGTGAAGGCGCCCGGCTTCGGGGACCGCCGCAAGGCCATGCTGGAAGACATCGCCATCCTGACCGGGGGCAAGGCCATCACCGAGGACCTGGGGATCAAGCTCGAGAACATCAAGCTCGAAGACCTGGGCAAGGCCAAGAAGGTGATGGTGGACAAGGACAACACCACCCTCGTCGAGGGCGCCGGCAAGTCGGGCGCCATCGAGGGCCGCATCAAGCAGA
>WNFE01003598.1_pt1 | contig 12358 bp, 10 predicted proteins | sample 5400451 | NCBI WGS metagenome assembly WNFE01 (sample SAMN13153344, study PRJNA577476) | soil metagenome | isolation source: 200 cm saprolite under Douglas fir tree site 2 hole 2 | place: USA:California | collected 2015-04-18
TGACCGCTGAGAGTAAGCATGCGCACCAGCTCTTCCAGGAAGAACGGATTGCCTTCGGCACGCGAGAGCAGGGACTTTGCCAGGCCCTCGGAAAGCGTGCCTGGAAGGAGTACCTGTAAGTATTGCTCGGCAGCATCCGCGCTGAGTGGACCAGGTAGGAGCAGCAGCAGCAGGCCCTGGCGCATTAGATCGGCTAACACTCGTGACGCGGCGAGGCTCATGCTTGAGGACGAAACACTATCACCATACTCACTAAAGGCGCGGGGAGGGCGTGTGGCCCCGGCTAGCGCTACATGACTGCTATGCAGGCGCACCGTGAGGTACAGTGTGAGTTCCAGGCTGGCGCTATCAGCCCATTGCAGGTTATCGATGCTTAACAGGAGAGGCCGTTCCGTTGCCATACGTTCCAGTAGAGTCGCCACAGCGTCGAAGAGCCGGAATTTCTCCTGGTCAGGCGAAAGCACTTCCTGCGTAATGGTTGTGCGCAGTATCTGGGGAAGTTCGGGAAAGAGGCGAGCCAGCGCTGTGACGAGTGGGGCACCGGTTAACGAGATGGGATCACTTGTACGTTCAGCGAAGGTGAACTCAGAGGCGCGTGTTTCAGTGCTTTCTTGCTCGCCATCAAGCCCTACATAACGGTGCAGTTGTGCTGCAGGCGATGAACGCAGTGCAGGGCGCAATGTTTCGATAAAGGGCAGGTAGGGGAACATACCTCCTGATTCGTAGGTGCGTCCTTCCAGGACGCGAAAGCTGCGTGCCCTGGCTTGCGTGCACATCTCGGCAAGCAACCGGGACTTGCCTACACCCATATCGCCGCTAATCATCAGAGCACGCGCTCCTACTGGCTTATCGAGCGCAACGGTGTCCAGCAGCGCACTAATGACCTGCATCTCGGTGTCGCGCCCTACCAGGGGTAGGGTTTTAGCCAGTAGTTCTAGCCCTGAAAGCGGGTCGGCGAATGGTGCCTGCATAGTGACTCCAAGCTAAGCGAAGAGAACCTTCCCCTGGGCGACCGCAAGAACATCTTCCCCCAGGGCGACCGCAAGTAAATCTGTCCCAGGGCGACCACATGAAAATCTCCCCCTGGGCGACCGCAAGTAAATCTCCCCCTGGGCGACCACATGAAAATCTCCCCCTGGGCGACCGCAAGTAAATCTCCTCCAGGGCGACCGCAAGTAAATCTCCTCCAGGGCGACCGCAAGGGTCCCCACCCCACTCCACACCTCTCCCGCCCCTACTATGATTACGAAAATCTGGTTATCGAATTTTGTCGCACTTGTAACACTTGTCGCACTTGTAACACTTGTAACGGTTGTAACGCTAAAAAAAGGATTACGAATTACTGTTGCCGGTCATCCAGTATCATCGTGTTCTGTTCTGCAGCCTGCTTTGAAAAGCGCGGTGCAATATCATGATAGACGAACAGGGCGTAGTAGACAAGCAGGAATGGTACGTCGAACAGGAAGTAGAGCCAGAAAACCGGCTGAGCCTTCAACCACAATAAATGGTAAAGCAGGGCGCCCGCGACGAGCGTGCCATAGACGGTCGCCACAAGAGCCAGCGGGCGTACACGTGCCCATTCCCGTTCTGTTGCGAGCCAGAAAGCTCCGACGCTATTACCGAGAATGATGGCTCCAATGAAACGATCCAACAGGGGAGGGATGCTTGTGGGCCAGAGTGGAAGATGCAGTTCGGGCAAAAAGAAAAAGCCCAAACCCACGACCAGGTTGACAATTCCTGCCAGCAATGCGAGTACGCGCTCTGCCGGGCTAAAAGTGAGATGATTCATGGCTCGTTGCTCCCTTGCAGTTCCAGCAAGAATTGGGGGTTGGCGGCCAGGGCGGGGGCAAGCCCCGCCCCTACTATACACAGCTGCGCTTTTCTCCGCGTTGGGGTGTGTTATGGCGATACTAGCCCCCGATTGTTAGTAGAATCCTCCCTTGCTCACTAGGTAACGCAACGATTATACAACAGATGGGCAAGAAAAGAATGAGTAGTACCTTGCAATGCGAGCCTGCAATGCACTTCGTGCTACGCTTCGCGTCAGCAGGCTCGAAAGGTAGTACCTCTTTTCTCTGCCAGAAATGGGTAATCTTACGCACGACTTTTGGGTTACCTATAATTTATACTTTCGTTACTATAGCTTATAATTTCAAAGAATCAGTAATACGCCATACTATGCAGGGAGATCGACAATGACAGGGAATGCACCTTACGAGAGATTGATCGGGACGACGTTGGGGAGCTATCGCCTGGAGCAAATAGTTGAGCAGGGCGAAGCGGGCTGTGTCTTCGTGGCGCGTAATAATGGAGCGGGAGCATTGTTTCGCCTGCGCATTCTGGCTGTAGCGCCCGACCTTACAGCGGAAGACCGTATCGTTTTCCTGGGGCGCTTCCAGCAGGAGGCAAACCAGGTTGCTTCTTTGCAACATAAGGGCATCCTTCCGCTTGTTGATTACGGGACGCACAGCGCTGCCGGCGAAAGCAAGGCGATATCCTGGCCTTACCTGGTATGGCCACAGCTCCCCATGCGATCGCTTAGTGCACAGCTAACGCAGAAAGGGCCAATGGACGCGCTGCTGGTCAGTCGCTACCTGGACCAGGTCGCTGCTGCGCTGGAGTATGCTCACCAGCAAGCGATCGTGCATCGTAGCCTCACGACGGACTGCATCTTTATAAAGCAGGATGGTAACCTGCTCGTAGCGGACTTCGGAGTGACGCGCATGCTTGAGATTGGGGCAGGATACAGTAAGCTCGCAGCCGGGAAGGGTGCATATGGCATGGGCGTGAACAGTGTGCCGGCGCCGGAGCAGATTCTCGGGCAACCCGTTGATACATATACCGATGCGTACGCGCTTGGAGCTGTGCTCTATCGCATGCTTACGGGCCACCGGGTGTTTAGAGGCAAAAGTCGCGAAGAGATCATCCAGCAGCATTTACAGGCTCCCGTTCCATCTCTCGCCACGTGGCGCAGCGATCTTCCCAGGGAACTGGACGATGTGATTGCCAGGGCGATGGCAAAGGACCCGGCGCGGCGATTCCGCCAGCCTGGAGCACTGGCTAATGCCTACCACAGCGTCGTTGCCCCTACTGATAAGCAACGCGTACCGTTTTTCACAGGTGCAATGCCCGCAGGGGCAAATGCGCAGGCATCGGTAGAAAGGAGCGCAAGAATTGATACGCGTTTCACTGAGCACCCATACGTAAGGAGCGCCCAATCCATGCCAGCGCGTATCTCGCGCCGGCGCGCCCTTACCTTCATAGCGGCCGGCGGGGGCGCTGCGGCGGCAATTGCTGCCGTGGCGATATTTGGCAGCCGCTACCTGGCGGGAAATACGTCCCCCAGTAATACTTCTGTAACTAACACAAGCGCCGCTGGCGCGACAGCGTCGTCATCAAGCGGGCAGGGAAAAACAATCCTGGCACGCACCTCAGATATCCCCTCGAACAGTGCTAAAACATTTCCTCTTTCCGGCAAGAACAACTCTGGCGTGCTGATTCACCTGCCTGATGGGCGTTTTGTGGCTTTCGATTCCACCTGCACGCATGCTGGGTGCACTGTCCTGTATAGCACGCAAGATAAATTATTGGAGTGCCCCTGCCATGGCGCGATCTTTAATCCTGCTAAAAACGCGGCTGTCGTGCAAGGGCCAGCGCAGACACCACTGGCCCCGATAGCAATCAAAGTGAATGCGGACGGTACGATCACGCAGGGCTGATATACATGGAGGTTTGATTATGCCTCAAGATAAAATAAATCTGACCCCTACCTACGTGGTTATCGGCAATGGCATCGCGGGCGTTACGGCTGCGGAGATCTTGCGCAGCGAGGACTCGGCGGCAGACATCACCGTGATTGCGGATGATCCATTTCCGGTCTATTATCGCCCGGCCTTGAAGGACTACCTGGCGGGGCGTGTACACGAGGATAAACTTTGGGCGCGCCCCAACAGTTTTTACCAGGATCACCGCATTCGCTTCTTAGCTGACCGCGTGGTAGGCATACAGGCAGGTCAGCACGCCGTTCAACTCCAGAGTGGCCGCCAGGTCGGCTATGATCGCCTGCTGCTCGCTAACGGTGCGCGGGCCGCTCGCCTTACCTGCCCGGGCGTCGAGCTGGCGGGCGTCACTACTCTACGTACCGTCGCAGATTACCAGGCAGTTGTGAGCCGCCTGGGCACGGCACGGCGCATCGTGGTGAGTGGCAGCGGCACGCTGGCCCTGGAAACCATCGAAACGCTGCGCCATCGCGGCTACCAGGTAACCCATTTATTACGCCGCCGCACGCTGTGGTCGGAAGTGCTGGATGCGACGGCCTCTGACCTGGTGCTCCAGCAGGAACGGCGCGACGGCGTCGATGTGCGCGTCGAGGAAGAGATTGCCGGGGTGACAGGCAAACATGGGCAGGTCACCGGGGTGGTGACCACGAGTGGAGCGCGCATCTCCTGCGAGCTGGTGATTATCGCAATTGGAGTTGAACCGAATATCGACTTCATCAAAAGCAGCGGCATACCCTGTGGGCGCGGCGTCAGGGTTGATAGTGGGATGCGTACCAGCGCTCCTGACATTTATGCCGCGGGCGATGTGCTTGAAACAACGGATACGACGACGGGGCGCACACGTGTTATCGGGCAATGGTACCCGGCCATACAGCAGGCTCGCGCCGCTGCTTATAGCATGCTCGACCTGCTCGATAGCAGCCAGCCATTTCGCTTCAGTACTTTTTATAACGCCACGTTCCTGTATGGGCTGGATTTTGCTGCGGCGGGACTGACACAGGTACCTGAAGATGGGCGGGGTCACCAGGAGATTGTGGCCGATCCACTGCCGCGCGCGTATCGCAAGGTGGTGCTTAAAGATGGTGCGCCCATTGGTATGCTTGCGCTTGGCGACCGCAGGAGCGCGCTGGCTTTCAAACGCGCTATCGATCACAAAGTGAACCTGCTGCCAGTGGCTTCACAACTGTTCGCCGGAGATTTCAACCTCAACGACTGGCTCGACCGGCAGGGGGTGCCCCCCGCTGTACTGGGAGTGACCAGGCAGGGGGCCGCGGCCGTTCGACAGGCGACCTACTCGGGAGGAACAGCATCGTCCTCTGTGCTGAAGCCGCAGCCGGTCATGGAAGCGGTGCTTGTGCGCGCACCTCAAGAACAGAGAATGCCCTTTTCAACAGAAGAAACGCTGCTGAGCCAGACCAAAGTCATGGCTATAGGCCGGCAGCCAGGGGCATACCTGTTGATCGACAATGATTCTGTTTCACGCCGCCATGCCGAGATTAGCTATGCAAATGGGCAATACGTACTGCGAGACGTGGGAAGCGCTAATGGTACATTTGTGAATGATGTACGCCTGGAACCGGGCAGTGTACATATTCTTAAGCCAGATGACCAGTTACGTTTCGGAAAAGTGAAGTTCGTCTTTAAGCTGCGTGGAGCCGGGGGCGCAGGAGTGCCTTCTGCGGGTACCTTGACGCGCCTGCGGAGCAACACCTCTCTGACAAAATTACAGGAGATGACCACCGGCTTCTTTGACCCGTTGGCAGCAGGGCGCGATCAATCTGGTCTCGACAGCCCGGCAGGGGGTCAACCGGTTCTCAACGCTGATGGCTCACTGCTGCTTCCAGGGGCGACAACCGCCCTACCTGCTACCGTCGTTGCTACCTTCAAGGAATCACCCACGCTCGTAGTTGTTGCGCGAGGGACACCACGAGTTGTCTACCTGAAACGAGGAAACGTAATTTCACTTGGGCGAGACAAGGCGAATGATGTGCCGCTTGCAGATGTCGCCGCTTCGCGCAAACATGCCGAGATACTCCACGGTTCCGGCGGCTTCTCTATTCGCGACCTGGCAAGCGCTAATGGCGTGGTCGTCAACTCGACGAAGATCGATAATCCGTATCTGCTCGTGCACGGCGACCGCATTATCGTTGGCAGCACCGCGATCTTCTTTATCGATGTAGGACAAGAGAGCCTGGTGAGCGCCAGCGCAGGCGAAAGGCAGGGTGATGGCTATACCTGTGGCAATTGTGGCGCGTCGAATTTGCGCATGGCGCGTTTCTGCGCAACCTGTGGCACGCCGCTGGAAAACCCGGACGTGCCGTTCAAAGGATAGGGAGGACTACTATGGGCGGCGAGGAAACTGGCTTCTCATCTGAGATTGAAACTTCGAAGAAAGTGGTGGGTATTGAGCATCGCACCGGCTTGCGACCTCTTACCGAAGAGGAGATACGCTTCGAAATCGATATGTGTATCGGTTGTGATCGCTGCATGCGGGCCTGCCCGGTTCCCATGTCCTCCCTGGTTAACATTGCCGATCTCAACCGCGCTACCATTTCCGACGATATCGCCCCACATGTTGCGCGTTTTACCGACGAATGCGTGATGTGCGGCTCGTGTGTGCCCGTCTGCCCGGTCGATAACCACCGCGACCTGCTGATGCTTTCGCTCAAACAACGCCTGGGCGTCTCCTGGGATGGGACGGTGGATATGAGCCGCGTGCTTAATTTCCTGCCACCCGGCTGGAATCAGTCCTTATTACTCAGCCGGCTGCGCGAGCAGCCTATGTTCAGTGACGCACAACTGGTGCCGGAGAACTACCTGCTGCACATGGTTGCAACTTCGAAAATATTGACGCTGCTGCCTGGAGCAACCTTGATACACGAAGGTGAGTTTGGGCGGGAGATGTACTGTATCCTGGAAGGACGCTTTGCACTCTCTTCAAAAGGCTCCGATGGCGAGGATCTGCCGGTTGCCATCCTGCGGCGAGGAGAGTACATGGGTGAGCATGGCATGCTCACGGGACAGCAGCGCAACGCAACCGCACGCGCTCAAACGGCAGCGGTCGTACTGGAAGTGCCCGAACAGGTGATGCAGCGCTTGATGGAGATCGTGCCCGCCGTGCGTCGTTTCTTCGAGCAGTTGAACAATGCGCGTTCTATCGAAGCGGTCCTCAAGCGTATGGCGCTCTTCCAGGGCGTTTCGGCTGCTGACATACGGCAGATTGCCCAGCAGACGGAGGTGAAGACGTATGACCGCGATGAGCGCCTCTTCAGCGAAATTGGCCCGGGAGGGCCAGCACGCGAATCGCTGCATATCCTGTTAGAGGGGTTTGTAAAAGTAGCACGGCGCACTACTCCAGGGACAGGACGCGATAAAAGCGACGAGCGCATCCTCGCTTATCGCCAGGGGGGAGACTACTTTGCCGGGGGGCTTGACCTGCTCGGTGATGGGCTTGCAGTTACGGTAACAGCCATCACGCGTACCAGGGCAGCAGAAGTGCCACGCCAGGTCTTGCTGAGCACTTTTGCGCGCTATCCCGAAGTTAGCCAGCGCTTTAGCTTGCGCCTGCAGCAGTATCGGGATGCCGCTGCCGCCGCGCAAACCGGCTTTTTTGATCCACTGGCACATACACGCACAGAAACGGCCAACCCGCTCTCAGATGCCGAAGCTCGCGCCGGGCTGCGGGCACTGGTCGGCGGCGGAGTGATCGAGGGAACCGAGGTGCTGGTGATCGACCTGGACAAGTGCATCCACTGCAACGAATGCGAGGAGGCGTGCGCTCGCCGTCACGGGCATTCACGTATGAATCGCAAGGGCATGGTCGTTGGCAATATTAGCATTGCGACCGCGTGTCGTCAGTGCCAGGACCCCGTGTGCATGCTGTGCAGCCGCGCTGGAATCGCGCGCCTGCCCAGCGGCGAGGTCTACATCACCGAAAGTTGCATAGGCTGTGGCATCTGCGCCGAACGCTGCCCCTACGATAACATTTCGATTATGACACTGGAAGATGAGGTCGAGTCGCGCAATACCTGGAACCAGTTCAGCAACTTTTTCAAGAAAGGCGCGGGCAAGGAGCGCGGGCGCAAAGCGCTCCCAATGCTGCAAAGCGCTGCCGCGCCCGGGCCTCTGAATGTCCATCAACCAGTAGATGCCTTTGGTGAGATGCGCAAGAAACTGGCAATCAAGTGCGACCTGTGCGCGGGCTACGACAACCAGGCCTGCGTGCAGGCCTGCCCGACGGGGGCAGCGATCCGGGTCCAGCCGGCGACATTCTTCGGCTCGACCGAAGAGATTCTGCGGCGGCGAGCACGCTAGAAGGAGAAAGTTATGGCTCTTGCATCAAAATCGTCGCGGCGAGTCTGGAAAGCGCCCCTCACTAAAGCCTGGTGGGCCTGGCTCGCGACCTCGCTTCTGCTCTACGCATGCGTTTACGCTATATACCTGGTTGCTGTCAAGACGCAGGCATTTCCGGGGCCATTCAACGACCCGTTACGCAGTTTTGGCATACTCGCTTTTGTGCTGGTACTCGCGACGGCTACGTACTCGCTGCGTCGTCGCTTTGTGCGCGGCCTACCGGGGATGGCGCGCGCCTGGCTCTGGATGCACACCTGGCTGGGTGTAACAGCTCTGCTGATCGCGCTGCTGCATGAAAACTATGCACATATTCTGCATGATTATTGCCAGAATGCAAGCTGCTTTACGAAGTCCTACTGGGGAACAAGCGCGCTCTTCGCACTGATCTTCCTGATTCTCAGTGGTATCATTGGCCGTCTACTGGATAGCTGGCAGGCACGCGTGATTGCCGGCGATGCAAGTGCTAACGGCGTTGGCATTGAGCAAGCCCTTGATGAAAGAATCCTGGAGCTGGAATATACTGTCGAAAGATTGAGCGCGGGCAAGTCGGAGCAATTCAAGGCATTTTGCCTGCAGGCGCTTGAGGGGGCAAGCGATATTCCCAATGTTGTACCAGCGCTTGCACAGGGCGAGCAGGCTGATTTTCAACACGCCTATGAGACGCTGAGGGATCATGCGAGGCTGGTACAATCGCTTAAGAAGCAGCAGCGAGCGCGTGTGATCATACGTGCCTGGCGTTTTGTACACATGGTCCTGGCATGCGTGGCACTACTGATTATACTCTTTCACGGGATAATGGAGCTGCTTGCCAACGTATTGCATATCATCATACCTGCATGAGCGGTTGCGAATGCATGCTGGAAGATGGGTAATTTTGCACACGCGACAACCGCATAAGCATGATATACTTCAGGATAAGAGCTATGCTTAAGGCATACAAACGAGGAGGGCATCCATGATACAATGTCCAAATTGCAATGCGCGACTAGATGATGATGCCGTGTTTTGTGGTAACTGTGGCAAACAGGTGGCTCCGCTGCAGGCGAGAGGGGCGACTGTTGGTTATAACAAGGAAGCGGGTATGAACGACGGTGCCACGATACAGAGCATTGAAAACTTGCCGCGTCCTGGGCCCAATGTCCAGGCGACGAAAGCGCGAAATTACGCAGCTGCTCCCGATACGCCTCAAGCCGGCACGCTGTCCTCGCCACCACCGGCAAACTCCCGGCGCGTCCCCACCGCGCGCATAGCAGTAATTGCTGCCCTGGTAATACTGGTTATTGCGGGCGGTACGATAGCCGCTGTAGCACTTTTGAAGAATAATAGCCCCGCAAAGAGTAACGGCCGGAATAATACTACAACTCTTGCTGCGACCGCGCTAGGAGTGGTTAACTTTAGCGACGATCAGAACGGTTCCGGGCACAGCAACGTAGTGAATATCAGCGTCAATAACCTGTCAGCCCCTCCGGCCGGTTCCCAGTATGATGCCTGGCTTGTCAATACAGTAAGCGAGCAGACAATAGGCCTGGGGGCACTTACGCTCAAGAGTGGATCATACACGCTAAAATTTGCTGACGGCAACACGAACCTGCTGGGGGCCGGAGATAAGTTAGAGGTGACGCTCGAAAACGGGACGGCCAATCTGCCCACGGGCCGGATTCTGCTTTCAGCCTCCTTTCCTCCTCACGCTTTTGTACACATCAAGCATTTGCTGTTCAGCTTCCCCAATACGCCGGGGAAGATCGGGCTAATCGTGGGGGTGGTAGACCAGGCACAGCAGTTGAGCGCTACCGCCCAGTTGTTAGAAAGCATAGCTCCCAGCCACAACGGCTGGGCTATCCAGTGCGCTGCTCAAAGTATCGTTGATATTGCCGAGGGTGCACAAGGGCCGCATTACCAGCCGCTGGGAAGCCAATGTGCATCGCAGAATATCACGCTAGTCGGCGATGGGTACGGCCTGCTGGGCAGCAACGGCTACATCGCCAATGGCGAGGCGCACGCATCGCTGGCGGCGACACAGTCCGATTCGACAGACAGTATTCGTGTGCACGCGAGACACGTGGCGATTTGCCTGGAAAATATGAAGGGATGGATCACAATTGTTGAGCAGGATGCGCTTGCGCTGCTCAATGACCCAACCAACACGACGAAAGTACAGGAGGTGGTGACGCTATCCAATCATACTTTAAATGGTGTCGATACGAACGGTGATGGGAGCATTGATCCTGTACCTGGAGAAGGCGGAGCCGCCACGGCTTACTATCATGCGCAGTTGATGGCAGCCCTGGTGCTGGCTCCTGGTTCGTAGAGAGAGGGAGATAGCTCGCCAGGGCGACCGCAAGAGTCCCCACCCTTACCAGGAAGACGAGGAAATAGCTCACCAGGGCGACCGCAAGGGTCCCCACCGCTCCACTACTCCACTCCCGCCCTTACTAGGAGGACGATACTTATGAGCGGGTGAGCGACTTTCGAGAGGAGGGAAAAACATGTCAGGCGAGAATAATACTGCTACATTCAAGGTGGCTGCTGTGCAGGCATCACCTGTCTTTCTTGATCGCGATGCGACGATCGAAAAGGCCTGCGAATTGATTGCCGAGGCAGGCCGTGAAGGGGCACGCCTGATTGTCTTTCCAGAAGCGTTCATCCCTGCCTATCCGGACTGGGTATGGAAGATTCCATCTGGCGAAGAGGAGGTGCTCAACGAGTTATATGCAGAGCTACTTGCTAACTCTGTGACTATACCGGGCGATGCGACAGAGAGGTTGTGCCGTGCGGCCAGGCTGGCTAATGCGTACGTGGCGATAGGGATGAGCGAACGCAACGCCGAAGCGAGCGGCGCAAGCCTGTATAATACGCTATTGTACATCGACGCGCAGGGCCAGATTCTGGGCAAGCACCGCAAGCTGGTGCCAACAGGTGGCGAGCGCCTGGTATGGGCACAGGGCGATGGGAGTACGCTGCAGGTCTACGATACTCCTTTAGGGAAACTCGGCGGATTGATCTGCTGGGAGAATTACATGCCGCTGGCACGCTATACCATGTATGCCTGGGGCACACAGATCTATGTTGCGGCAACATGGGATCGCGGCCAGCCCTGGCTCTCTACGCTGCGGCATATCGCCAAAGAGGGCAGGGTGTATGTGATAGGCTGCAGTATTGCGATGCGCAAGGATGATATCCCCGACCGTTATGCGATGAAACAGAAGTTTTACGCGGAAGCAGAGGAGTGGATCAATATTGGCGATAGTGCGATTGTCAACCCCGAGGGCCAATTTATCGCCGGGCCTGTGCGCAAGCAAGAAGAGATCCTCTACGCGGAGCTTGATCCGAAGATGATGCAAGGTCCAAAGTGGATGCTCGACATCGCTCAGGCGACCCAGTTTAACAGGGCCGAGGATGAGCAAGAATAGGCCGGGACACCCTCCTTGCGTATTGAGAGGGAGGAAATTCCATGTACTGTCGACTTCCAAAAATGGTTCTCTGACCGCTTGTCAGGGAACGGATATACAAAGTAGCAACTACAGGCCCCTCTAAACTACGCAGCTTTATAACGACTTCACCGCTGTCTCTGCGATCTGAGAAAGGCGCTTGCCCGTTGCTGCATCCACATATTCCTCGCCACAGGTCGTGCAGATTTGGGCCGGGACATCGCGAATAACAATGGTCGTCTCATCTCTGGTAAGCGTGACCGTTGTGGTTCCTGGTTCAGTCTCTCCGTATTGACAGATGACGCACTTCATGAGTGTTTCCTCCTGGTCTTCCTATCCGGTTCCCACTTGTCGAGGGTGGGTTCATATGCTGTTATCACGATCACTTGCTGCTTACTGCTATTTTCTGCTGCTACCACATGAATCGCTCGCCCGTTATACCGACCCAGCAGACTATCCATGTTGATTTGATGGGTAGGAACCTGACACCCGCAAGGGATGTCACTACATTTCGTTGACCCTACTCATCAAATGGTGATGGACAGACCACTAGCAGCAACTTCGCGGGAAGCGGAAACGCATGTGGGTAGCCTTCTATCACTTCACCATTATGTGCGATATGCTCTCCGCACTCATCAGAGATAGTGCGCGTAAACATAGATTGGCGTGCATGAATGCGATAGATAAGGTCTCGATACTGCATCCGCGCTCACCCTCTGTACATTTTCCTGTACTATACCATAGAACAACGAAGTATCATAGCAGTCAAAAGGTGATACCAAATTAGCGTCTCCCAGG
>WNFE01003076.1_pt1 | contig 12354 bp, 11 predicted proteins | sample 5400451 | NCBI WGS metagenome assembly WNFE01 (sample SAMN13153344, study PRJNA577476) | soil metagenome | isolation source: 200 cm saprolite under Douglas fir tree site 2 hole 2 | place: USA:California | collected 2015-04-18
GCACAAAGACCAGGTGAGGTTACATTATGTATATCCCTAAAGCATTCCGAGAAGACGATATTAATACACTCCATGCGTTCATACGAGAATATAGTTTCGCAGCGCTCATCACGCAGCAAGATGGCGTCCCTTTTGCAAGCCATCTGCCATTTTTACTGGATACCGAACGTGGTCCTTACGGTATCCTCCTGGCTCACATGGCACGCGCCAATCCACAGTGGCATGCCTTCAATAAAGAGCAGGAGGTGCTGGTCATATTTCAAGGGCCGCACGCCTACATAACGCCATCCTGGTATGAAGTCGAGCTAAGCGTGCCCACGTGGAATTATGCCGTCGTCCATGCCTACGGCCTCCCGCGCCTGATGGAAGAGAAAAGCGAACTATATGATCTCTTAAAAATCCTTATTCAAACGCACGAGGCTCACTTCGAAAAACCATGGCCATTCCAGTTGCCAGATGATTATCTGCAAAAAATGATGCAGGGAGTCGTTGGTTTCGAAATCCAGATTACCCGGTTAGAAGGCAAGTTCAAGCTAAGTCAAAACCGTACTGCGAGTGAGCGAGAGAAGGTGATTGACGCTCTGCAAGACTCCTCAGACACACTCAGTACAGGTATTGCACAGCTGATGAGCGACCCGAAATAGCAAAAACTCTATCGTGCAGATGAATGGATCCAGCAAAACTTCTCCTGAGGAGCCTCCGATTCTGCTGCTGAGACATCCGATACAAACGCTACAAGTGATACAACTGATACAAGTGTTACAAGTGATACAAACTTTTATGTCCAGAGCTTAAGGGCTACCGGCAATCGCTGGTCCCCACGACGTTATGCTATCTTGCGTAATCACAATTACAGGATGTCTTTCCAGGTCCATCGTCCTATATTGGAAGTAGCGTACACGTAGCAATGACAATGCTTGAGGATGCAGAGGATCTCCCGGTTGAAGCAATTCAGCACGTCCATGTACCAGCACATAACCTAATCGTGACCAGTCGTCATCATACTGGTCGATCAGTAGTGATGCCTCATGACGTGCCTCGATGTTGCGCACACGCCGTAACTTGCTCACATCCACCCGTTTTGGCTTCTCGTCCAAAGGTGTATAAAACCGTGTGCCATCGAAAGCATAGCAGACAGGCACGATATATGGGTGTCCATCGCCATCGGCAGTAGCCATCCGTGCGACCCGCTGCGCTTGCACGAAAGCAATCTCTGCACCTGTCAGTGTTGTGCGATTTGGCATATTTCCCCCCCTTTGAAAAAGACAAGCCTATTCCTTCGTGTAGCATAATAGGTGTAACCTTCACGGATACACTTTATAATGTCTGAAAGGCCAGAACAGATGTCTGTTGTACAAGCGTCCCACCCATCACCAGTGTCCCATGCACCTTTTTCTGCCAGGCACCCCTGGTGGCGTATAGCGATACTATGCTTGTTGTTACTGCTCTCAGTTGTTCTCTATATTATACTGATTAGTGCAACGCCCAGGAGCGATAACCTTATTACGCCTTTTCTACACGTTTGGATGCTCTGTTTTCTCCCCTATTTCGTCGCATGTGCATTTGTACTGGCAACAAGACCTCCTGTTGGACGATGGCGCTGGATAGAACTGGGCATTATCCTATCAGGGGCGCTTATTTTTCGCATTATGCTCCTTCCGCTACCTCCCGGACTATCACATGATTCATGGCGTTATCCCTGGGATGCACGTGTTCTGTTGCATGGATATAGCCCCTATGTTTACGCTCCCTCGGATAAGGTGCTACTACCGCTGCGCGATAGTCTGCTCTATACTAACAGCCGCTTTCGCAATGTGCCGACTATCTACCCCCCAGGAGCGGAGGCGATCTACGTCTTGAGCTACCTGCTTGCACCCAGCAATTTATACTTTCTCAAAGGCATATTCATCGTCTTTGACATGGTGACCTGTGGTGCGCTTGCGCTTCTGCTGAAGCGTAAAGGACTCGATCCGCGCCGTGTCATAATCTATGCCTGGTGCCCGCTGCCCATCGTTGAATTTGCCGTTCAGGGCCATGTCGATGTCATTACGCTTACTTTCACCATACTGGCGGTAGTAAGCGCGGCAAATACCAGGTCAGGTGGACGTGTGCTAACGGGCATCTTGATCGGCCTGGCAACCCTTACTAAGATCTATCCCATCCTCTTGCTCGTAGTGATCGCGCGCCGCCGAGACTATGCACTGTTCGCCGCCTGTTTCATAACCATCATTGTAGGCTATTTGCCTTTTCTAATCTTAGGGCATGGGCAGGCTTTCGGGTATTTCACCATCTACGCCAGCGAGCAGGGACAGAATGCGGGCGTCACACAACTGCTGGTCCAATGGCTCGGTGGACGCTCGCACATACCTCTCACTACCATAATCATGATAGAACATGTTGTTGACGTGGTATTGGTAAGTGTGGTTTCGCTGGTTGTGCTGATCCTTCGCCAGCGCGACCGTATCACAATCGAAGCTGGCGTATTGGTGCTTTTCGGCGTGGTGCTCTCAATTTCTTCTCATGTCTTTCCCTGGTACACCACGACCCTTCTGCTATGGGTACCTACACTGCTGGGAAAGGTATCCCCCATAATCCGTAGGGGCGGGGGCGGTGTGGACGCGGGGAGGGGACCCTTGTGGTCGCCCGTGGTGGGGGATCATCCTATGGCGGGTAATAATACCCCCACCACGGGCGACCACAAGGGTCCCCTCCCCGCACAACCCCGCCCCCGCCCCTACGGACCATCTGCATCGTTATGGGCATCCATAGGTACAAATTTGGCAATCGTAGCAATCTGGTACTTTAGCTGTACATCTATACTCAGTTACTTCTTTAATGCTGCGCCCAATTGGACGCTCTATTATAGGCTTGTCTATGACCCTGTGATACTCGTCCTGGGTGTGGCTGCCATCATTGGAATTGTCTATCTTTTTATTCATGTTCCTGGGAGGATTGATCATGCAGGACAGCAAACATAGATCTCTCAATAAAAACGAAGAAGCATCTACTCCTTTGTCCACACCTTTAGGTAGTAAGCATTTATTCATCTCTGCTTTTGCCGCGCTAGCAGCAGGTCTGGCGGCCAGTTTAGCTGCCGTAGTGCTCATGGTCGTGTTGCGATTGGCAGCGGGTGTCCCCACCCCTGTAGAGCTTTTTGGCGATCGCGTCCTTAGATTACTTCCGGCGGCAAGGTTTGTGGATTTCCTGATCACATTTGGTTCTCACTCCAAAACTGCTCCCCTTGGGCTGGCCTTGCTGGGCATGATAGGGGTTGGCGCACTGCTTGGTCTCGTTTATGCTGCTCTTGTACGGCTCAAAATGCCTGTAAGAGGCTACCGGCCAACTTTGCGAGAATGGCTAATGGCGGCGCTATTGACCGTGGGCATGACAGCGATTGGCACGCTTGCGTTCTGGGGTGAGATCGGGCAGAATTTCCTGGGCTTGCCTATAGCTTGGGCAATGCTGGTCACGGTTCTTTCTCTGTTGGCTGACTTTATCCTCTACGGCTTAACACTCTCCCTGGCATATCGCGCATTGCTACCTAAACAACCAGTGCCAGGAGTCTCCAAGGTATCTCAGAAGCGGCGACAGCTGTTAGCCCGTTCGGGTGTCGCAGCGCTCAGTGTGGGAGCCGCGGCAGGTACCATAGGACTGATTAAGGGGTTCCTCAACAACTATGCCTCTTATGATGGAATGATCACACCCACGGTGAATGGCGTGACCTCACCGATTACGCCAAATAGCGAACACTACGTCGTGACACAGAATGTCGTCGATCCAACGCCAGACATCAACCTGTGGCGGCTGGAAGTTACAGGCCTGGTGGGCCAGGCAGGAACGTATACCTACGAAGAAATACAAGGCTTACCCTCTACTTCACGTGCAGTCACTCTTGAATGCATCTCTAATGGTCCTCCTGGACATCTCATCAGCACCGCCATCTGGCAGGGTGTGACGTTACGGACGCTTTTGGAAAGGCATGGAGGGATGCAGCCAGGCGCTCGATTTGTCGCATTCTATAGCGTCGATGGCTATAGCGTGAGTCTTCCCCTGGACGAGGTTCTCGCGGTCGATCCGATTCTTGCCTGGCGCATGAATGGTGCTGAACTACCTCTGCGACATGGCTACCCTTTGCGTGCCTTGATTCCTGGGCGTTATGGAGAGGAGAATCCCAAGTGGCTGACACGCGTCGAGTTGACCGATCATTTTGTAGGTGGGTTGTATGCCGACCAGGGATGGTATAATGGTCCGTTGCATACCATAAGCCGCATTGATCGTCCCTTTGGCCGCATCGCATTGGGACATGCGATTGAAATTGGTGGCATTGCCTTTGCGGGTAACAGAGGAATCCAGAAGGTGGAGGTCAGTGTTGATAATGGCCTATCATGGAATCAGGCAAAGCTCGATCCTCCGCTCTCGCAGGATTCCTGGGTATTATGGACCTGGCAGTGGACCCCTTTACTCCCGGGTAACTATACCATCGTTGCTCGTGCGACCGACGGTACAGGCCAGGTGCAAACAAGCCAGAAGCAGGGAACAGTTCCTAACGGTGCGACAGGATATCATTCGGTGGTTGTTCAAGTCGGATAACTGGCAAGAATATATACTATACTTAACCCAATCAGAAGCCTGGTTCGGAATAGCGAAGGGGAAATGCCATGTCTCATACTAACATCAAACTCTATGGTACCGATTGGTGTAGCGATTGTAAGCGCAGCAAAAAATTTTTAGGGGAGCAGCGTATCCACTACCAGTATATCAACATCGAAGAGAATATGGAGGGGCAAGCCTACGTCCGGGAACTTCAAAAGGGAGGACTTACTATCCCTACTATTGTCTTTGAAGACGGATCGGTTCTCATTGAACCGTCAAACGCAGAACTTGCGGCCAGGTTGGGACTGGAAACAAAGGCCAAATGCGACTTTTATGATCTGATTACCGTGGGTGGTGGTCCCACTGCACTAACAACCGCTATTTATGCGGCGCGTGATGGCTATGATGTGCTCGTCATCGAGCGCAGTGGACTGGGTGGCCAGGCAGGAATTACCGAGCGCCTCGATAACTATCCTGGTTTTCCCGCAGGAGTGACAGGAGCAGAATTTGCCGAGCGCATCATTGAGCAGGCTAAACGTTATGGTGTCGAACTGCTCTCGGCGCAGAATGTAGTGAAAGTCGGCAATGACCTGGATGCGCACTTCGTCAAGGCCGAATCTGGGAACATGTATCGTAGCAACGCGGTTTTAATTGCCACTGGCTCAACCTACAAACGCCTTGGAGTGCCAGGAGAGGATGATTTCATCGGCGCAGGCATACATTTCTGCGCCACCTGTGATGGACCTTTCTACAAAGGGCGCGAGGTGGCCGTCGTCGGCGGGGGCAATAGTGCTGTCGAAGAAGCTGCATTTCTCACTCGCTTTAGTCCGAAAGTGACCATCCTGGCACGTGGCTCGGAACTACAGGCAAATAAGATTGCGATTGAAAAGGCTATGACCTCGCCTCAGATCGAGGTACGCTTCAATACAGAGGTGGTCGAGTTTAAAGGTAAAAACAATCACCTGACGACAGTCGTAACCAGAAATATGCAGACGGGTGAAGTGCAAGAGCTACATGTTCCTGGTATCTTTGTTTTCATAGGACTCTCGCCCAACAGCCAGCCTTTCAGAGATATTGCCAAACTGGATGCCCAGGGCTTCATTATGACCGGCATCGACTTCCAGACGAGCACTGAGGGCATCTTCGCCGCCGGAGATGTACGCTCAGGCAGCACCAAACAGTTAGTAAGCGCCGCCGGTGAAGGTGCTGCCGCAGCCATCGCCATTCGCGAACACCTACGAGGTCATGATGCGCATAGTATGGAAGCGGCCCTGGTTGGCGCGCAGGCAAAAAGGTAACAAAGCAGCAGAGGATTAATCAAACGAACGAGCGGAGAAACATTCGCATTGAAATGTTCTCCGCTTATTATCTACAACTATAGCAACCCTTTACTCTGTAAGAAAGCCGTTGCGACCTCTTTGACTGCCTGGCCAATGGACTCGCCACTGGTATGTTTTGTTGCTACCTGCTGTTGTAAACTAATGCTCACATCGGTGGTCAGATCCGGCGCCAGCGGATTGAGGGCAGCCGCGATGCCAGGATCGCTCTGTAACACAGAGTCGCGCACAATAGGCGCAGGGTGGAATTCTGGAAACCCGTGCTTATCATCAGTGATGAAGATGAAGTTTTGCGTTGTGACCGAGCCATCCGTAGTGTAGCACTCGGTTAAATCGGCCGCTCCGCTCTTCACGGCAGCGAAACCGATTGCATAGTCGACCTTCTTCACTGCTTTGAAGCTGCTCGTATCGAATCCATAAGTTGCCTTTAAATCATCGAAGAAGGTAACACCATCGCTCTGAGTTGCCAGAGTCAACTGCGATACCTTTGGGGCCAGTTGTGAAAGGTTGGTGACACTGAGCTTCTGAGAGGTGGCCTGTGAGGTACAAAGGGCGTAACCGTCATTCAAAGGCGCCATATTGAGCCACGTAATGTGGTACTGTTGCTCGAAGCCGTTCTTGACAGTCTGATAATCCGTTGTTGGATTGAAAGACGACTTGGCGCTCAGTAGATTTAACCCCGTCGCGGTAAACTCTGGATAGAGATCAATCGCCCCGCTCTTGAGCGCGGCGAACACTGTAGGTGTCATCCCCAGAGCTAATTTTGGAGTAACTGAGTAGCCAGCCTTCTGAAGCAGTAAGACGTACATTTCACCAAGAAGCTGAGCTTCGGGATCGAGTTTGCTCCCAACCGTTATCGGCACCTTTGTTGGCGCGGGCGTAGCGCCGCCAGTTGAACTGCTAGAGGAACCACCACATGCTGACAAGATAAGCATGGGAATGAGAGCGAGTAGTAACAAGAACTTCGCTCCTGTTGAACGCCTGAGAAGAGCCATTTCTACCTCCTTGAACTTACCATGAACTAATAAATGTGTGCAGTATACGATACTGCGGGAAATTGTATCATGCTTTGGCTGTTGCCACCCGCTGCTGCACTTTAAGGCCTTCAGGGGTCAAGACACGCTGCAGCCAACTCATCAATACTTCTACGAGCAATGCCAGTATAGCCACGGAGACTGCTCCAACAATGAGTTCTGTATAATTGAAAACGGAAATTCCGTCTACGATATAGTCCCCATAGCCCCCTGCACCGATGAACGCGGCCAGAGTCGCGGTCGCGATGATCTGCACCGCCGAGGTACGGATGCCGGCCGCGACAAGCGGAGTAACAAGCGGGGCTTGTATCCGCGTGGCGATCTGCCAGGTCGTCATTCCCATCCCCTTACCTGCCTCGATCATAGCTGGATCGATACCGCGAATTCCTGTATAAGTATTGAGCAAGATTGGCGGGATACCCAGCACAATCAAGGCGATAATCGCGGGTAAGAAGCCGAGACCCAAAAAAGGGACAAATATTAGTAAGACCGCAATGATGGGAATTGCGCGCATCAGGCCGCTCAAGTTTACTGCAATAAAGGCCAGGATTGCATTGCGTGAGACCAGCGCACCCAGCACGACGCCGATGACTATTGCCACGGCAATAGAAAGGCCGCAGAGCTCGAAATATTCGATGGTCTTCCCAAGGAAGTCGTTCTTGGGGTCCAGGATAAAGTTGAGATATTGCACCTCGTGCAGACCCTCCTCTCCTTTCGTCCTGCCTGAGCGTAGCTAGACGCGACAGCGTCGTTGGCAGGACGGATAAGTGCCATTTATTCGACGGACAGTGCGCTACGTCCCCGGTTAAGTCCTATCTGCAAGGACAACAACAGAAGATCAGCAACAATGGCGAAGAAAGCTGTCAATATAGCGCCAGCAGCAATCGCATCGGTATCAAAGACCGCAAGATTCTGGAAAATCAGATCTCCCAGGTCACTCTGCCCTACCAGTGCAGCCAGAGCTGCTATACCCACCGTTGTCACCGTTGCAATGCGAATACCTGCGACAATGACAGGTAGTGCCAGTGGGAGGGTAACGCGGAAAAGCACCTGCTGCGGTTTCATTCCCATCGCCTGCCCCACTTCAATGAGCAATGGATCAATACCATTTACGGCTGCAGCGGTGTTACGGATCAATACGAGCTGGTTAAAGAGAACCATTGGGATGATAGCGGTTGCGGGTGTCAATCCAGTAATGGGGATAAGGAAAGCAAACGCTGCAATGCTGGGGATAGTGTACAACACGTCTGAAATGCCGACCACCGGAAGGTAGAGTCGCCGGTAGCGGGCTACCAGTAACCCCACAGGGATGGCGATGATGAGCGAAATTAACATAATGATCCCGACAAGGGTCAGATGCTTCAAAAACAGATTAGGAATGCTCTCCGGGTCCGACAGGTTGTAGTTGTAGGATTGGAGTATATAATGCATCAAACTCCCTCAATATACGCACTCATCGTGCGGTGACTTATATTCTCGTCTGTTCGCGGCTGGTTACCTTACTTCGCGCTTTCGTAATTTCGGAATTGATACTTGCCAGGGTAATATATCCGAGAGTTTCTTGTGTATCTTTGTCTTGTACAGCGAGGGCGGGGGCGTTGGTTTCGAGGAGTTTCAACATGGCTGTGAGCAGGGTGGCATCAGAAGCAATGATTGGAACATCTCCCCAATGTGCCGAAGACACCGCCTCGGGTTCATTGTCAAGGGCATCGATAACGGGTAAATACTCAAGCTGGCGCAGAATACTATCGGCTCCCACCAACCTACGTACAAATTCGTTGGCCGGGTTCGCGAGTAAATCTACCGGAGTACCAAGCTGCATCAGTTGACCTTCGTTCAGAACTGCAATCATATTACCGAGCTTGAAAGCTTCTTCGATGTCATGCGAGACAAAGAGAATGGTTTTGTGTACGTCGCGTTGAATACGCAACAACTCATCTTGCATGCGCGCGCGGGTGATAGCGTCGAGAGCACCAAAGGGTTCATCCATCAGCAGGACCGCAGGGTCAGTTGCCAGTGCGCGTGCCAGTCCCACACGCTGCTGCTGTCCGCCAGAGAGTTGCCGTGGGAAGCGCTTGCGGTACTCGGCTGGCGGCAAGCCAACCAGGTCTAGTAGCTCGTCGACACGAGCTGCGAGACGCTGCTTCGTCCAGCCACCCGCAATTTCGGCGGTCACACGAATGTTCTCTGCGATATTCAGATGTGGGAACAGGCCGACCTGTTGTATTACATAGCCAATATGACGGCGCAATTGGATCGGGTTTTCCTCAAGTACATTTTTGCCATCTATGATAATCTCGCCAGAGGTGGGTTCTATCAAGCGGTTGACCATGCGTAACAGGGTCGTTTTGCCAGAACCGGAAGTACCAACAAGCATACACGTAGTACCCTCTGGAACCGCGAAGGTAACAGCATCGACGGCAGGTTTATTAGAGCCGGGAAACTGCTTGGTGATAGCCTGAAACGCAATTTTTTCCATGCCGTTGATACTCCTTCTCCTTGAAACCATTGCAATTCGCTTTGATATCGATTACTTCAAAATGATTATATGAAATAGCTACTGTAATTGCCAAATCTACCAGTTGCAATTCTGATGACTTGTTCTACTAGAGTGCCTCTGCAACTTCTCTCTAATGTACTACGTCGTGATCTGGTTCAATTTCGCAAAAGATCACAGGAAAACTTCTTCTCCTTTCGTCCTGCCTGAGCGAAGCTAGACGCGACAGCGTCGTTGGCAGGACGGATAAGTGCCTTAGTTACAAACAATTGCCTTTCGGATAATATTCCTCTCGATTCGTAAAGGGACCTACAAACCCTGGGAATCTGCTGTATCATCTGGGGGAGCAAGTGGTAGCCGCACTGTAAATAGAGAGCCCGCACCCTCTTTGCTCTTCACTGTGATTTTTCCGCCGTGTTGCGCGACAATCTGGCGTGCGCTTGCCAGGCCAATGCCGATACCTTTAATCTGCCCTGCTACGTTTCCTGCTCGACGGAATCTGTCGAAGATGTATGGTAGGTCGCTGGCTGGAATACCTATGCCCTGATCCTGGACGGTCAGGATAGCCCAGGAAGCATCTTTACTATCCTCTCTCGCTAATTTAACTGTGATTGTTCCGCCATCAGGGCTGTACTTGATGGCATTTGAGAGGAGGTTTGCAATTACTCTTTCTAATCGTGTCGCATCCCAATATCCAATGAGTTCAGCTACCCTGGTCTTAATACGGAACTTATGGCGTTCGGAGGTTTGCTGGTACTCTATAACAGCCTGGTGAGTAAGTGTTACAAGATCAGTTCGATGCAGGTTGAGATTAAGCGGCTTGTCCATCTGCAGAAAAGCAATATCCATCAGCTCATTGATCAAGGTTGTCATCTTCGTCGCTGTTATATCGATTCTCTTTAAACCCTCCTCCAATATCTGCGCATTGTCCGAAATGTTTGAACGGCTGACAGCTCGCTGTAGCAATTGCGCGAATCCTTTAATAGTCGCTAGCGGGTTCTTGAGATCATGGGAGACAATTGAGAATAACTCGTCACGCGCGGTAATTGCCTCCTGGGCCAGTCTGTAGAGTTGTGCAATTTCCTGTTGTGTGGTTTCGGTGACGGCAGTGAAGACGCCGCCAACGCCGCCAGTCTCGTCGCGAATAGGACTGTAAGAGAAGGTGAAGTAGCACTCCTCGAGATAACCGTTACGGTCGAGGAGCAATAATTGATTTTCTGACCGCGTGGCTTCACCTTTCGTGAGGACACCTTCGAGCATCGGGCCGATGATATCCCAGATCTCCGGCCAGCACTCGCGTCCACGTTGGCCCATGGCCTTTGGATGTTTGGTCATGCCTAACATTGGACGGTAGGCATCGTTATAAAGCATGACTAACTCGGGGCCCCACCAGATGAGCATAGGGAAATAGGATGCCAGGCAGATACTAACGGCGGTGCGCAAACTCTGCGGCCAGTGCTCGACTGAACCCAGCGGCGTAGTAGACCAATCGAGGGAGCGCATAAGGGCTCCCATCTCTCCTCCTCCCGCAAGCACCTCTTCAGCAACCGGTGGCTTCACCTGTTCAAACAAACTTTCCAATATCTAGTTCCTTCTGTAGGAGTATTCCTTTCGATGTAAAGCATAGGAAACCAGGGATGTGAGCCTTTCTCTAAAGCCTGATAAGAAATAAGCTCTATCTTGCAGTTCATCTTTAGCGGCATTCCTGGCAACTGCTCACCAATCTCGCGCCAAGAGGCCCCTGGCTTCTAGCCATGGGGAGCAATGGCGCGCCGCTGCAGCGGTACAAACGGGACACCCCTTGCGGGGGAGTTCTTTTTCTGTACGGAAGAGCCCCAAACCGTGCCCGTAAGGGCCTGTGTGACGCACCCCTTGCGGGGTGGCTCCTCTCGGCAATGTTATGGCACGGTTTCTCTACTAACGACACTGGCCTAACCCCGCTACGCCTGTTTAATCGTTAGCCGTAGAGCTTCGGACTGAGGAGGCATCCAAAGGTGGAGTAGGCCACTCGGCGAGGTTTCAATTGCTTGCTCCTTTTCCGTTGGCCTCTCCCCAAACCGTACATGCACCTTTCAGCGCATACGGCTTTCCAGCGGAACGGTCCGTTGGTTGCCTTTTCTTGGGAACTGCACTGTTCCCTGATGAATGGCATTATGGCATTTCTGACATACCACTAAGGTCTTCCTCCGCATTTCCGCCATACGTTTAGCCCATGACGGTTTTTCTCTCCCGTTTCTGGTCTTTAGATCTGCCAGTTTACGGATATGATGGACCTGGATGGTTTCCGTACTCCCGCATAGCTCACACTCCTGTGCCAAGAGTCTTTTTACCAGTTCGTTCCTTCCATTGAATACCTGTGGTGGTTGGTCATTGAGTACCGCTAGTCTTTGGTACCTCAGCGGGATTGCTCCAAACCTCGCAATAAGCGGCTTCTTTCCCTCTCGCTGGATTTGTTTTTCCAAACATCGGAACGTTCCTTCTGGAGTTGTTACCGTTGCTCGGTATTTCCGATACATGGCAAGTGATTTCGTTTTGTGCTTTGCCGCGAGTGTTTTGAGCAGTGCATTTTGCATTACCCAGTGGAGTTTGTTTAGCCACCCGACATTTTGTGCCATTGTGTAATACTCCACCACTCCACGATATTGCGCTTGAAAATCTGCTATGATCGTGAAATCATCGTTCAAGAGCATCTGTGGTTGCCTGGCTGGTTTCCCGTTTTTCTGATACTTCTGTCCTCTAGCGGCAATCCCTTTTTGCCACGTTCCCGGATGATCCCTAGTACCGTGTCGGCATCCCGCATCTCGCTTACCTTCACTTCCTAAGTTTCTGTTCCACCTACTCCCCTTCGCCATGTGCTGAGTTCTCATACCTCAGCGCCAACTACTACGAGAGT
>WNFE01009025.1_pt1 | contig 12354 bp, 10 predicted proteins | sample 5400451 | NCBI WGS metagenome assembly WNFE01 (sample SAMN13153344, study PRJNA577476) | soil metagenome | isolation source: 200 cm saprolite under Douglas fir tree site 2 hole 2 | place: USA:California | collected 2015-04-18
ATTCCCGCGTCCTGCGGATCGTCCCGCACCCATAAGGTGCACCCGGAACCCAGCCCGCCGCGATGCGAAACCCCAGCTCACACCAACAGGCAAGCCACCAGCCCGCTCACCTGCCCATCAGCGCTGAATAGCGGAGGCTAGCGCCATGGGCCCTGCCCGCGGCCGGCAGCGCCGTCAGGTCACCCGTCCGCAGCCAGTTGCCATGGTGGCAGTCCGAATCTTGGCGAGGAGGATGCCGACCTGCTGGCAGGCTAAGGCGCCGGCCTAGGACCGCAAGGGCTCGATCGTGCGTGGGCGCGCTATTCGTGGCGTTCGGCTTGCACATGCTGTCGATGTATCGCCGGCGACGGCTCGGTGAAGTTCATCATGATCTGACACTGCGACTGCTCTCCGCCGCCCCGAAGGTCGCGGGAGCATGCACCAGGCGCGGCATGTGCGCGTGCCTGGAAGCCGGTTATGGACAGTTATCCGCAGGGGCACCGGCATGAGCAACCCTTGGTACTGCCGCCACAAGGATCGACCGCAGGCAAGAGTAGCGTGAAAGTCAGCCCGTCAGCCGATCGGAGGCGCAGATGACCCAGCGGATGGTGAGCAGCTTGCGGAACTCGGCCGCGATCAGCCGGGTCATGACCGCTCGCCCCCGGAGCGCGGCGAGTCGCCGGCCGTTGCCGTGAGGGAGAGGAAGACCCGCTCCAGGCCGCCCTGACCCGCGGTGAGCTCGGCGAGCGGCCCGGCCCGGACCAGCTTGCCCGGCTCCAGCGCATTCCGGACCCGTGCCTGATGACACCGATCCAAAATGACCGGAATCCCGAGCGGCCGCACACGCTGGCAATGGTGCCAGCGTCGCGGTGCCAATCCGATCACGTCCCCTTCCGGCGAGCACTTCGACTCGACCTCATTTGCCGCTGCGCGGGCATCTGACCTGCGGCAACCGTGCCGAATTGAGGATGTTCAGTTAGCAGAGGTAGTACCTGGAATATCAGCGGGACTGCTTCTCTACGGAGAAGTCCGTGAAGTCGCCAGCTGCCTGGCACTGGACTAGGTACTTCGCCCTGAAAAGTCCTCGGGCTGAGTGGCCCGGTCCTGGCGCACGGCTGGGTGGCGCCGTGGCTGGCTGGTGCGGGGGCTGGTTACCGGGCGAGGCGTGCCAGCTTGGCGCCATCCGACGCGGTGGCGGGGTAGAGGATCACGATGCGGATCATCGGGTCGTCGGCCATGAGCAGGGAGGTGCTGTGGAGGGTCAGCGGCCCGGCGCTGGGGTGGCGGAACCGCTTGAGCCTGCGCTCGGGGCCGGCCACGTCGCTGCTGGCCCAGAACCGGGCAAAGTCGGGGGATAGCTGGGCCAGCCGCGCGGGCAGGGCGGTCCAGGCCGGGTCGTCGAGGTGGACGGTCATCGCGGCCCGGTACATGGCGACGTGCCTGGCGGCCTCTTGTTCCCAGTCGGCGATCAGGGTGCGCCAGTGGGGGTCGGTGAAGCCAAGGTGCAGCATGTTCGCGGGTCCGCAAGGCCCCGGGCCGAGGTTGCCGAACAGCAGCCGGGCGGGCCGGTTGTGGGCCAGGACGTCGAACCGGGCCGAGATGGCGTACACCGGGGCTGGTTCGAAATCCTGCACGAGCGCGTCCAGCCCGAGACCGGCCGACGCGGGTGCACCGGTGTGGTCCTCCCAGCCACGGGCTTGGTCTTCGGGGTCGCGGGCGAGTGCGAACAGGTGCTCGCGCTCGTGGGCATCCAGCCGGAGCGCATCCGCAATCGCGGTCAGCACACTGGCCGAGGGCCGGGCCTGGCGGCCCTGCTCCAGCCACGTGTACCAGGTCAAGCCGACGTTGGCGAGCTGGGCGACCTCTTCCCGGCGCAGACCCGGGACCCGCCGCACCCCCCAATCGGCAAGCCCCACCTCGGCCGGGCGCAGCCGGGCGCGGCGGGAGCGCAGGAACGCGCCCAGCTCGCGGCGCCGGTCCAGCACCGCACCGCGGGCAGGGCCGGCCTGCTGACCGCCGGGCGCAGAACCCATGACGAGCCCAGGATCCCACACCCAGCCAGCTAATTGCCAGGTAGTGGCGCTACCAGGAGCGGCAGGCGCAGGTTGGCGCACCCCGGCGCGCCCACACTGATGGCATGGCTCTCGATGCACACACTGCCGCTGATGTCCGCAACCAGCTGATCGAGCTCAAAGATCAGGCGGTGGCGGCGACCAAACGCGGCGACGAGCCATTCCTGCGTGGTTAAGCCGGAGGAGACAACCATGAACACACTGAGCTCACACGACGGCACGACGATCGCTTACGGCAAGCAGGGCGAGGGACCGGCCCTGATCCTGGTCGACGGCGCGCTGACCGTCCATTCGTCCGGCTCCGGGTCGGAGCTGGCCAAGCTGCTCGCGCCGCACTTCACGGTCTACGGCTTTGATCGCCGCGGCCGCGGCGAGAGCGGGGACACGCTGCCCTACGCGGTCGACCGGGAGATCGACGACATCGAGGCGCTGATCGACCGCGCCGGCGGCTCGGCGTTCCTCTACGGCCACTCGTCCGGCGGGCCCCTGGCCATGCGGGCGGCCATAAGGCTCGGCAGCAAGGTCAGCAAGATCGCCATGTACGAGCCCCCCTACAACAACGACCCTGGCGCGCAGGAGTCCTGGAGTCAGTACCTCAGGCAGCTGAGAGAAGCCCTGGCCGAAGGCCGCCGGGGCGACGCGGTGGCCCTGTTCATGCGGTTTGTCGGCACGCCCGCCGAGCAGATCGACGGCATGCGCCGCGCGCCGTTCTGGCCGGGCATGGAAGCCGTCGCGCCGACGCTGGCCTACGACCACGCCGCCATCCTGGGCGAGCCCTGGTCGGTGCCGACCGAGCTGGCCGCGCGTGTCTCGGTGCCCGCCCTCGTGATGGCGGGCGACGCGAGCCTTCCGTTCATGCCCGACGCGGCGCGGGTGCTGAGCCAGGTGATCCCGCAGGGCCAGCTGCGGATGCTGGAGGGTCAGACGCATGAGGTGAACCCGGGCGTGCTCGCCCCGGTCCTGGTGGAGTTCTTCACCTCATGAGGTGATCACCAGGACGGTAGCCTTGGCGGTCATGAATTTGTTCGATCTGTCCGGGAAGACGGCGGTCGTCACCGGCGGAACCCGCGGCATCGGGCTCATGATCGCCCGCGACCTGCTAGCGGCGCAGCACCGCGTTCTCGTGCCGGAGCACCAGGAGCTCGGCGTCCTTGGACACCTCACGCCGGGCCAGCACGATCAGGCAGCCGAGCAGACAGCGTGCGAGCAGGCAGATGACGGAGAGGATCACTCAGCGATGATCCCAGCCCACAAGACTGCCCAGGCCAGGCCAGATCGAGTAATCGAGCCCTGCAGGTTGCCAGCAGGCCGTTGACACCCAAAACCTGCGAAACTCGAGTGAATGAGCACGCGGATTGAGTGCCCGAAATTGCACCTGTGGGCACCTGAGGGGTCGCGTTCCGTGAACTTGGCGCATGCACTTAATCCATCGCGCGATGGCCTTGTCTACCTGCGGCGATGGTGCTTGACTCAGTTTACTGGGCGCAGACCGTGGCCCGAAGGAGAGGGGATAACGACAGGCGGTGCCCCGCCGTGTCGTTGAGTGACACAGGTTCAAATTAACGGCCGGACGACGAGTTGTCGTTCCTGCTGGCCGGGTAGTACGCCCACCAGTGCCGTGCTGCGGACGACCGCACCGATCGCGCAGCCGCGGTTTGGGTTGTCGGCGCGCGTGAATTGCAGCCGCGGTCGGATCGCCGGCGGACGCGCTTGCCTGACCGCTGAAAAGGCGGACAAGGAGAAGATCATGTATGTGCGGATGAACATGCTGGCCGGAGATCCGGCCCGGCTGGATGAGGCGGCCCGCTATCTCGAGGGATCGGTACGCCCGCATGTGGAAGGCCAGCCCGGCAGCCGGGGGATAGCCTTCATGGCCAAGGCCGACCTGGGTGTCTGTGTGGTGGCGTCGTACTGGGACTCGCTCGACGCGATGACCGCCAGCGAGCAGGAGGTGCAGGTCTCCCGCAAGGAGATGACCGAACTGACCAGGGGCACCGTGACGGTCGAGCATTACGAGGTGCCCGTCTTCGTTCGTCGAAGCCGCCCGCGGGCAGGGGCCGCCGCAAGGCTGACCCGGATTGAGTGCAACCCGGCCAGCCTGGATGCAGCCATCGACGAATTCCGGAACACCGCCGTACCCGCGCTCATCGACATGGCAGGCATGTGCAGCACCCAGTGGATGGCCGACCGGGCCACCGGCCGCTGCATTGTGGTGACGGCGTGGGAGGACATGGAGGCCCTGGCCGCTAGCCGGTCCCGGGTGGCGACGTTGCGCGCCGACCAGGCCGCGGTTTCGCACCTCCAGGTCCGCTCGGTGGAGGAGTACAACCTGGTGTTCTCCTCCGTGCGCGAGGGCGACACCCGGAGCCTCATCGAACGCGACATCGAGCTGTGGAACGCCCGGGACCGCGAGGGCTGGCTCGCCGGGGCCGACCTGCATCGGATGGAGTTGCAGGCGCCGGGCGGCTTGCGGCTGGCCGGGCAGGACGCCGCCGAGGCGATCTGGACCACGTGGAACGAGGCATTCCCAGACAACCGGCTGGAAATCATCGCCATCCACGCCGACGACCGGGGCGGGGTGCACGAAGGTCGCTTCCTCGGCACGCACACCGGAACCCTCCGCGGCCCAGCTGGTGAGATCGCCGCCACCGGCCGGACCCTGGACGCGCGCTTCTGCGGCGTCTACGAGTTCAACGAGGGCAAGATCATCAGCTTCCACCTGTACTTCGACCAGGCCGAACTGCTCACCCAACTCGGCCTGGCACCGGAGAGCCCGGGCGGCGGCCCAGCATGATCCGTTACGAGGCCAGCACGCTTAGCCCGCTTGTGTTCAGGCTTGCTAGGGTTTGCTGCCATCAGGAACGGCCCTCGAACTCCCCGCGGCCAAGCGCCTGGCACCAGGGCTCCTCCTGACATTGAAGAAAAGATCATGTAGTGCGGGGTTGGGTTTGACCTGGTAGTGCAGGACGAGGTCGGTTCCGGGGTAGCGGGCGCGGGCGGCGTTGAGCTGTTCGCACAGGCTGGACAGGGCCTGGGTGCGGCGGGGCGACGCCCTCGAGAGGGTGGTCACTGGGGGTGGTGGAAGATCCACCGTTCGGCGTCCTGGATCACAGCCTTATTGATCTGGCGCGCACGCTATTGATCTGGCGTGCACGCTTGATCCCGGAGTGGACCGTGCAGTCCTCGCCGGTTTGGGGATCGCGAAAAGCCGGGGGGCTGCGAGGCCTGCGGGCCTTCAGGTACCGGCGGGCAGCACGTCAGTGAGCGCCGCGGTGGCGTCGGCCCGGGCGAGGGGGTCGAGTGCCCAGCCGGGCGGAAAGACGTCGCCGGGCTGCCTGGCTCGCTCTGCGGCGGCGCCTGACAGTGCCCTGTCTGCCGTGCTCTGGCGATCGCGGACACCGGGCAACGGGCAGGCTGGCAGACCGCGCTGGTTCTGGGCGGATGGCAGCCGGATGCCGGCGCCTGGCGGGCGCTCCCAGCGGGGAATCGGGGGGAGAATGGTGTTTCGTACCTGCCATGACGCCGTGGGCGGGCCGTAGCGCGATCGGGCAGTGGAGGCGCCGCGTGAGCATCGGTGAGGGCCTGGCAGCGGCACGGCGCCAGGCGGGTCTCACCATTACGCAGGTCAGCCAGCGGACCCGCATCAGGGAGACGATCATCCGGGGGATGGAACGGGACGACTTCTCCGCCTGCGGCGGAGACTTCTATGCGCGCGGGCACATCCGCGCCATCGCTCGTGCCGCGGGCGCGGACCCCGAGCCGCTGGTCTGGGAATACGACTCCAGCCACGGCACGCCTTAGGCCAGTACCGCTGCCGGCGTGCCCGGGCCGTCGGCCCTCCGGCTCAGGCAGCGCCGCAGGCCGCACTTGGGGCGTTGCGCTGCTGGTCGTCCTCGCGGCGGTCGCCGGCCTGGTCACCTATCACGTGGTGGCATCTGGCCCGGCTGGCAGCGCCGCGGCGGCCGCCCGCAAGCCGGTCACCGCGCATAAGGCCGCCCGCACGCACCCGGCCGCGACGAGCACCCAGCCGAGCAGAACGCGGCGCACCGATGGCACAGCACGAAAACGTGACGACGCAGGCGGGTCGCCTCCGAGGTGGTCGGGTAGCGCCGACGCCGATTATGTACGCCGTCAGCTATGGGGCCGCCGAGCCGAAGGGCATGCCTTCTGTCGCGCCTTTGACCCGGCGTTCCGGGCGCGGAGCGCCGGCCTCCAGTGGTTTGCCGCTCGGGCGCTGGCATCGCGTGGCGCCAAAGGGGATTTGGGGTCTCGACTTGAGACAGGTGCCGGCGAACCCGGGCTTACTCTGAAGGCACGACGCGAAACCTCTAGTGCCTCGCGGTCCGGCCGAGCCCGCGACAGCAGTAATGGCAGGCAGGGGGAGGTATGTCGCGCGGAGCAATTGTCCGGCTGGGCGTGACAGACGACACCGCCCTGGCTGGGGCCAGGGAGCGTTTCCTGGCGGCGGAGCCCATCGAGCCGGGCCGGGTGCGTGACACGATCCTGGCGTCGTGGTGGCGTTCGCGGCGGTGGAATGTCGCCGCTGACTACATTGACCTGTCCTACGTCCGCGATCCCGACCTCGACACCCCGCTGACCCGCCACGCCCTGCCGGTGCTGCGGAGCCTGCGCGAGAATCTTGAGGGCCAGCCGATCAGCGTCATCCTCACCGATGCCCGCGGCGTTGTGCTCTCCCGGCTGACCGCCGATCGCGATCTCGAGCGGCACCTTGACGGCGTCCAGCTAATGCCGGGCTTCAGCTACGCCGAGGAGTTCGTCGGCACCAATGGAATCGGCACGGCGCTGGAGGCCGGCCAGCCGGCGCACGTGTTCGGTCACGAGCACTACGCCGAGCACCTTGAGGACCTCGCCAGCGCCGCAGTGCCGATCCGCCACCCGGTCTCCGGCAACACCGTCGGCGCGGTGGACTTGACCTGCTGGCGCAAGGACGGCGACCGGCTGCTGATCGCGCTCGCCCAGAGCACCGCTGACCAGATCACGCAGGCGCTGCTCAATGACAGTAGCGCGCGGGAGGTCCAGCTGCTGCAGGAGTACCAGCGGGCCTGCCGGCACACTGCCGGGATCGTTGTGGCGCTCAGCAACGACATGGTGATGATGAACGACTACGCCCGGGACGTCCTGGACCCCGGCGACCAGGCCGCGCTGCTCGGGCATGCAGCCCAGGCGCTGGCCACCGGCCACCTTGGTCCGGTGGATGTCGAGCTGCCCACCGGGGCCACGGCGCGGATGTACTGCCGGCCCCTGCCCGGGCAGGGCCATGGGCGGCTCGCCGGCGTCGTGCACGTGAAGCTGATCGAGCTGGCCGGCAAGCTGGCCCCGACGACACTGCCGCTGCCGCGGAGGCTCCTGCCCGGCCTGGTTGGCTCCGGCCCGCTTTGGCTGCGCGGGTGCGATCAGGTGGATGCGGCCTATGCCTCGGGCGAGTGGCTCGCGCTGGAGGGCGAGCCCGGAGCCGGCAAGCTGGCGCTGCTGCGGGCTGTCCACCGGCGCCGCAACCCGGCCGGCACGTTCCATGTGCTGGAGGCCGCCGGCGCCGGTGGACACGACTGGCTGGTGCGGGCACTCAGCGAACTGCTTGAAGGCGAGGGAAGCCTGGTCATCCGGCACGTCGACCGGCTCAGCACGCGGCGGCTGCACGCGCTGTGGACAGCGCTGGAGCAGGCGCGGGCCGCAAACCGGCAGAAGGTCGTCTGGGTTGCCGTCACGCTCAGCCACAACCCCGGCCAGGCCGACCTGGCCCGCCTGCTGCAGTTCTTCCCGAGCACCGTGGAACTTCCGCCGCTCCGCCACCACATCGAGGACCTGCATGAACTCGTGCCGTACTTCCTGGCCACATTGAACCATCACGGCCCGCTGGCCTGCTCACCCGAGGCGATGCAGCTTCTGCTGCGGTCCGGCTGGCCGGGCAACACCGAGCAGCTCTGGCAGGTGCTCAGGCGCGTCGTGCACCACCGGCGCACCGGGACCATCCACCCAGGTGACCTGCCGCCAGAGTGCTGGACGGTGAGCCGGCGGCTGCTCAGCCCGCTGGAGTCGATGGAGCGCGATGCCATCGTGCAGAGCCTGCTGGACTACGACGGCAACAAGGCCAAGACAGCCGAATCGCTGGGGATGTCGCGGGCCACGATCTACCGCAAGATCCACCAGTACGGGATCGTCACCCCGGCCAGCTGACCGGCCGGGCGACGCCGTATCGCCTCAAACTTAGAACCACGTCATGCCGCCGGAGCGGTACAGACGTGATAGCCCGCGCCGGCCGCGGGGCTCCTGAACGCTTCCTGCGAGGGGGGCAGCGATGACCGCGATCGATGCAACCGCCGATGACCCGGCCCAGCCCAGCGCGCACCCGCAAGAAGCGGCTGTTGCCCAGGCGTCCGCGGCCAGACCCTGGTCGGTGACCCCAGGGCGCAGGGACTGCCGAGTTTGATCGCGGCTCCGCTGAGCTGCTCCAGGACGTCCCGCTCGCTGGGCCAGCTCCGGGAATGCTTCCGATCGCGAGCGCGACCGATCGTTCCATCTGCACCCCACCCGACCGCGGGCCTCGAGTCACTCCTCGGCCGCCAGGGCGCTCAATCAGGCGGTTATCTTAAGCCCTCCTGCAGATTCCCTGCCTGACCAGGACTTCTGCGTCGTAGACATGTCGCCGCGGAGCGTGCCCGCGCGAGACTCGGAACAAGAAGCGGCAGCAACAAGGGGATTGGCGCAGGTCACGTGGTCACGCTGCTTCCGGCCTGCCTGGAGCTCGGCGGCAAGAACCCGATGGTGGTGACGCCGAGCGCGGAGCTTGACCTCGCGGTGGAGGCGGCGCTGTTCTCCGGGTTCGGCACGGCCAGCCAGCGGTGCACGTCGCTCGGCACCGTGATCGTGCATGACAGCGTCCACGACGACTTCGTCGCCCAGTTCGATAAGGCGACGCGGCAGGCGGCTGTCGGCGACCCGTTCGGCGACGTCGTCTTCGGACCGATGCTGGATGAGAAGTTCGCCGAGCGGTTCGGGGATTATCTCGAGTGGATCCAGCCGCACCACAGCGTTCTCGGATCCACCGCGACTGGCCGGATCAGGGCGGCGAGCTCGCGCGAGGGGCTTCGCAGGTGACCCGGAAGCCGGGATCTTCTGCCATCCCACGATCGTCGACGAGTCTTAGCCAGGAATCTCAGGTGTTTGTTGATTCGCGAGCGCCTGGATTCTCACTGTCGGGCCGGACGAAGCGCTGAAACTGATCGCCGGCGTAGACCCCACGTTCCGCGGCCTCGGTAAGTCGAAGCCACCGAGCGGATCATCATCGGTATGACGCAACAGACACCGGCCGGCCGTTGCACGCGAGCGCTGCGGGGCCGGAGGTGCCCATCTGGCAGTTCGCCACACGCGCCGTGCCGGCACCCACCGGCTCACCGCTCGAGTTGAGCTGGGCCGGCTGGAGACTGGACAGGTCACCGCGCATGTGCTGGCGGCTCCGACACGACTTCGGCGTGCAGCCACGCGTTCGGCGCGAAGACCGCGAGATCCTTCTGTTCTCCAGCGTGCTGACGCTGAATGAGCAAGAAGCCACCCGAGGTGACGCTGAATGCGTCCGCTTCTTCGTAGGTCATCTCGCTCTGGGCTGCCGAGGAACCGCCGAGGTAGACCTTGACCGCCATGACCAGCAACCCTTCGCACGCGGGTGGGTGTTCAATAGGCGCCACGCTACTCCCGCAGCCGTCCGCCCAGCTGACGACGGGCCTGCGCAGGCCTCGTAATGTCCATGAAGATCACCCGCAGATGAAGCAGAAGCGGATCCTTCCGGGAGCGGTCCAGCTGCCCTGTAAGGCACCTCGGAGCTATCCGACGTCGCCGTTTCCGTGGGCGCCATCTCATTCAGGAGGGCAGTCCGCTCGACGAAACACAGATTTTGCGGGAAGGTCGGCTTCAAGGCCGCCTCACGCTTGGCCCCCCGAATCTGGCGCGGCCTGCGAGCAGCTGGCGGTAGGCACCGGCGTACACCGCGGCCGCGGCCATGGGGGTGAACTGCCGGGCGTAGGCCCGGCCAGGGCTGGGGCCAGGGCCGGGGCCGGGGCGCTCGCCGCCCAGGACGCGCGACAGCGCCTCGGCGAGGGCATGCGGTGCCTCGGGCGGGACGAGGACGCCGCGGCCGCCGCCAGGGTGCGGGCCAGGCCATCGACCGCTGTGCCGACGACCGGGACACCGAGCCCGAGGGCCACCACGGCGCTTTGCGACCTCGACTCCTCACGGGAGGGTCCGCGTGAATGATCAGGGTTAATGCCTTCAACCTTGACGATAGCTGGCCCGTCGCAGGCGTTCGCTCCGGGCGTAGCTGGGAACGCTGCCTCCTTGGGTGAACGCCCTGGCGGCGGGGAACGTTTTACTTGTGCGACATTCGCATGCGTAACGTCGCCCGGCGCGCGGGCCAGCATGCGGAAGGGACGAGCAAGACTTCAATTGCCTCCCCGGGCCGCTCGGTGGGGAGCGACGAGATGTTCGAAAGGTTTACGGACCGGGCGCGGCGGGTTGTGGTCCTGGCTCAGGAAGAGGCCAGGATGCTTAACCACAGCTACATCGGCAGCGAGCACATCCTGCTTGGCCTCATCCACGAGGGCGAGGGCGTTGCGGCCAAGGCCCTGGAATCGCTGGGGATCAGCGTGGAGGCAGTGCGGCAGCAGGTTGAAGAGATCATAGGCCAGGGGCAGCAGGCGCCTTCCGGGCATATCCCATTCACTCCGCGGGCTAAGAAGGTCCTCGAGCTCGCATTGCGCGAGGCGCTGCAGCTTGGGCACAACTACATCGGCACCGAGCACATCCTGCTGGGCCTCATCCGTGAGGGCGAGGGCGTGGCCGCTCAGGTGCTGGTCAAGCTGGGCGTTGACCTCAGCAAGGTCCGCCGGCAGGTCATCCAGCTGCTGCACGGTTACCAGGGCCAGGAGCCCGCCGCCGCGGCGGGCACGCCATCCGAGTCGGCGCCGTCTACCTCCGTCATACTCGACCAGTTCGGCCGGAACCTGACCGCGGGCGCGCGTGAGGGCAAGCTCGACCCGGTGATCGGCCGGGAGAAGGAGATCGAGCGGGTGATGCAGGTGCTCTGCCGGCGCACCAAGAACAACCCCGTGCTGGTGGGCGAGCCCGGGGTGGGCAAGACCGCGGTGGTCGAGGGGCTGGCGCAGAAGATCGTCAAGGGCGAGGTGCCGGAGACCCTGAAGGACAAGCAGCTCTACACGCTGGACCTGGGCGCGCTGGTCGCGGGCTCACGCTACCGCGGTGACTTCGAGGAGCGGTTGAAGAAGGTCCTCAAGGAGATCCGGACCCGCGGCGACATCATCCTGTTCATCGACGAGCTGCACACGCTGGTGGGCGCCGGTGCGGCGGAGGGCGCGATCGACGCCGCGTCGATCCTGAAGCCGATGCTGGCTCGCGGCGAGCTGCAGACGATCGGCGCGACCACGCTCGACGAATACCGCAAGCACCTGGAGAAGGACGCGGCGCTTGAGCGCAGGTTCCAGCCGATCCAGGTGGCCGAGCCGACGATCTCGCACACCATCGAGATCCTCAAGGGCCTGCGTGATCGCTATGAGGCTCACCACCGGGTCTCGATCACCGATGGCGCGCTCGTGGCTTCCGCGCAACTGGCGGACCGCTACATCAGCGACAGGTTCCTGCCCGACAAGGCGATCGACCTGATCGACGAGGCGGGGTCGCGCATGCGCATCCGCCGGATGACCGCGCCGCCGGACCTGCGCGAGTACGACGAGAAAATCGCCCAGGTGCGGAGGGAAAAGGAGTCGGCCATCGACTCCCAGGACTTCGAGAAGGCCGCCGCACTGCGGGACAACGAGAAGCAGCTGATCGCGAAGAAGGACGCCCGCGAGAAGGAGTGGAAGGCCGGCGACATGGACGTTGTCGCCGAGGTGAATGAGGAACTCATCGCCGAGGTCCTGGCCACCGCGACGGGCATCCCGGTGTTCAAGCTGACTGAGGAGGAGTCGCAGCGGCTTCTTCGCATGGAGGACGAACTCCACAAGCGCGTCATCGGGCAGAACGATGCGATTAAGGCGCTGTCGCAGGCCATCAGGCGGACTCGTGCCGGGCTGAAGGATCCGAAGCGGCCGGGGGGCTCGTTCATCTTCGCTGGGCCGTCCGGGGTGGGCAAGACCGAGCTTTCCAAGACGCTCGCCGAATTCCTTTTCGGTGATGAGGACTCGCTGATCCAGCTCGACATGAGCGAGTACATGGAGAAGCACACGGTGTCACGGCTGTTCGGTTCCCCGCCCGGGTATGTCGGCTATGAGGAAGG
>WNFE01003079.1_pt1 | contig 12352 bp, 10 predicted proteins | sample 5400451 | NCBI WGS metagenome assembly WNFE01 (sample SAMN13153344, study PRJNA577476) | soil metagenome | isolation source: 200 cm saprolite under Douglas fir tree site 2 hole 2 | place: USA:California | collected 2015-04-18
TTTCCATAAGATGAACAACGTAGGCCGCCGCCCTTCGTTCCGAGAGTACCCTACGGTTTGAAAAATAAATAAAGTCGCAAAGCGGCACCAGCCAACGTAACCTTTGGCGCACGAGCACCGTTGCCTTCACGGCTCAAGTGGGCCGCCTCGGACCCGCCGGTCATCCAGGGGGCTCGCAAAGCCGCGCCTATCCACCTACATCGGCAGTGGAATCATGGGGCCTTTCGAGCAAATCATCAGCCGAGTGGTGTAGGCGGACGAGGTGCCACACCGCAGTTCCGCCCGCAACGCTCTCTTCGTACGGTCACCAAGACGCGGCTCCGCGCAATAGATCGAAAAAGAATCCGAAGGCGGGAGCCGTTAGTGATCCACCGGACCCCGAACCGCAAACTCCGACTGCCAGTCCAGTAGCTCGAATGCCCCTCCCTTTTGCGCCGTTCGCGAGGAGCAAGAATGACGAAAAAGATCAATGCGGGCAGTCCGTTACACGCCGCCACCGTAGCGGAGGGGCCTGGATTTCCCGCACCATTTTCCGGCGGCGCTACCAACGGGCGTTGCGTGTAGGATCGTGCAGCCGGGTTGGCGTCTGGGCGGTTTGCCGTCATTCCCCCCATACCCCCGTCCCCGACGCCTATCGCTCAGCAATGGATCCGACCCTGGCCGAGTGCTGCCTCATTCGGTCGGGGCCGGTCCCAAAGGACCGCCAAGTCAGGGAAAAACGCAAGGCCCGGCCCATTGAGTGCCGGGCTTTGTATTGATGGGGATGGTCGATGTTGATTGGAGATCGGTGCCCGGAACGTGCTCGGCTCGCATCTAAAAACCACGGAGCAAGCACGACCGCGAATCTCGCGGACAGCAACTGCGCTGATCGGATCGGATCACCGATGCCGAGCTTGTATCACCGCGAGCCGGCGAGATGACGGCTTCATCTCTACGGCGACCATGTGAGAACGGCCAAGCGCGATGTCTGCGCTCCAGCCGCTATCGGGGGATAAGCGGACCCATTGCGGATATGTTGCGACCGCCGTCTTTGACCCAAAGCTGCTCTCATGACGGTTGGCGATGACAGTAAACTTCGCCCGAAAGCAGACACGCATCCCGGCAGCTACCATTGATTTTGCATTGAACTTCCGCGACGAGAATTGGGTAGGCGCCGGGATGGGATCATTCCTTCTCCCCAAGGACGCCTCGGATGATGCCCAGGAGCTGGAGGGGGCTGTAGGGCTTCGTGACGTAGCGGTCGCAACCTGACGCACGAGCCTTCTCCTCATCCCCCTTCATCGCGAATGAGCTGATGGCAATGATCGGTATTACCTTGAGATTTGGGTCAGCCTTGATCTGCCGAGTGGCCTCATAGCCGTCGAGGACGGGAAGCTGAATGTCCATGAGGATGAGATCGGGTTGCTCGGACTGGGCTTTCGCCACTCCATCCCGACCGTCCGCGGCTTCGGCAACGTCGTAACCCGATCCTGCGAGGAGATCGCGCAGGATGCCGCGAAGGTCTTCTTGATCTTCGATAACAAGAATGCGCTTCGTCATGCGGCACCCTCGATATTTTCGGCGCGAATAGGAAGCTCCATTTGAAAGGTTGCGCCCTTGCCCAGTGTCGATTCAACCCAGATGCGACCACCGTGCATCTCTATGATTTGCTTGGCGATGGCAAGCCCGAGTCCAGTTCCGCCCTTCGTCTTGGTATTGGAGTCGTCGACTTGATGGAACTCCTCGAAGATGCGCGCCTGCTCGGCCACAGGGATTCCGGGACCGGTGTCAGTCACGCGGATGCTGAAGTGGCCGTCCGCCGCACTCGCTGTGATGCACACCTCACCCGAGTCGGTGAACTTGATCGCATTGCCGACGAGGTTGAGAAGCACCTGCGAGATCCGCTGCTCATCGCCCAAACCGCTCGGCAGACCCTTGGCAACATCGGTCTTGAGCGAGAGCTTCTTGCCTTCCGCGAGGGATTCGGTGGCCACTCGCACCGCCTCGACGACGCCGTCGAGCGCATACTCGACAAGGTTCAAGCTGAATTGGCCCGCCTCGATTTTGGCGATGTCGAGCACGCTGTTGATGAGCCCAAGCAGGTGCTTTCCATTGGACTGCACGCGCGTCAGGGTTGCCTTAGCTTTGTCGGGCAGCACACCGTAAAAGCCTTCCTGCATCAGCTCGGCATAGCCCAGGATGGCCGCGAGCGGGGTCCTGAGCTCATGGCTCATGTTGGCAACGAACTGTGACTTGTGCTGGCTGGCGATTTCGAGCTGGCGGGACTTGTCTTCGATCTCGTGGAACAGCCGCGCGTTCTGGATGGCAATGGCTGACTGCGAGGCGAAGGCCTGCAGGAGGTTGACTGTCTCCGCAGCAAAGGCGCCGACGTCCTTTCGGCGCACGACGAGGGCGCCGAGCACCTCGTCCTGTTGCAGGAGTGGCACGGCGAGCAGCGCGCGCACTCCGACCTTCATGTGCATCTCGAACAGCGGGTGAGGCGGCACCTTGGTCAGATCCTCGATCTGCACGGCCTCTCGCCGTTCGGCGCATTGGCCGACCAGAGTATCGCGGACCGAATGCTCGCGCACGGCCGCAAGCAGCTCAGAGCTCATGTTGTAGCCGGCGGCGAGATCGAACTCGCCGCGAGCCCCGTCGAACACGTAGATCGCGCCGCCGCCGGAGCCCACGAGGCGGCAGGCGTGTTTGAGAATTGCGTTCAATACCGCCGTGAGCTCGAGTGTCGAGCTGATCGTCTGCCCGACCTCGCTAAGAGCCCTGAGCTCTCCGACCGATTGAGCCAGCTCTCGAGTACGTGCCTGGACCTCATTGAACAGGCGCACGTTCTCGATGGCGATGACCGCCTGGTCCGCGAAGGTGGTAACCAGTTCAATCTCTTTGTCGGTGTAGGGCTTTATTACGCTGCGATGCAGCACGATCGCGCCGATCGGCACACCCTCGCGCAGCAGCGGGATTCCGAGCATCGTTCGATACTTCCCCAGTCTTTGTGCGCCCCACATCGCGTAATCTGGATCGAGGGTAACGTCGGGGATGTGAACTGGAGCGCATTCGAGAGCAGCCCGGCCGGCTACCGACCCGCGATCTAGCCGCGGCGGATCGCGCAAGAGAAGCTCGAGGTGTTCCGCGTTTGCGCTGCGGGCCGCGGCGAGGCGGAACTTACCTTCTTCCAGCTTGAAGATTACCGCGTTCTCCGCCTGGCAAAGGCGGACAGCAATTTCGACGATGGTATCGAGGATGGGCTGCAGTTGTGACGGCGAGCGGCTGATGACGCCGAGCACTTCACTGGTCGCGGTCTGGTATTCCATCGACTCTGTCAATTCGCGCCTTCTCGCTTGCTCCGCCTCGAACAGTCGCACGTTCTCGATCGCGATCACGGCCTGGTCGGCAAAGGTCCGGAGAAGGTCGATCTGCCGGTCGGGAAAGCGTCCGGCTTCGGATCGCGACATGGCGATCGCCCCGATCGGACGACCGTCCTTGAGCATTGGGACCGCCACGATACTGCGATAGTTCATGATCTTCGCGGTCCGGCCGTGCGCGTAGTCGGGATCCGCGCGAACATCCGGGATGTGCTCGACCGCGCCGCTGGCGATCGATCGGCTCGCGGCGCTGCCCCGTCCCGGCGCCATGGGATAGACGCTTTGCATGGCTTCGACCCCTTCGGGCCTCACCCCATGCGAGGCCGCAAAATGAATGAGCTCCCCGTCGAACCGGAACACGTGGCAGAATTGAGCCCTGCACAGCCGTGCAGTGCTCCGCGCGATCGTGTCGAATACGGGCTGGGCGTCGTTCGGCGAACTCGAGATGATGCGCAGGATTTCGCTTGTCGCCGTCTGATATTCGAGGGACTCTTGAAGGCTCTGTGTCCTCGCCTGCACTTCCTTGAGCAGCCGCGCATTCTCGGCGGTCAGAACGCCTGGGTCCTTGCTCCCCGTCCCCGTCCGCCGTCTTCGCCCGGCTGACCTATTCATAGCAGCCGAGATTGGCTCGGATGTCTTCAGTTTCGCCTTGCAATTCGGGCAGGACTTTCGGTTCGCCGGAACCTGCGCGCGGCACTCCGGGCACTGCATGGGAAACCCCGATTTCGGTCCGCGCGAATTTCACTGATTCGCGAATGGTGCTACGGCGTCCGGCATGCTCACCTAGCCTATACTTGGGAACCTTGCCCGAGCTGAGAGCTCATTCTACGCTATAGTTGGGCCGGATGAAATGCATTTAGTCTAAAGCGGATCAAATAAGGACCCCGCAGGATGGTCATCGCGCCCGGAACTGCAGGGCTCATTGCTGGCGACGTCTTTGACGGCATTCTCATGCCCCGTCGTGAGCAAGTCCATTGCGCGTCGGATGGACACTCGGCGCTTCGATGGTGCGCAGGAGGAGCGGACATGTGGGATCGGTGCCCTGACTTCCGTTAATGGCACGACTGAGACATCGTGCGACGACCCGTCGAATTCCGTTGCCGAGGGCTAAGCGGAAGTGCCGCGGATAGAGCCGGAGGGCCGGGTTTGACCCTGGCTGTGTGAAAACTCCATAAGCTCGGAAGCGGGGCTAGAATGATCTTTCTCGGATCGCTCAAAATCGATCCCACTTCCGATTCTCATGACCTCAATCGCGGTCCGAGGGAAGATTCATTCTATGGGTTCTCCACGTCACCGCGTTTTTACACAGCCAAGACCCATTTCGGACATGCAGCAAACTGCCTAGTTAGCGCGATGCGTGTTAATCGGAGAGCCCCTTCTTCAGTGACGCTGCCTTGCGGGCTTGTTCGGCGTCGTCGCGATCAGTCTTTTTCATCTCCTTCAATTCGATTGTCACTTTGGCGATATGGCCGGTGAATTTGAACGGCACCTTGTAAGCCTCGGTGACGGGCGTGCCCTCATCCGCGCCAACGTCGGCGCCTTCGTCCGCCGAGAACGCGCAACACTGGGTGCGTTCGATCCGACCTGTGGCGACGATCTTCCCGTTGACGAAGAGGGTGGCCGTGCCACCCTTGCCGACACCGCCTCCGTCGTAGACGAACTCGAGACGGATTGTCGCCTTCCCGGTGGGCAGCGCCTCCTTGGCAGCCACCGTGTAGCGCTTTAGGCCAAGCCAGTTGTATGTGTATGTCGGCTTGCCATCCTTCAGGTAAAGGCTCCAACCGCCGAACCGGCCCGCTTGGGCGAGGATCACGCCGTTGGCTCCGTTCTTGGGGATCTCCACCTCAGCAGTGATCGTGTGTGACCGGTTCTTCACGTTGATGAAGACATTCTCTGACATCCCGGCCATTCCCTGGTGAACGGTCAGGGAGGTTCGGCCGGCCATCAGGTCGGGCCGCCCGACCAGGGCCGCGTTCAGACGTTCCAAGGTGCGGTCGTCGAGAGGTAGCGCTTGGTACTTGACCGCTTCCTTCAGAAAGAGGTCCTGCATTTCTTTGAGCTTACCGGGGTTGTTCGCAGCTAGGTCATTCGCGAGACTAAAGTCCGACCGCGTGTCGTACAGTTCCCATTTATCGTTTTCGAGCGTCGTGCGGGGCTTGAATTCCCACGCCGCCCGATGGACGGTGCCGGCCAGCCAGCCATCTTGGTAGATGGCGCGATTGCCGAAGATCTCGAAGTACTGGGTCGTATGCCGGCTAGGAGTCTTGGAGTCGGCAAACGTGTAGGCAAGGCTCACCCCTTCGATTGGGGTCTGGGGCGTTCCGTTCACGCTCTTCGGCTCGGGCAGGCCGGCCGCCTCCAGGATCGTCGGCGCGATGTCGATGACGTGGTGCCACTGCGAGCGCAATTCGCCCTTGGCGGTGATGCCCTTGGGCCAGTGGATCACCATCCCGTTGCGCGTGCCGCCGTAGCTCGAGGCGATCTGTTTCGTCCAGGTGAACGGCGTATCCCCTGCGACCGCCCACCCGGCGGCGTAGTGGGGGTACGTCGTCGGACCGCCAAGTTCATCGTAATGCTTGAGGATGTCCTGGACGGTCTCATTCACGCCGTTGAAGTAGGTCATCTCGTTGAAGAGCCCGTCCATGCCACCTTCGGCGCTCGCCCCATTGTCACCGACGATGTAAAAGATCAGCGTGTTGTCGAGTTGACCGGTCGCCTCGATGGCCTGGATCAGCCGGCCGACCTCGGTATCAGCGTACTCGCCGAACCCGGCGAATACCTCCATCTGGCGCGCGAACAGCTTCTTCTCATCCGCGCTCAGCGCGGACCAGTCCTTGATGGCTTCGGGTTTCGGTGCGAGCTTCGTATCAGGGGGCACCACGCCCAACTTGATCTGCCGCGCCAGCGTCTCCTCGCGCAGTTTGTCCCAGCCTTGGTCGAACTTGCCCTTGTATTTGGCGATCCATTCCTTTGGTACATGGTGCGGGGCGTGCGTGGCGCCGGGCGCGAAGTAGATGAAGAACGGCTTATCCGGCGTCAGCGATTTCTGGTACCCGATCCAGTCGATCGCCTGGTTGGTCATGTCTGTCATGAAATTATAGTTCGGATCATGCGACGGCTCGACCTGGTTCATCCCGTCATAGAGCAGCGGTGCCCATTGGTTGGTTTCTCCGCCGATGAAACCATAGAACTTGTCGAAACCCGAACGGGTCGGCCAGCGGTCGGTCGGACCGGAGGGGCTGACCTCCCAAGCCGCGGTCTCGTGCGACTTGCCGAAGGCGGCCGTGCTGTAGCCGTTCAGTCGAAGCATCTCCGCCAATGGCGCCACGCTGTTGGGGCGTTGCCCGGTTTGTCCGGGGAAGGCGGTGGCCGTCTCCGCGATCGAACCAAAGTTGTTCATGTGATGATTGCGACCGCTGAGCAGGGCCGTGCGAGTCGGCGAGCAGAGCGCCGTGGTGTGGAACTCGTTGTAGCGCAGTCCGGCGTTCGCCAGGCGCTCCACCGTCGGCATGTGGATGGGCCCGCCGAAAGCGCTGGATTGGCCGAACCCCATATCATCAATCAGCACGATGAGGACGTTGGGCGCGTTGGCCGGCGCCTTGACTTCGAACCGCGGCGGCGGCGTGGCATTCCGGGCATCGAATACGGTGCTGTGCGGGTACTGGGGTTCCGGCAGCGGCAGTACCGTGCGGTCGGTCGGGAGGACGACGCTCGCGGTGGCAGCTGCCTGAGCAGCGACGGGCGCTGTCGTCAGCAGAGCGAGCATCAGCGCCAAAGGTAAGCCGACGGCAAAGGTCATCGATGTTCGCGTCATGGCTGTCTTCGCTCCTTTTTGGCACCTCCGATGCCAGTTCTTGATTGCACCTCCTCCGAAAGCTGCGTGCCCGCTAGGCAGCCTACGGCGGCTCCTCTTTGTTTAGGGCACCCTCTCTTCGAGTGGCTTCTTCCTCAGCGAGTAACTTTACAACTATTTTGCGCTGAAGCTCATCACTTGGGTCCGCAAGGATTCGGAGATAACGCTCATACTTCCCGCTAACAAATCTGTCCATGCGGCTTTGCTGTCCATGAGGATTTCCAGTACGCCGCCATAAACAAAGGGGCAGGAATTAGATTTATGCTCGGAGTGGGCACTCGACCTGCAAGCACGCCGCGCCCTACTCCTTTCAGTTGGCCCGAACCGCACCAATAATCAGCACCTGTACACCCAGCCGCATGCACCATATGGCCCGCACTGCCAAACACGGCAGCTGCCATAGCCATAGGCACCGGCGGCAGCTGCGCCAACAGCAGTGGCTCCCACTCCGATGGCGACACCCCGACGCACCACGGCGCCGCGGTACACTCCGGCGTGGGCCACGCCCACGCGGACGCCAGCGCCTCTGTATACTCGCGCTGAGGCGTCACTCGAAATAAACGCAGCACTTAGGAGTGCAGTGACCGCCAGCGGGATCATGATTTGACGCGACATGGCTTATCCTTTCCTTTGATGGTCGAGAAACCTCCCATCAACGGATAACGATTGCCACTGGTCAAAATTGACAGTGGCTCGGCGGAAGCTGACGGAGACGGGTAGCTGCGCCGCCCTGGGCGCCTAGGAATTCACGGCAAAAATTTCGGGATTGATTTCTTCGGAATTATATTTCCAGGAATGGAAGGACAATTTCAGCAGGATGGTCGTGACAAATTCGGCCGGACTAAGCGCGTCCGGCAGTTGCGGAGGCCCTCGGCCCCCGAGTCGGGCTTCCTAGGCGCGTCAGGGAGAGAAGCTGAAGTCAATACCTCGCCAGGATTCGGCTGCCTTACCAAGGAAGTTCAGGCAGGCTTTGAGTTCGTGGACACCCTGCCGCACATCGAGCGGGTTACAGTCGCCGGTGCCCTCGAAGCAGAAATTGAGCGTATCGGTGCCGAAATCCATAAAGTGGTACTCGACTTTGCCTGACCTGCTGCTGGTAAAGACGCTGGCGAGCAACGGCTATAGAGTGGCCCGTGTCTATCGGGTCTGGCCGACGGGTGGAGCAGCAAGCTCAACAAAGAGGACCCGTTCAGCCTATTTATTCCCAATGAAACGTATAGGCCTCGGTGAACTCGCAATTTCTGCACGTAAAGACGTGCGTATCCACCTGCGTGCCGTCGTATGCGGGTTCGACAAGCTTCAATGGCATTTGCCCACCACAGGTAAGGCAGATCATTTTCGTAGTGATCACGCTGGGCGATCGTTGTGCAAGCATAGAAATCCCCCTTCGCCGATGTGCTTCAGCGCCAGTGCAACAGTGTCCGAAAAGCAGAACTTGGGAAACGCCCCTTGTCACCTTTTTGGCGGCGACTTTCTGAAGCGGCTATACGCTCCTTAGCTGTTGATGTCCGTGAGAAACTTCACTATCGCGCCTGTTAAATTTCCCAGTAGTGATGGATTGGGGGGTTAAGTACTGCTCCTGCATTCCTGGCTATACTTGCTGTGGGAATTTTCGCAGGAGGCCGTGGGCCCAATATCGCAATCGGAGGTTTTCGCCGGCAAACCGGGCTCAGACATCTCTGGGGCGGGCAGCAAAATTTTCAATCAGCTCCCAGTAGCGACGCGCAATCCACTCCAAGGCAACTTTTTGACTCGAATCGTCGCCAACAGGCAGGGTGATGCTTTCAGCAGTTTCGAGCAATCCGTCGAAGAATTCTACCCGTTCCGTATACGGCATGTCTTTGAGTTGCAATCGAAGCATCGCCTCGAGCACAAGCCAAGTCGCAGCGGCTTGTGCCGCCGACTCTGCTACGTGCAGATCGAACGAGGGTGTCTCATCCATGTGCACTGCTGCCCTTGCTGCCGGCCTGGCGCAAGAAAACTCCGCGCGATGCGTTGGAGGCACGGCTTTCCTTACAGGGGGACATAAACCAACCGGCGCGCCGTCGGTGCAGCATACGTCAGAAGGCCCGGTTTTCTACTGTCAAAAATGATAGTGTTTTCGGCTATGCTCAAGACGTTGAATTATGCCCCAATCACCAAACACCGCCGAATGCCATCCTCCGACAACGCATGCGCCCAATTTTGGCAGGCCGCGTGTGCGAGCTCCGGCGCGCCAGCCGCCAGCCTGTGAATTTTGACAAATAGCAGTGCCCGGCGACAGCTGGCAGGTTCGCGCTCGCTTTCGACCCTTTGGCGTGGCGGGCCGCTAATGCGGGTTGGGCACGCGTAGGCGTTAGACAGCGAGTCGTTGGTGATGGCGTATCTTCAGGAGAGCGGTCGGTTCTTGGAGTTGAACCTCGTCGACTGGCTGATCCTGTTTGCAGGCGTGGCGCTGGCTGCAATCGTGGCATCGCTGCTCTGATCCATTAGCGAGCTTTCGTTCCAGTCGACAACAAGGATCCGCAAGAAAACATGCTGAAAGTTCGTCGGAGCGTGTTGGCGGCTGCGGCCGCATTGGGCTTCGCCGCGAGCATCGAAAGAGTTGACGCGGCGTTGAACTGCAATCCATCAGGCGTAATCCCGTGCGAGGTCATACACTCACTTTTCGGCAAGGATGCACGGCAGGGTACGCGGCCGCAAACGGATCTACGCCAATCTGCCTCTCCCGCGATCGGTCCGTCCGCGGGCGGTACGGTTCGCAGGCGCCTCCCACCTAGGCCGGCAAGGCCAGTGGTGCGGGCGAACGGCCAAATGGCCGTCGCGAGCGGCGTCACTGCACCAGCGCCGGTCGCCCTCCCCGAATCGATCAGGCCCGCCGATCGGGTAGCGGCAGTCTTCCAACCGCCAAATGCGCGCACCGGAACCAACGATTCGCAGTCATTGTCCAAGCTCCTCGGCTGGGTGCTCAGCGCTGCGGGTCTTGCATCGTTATTGCTCGCAAAAACTGCCGACATCTGACCGTCGCCGCTCGAATGCTGTCGGTTGGTGCTCAGCCTGGCCGCGGTAAAATGCCACTGTCAATTTTGACGGCTAGCCGGGGCGGATTACTAATGGGATGGTGATCATCCTTTCAAAAGCGAAAGGCACGGTCCCGGTCGCGTCCCCGATCCCCCCGTTCCCAAGCGATCGGGACCATTCTTCCCCTCCATCGACCATCCGATTTGCCCGGCGGATCCATTGCCGAGCGGGTGAACAGACTTGGTCTCCAGCTCGAAGGTGATAGCCGGAGCCAACTCCCGAGAGGGGCACCTCTTGATCATCGTTGCTCATCTGCCACACCCGGGCCGAATTACCGTAAAGTTCCGAGCTGCGCCTAAGGATTAGCGTTGCAAGCCGGGTTGGGGCCCAGAAAGGTGTCAACAGGATATTGCGAGGCGGGCCTCCAGCTCTACGCCGCAGCGCAGGGGGTGGCAATGAAGCGAAGGACGGCGTGGAATGTGTCGCGGACGGCATGCGCCGCAGTCTGTCTCGCGGGCAGCTTCGCTTTCGTCGACCCCTTACAGGCTGCGGAATACGGTCAGGGCACGTACCTCCTCGGCCTCTCCATTCCGATGATGGGGTTCACGCCGCCGCCCGGATTTTACTTGTCCGACAGCGTCTACGCCTATCAGGGGAGCGCGAGCGGCAACAAGAAATTTCCGTTCGGCCACGCGAATCTGGCTGCGCAAATCAAGGAGGATTTCCTGGTCAATGTTTCAACATTGACTTGGGTTACAGACACCAAGATTCTCGAAGGAAATCTCGGGTTTGCGGCCACCGTCCCGTTCCCTATCGGCCGATATTGTTGCAAAAAGATTTCGGGCACATGAGCGAGTAACATTGATTCAACATCAGGCGCTAAGTCGCAATCTTGATTCAAATAATCATTCGTCCGGATTCGATTATTGCGCGTTTCGGCCTTTCGGCTGCTCCGCAGGGAGTTTTGCAACAATATCGGCACGGAGCGGACTTCGGCCGGTGCCGCATTCACCGGCCCCTTGGGGAACACGTTCTCCGGCAGTCTCACCCAGTCGGTCTGGGGCATCGGGGACATAGCCGTGGCTGGCTTCCTCGGCTGGCACAAGGGCAATAGTCACTGGAACGTAGTCGTAACCGGCACCGTCCCGACCGGAATCTATGACCCCGATATGATTGCGTTTCTCGGATTGAACCGGCCCTCCGTCGACGTTAGGGGAGCCTACACGTACTTCGACCCGCAAACCGGGCTCGAGATCTCGGGTGCGCTCGGGATGACCTTCAATCGCATCAATACCGCGACCAACTATCGGAGCGGCGACGAGCTGCACTTCGAGTCGGACGTCAACGAACATTTCGCGTCGGGCTTCTCCCTGGGCGTCGGCGGGTACGTTTACGAGCAGGTAACCGGCGACAGCGGCCCGGCAACTCGCATACTGGGTCCATTCGAGGGGCGGGTAGTGGCCGTCGAGCCTTTGGTAGGCTACACCTTCAAGATCATGAATTTGATACCCGTCAACCTCAACGCCCGGTGGTTCCACGAGTTCGATGTCCGAAACCGCGTGACGGGAAACTCGGTCTTGGGGACCATCAGCCTACCCCTGGTCGGCCTGCCGCCGGCGGTCGCAGCAAAGGACTGATCGGCGCCAAGGGCGTACTGGTCGATACGGCGGTGCCGAGGAGGACGGAATTCAAGCCTGAATACGGTCATGCGCCGCCCGCCGGCGCCCACGCCACGAAGATCCCGCCCCGTTGCATCTTAGATAGGGCGACTTGAAGAATCGGAGATTTCGATCTTGCCATCATTGCCCGACACTGACGATGGCCTTTCCCAGTATGCACCTAGCTACGAGCACAGGGCTACACCGGCGAGCGGCCGCGTGACCGTGCATCGCGTGAAGCCCGTGGGAACGGTCGATTACTCGCGAGCACTCAAGCGGGCACAACGGCTTCATTATCCTCAAAACTCTCGGAGATGTTCCTCTTCAGCGCATAACTCATGAGACCAGCATTGGTCTTGATCCCGAGCCTTTCCATCATTCTGTATTTGTGAAACGTCACGGTCCGGTACGTGATGCCGAGCCGGTAGGCAATCCGCTTCATCGGATGTCCGACAGCCAATAACGCCAGAACCTCGTACTCGCGG
>WNFE01003081.1_pt1 | contig 12349 bp, 10 predicted proteins | sample 5400451 | NCBI WGS metagenome assembly WNFE01 (sample SAMN13153344, study PRJNA577476) | soil metagenome | isolation source: 200 cm saprolite under Douglas fir tree site 2 hole 2 | place: USA:California | collected 2015-04-18
GCGCGCGCTGCGTGCAAAATTGCGAAAGGAATAAGGAATAACGTTGGAATTCAGTTCTGCGAGTCCGCAGGCAAATCGAGTGACGCGTTTAACTTCGTGTACCTTCGTGTCCTTCGGGGTTGAAAAGTTCTTGTCTGTATTCTTCCGGCAACCCGCTCTCGATAACCGTTCGAACCTTCTCCATCAAACATTCGCGACTGCCGAAATCTTTCGGCTCAATCGGCGGATGAAACGTCACGGTCACAACTCCCGGTTTGATCGCGAACCTTCCCTTCGGCATTACATAATGCGTCCCCGTGATGGTCACAGGAACCACCGGAACTCCGCACTCCATCGCCAAATAGAATGGTCCCTTCTTGAAGGGCAGCAGTTTGCCGTCGACGGAGCGATGGCCTTCCACGTAGATCGTCATGTTGAGCCCTTGCTGCACGACTTGCTTCGAGACGCGAACCGACTCGATCCCCGCGTCACGATTGCCGCGGTCCACTGGAATCAGCGAGCCCATCCGCATCGCCCGACCCAGAATAGGATAGGTAAACAATTCCTTCTTCACCATCACGGAAGTGCGCCGCGGAATCAGAGGAATCGTAATCGCTGGGTCGACATTCGACACATGGTTCGACATGAAGATGTAAGTACGCGCTGGATCCAACTTATCGAGCCCGACGGCTTGCACTCGTACCCCAGTCAGCCGTACTCCATTCCACGCGCCAATCATGAACATGCGGTAAAGCAGACTGACATCACCTGTAATAAAGGTCCATGGAAAACCGATCAGCGCCGCAATGGGAGCAGCCAGGACCCAGAACACGAGCATCGCAATCGTGCGAATCATCGGTGTGAGTGTGCCTTTAGTTTGAGCGTGTCTGTTGCGGAATCTGCGCCTCGCCTTTTAGCCATGCTGCGCGCCGTTCCCGCTGCTCGGCGTTCAAGTTGTCAACGTCTTTGAGCGTGTATGAAATTTCTTCCCGGCTTCCGACTTTCCATTTCAACTCGCGCTCGCTGCCTCGGCCGCGCACCTTCACCGTGATTGCGTCGCCCGGACGAAGACGCGCCGTAATCTCCGAGGATTCTTGGCCAACGATTGTGCCGTTGATTTCCAGAATCGTATCGCCTGTCTGCAGACCCGCGATCTCCGCACCGCTGCCCTCAGTCACGACCACGACAGTCATGGGAGAATCAAAGTTTCGCGAGGCCAGGAAGCCTGCTTCCGCAGTCATGGTTTTTGTTTCTACAAGCCGCAATCCTACACCGCGGAAGAAATCATTCCACGGAATCTCATCCGTGCCCACGACATACTTCGCGAAAAACCATCCCAGATCTGCGTGGGTTACCGCTTCAGCAGCCTCTCGAACTCCTTCCGAGTCCGCAAAGAACGCTCCTTTTTTCGCGTAGTTCCGATTCATCCACTGAAACACTTCGCGAAGCGATGCCTTCCCGTGACTGGCTTCGCGCACCGCGAGATCCAGCGCAATGCCCAACAATTCGCCTTTGTTGTAATAAGAAATGCTGCGCTCAGGGCGGCGATAGTACGCGTCTCCTTCCAGCCATGCATCCAGACTCGATTCTTCCGCCGACTGCGTCAGATGCGCCGGACGCCGCTGCAGTTCGCCGATGTCAGCCGCCAAATCCTCTTCGAAGTGACGGCTATCGAGCAGACCGCCGCGCAACTGAATGATATCCGCGGCCGCGCTGGTGCATCCCTCACTGAACCACAGCGCGCGCGTGTAATTTTCTCGCGTGTAATCGATTGGTTCGAGCGTTTGCGGACGAATGCGCTTCACGTTCCAGAGATGAAAGAACTCGTGAGCCGTCACCGAAGCCAGCGCCTCGGGCGCTTTGGCCAGCACATCCGCATTTACTGCTATCGCAGTCGAGTAGGCATGCTCCATTCCGCCACCCGCTGGTCCTCGGGGAAAGTGATAGAAAAAGATATAGCTATCGAAGGGACGATCGTTCATCCACTCCGTCGCCGCAGCGACAATTTTCTGCAGCATAGCGGTAATCTTTGCCGTGTCGTAGTCTCCCGGTTCGGCATCAACGACCACGCGATAGTGCGCACCCGCTTCGTCGAAATCAGATTCCTGGAACCTTCCGATTTCAACCGGAGAATCCACCAGCCGGTCATAGGTTTCCGCGCTGAATCCGCCCACCGGCAGAGCTGTGAGCGGCGTGGCGACGCGCCATCCTTCGGGTATCTGGTTGAAGCGCACAACCATCGCTTGGTTCCGCGCGTCCACCGGATACATGAGAAGCTGAGCCAGGTTGAAGAATGCATGATGAGAATTGAACTGCGCTCCGAACGGCCCGGGCGAATCCACAAACATCTGATACTCAATGATCGCGCCACTCTGGGTATCGCTGATTTGCCACCGGCTCTTATCCAGTTTGCGTACGACGAGGGCGCGTCCCGCACGGTCTTTTGCTCGAACCCAGTTCACGTATTGCGCGAAGTCGCGAACCTGATACAGCGCATTCCACACTGGAAGTTGCAACTCGCGTTGTGCCGGACCTTCCGGCAGTATGATCTGTATCTCCACCAGATGCTGCTCGGGACTTGCCAGGGAGATGGAGTAGTTTGTTGTGGCGTAAGAAGTGGAGGATGCGATTCCCAACAGCAGAGCGCATCGACAAATGTGGCGCGCCAGCCGTACGGTCGGGATTGAAGGCCTCATCGGTTTCCAGCCGCATTCGCCGAATTGACGCTTCCAGCTTCGGCCGTCAGCACGCGCAAGCGCGCCGGCAACTTCTCGTAGATTCCACCAAACCCACCATTGGAAAGGATCGCGACGACATCCCCGCCGCGCATCTCCGGAGCGATTGTCTTCACAATTTCGTCCGCGTCCGCAAGTAACCGGGCCCGGGGTCCATGTGTCTGAATGTCCGCCGCCAGTTCCGGCAATTCCAGCCGCTCGTTCACCGGAACCGCTTCCGAGCGAAAGACGCCCGCTACGACAACTTCGTCCGCCACCGCGAGACTGCGGGCCAAGTCACTTTGCAGCACACGCCGTCGGAGCGTGTTCGACCGCGGCTCGAGAATCGCCCACAACCGCGCCCCGGGATAACGCGCGCGCAACGCTTTCAGTGTGCCCGCAATCGCCGTGGGATGATGGGCGAAGTCATCGATAATCGTAATCCCATTGACCTCTGCCTTTACTTCGAGTCGACGCTTTACGCTCTTGAACGTCTTTAGCGCTGCCGCAATTTCGTCCTTCGAAATGCCGTACCCCTCGGCCATCGCCGCCGCGGCAGTAGCGTTCCATATGTTGTATTCGCCGGCGATCGGGAACTCAAGGTCCATCCGGGCGCGCCCGCCGTGTATAACCGACCATAAAGTTCGCTCCGCCTCGAATTTGACATTCGTGATCTGCCAGTCCGCGCGCGTCCCCGCACCGTACCGCTCCACCGGACAGAAAGCCTTGCTCAAACATCGTTCGAGGCTGGCGCTTTCGCCGGACTCGCCGACGACGCCGTCGAAAGCGATAATCCGGCCGCGACGTGGAATCAGATTCACCAGCCGTTTGAACGCTGTCTCCACGGCGTCAAGATCCTTATAAATATCGGCATGATCGAACTCCACCGAGGTCAGAATCACCGCGTCGGGAAAATAATGTAAAAACTTTGGACCTTTGTCGAAAAATGCGCTGTCGTATTCGTCGCCTTCCAGAATGAAATGCTTTCCCTGCCCCAGATGAAAGCTTGAGCCAAAGTTTTCCGCGATGCCTCCGATCAGAAACGACGGCTGCATCCCCGCGGTATGAAAAATCCAGGCTAACATCGAGGTGGTCGTGGTCTTGCCGTGGGTACCTGCCACCACCAGCACTTCCTTGCCGCGCAAGAACTCTTCTTGCAGCAACTGCGGCAGTGAGCAAAACGGAATGCGCTGGTCGAGCACGTGCTCGAGTTCTGCATTTCCGCGCGAAATTGCGTTGCCCACGACCACCAGGTCCGGATTCGGCTCCAAATTACGCGTGTCGAAGGGTTGCGCAACTGGAATTCCCAGTTCCGCTAAAAAATCAGACATGGGAGGATACGCCGCCGCATCCGACCCCGTCACACGAAACCCGCGCTGCTTCAGCATTCCCGCGAGCGATGCCATCGCCGTGCCGCAAATGCCAATTAGATGAATGTGCTTTTTTTCGTCCATGACTTTTGAATCTATGGGTTCCCTGCGGTTGACGACACCGCCGCTTCCTGCATCTTCAGACTCACCTGCCCGCCGCGTATCTTCAGCTTGGCCCGCACTCCAATCGGTAACGTGATGTTCTCCGCAGTCACGTGTCCCGATCGCACTCCGAACGCCACCGGCACTCCCAGTTCGCCCACAACCCGCATTACGATTTCTTCCAGCGTGTATCCCTGGTTCGCAGTCTGAATGCAATCCCGCATCTCGCCGAACACAATCCCTCGCACGCCATTCAGCTTGCCCGCCAGTTTCAACTGCATGAGCATGCGGTCGATCTGGTAAGGTTTCGCCGCCACGTCCTCAAGAAACAGGATCGTTCCTTCCGTGCGGATCTCATAGGGCGTGCCCAGCGAGGCAACTAAAATTGAAAGGCAGCCGCCGTAAAGAATTCCTTCCCCCGATCCCTCCACCAGCCCAGTCACACCGGAACCCGCGTCCAGATCCGGTTCCCACGCCGAGGCGCCGACCAGGGCCGCCTGCCACGACGGCAAATCCACGCCACCTTCCCGTGCCCAATCTTTCGCCACCATCGGGCCATGGAAAGTTACCAATCCAATTGTGTCGTAAAGATAAGTGAGCAGCGCCGTCAAGTCGCTGTAGCCGACGAAAATCTTGGGATGGGCTTTGATGTTTCCCCAATCCAGCACTTCCAGCAGATAGTTGGAGCCGTAGCCGCCGCGCGCGCACACAATCGCCCGCACATCTTCGCGCGCAAACATTTCTTCCAGTTCGCGCGCACGACGTTGCACCGATCCGGCAAAGTAGAGATCCTGCTCGAGGATGGAATCGAAATAAAAGGCCTGGTAGCCCGCGCGCCGCAGACCTTCGCAGCCAGCCTCGAGTTCCATGCCTTTGATATTGCTGGCCGGCGCCACAATACCGACCGTGTCGCCGGGCCGGAGCGCTGGCGGCTTGATACGCGGAACTGGAGGCGAAGACATTCAGTCAGAAGCTTGGTGAAACGTGAACCGCTAAACGTGACTTGCTAAATCTGGACTCGAATCCTGAATCTAACCTGCAAAATCTAACTCACAAAAAACTCGCCCCGGCACACCAGCCTTGCTGTGCCGCGAAGAAACAGCGCATTCGCTTCCTTGCGCACGGTTTGCGTTCCGCCCACAGCATGCACCCGAACCGGCGATTCCACCTTTCCACCCGCTATGGCCGCCACCGCCGATGCGCAAGAACCCGTACCCGACGACTGCGTCTCACCCACTCCACGCTCGAAGAAACGAGCTTTCACGTCGTGACTTCCAGCGATGGCAACCATCTCAACGTTCACGCCATGCAAAAATTCAGAACTGCGCTGAATCGCGGCCGCTTCCTCCCGCCACTTCTCCGGAAATTCCCGCACGAAGACCACATAATGAGGATTCCCCATCGAAACTGGAATGCCGCGCACTTCCCTGCCCTCGGCCCGCACTGCCAGTTCCGCTGCCACCGCAGCCTGGCCCATCTCAATCTCAAACTCGTATTCGGATTCTTTCTGTCCCGTCAAAACGCAAGATTTTAATCCCGCGCCGGTTTGGATCGTGATCTTCTCCGTCTCTCGCTCGGAATAGAGATACGCGGCTACACAGCGGGTGCCGTTGCCTGAAATCTCCGCCTCGGAGCCGTCAGCGTTGATCAGCCGAATCTCGACGTCCGCCGTTGCGTGCGGACGCATCCATTCCACACCATCCGCGCCGACTCCGTCATGCCGATCACAAATGCGCTGGGTAAACGCTGCAATATCAGGTAAAGCGAGGGCCCGCTCGGCCTGCGGAAAATCGATTAACAAGAAATCATTTCCGCAGGCGCTGGCCTTCACAAAGGAAATTACCGCTGCCTTTTTGCTCACTCGACTTCCACCGGACCCAACGAGGTGACGCTGCCCAGAACAGCAGACGTCTTCAACTCTCCCAGCAATATTCTGTGTTCGCGATTGCAGCCGGGCACGTCAAACTGCACCCGCACGTGCTGATGGGTGCTGCCGCTGACCACATTCTGCATCATGCGATGCTCGCGCTCGAGGATGCGGTTGACCTCCTGCGTGATTTGTTCCACGCTGGCGCCTGTCACTTCGTAACAGACTAGCAAAGTCTTCAAATTGAAGTTTCGCTCCAGGCTGCCCAGGGCAAACAGTGCTAGCAAAACTACTCCGGTGGCAAAAACCGCGGTAAGGTAAAGCCCGCCGCCGGCAGCCATTCCCACCGACGCCACCACGAACAATGTTGCCGCGGTAGTGAGACCTGTAGTCAAGCCGCGATTATGCAGAATCGATCCTGCGCCAATGAACCCAATGCCGGGAATAATCTGCGCGGCTATGCGGGCCGCATCAGACGGTACTCCCGCGAGGCCGCTGGAAAGGATGGTGAACATCGCCGCTCCGAAACAGATAAACATGTTGGTCCGCAGGCCGGCTGGGCGATGCCTCAGTTCCCGCTCCAGCCCGATCGCTCCCCCCAGAATTGCCGCCAGCACCAGTCGCACCAGGGAAGTTGCGACAAAACCGCTGGCCATCTCTCCGTGCAGCAGGGCGAAAATGTTGTGCCAATTCATGGGCGCGATTGGAGGGCTCAGACGGAACTTAGATGGCCGGATTTTATCATCGGACTTGACTCTCTTCGCCGACCTTCGCCGACCTCACGTTAACCGGGCTGATTACCGCCGGGGCTCCTGGCCGCTCTCTTGCATGCGGCCGCGGAAGAGTACGGCGCGCGGCTGGCCGGTAGTGTGAATTTCGACGAGCGCCGTCAAATGGTGATCGGTCGCCGACTTCCACACCGGATCGCCGTCGAAGCCGATCACGAAATCCGCGTACGCCGCCGGATCCGCGAGGGCGCGCTCCCACAAGCCTTGCAGATCGGCCGGCTGTTTCCAGACGCGATGATTGCCTTCGTTGATGACCCGCCGCAAAGGAATCGCGGCCTGTTGGAGGGTGCCCACGTGCTCGCCAAGATACATCAGCAACGTGGAATCCGATGGCAGCGGCTTGAGCCAGCCGGCCACTTGCTTATCCAACTCCACGCGCCCGCGCGAGTTGATCGCAGCCTCGCGGTAACAAATCGGGTCTGCGTGCCAAATGCCGCCATAGCTTGCACTCGCGAGTCCGAAAACGCTCACTAGGACGATGGTGCTTACCCGGCGGGTGACGAAAGGGTTCAGTTGTCCAATCTTTGCTGCGGACTGCACGACAAAAGAAATTCCCAGCGGCACAAACACGGCGAACGCCGGAAGCAGTTGCAGCCCGTAGCGCACGTTGTAAAAGGAAAACGGCCACCACGTCGGCAAAAATATCGGAACGCTTCCGTAGGCCACGGACAGTGAATAAAAGGGCAGCGGCACCCATAGCCACAATCCAGCTCGCCCACGCCCACTGAACCCCGCCACGAAACTTCCTAACAACGCCAGGGCCAACCAGAGCCGGCCCTGCCAATTCGCCTCCGACACATTGAGTTCCGCCGTCTTAAGAAAATAGGAAGCAGCAGCCCGCAGATTTCCCTTCGCCGGATTTACGGTTGCAGTCTTCTGTTCTATGGCGTGGGCCGAGTAAGGCCCATTCGCAAACTCCAGTGGATTGCGGTAGACGGCCGCGTTGTAAGCAAGCCAGAAAACAGGCGCGGCCGCCGCGATCAGAACAAATTTAAAAAGCGAGATGTGCGACGCCCCGAACCTGGGTGCTTCCTCTTTGCGTTTGAAAACGTGGAAGCTGACTACCACCGCGCCAACCACCATCAACACCGCTAGAAACCATCCGTCGTACCGCGTAAGGCACGCCGCGGCCAGACAGACGCCGCATTTTGTGAGGGATCGAGCCGACGTCTCCCCGCCGCGTGCGAACTCGGCGAAGTACACCGCGGCCCAAATGAAGAATGCCAGATACAGAGACTCGCCCATTGCAGTCGCCTGCATGTAGATGAGATTCGGATTTGCGCAGTAGATGATTGCCGCTGCCCAAGCCGACACCTGCGTCGCGCCATTCACTTTTCCCTCTAGGCACAGCGCCGAACGCACCAGCCGAAATATTCCAAGAGCGCCGAAAACGTAGGCAGCCATCGACGGAATGGAGCCGCCCGAACCGCTCTGCCACATCTGCTTCGACACGATAAACGGCAGGATCAGCAAATGCGGCAAAGGCAGCCATACCGTCCCCAGTTGCAGCAAGCCGGGAGTTTTTGAGTCGAATACACGGCGCGCGATATTGATATGCGCTACGGCGTCACCGTACAGCAGCACCTCGCCGTTCCGGTTGTAGTAGAGAAACGAAAACGCTGAGACAAAGATCGCCAGCCACACCAGCCGCACAATCTGAATTTCTGAATAGGCCTTCGGTGGTGGAGCGTGCGGCTTCATTCGAGGTGGGTAAGTTCGCGGAAAATCTGGAAGCGCTCGTCAATTTCTTCGCGGGTCAGCGACTGCAGCCGTTTGGTGCCAAAATCTTCCACCGCGAACGATCCCGTGACGCCACCATAGAACAGAGCCCGCTTCAGCACTTCGCGATTCAACTCTTCCTGCGATGCCAGGTAGCCCATGAATCCTCCGGCAAAGGAATCGCCCGCTCCAGTGGGATCTTTCACTTCATCGAGCGGCAAAGTCGGGGCGCGGAACGGATGGCGCCCGATCCCGAACGCTCCCTCGCGAAAGAAAATTGTCGCCCCGTATTCGCCGTGCTTGATGACCAGCGCCTGCGGGCCCATGGCCAGCACCTTCTGCGCCGCGCGCGGCAGATTCTTTTCATCGGCCAGCATTTTGGTCTCGGTGTCGTTAATCAGCAGGACGTTGACCAGCTTCAGGGTTTCCGCCAATTCCTTGCGCGCGCCCTGAATCCAGTAATTCATGGTGTCGCATCCGGTCAACTTCACGCCGTTCATCTTCCGGCGCACGTTGGCTTGCAGCGTGGGCTGAATGTTGGCCAGAAACAAAAATTCCGTATCCTCGTACTCTTTGGGAATGCGAGGCTGGAATTTCTCAAACACATTTAAATCGGTGTAATTGGTTTTGGCCTCGTTCAGGTTCTCGGTGTAGGAACCACCCCAGCGAAATGTCTTCCCGGCGGCGCGCTCGATGCCGCGCGTATCTACTCCGCGCTTCTTCAGAACATTTTCATGCTCCGGGCCAAAATCCTCGCCCACCACCGCTACCATGCGAACCTGCGTAAAATAGCTGGCCGCCAGCGAAAAATAAGTCGCAGCTCCGCCCAGAATGCCTTTCACGCTTCCGGAAGGCGAAGTAACGTCATCAAACGCAACCGACCCAACTACGACAATACTCATCCTGAATGTTAGCTCCTCTTCTTTGAAACAGTGGTCAGTGATCAGTGGTCAGCGGCTGGTGGTCAGTAAAATCTCTCTCGGCGCATAGTTGACTGCCACTGATCACCGATCACCGGCCACTGACCTTCACATACTTTCCGATAATCAGTTTCAACTTCTTCCGCGTCGTCGCCGGAATTTTCTTGGGATCGGTCATGATCGCGTGCGCCAGCGCGGACCAGCACTTGCAGGACCGCGTCCGAGGCATCGCCGCTACTGTCTCGCGCAACACCTTGGTCGCGTTCTCCGCATTTTTCACCAGCACTGCAACAATCTGATCGACCGTCACCGAATCGTGGTGCGGATGCCAACAGTCATAATCGGTAACCATCGCCACCGTGACATAGCAAAGCTCCGCCTCCCGCGCCAGCCTTGCTTCTTGCAGGTTAGTCATGCCAATCACGTCCATGCCGAGGCTGCGATAAACGTGCGATTCCGCCTTCGTGGAAAACTGCGGCCCTTCCATGCATAGATAGGTCCCACCATGCCTGCCGGTCACGCCCACCCTTTCACAGGCGGCTTCGACCACCCCGGCCAGTTCCCCACATACAGGATCGGCAAAAGCAACGTGCGCCACCACTCCCCCGCCGAAAAAGGTATCCACGCGATGCCGCGTGCGATCAAAGAACTGGTCGGGGATCACAAAATCCAGCGGCTTGTGTTCTTCCTTTAGCGAGCCGACCGCGGAAACCGACACGATCCTCTCCACTCCCAACTGCTTGAACCCATGAATATTCGCGCGGAAATTCAATTCGCTCGGCAGGATTCTGTGGCCGCGTCCGTGCCGCGCCAAAAAAGCCACCTTGCGACCCTCCAGCGTGCCGCAAACGTAGGCATCGGACGGGGCGCCAAACGGTGTCTTCAGCCGCACTTCTTTCACTTTGCTCAACCCCGGCATGGCGTACAGTCCGCTGCCGCCGATGATCCCTATCTCCGCCTTCGCCACTCAGCCTCCAAAAGTTCGACCCTACAGGAATGCTCCGCGCCTCACAGCCAAACCTGCGATTATACAAGACCTCGTGTATCAACCTTGCCACCGCTGTGGTTCAAGGGTTGCAACCATTAGAATCTTCCTATATGCGGTGCACGGCTCTGTTTTTCATTCTGACTTGCAACCTGGTCCTGGCACAAAACGTCCCCGGTTCTTCGTCTCAGTCGCAGCTCAAAGTCGTCACCGTTCCGCTCGCGCTGGATCACAACCGCGTGGTCATCAGTGCCGACTTATCGCTTCCCGACGGCTCGACGCAGCACATCCGCGCCTGGGTGGACAACGGTAACCCCGATCTCTGCGTCTCACGGCGCGTAGCTGTGCTGCTGGGATTGTCAATCGCCTGCGGCGACAAGGAGTGCACCGCGCCGCCGCCGCATGAAATCACGATTGGCGGTATGAACATTCCCCTCAGCGGGGTAAAAGAAGCAAAAATTCCCCTAAAGCCCGTCGACGCTGCGGCCGTCATGGCTTCGGGTATGAACGCTGAGATCAATATTCCATCTACTGTCTTGCGCAACTACGACGTGCTCATTGATTTTCCTGGGCATGAATTCACCATCGGTCAACCGGGCAGCGTGAAGTTCAAGGGCGTCAAGACGAAAGTAGTTGTAAATGGTGAAAACGGGCTCGTCCAGGTTCCGAGCCAGATTGAAAACAAGAAATACAATCTTGGGCTTGACGTGGGATCGTCCATCAGCTTTTTGTCGGGAGAACTCTTCGATAAACTCGCGGGTGCTCACCCCGATTGGGCGCACATGACCGGCGCCATCGGCCCCGCGAACCTGTGGGGGTTGGAGGACGAGCCCAAGTGGAAGGTGATGCGCCTGGATCGCGTACAGTACGGGCCGCTCTATCTCACGAGTGTGGTTGCCGTCGATTTTCCGAAAGATCGAATGGCGTTTTTCGAAAAGCGAGCTGCCATTCCGACCGCCGGACTGCTGGGCGCGGAAGCCCTGATGAATTACCGCATCGGCCTCGACTATGCTCACTCTGCGGTTTATTTCGAGATCGGCCGCACCTTCAACTTCCCCGACTTCGACACCATCGGCCTCATACTTCGGCCAGAAGATGATGGGCGCTTCACTATTCTTGCGATCGCTGATTTCGGCGGCAAAGTTTCCGTGTCTGATGTTCAAGCGGGTGATCACCTCGTCGCCGTCGATGGCATCCCCGTCCGCGGTTCCACGATGGGTCAAGTCTGGTTGATGCTGGGAGGAGAGCCTGGTAAGGAACGCAGGTTGACGGTTGATCGTGGCGGCAAGCAATTCACGGTCGCCGCCAAGGTACTGCACTTCTTAGGGGAGGCATTAGCGATACACATTTTTTAGTTTGCGGCCGCAAACACTTCCCGTTCCAGCAACTGAGTGGTCGCTGCGTCCAGGTTCTCGCTCACCAGGACGGTATCGCCCCGCTCTTCGATAACGACGGTCCCCTCTTCCGTCGTCCACGCGTGCCGGCCCTGCAGACCTTCAGGCTTGCCTTCCCTATCCTGATCCGCCGATTGCGACGAAGGATCAGCCACTCTTTCCACTTTCTTATACCGCTGCTGCAGCGACTGCGCGTAAATCTCCGCAAATTGAGATGCTTTCTCAGCGCTCGACCAGCGCGATGCATACATCAGCCCCAGCGGCGCACCGGTATCGTTCTTGGGACGCGCCGCGTAATAATATCCTCCCCGCCACGACGGATACATTTGAGCCGACACTTTCTTACCTGCATACTGCTCGATCAGCACCGCGACATCGAACTCCCCCATCGCACCAATATCGAACTTCAAGTAATCCTTGAAGTCCCGCTTGAATTCCGGCACGCGCATGGGCTTGATTCGTTCCTCCGATAGATAGGTTTCAGGCTGCATGATCTGCCGCGTGGTGTGCG
>WNFE01003088.1_pt1 | contig 12335 bp, 9 predicted proteins | sample 5400451 | NCBI WGS metagenome assembly WNFE01 (sample SAMN13153344, study PRJNA577476) | soil metagenome | isolation source: 200 cm saprolite under Douglas fir tree site 2 hole 2 | place: USA:California | collected 2015-04-18
GCCGCCTCGTCTCGATCGAGACCGGCAAGATCCTCCAGGAAGGCCTCGGCGAGGTCCAGGAGATGATCGACATCTGCGACTTCGCGGTCGGTCTCTCGCGCCAGCTCTATGGCCTCACCATCGCGACCGAGCGGCCGGGTCACCGGATGATGGAGACGTGGCACCCGCTCGGCGTGGTCGGCATTATTAGCGCCTTCAACTTTCCCGTCGCCGTCTGGGCGTGGAACGCCGCCCTCGCGCTCGTCTGCGGCAACAGCATCGTCTGGAAGCCGTCGGAGAAAACGCCGCTGACCGCGCTGGCGTGCCAGGCGCTGCTCGAGCGCGTGATGGCGGGACTCCCGGAGGCGCCGCAGGGGATTTCGGCCGTCATCGTCGGCGAGGCGGAAATCGGCGAGGCGCTGGTCGAGGACCGGCGCGTGCGGCTGGTGAGCGCGACGGGATCGACGCGCATGGGGCGCGCCGTGGCGCCGCGCATCGCCGCGCGCTTCGGCCGAGCCATCCTCGAGCTCGGCGGCAACAACGGCATGATCGTGGCGCCTTCGGCGGATCTCGATCTCGCCACGCGCGCCATCCTGTTCGCGGCCGCCGGCACCGCGGGCCAGCGCTGCACCACGCTGCGCCGCCTCTTCGCCCATGAGAGCATCTATCCGCAGCTGGTGGCGCGCCTGAAGCAGGCCTACGCGCAGGTTGCCATCGGCAATCCGCTCGAGCCCGGCACGCTGGTGGGGCCGCTCATCGACCGGCGGGCATTCGAGGCAATGCAGAGCAGCCTGGCGGAGGCGCGCCGGGAAGGCGGCACGGTCACCGGCGGCGAGCGCGTGCACGGCGATCTTTGGCCCGACGCCTTCTACGCGCGTCCGGCGCTGGTGGAGATGGCACGCCAAAGCGAGCTGGTCTGCCGCGAGACCTTCGCGCCCATCCTCTATGTCATGCGCTACAGCGCGCTCGATGACGCGATCCGCCTGCACAACGCCGTGCCGCAAGGGCTCGCCTCCGCCATCTTCACCAACGATCTGCGCGAGGCGGAGCTGTTCACGTCGAGCACGGGCAGCGATTGCGGCATCGTCAACGTCAATATCGGCCCCTCCGGCGCGGAGATCGGCGGCGCCTTCGGCGGCGAGAAGGAGACGGGCGGCGGCCGCGAGGCGGGGAGCGATTCCTGGAAGGCCTATATGCGCCGCGCCACCAACACCATCAATTACTCGCGCGAGCTGCCGCTCGCCCAGGGCATCCGTTTCGACCTGCCGGGCTGATCGCTGATCGTCAGAACGAGGCGCGCACGCCGACGAAAACCCCGAGCGGCGGCGCGGGGCTCAGGGAGCGCGGGTTGCTGAGCCCCGCCGACGGCACCTGGGTCGTATCGAAGAACACGCCGAAGGTCTCGTATTTCTCGTTGAACACGTTCTGCACCAGGCCGAACACCGCGACATGGTCGGTGACCTCGTACGAGGAATGCAGGTTGACGACGTGGTAGCCGGGGATTTTCGGGTTCTGGTTCGACTCGTCGCCGCGCAGATACGCGTCGCTGGCGACGATCATGTCGGCGCCGAGCTTCCACTTGTCGGTCAGGGAATAGTCCGCGCCGAATTTCAGCCGGTGCTGCGGGATCGAGGGCATGTGGTCGCCGGGACGCACGGTGATCTGGCCGTTGGCGTCGGCGAAGGGATTGCCCGGCGAAGCGAGCGTGAAGCCGCTCTGGAACGTCGCGTCGACCAGCGCGTAGTCGAGATAGGCGAAGAGGCGGTCGGATCGGTAGCTGATTCCCGCCTCGATCCCCTGGCGACGCGTGTTCCCGACATTGCGGAAAAAGCCGAAGCCGGTGATCGGGCTTGGCACGTTGAAGATGTCGTCCTGCAGGTCGGTGCGGAACAAGCCGAGGTTCCAGCTGATGCGGCCCGCTTCCGGCTGCGGCCGGAACGTACCGCGCAGGCCGGCCTCGTAGGTGCGCGCCACCACCTGCTTCAGCGGCGGGTCCGACACGACGAAATTCTCGAGGATGCAGGGATGAGTCGGATCGGCGCAACCGAGCTCGTTCGGCGTCGGCGCGCGGTTGGCCTCGGAGTAGCCGGCATAGCCGGTGAGGCTAGGCATGATCTTGTAGGTGCCGCCGATGGCGGGATTGAGACGGCTGAAGCGATGGTCGCCGTCGAGGCCGGTGCCGCCGCGGTCGGTGAGGCGGATGAGCGCGAGGTTGTAGCGGCCGCTCAGCGTCAGCGCGAGCCGGCTCGTGACATCGAAGGTGTCGGTGGCGTAGAGCCCATAATAGCTGTTGGTGGTGTTGAGGTTGACCGGCCCGACCGAGCCGTCCGGCTGGTCGATGATGAAGCCCCGGCCGCTCACCAGCAGGCTGGGCTCGATGAGCCCGAGCTCGCTGTTGGCGTGAAAATCGACGTCGCCGTGATCGAGGCTGGCGCCGACGAGGAAGTGGTTCGAGTGGCCGAACAGGGGCGCGTTGCGCGTGAGCTGCAACGAGCCGCCGAGGCCGTCGGCGACGGTCGTGGTGCGGTCGATCTGGCCGGGATCGGCGCCGTTGAGGAAGTTGGGGACGGGCGCTCCGTTCCCGAACAGCACCGTCGTCGGATCGCCGAAGCACAGCGTGCCCGGCGCGACCGCCGGGTCGCAGGCCTGCGCCTCCGTCGTGTTGCCGTTGGCGATCCGCTGGCGGAAATGGCGGTAGTAGAAATTGCTGTCGACAGTGACGGTATCGCTGGCCTTGTAGGAGCCGGTCGCGGTCAGGAAGGCAAGATCATTCCGCGTCGACTGCGGGTAGGTGTAGATCGCGTTGCGGCTCGCCGCCAGCAATTCGACCGGCGTCGGGCCGACGGCGTTGATGAGGTTGGAGGCGCCGGCGAACGAGACATCGAGGCTGAGGCGCTCGCCGCGCGCACCGAGATCGGTGTAGAGCTGATGCAGCGAGGTCGGCGAATGCTGGCGCCAGCCTTCCTCGTAGAGCGCGCGTCCGCCGATATAACTCGCGAATGCGCCGGATTGTACGCCGTATTCGACGATGCCGTCGCGCCGGCCGAACGAGCCGCCCGACGCCTCCGCGCGAGCGCCCTGGAAATTGAAGCCGTTCTTCATCTCCACCGCCAGCGCGCCGCCGAGCGCGTTGAGGCCGAACACGGGATTGTTGCTGATCAGGTTGATGCGGTTCACGGCAAAGTCCGGCACTAGGTCCCAGTTGACGGTGTCGCCGTATGCCTCGTTGATGCGCACGCCGTTCTGGTAGACGGCGAGGCCCTGCGGCGTGCCCTGGATCGGCGACGCGTCGAAGCCGCGATACTGGATGTCCGGCTGGAACGGGTTGTCCTGAACGTCATTGATATTGACGCTGGGGACGCGCTCGCCGAGCGTGCGGGTCAGGCCGGGCGTCCCGTCGCGGCCGAGGTCGCCGGTCGAGAAGCTGCGCGCGTTGGCCGGCACCTTGTCGCGATCGATGCCGCTGCCGAGCAGGGGAGAGGTGCCGATCACCTCGACCGTGGGCAGCGTCGTGGGGGGTGGTGGTTGGCTCTCTGGCGATACGACTTGCGCCCACGCCGCCGCCGGCAGCACCGCCAGGACCGTCACCACGAGCAGACGGAAGAACGTGCGACCGGACGTCTTGACGCAGATCGAGCGGCTGCGGCTACGGCCACGGCCACATGAACACCAGCGGGGCCTGAAACGCACGGCCGATCTCATCCGCATCGCCGTCTGGAATTACTTGGTGGTTGGCGCTTCTGCGTCCGTCGGCGGCCCCGATTGACGCCCCGCCGGAGCGATGACAGCTCGGCTCATTCTTCGAGCCGGAACTGGATCGGCACATCGACCGCGCCGGTCACCGGTGTGCCGGCCTGGGTGGCCGGCTTGAAGCGCCATTGCTCGACCGCCGCGAGCGCTGCCTTGTCGAGGACGGTGTGCCCGCTGGTCGATACGACGGCAATGCTGAGCGGAGCGCCCGCCGCCGAGACCTCGACCCGCAGCACGACGAGGCCCTGCTGCCCACGCAGCCTGGCGGCAGGCGGATAATCGGGCTTGCGATTGCTGGCGAGGCCGCCGATCGGCTGCGGCGGCAGGACCGGGGCCGTCGGCAGCGGCGGCGGCGTCACCGTCGCGACCTGCTGCTCCGCCGGCGGGCTTGGCGCCGGCGCAGCGCTGCGCGGCGGCGGGGCAGCATGCTGCGGCGGCTTCGGCAGCTGCCGCGGCGTCGGCTCGGCGATGGCGAGCGGCGCCGGCGGAACCGGAGCGGGCTCGGGCTTCGCCAAGGTCGGCTCCGGCGGTGCCTCGGGCGCTACGCTCTGCGGCTCGGGCGCCGGTGGTGGCGTCGGCGGCGGCTCCTCGAACACCACATTGAATACCGAGGGGCTCGCGGGCCAGGGCTCGGGCGGGGTCGCTTTCCAGGCGGCCAGCACCAGGGCGGCAGCGAACGCCGCGTAGAGCAGGGCGGCTGCCGCCCAACCGCCGCGGCTGACCCCGCAAATATCCGAGGATGGGGACAGCACGGGCAGTGCTGCGGCAGGGGCGACGAGCGCCGTCGCCTTACCGCCGGCCCCACCGTCGAGCGCCCCGGCGACGACCCGCAATTGCGGCCGACGCTCGGATGCGACGCGCGAGCGATGGAGCGACCGTGCCGTGCGATCGGCCATTTCTGCCGTTTTCCTCCCTTGCGGGGACTCCAGCATATTTCACCGGGCGCGGGAAGCAGTAAGAAGGGCTTGGCGCGCAGTCTTGAGCCGGCCCAGACAGCCGGCCGCGAGCGGCCTATGGTGCCCATCAATCTGCCGGATTGCCGGCGGGCGGTTGCGACGGTCGGCAGCGGGTGACAGAATGCTCGATCTCGACGGTCGAGCCGCTCGCTCCGAGCTACTCTCGTCCGTCGATCGGCAGGTATTCGAGGACAGCTTGCTCATGGCGTCTCGCGCCGCGGCCGATCACCTGACCGCGGCCGGCGCCAAGGCGCTGGCGGGCATTGCGGCGGACCACCTCTGGCTGCGCCCGGCGGGGCTGCTGTCGGGCGCCGCCGGTGCGACGGCGCTCGCCGAGGGGCTGGCGGTGCCGCTTGCCGCCTCCGGGCTCGCCTTCCCTCTGGCGGAGATCTTGGGCCGGCGGCCGGACGGCGGCGTCACGACGGCGCTCGTGCCCGTCGCTCAGCTGCGGGACTGGTCGAAAAGGGGCGCCGCGGCGCTTGCCGAGCGTATCGCCCAGCAACTCGAGCGGCTGGCCATGCCGCGGCCGGCCTGGGCCGGGCTCGCGCTCGAGCGCCCGCTGCTGATGGGCATCGTCAACGTCACCCCCGACAGCTTTTCCGACGGCGGCGAATTCATGGCGGCGGACCAGGCCATCCGCCATGGCCGGGCGCTGCTCGACGAGGGCGCGGACATTCTCGATGTCGGCGGCGAGTCGACCCGTCCGGGCGCGATGCCGGTGCCTGCCGAGGAGGAGATCCGCCGCATCGAGCCGGTGGTGCGCGCCCTCGCCGCGGTCGGCGCGCTCGTCTCGATCGACACGCGCCACGCCCGGGTCATGGCGGCGGCGCTCGCCGCCGGCGCGCGCATCATCAACGACGTGTCGGCGCTCGCCGGCGAGCGCGAAAGCCTCGCCCTGGCCGCGCGCTCCGGAGCGCCGGTGGTGCTGATGCACATGCCGGGCGACCCGCGCACAATGCAGGACAACCCCTCCTACACGCTCGCCTCGCTCGATGTCCTGGAATACCTCGCGGCACGCGTCGAGGCCTGTCTCGCCGCCGGCATTCCGCGCGAGCGCATCGTGGTCGATCCCGGCATCGGCTTCGGCAAGCGCTCGGCGCACAATCTCGATGTCATCATGCGGCTGGCGCTGTTCCACGCGCTCGGCTGCGGCGTGCTGCTCGGCCTCTCGCGCAAGGGACTGATCGGCGACGTCGGCGGCGGCTTGCCGCCGAAGGAGCGCATGCCCGGCTCCGTCGCCGGCGCGCTCTACGGCGTGAGCCAAGGCGTGCAGATCCTCAGGGTGCATGATGTCGCGGCAACCGGCCAGGCCATCGCGACCTGGCGGGCCATGGCGGCCGGCGCCTGACCCGGCCGGCGGCAAGGGAGGAAACGATGCCCGGAGCGACGAGACTGCTGGCGGTCCTTGCAGCAGGTTTGTTGGCGGCGGGCGCGGCCCGCGCGGCCGACCTGACGGTGGAGCAGGTGCGTGCGGCGCTGGCGCAAGCGACGGCGGAGCACGTGGCCGATTTGTCCGGCAAGAATCTCAGCGAGCTCGATCTGAGCGGGCTCGATTTCAGCCACGCCAACCTCGCTCAGGCCGATCTCTTCGGCGCCAAGCTGGTGGGTGCGAAATTCACCGGCACGAAGCTGCGCGGCGCGCGGCTCGATCTTGCCTGGATCATGCGGGCGGATTTCAGCGGCGCCGATCTGTCGAATGCGAGCCTGTTCGGGCCGGTCGTCTCGACCACCATGGCGGCGGCGCCGGCGAGCGAGGCGCCGCGCTTTGCCGGTGCCGATCTGTCGGGGGCGCGAATCATCGCCCGCTTCAACGGCGTCGACATGCGCGGCGCGCGCTTCGTCGGTGCGCGTCTCGGCGTCGATCTCAAGAACCAGCCGATGGGCCAGATGCGCAATGACTTCACCAGCTCCGATCTGACCGGTGCGGACCTCACCGGCGCCGACGTCAATCGCGCCGTCCTTGCCTTTGCCAAGCTCACCGGCGCCAACCTGACGGGCGCGATCCTGTTCCGCGCCAACCTGGCGCGCGCCGATCTCACGGGCGCCGATCTGACGGGTGCGGACCTCACCGAGGCCGACCTCGACGGCACCGTGCTCAAGGACGTAAAGGGTCTCGCTGCCGCCAAGGGGTTCGATCAGGCCAACAATCGCGAGAAGGCCATCCGCTGACCATCGCGCAGCGGGCGCTGACGGCTGCTCCGTGTGTGAGAACCGGACCTTCCTTCACCGCGTTGAGTACCGTTGTCGGCTCCGACCCCCTTTTTCGCGCACGATCAGCCTTTGCTGATTTGCGACCAATCGGGCAGATGCGCGGCCTCGTCGGCCGCATTCCTCGAGCTTCGCGTGCATGGCGGGGCCGGCGTTATGGTTCATCGATCGTCGTTCCATTCAGATGCGGCCTCGAAGGCCGGCCGTGAGGTCTTCCCGGCCAAGGCCGTGACAGCCTCATCCACGCTGTGGAACAGATGGTCCTGCCGGAGGAGGTCCATGATGCCGAAGCGCGAAAACGCTTCCTGCGCCCGCACGGATTCGAGACGTGCAACGGCAAAGTCGATGCCCGAGGTTTGGCACCGTGTGATCACTTCCGCGAGGATTTTCGAGGCGGTGTAGTCAAGCGCGATGATACTGCTGGCTTCCAGAACGACGAGGTCAAGCGGCTTCGGGCGGCGCTCTATGGCATCCAGGATGCCTTGTCTAAAATCATAAGCGTTCAAGAAGGAGAGCGGCGCCTGAAAGGCGATGACCAAGACTCCGGGAAGCATTTCGCCCTTCGGCTTGCCGCTGGGCGCCCACCAGATGGAAGTCCCCGGGACCTTTTCAAACTCGATCGCTTGCGCCCAGGTCGCGGTCCACATTCCGTGCAGGAGCGAAAGCACGATCCCGACCACGACACCTGTCGCCATGGGCAGCGCGACGATCGAGATCATCGTGACGATGATCAGGAGGAATTCCCCCAATGTTCGACGATAGACGTCGATGACTTCGCGCATACGAATCATCCGCAGGCCGATGAAAAGCAGGATGCCGGCGAGCGCTGCCTGCGGCACATGGGCCAGGAGCTTCGCCCCGAAGGCGATCAGTCCCAACACAAGCCCCGATGCCACCAAGCCGGCGATTTGCGAGCGACCTCCGGACTCGGACACGATTGCGGTCCTGGGCGGGCTGGCGTTCACCGGGAAGGCGCCGAGGAGCCCGGCCAGAATGCTTCCTGCGCCAACCCCGATGAAGTCGCGATTGACGGCGGGAGGGTCACCGGGATCGGAGATAAACGAGCATGTCGTCGCGGCTGTTTGCACCATGATCACGACGGAAACGAGCAGCGCCAACGGCAAGACATGGACCAGGTCATCGAGCTTTACTGCCGGCCAAAGAAGCCGCGGCAACGCGCCCGGAGTCCCGCCCAAGACGGCCACGCCACGGCTTTCCAGGCCGAACAAAAGGAGCGCTGCGGTGGCCGTAAGAAGGCCAATCAGCGCGCCCGGAATGCGGGCGCTGATGCGCTCCGACCCAAGAGCCAGAAAAAGGACGGCCAAGCCGAGTGCGACCGAATAGAGGTTTGCTCGATCGAGGTCCTCGGCGAGAGTTGCCATACGGTGAAACAGATTGCCTTCGGGCGGTGAAACACCAAGAAGACCCGGAAGCTGAAAGACGATGATGTGAATGGCGATACCGGCAAGAAACCCCGTCGTGACGGGAACAGACAAGAGATTTGCTATCCAGCCGAGGCGAAAAAATCCGGCGCCGATCAAAATGGTGCCGACGACCAGCGCGAGCGCAAGCGCCAAACCGGCATATTCCGGTGTTCCCATGGCCGCCAAGGTCACCAGACCGCCAGCAAAAATAGGGGTAATGGTTGAATCGGCGCCCGCGGACAGGAAGCGATTGGCGCCGAAAGCCGCGAAACCGATTGACCCGGCGACAAATGCAACGAAGCCGATGTCTGCTGGAAACCCGCCAAGGCGCGCGGTGGCCATCTGCTCGGGTATCGCGATGGCAGCAAGGGTGAGCCCCGCCGCGAGGTCCCGGCTCAGGTTTTTCGCAGCGTAGCCGGACAGCGAAGAAAAGATCGGCCAAGGGCGAACACCTTGCCGAACCTTTTTATCCGAAGCCTGAGCGGGAGGCGACATCTGTGGATTCGTCTTCTCTATCACGCCCCATATGCGAGCGAACGATCGAGACGTCGGTGCAGAACGACCGCAACGGGTTTCCCGTCCGGTCCACGGCGAATCCGGGCCTACTGCCCCTTACTCGGACCCTTCGGCGTGCGCTCCACCGGATGGGCGGTCTTTCGCGGCTGACTCTTCCCGTCCCCCTGGGTGCCCTGACCGGGCTTTTGCGTGTGGCCATGCGACGCTTCCTCCTGATGCGCCGCGTGCGCATGATCCTCGGGCTGGAAGTGCTTGGCTTGGTGTGGGGGACCTTTGCGATTCCGGGCCATGAGTTCTCCAAATTCGAAGCCGTCTCTGAATTGTCGATCGACGTCCATTGTCCATGGCGGCCTCGGATCCATCGCAAACTGGGCGTTCCGTGATACGAAGCATAGCCAACGGAATGCATGTACGGAACCGGTCATGAGCAGCGGTCGAGGGCGACCTCCGGCCTTGCTCGGCTCAGCCCCACACAGCAGACCCAGAGGAGGATCACCACCCATGAGGTGGCAAAGAGCGGTTGCGGTTTGAGGCAAATTTGGGGATGAAATGATCGGTTGCCGACGTTATCTGGATGGCAGCCAAGGCGACGCGCCTCCGTCGGCGCTCGGATATTCTTGCGGGAGGAGCTCAAATGTCGAAATGGGTCTTATTCATGGCCGTGCTCGGGACGCTTGTCGCCGCAGGCTCGGCCTATGCGGCAGGCGATGCCGCGGCCGGCAAGGAAGTGTTCAAGAAATGCGCGCTCTGTCACACGACGGAAGCCGGCAAGAACAAGATCGGCCCCAGCCTGGCGGGGGTGATGGATCGCGAAGCCGGCACCGCTCCGAACTTCAACTACTCGGACGCGATGAAGAACTTCAAGCACAAATGGACATCGGAAGAGCTCGACATCTACCTGACCGACCCACGCAAGCTCGTGCCGGGGACCAAGATGATCTTTCCGGGCTTGAAGGACGAGAAGGATCGCCAGAACGTCATCGCCTATCTCGAGACCCTGAAGTGACGATAGAGCGTAGCCCCGCTGCGCCGCGGCGGGGCATCGACGCGCCGTTCCTCTTCGCGGATTAGCCGCCACGATATCTCCACCATCGTCGCATTCGCCGGGAAGCGGGCGAGGGCTTGCGTGGCCGCATCGGAAGCGCCATGAGAGCGGCGCAGTCGGGGCTGGGGAGGGAGAAGGCGTGGGTCATCCGATCGGCAGGCGCGCGCGGCGGGCGTTGCTCGCGCTGTCGGCGCTTGCCGCGCTCATGGCGCTGGCCCTCGGTTCGCCGCGGGCCGAGGAGCAAAGCCCGGCCGCGGTGAAGATCGGCTTTCTCCGCGAGGGCGTTAAACGCGAAGCGCCGCAGCCCTATCTCGATCCGCCGCCCGCCGATGAGGGCGTGGCCGGCGCGCGCCTGGGGATCGCCGACGACAATACGACCGGCCGCTTCACCGGCCAGCACTTCGTCCTCGCCGAGGCGATTGCTCCCGCGGGCGGCGATGTCGCGGCGGCCTTCCGCAAGCTCGTCGGCGAGGGCGTGCGGCTGGTCGTGACCGACCTGCCGGAGGCGCCGCTCCTCGCCGTGGCGGCGCTGCCGGAAGCGCGCGCCGTCACGCTCTTCAACGCCGCCGCGCCCGATGACGATCTGCGCGCCGAGAAATGCCGCGCCAACCTGCTGCACACGGTGCCGAGCCGCGCCATGCTGGCCGATGCGCTGCTCGAATATCTTCTCGCCAAGCAATGGCCCAAGGTGTTCCTGGTCGTCGGCCCGACCGAGGGCGACCGCGCCTATGCCGCGGCGGTCAAGCGCGCCGTCGCCAAGTTCGGCGCCAAGCTCGTGGCGGAGAAGCCGTGGACGTTTCAGCCGGGGGCCAAGCGCTCCGACAGCGGGCATTACTCGATCGCCGCCGAGGTGGCGAATTTCACGCAAGGGGTGAGCTACGACGTTCTCGTCGTCGCCGACGAGGACGACCAATTCGGCGATTATATGAGCTATGCCACCTACGCACCGCGGCCGGTGGCCGGCACGGCCGGTCTGGTCCCCACCGCCTGGGCGCGGCCCCACGAGGAATGGGGCGCGACGCAGCTGCAAGACCGCTTTCGCCAGGCCGCCAAGCGCTGGATGACCGCGCGCGACTACGCGGCGTGGCTCGCGGTGCGCGCCGTCGGCGAAGCCGCGGCGCGCGCGCAATCGGTCGCGCCGGAGAAGCTCGTCGCCTTCATGCGGGGCGAGCAGTTCCAACTCGGCGGCTACAAGGGGACGCCGCTCAGCTTCCGTCCCTGGGACGGCCAGATGCGCCAGGCGATCCTGCTCGCCGATACGCGCGCCCTGGTCTCCGTATCGCCGCCGCCAGGCCGCTTCCTGCACCAGTTTTCGGAATTGGATACGCTCGGCATGGACCGTCCGGAGAGCAAATGCCGCTTGCAATGACGCGCGCGCAGAGCCGTCTGCCGCATCTGTGCGGAGCGTGGGCGCTGCCCGCGCTGGCGCTCGCTCTCTCAGTAGCGCCGCTCGGCGGGGTCCGCGCCGAGACGGTGCTCGTGTCGAACGAGAAGGGCAATTCGATCACCGTGCTCGACGGCGAGAGCCTGAAGGTGCTGCGCACCGTCCCGGTCGGCCAGCGGCCGCGCGGCATCGTGCTGTCGCAGGACAAGAAGACTCTCTACATCTGCGCCAGCGACGACGACGAGATCGAGACGCTCGATCTCGACAAGTTCACGCTCGGCCCGCCGCTGCCGAGCGGCCCCGATCCGGAGACCTTCGCGCTCCATCCCGACGGCCTGCACCTCTATGTCGCCAACGAGGGCAGCAGCCTCGTCTCGATCGTCGACATCGCCGCCCGCCGCATCGCCGGCGAGATCCCCGTGGGCGTCGAACCGGAGGGCATGGGCATCAGCCCGGACGGCAAATGGATCGTCAACACCTCCGAGACGACCAGCATGGCGCATTTCATCGACAACGACACGCGCAAGGTGGTGGCGAACGTCCTGGTCGACAGCCGACCGCGCCGCGCCGAATGGACCGCGGATGGACAGCAGGTGTGGGTCTCCTCCGAGATCGGCGGTAGCGTCAGCGTCATCGATCCGGCATCGCACAAGATCGTGCATAAGATCGCCTTCGCCGTGTCGGGCGTGCCGCAGGAGGCGATCCAGGCCGTGGGCGTCGCGCTGACCAAGGACCGCAAGCTCGCCTTCGTCGCCCTGGGGCCGGCCAACCGCGTCGCCGTGGTCGACGCGCAGACCTACGAGGTCAAGAAATATCTGCTGGTCGGGCAGCGCGTCTGGAACCTCGCCTTCAACAGCGACGAGAGCCGCCTCTATACGACCAACGGCATCAGCAACGATATCTCGGTGATCGACGTTCCGAATCTCCGTGTCGTCAAGTCGGTGACCGTCGGCAACCAGCCCTGGGGCGTGGTCGTGCGGCCATGACGGACGGGCCATGTCATCGTCGAGCGGGAGCGGGCGCAGCGACGCCATGGATGCGGCAACGCCGATAGCGGCGCAAAACACGGCGCC
>WNFE01003089.1_pt1 | contig 12335 bp, 10 predicted proteins | sample 5400451 | NCBI WGS metagenome assembly WNFE01 (sample SAMN13153344, study PRJNA577476) | soil metagenome | isolation source: 200 cm saprolite under Douglas fir tree site 2 hole 2 | place: USA:California | collected 2015-04-18
CGACCGGGTCCAGCCCTGACATCGGCTCATCCAGAATCACCAGCTTTGGATCGTGCAGAATCGCTTGCGCCAACCCCACGCGCTGCAGCATCCCCTTCGAATATTTGCGAAGCTGTATCTTGCGCGCGGTTTCCAGGCCGACCTTCTTCAACATGCGTTCTATGCGTTCCTTGCGGTCGGCCGCGGTCAGGTCGTGAAACCTCGCAAAATAGTCGAGCACTTCCGCTGCGGTCAGATAGTCATAGAAATAAGGCTGCTCCGGCAGGTAACCGATGTCCCGGTGCATCTCTACGTCGCTGATCGGCTTCCCGAGGATTCGTGCGCTCCCCGCCGTCGGGAAAATGAGCCGCATCAGCAGCTTGATAGTCGTCGATTTGCCGGCGCCGTTTGGCCCGATAAATCCAAACACTTCGCCCGTCTCCACCTGCATATTCAGCCCTTCGAGCGACGTTCTCTTCTTAAGGTTCAAGAACCCGAAGGGGTATTCTTTGGTCAGATTTTCAATTTCAATCGCTGCGTCTGGCATGTCTTCATTGTTGGCAAGTCGAGCCTCACCGTCAATCGTTCAGCAGAAGATTGTGCACGGAGAGAAAATACAAAGAAGGAAACAGCTAAGATATGGCCGTTTCAAAATCAGGAATCTCCGCGTACTTGCCCGATTTGCACCAGCTCCCTTTGCGGCGTTGCCGGCGGAGTCATCGGCATGGGGTTCAGGTTTTGCGGGTCGCGCCAGTTATCCAATATCCCCACCTGTTGCACGCAGGAAACCGTGCACCGCGGCGCACAAAACTTCTTGGTCGAATACTCCCGGTGCCGCATTTCCGGCGTGTACTGCGCCAGCGGAATCCCCGGATATCCGCGCTGCTGCGAACACCAGTGCACCAGCCCGTCCTCGCAAATATATAAGTAGCGCGACCCCGAGCGGCACCGCCAATTGTGTTCCTTCCCGCGAGCTACGTTGTGCTGAAACTCGTTGAACCGCGAAAACGACCGTTTCCCCAGCGCCATGACTTCTTCAAAAATCTCCTGCTCGTGCGGCCCCAGCGGCCTCAGCTGCCCGTTGTTGTCATGAATAATTCCCACCGTGCTCGTAAAACCCAGTTCCACGGCCCGGTGCGCTATCTTCAGAGCATCCTCGGGATCCTTCACGCCGCTCCCCAGCACCGAGTTGATGTTCACTTGGAAGACCGCGTATTGCGACAGCATCACCAGCCGGCCATCCAGCGTTTTCAAGCTCTTCTTGGAGACTTCGTCCGGCACCACGTTATCAATGCTGATCTGCAGGTGTTCCAGCCCCGCCTCGTTCAACCTCTCGATGCGTTCCTTATTCAAGTAAAAACCATTGGTGATTAAGCCGGCGATCATCCCCCGCCGCCGCATATGCCGAATCACTTCATCCAAATCCGGATGCATCAGCGGCTCGCCTCCGCTGATCGTAATGATCGAAGTTCCCATGTCCGCCAGGGCGTCCAGCCGCTTTTTCATCTCGTCCAGCGGCACTGGTTTCGAGAAATCATCAAACTCGTTGCAGTAGGTGCACGCCAGATTGCATTGCCGCATGGGGATGATGTGCACCAGAATGGGATGCTTCGTCGAGACGAGCGCCTTCCCGATCATCTTCAACTCACGCACACGCGTCCGCAGAAACCGCAGCCGCCTCCGCAGCCGCGTTTTCGCAGTTGCCTGCACTACCTTTGTTTCTTCAGCCATGAAAAAAGCAGAATCCCCTGTTAAAAATTATACATGACCTGGGACAACCTCGCTGTGCCATTGCCCCACGCACACTACTGCCCTCGGCAAATCACCCGCAGTTTTGTCTCTGTGCGGAACGAACGCCCATCTTCACTGTGGTTTCGGCAACGCCGCCAACGCCTCGCGAAACACCGCCAGATTGTTTTTATCTACCACAGCCGTTCCAGTATCCACCCAGGTCGGCAACGGCGCTGCCGGGGCGCTGCGCCAGTCCTTGAACTCCTTCACCGCGTTGTGGTGCAGGTCGTCCAGGAATTTCAGCCCGTAGTAGCTCATCACGTACGGCTTCTGGGCAATCGTTGACGCAATGGCTCCCTTCTCGATCAACTCCAACGTCTTCGGATCTTTGTCGAACGCCACGATTGGCACTTTGCCCGCCATGTTGAACCGGTTCAGCGCGTCCGAAGCCCCGGGTCCTCCCGTCGCTTCCAGGCAAATAATTCCATCTATTTTTTCCTTCTTCACGATCATGTCGGAGATCTGGTCAAAGGCGTTGCGCCAATCCCCCTTGTCATCAATGATTTTCGTGACCTTCAGCGCGGGAAAATTCTTCAGTGCATCAACTACCCCGGCCAATCGATCGTCTATATTGCGCTGGCCGGGAATAGTGATAACCACAATATTTCCTTTCCCAGGAACCAGCGCCGCCATCCGTTTCAAGCTCTCTCTGCCCGCCTTTAAGTTATCCGTTCCGATATACAGCACCCTCCTGGAATCCGGCACATCCGCATCCACGCAGATCACCGGAATCCCTGCGGATATCGCTTTGTCAATCCTGGTCTTGAACATTTCCGGCCGCGCCGCCGAAAGACAGATCCCCGCGGGCTGCTTTTCTATAACGTCTTGGAACATCCCGGCCTCTGATGCGGGGTCATAGTTCACCGGACCGATCATTTCGGCCCTCACGCCTAGTTGTTTAGCCGCGTCCAGGAAGCCTGCTTGCGCTTCCTGCCAGTACGGCAGATCAATGTTGGTTGCCACGAAGACGTAACGTTCGGTTTCCTCATGATAAGGTTTTGCGCAGGATACAATGACCGCTGCCACCAGGAGAATCATTAAAGACGCCAGTGCTCCCGCATGTTTCCTCATCGAAATTCTCCTTTCGCATTCAGTCCGGCCCTCGGGGTCTTCCCTGTACCGATGGCGCTATGTTGTTAGGGGGTTCTCCTTGCTGGATTTCGGAAGGCCGGCTTGCAGTCGGATTCTAGCACCGCCTCAGGTCCCCCTGGCATCAATTTGATTCAGGAATGGGCCACTCGTCCAAACTGACCTCTTTTCCAAACCTACCGACCATCGATCCGGCCCGCCGCCCTGCTATCTAACACAATCAAAACCACTTCCCAGTAACTACTTGACAAAGTAAAGGAATTGTATTATAATGATAGTTTGAATCGGGCATGTTTTTCTGGTGCTCTTCGATCATGGTCGGCCGCTCGGCAGTTCTTCTAATTCCTTCAAAATCCACGCATCCCCAAGTATTACTCTTTTGCAAAATCAGTCTTTCCATAACCCATTTAGAATCAACACTTCTACAAGTGTTCATTCTAAAGACCTTCATCCCCTTTAGAATGAACACTTCTGAAAAACAGGGGGAGGGGGGCCAATTATGGTTAACCAGTTATTCCTCCGGAGTAACTCTCGCCGCTTGGCTTCGTTGCTCAGAGAATGTCTCTTCCACAAGTCACTCGCCGGCAGCCTGGCCCGGCTTTGTCGGGGGTCACTTGCTGGTAGAATCGGGGCAGCAGCCATTCAAGGAGTCCCCCATGTCTGAAGCCGTCAAGACAGTAGCCTCCACCCCGACTCGCACCGAGTCCGACTCCATGGGCAAGATCGAAGTCCCCGCCGACCGCTACTACGGCGCGCAAACCGCCCGCTCGCTCATTCACTTCGCCATCGGCAAGGACACCATGCCGCCCGAGCTGATCCGCGCCTTCGGCATCCTCAAGAAAGCTTGCGCGCTCGTGAACGAGGGTCTCGGCAAGCTTTCAGTGGAAAAGGCCTCCCTGATCACGCTGGCCGCTGATGAAGTCATCGCCGGAAAGCTCGACGAGCACTTCCCTCTTCGCGTCTGGCAAACCGGCAGCGGTACGCAAACCAACATGAACGTCAACGAAGTCATCTCCAATCGCGCCATCGAAATTGCCGGCGGCGAAATGGGCAGCAAGAAACCTGTTCATCCCAATGACGATGTGAACATGTCGCAGTCCTCCAACGACACGTTCCCCGCCGCCATGCACATTGCCGCCGCCACGGAAACGGCGCGCCGCTTGCTTCCCGCGGTAAAAAATCTTCGCGACGCGCTCGATGCCAAAGCTAAAGAATTTGCGGACGTCGTCAAAATCGGCCGCACCCATTTGCAGGACGCCACGCCGCTCACCCTCGGCCAGGAATTTTCCGGCTACGTCAATATGCTTGACCGCGATGGCGGACGCATCGCCGTTGCTCTCGACGGTCTCTACGATCTCGCCATCGGCGGCACCGCCGTTGGCACCGGTCTCAACGCTCATCCCGAATTTGCTGTTCGCGCCGCGCGCAAAATCGCCGAACTCACGCAACTTCCTTTCCGCTCGCATCCCAATAAATTCGCCGCGCTCGCCGCCCACGATGAAATCGTCTTCGCCTCCGGCGCACTAAAGACTCTCGCCGCCTCGCTCATGAAAATCGCCAACGACATTCGCTGGCTCGCTTCCGGCCCGCGCTGCGGCCTCGGCGAACTCACGCTTCCGGAAAACGAGCCTGGCTCCTCCATCATGCCCGGCAAGGTGAATCCCACGCAGGCCGAAGCCCTCACCATGGTCTCCGTGCAAGTGATGGGCAATGACGCCGCCATCGGCTTCGCCGGCTCCCAAGGCAATTTCGAGTTGAACGTTTTCAAGCCCGTCATGATTTTCAACTATCTCCACTCCGTCGAACTCCTCGCCGACTCCTGCAACAGCTTCGTCGAACACTGCGTCGTTGGCATCGAAGCCAACACCGAACAAATCGAGCATTACGTCGACAACTCGCTCATGCTTGTCACCGCGCTCGTTCCGAAAATCGGTTACGACCAGGCCGCTCAGATCGCCAAAGCCGCCCACCACTCCCACATCAGCCTCCGCGAAGCCGCCCTCAAACTCGGCTACGTCACCGCCGAAGAATTCGACGCCCTCGTCAAGCCCGAGGACATGACTCACCCATGAATCTAGAGAGCTGCTATTCAGAACTGGCGAACCTAATGGGGTCGCAAGCGGAGGCATTTCCCATCGTTCAGGGGTCGAGCAACATAGACGGTACTGGCGACCAGGCAAGACTAGGCTTGTGCTCTTAGCGGAGTCACACGTGCATACAGATGAACCAGAGTACTGCCATAAAGTAAAGCCCATGGACTGGATGCCGAAGGACCTGCCGCTTGATTTTGTGAGGTTTGTTTACTGCCTCGGGTACGGAGAGAATGAGCTCTTAGATAAGCCTATGGAGTCCAACGGAGGAACTCCGCATTTCTGGAAGATTTTCCACAGTTGTATCAACGAGGTTACGTCGAATGATCGCTTCGCTCCAATCCTGAAACGGAGGACGCATTTGACAGAGCGAGCATGTACGAAAATGAGATTACTGGATGCCATGAAGGCTCGGGGCATCTGGCTGGTCGATGCCAGTATTATGGCTGTCTATCCGAAACCCCATGTTAACCTTCAGGAGTTTCTGCAAACTAGTTGGAACGGTTACGTGCGATCGGTAGTACACGATGCAAATCCTGAGGGGATACTCTGCATCGGGTTTGGAGTTGCTAGGGCGCTGAGATCTCAGCTGGACGAACTGGGAGTTTTATGGGGCGTCGTTCCGCAACCAAATGCCCGGCTGCTTTCAACAGAACATCTTTGCATTTTCGACGCGTATCGTCGGGTCTCAAACGAGCCGATGGCGGCTCGCGATTTATGCGCGAAATGGTTTCGCCAATGCTTTCCTACGACGGAGGTAGTGTGATTCGCCAAATCCTGCTTCCAGGCCTCGCGCTGCTTCTCGTTTGTCCTTCACCGGTTCCGCTTGCCAATGCGCAGACGACCTATACGCTGAAGCCGACGCCGAAGACGGTGGCTTGGGGCTACTACGACGCGAAGGCGGCGCCGGTGCTGCGGGTCAAGTCAGGCGACACCGTGGAGATTCAGACGCTCATCACCAACAGTCCGAAGCGGCTGGAGGACGCGGGCCTGCCGCCGGAGCAGGTCGAGCAATCGCTGCGCGACATCACCGATCAGGTGAAAGACAAAGGGCCGGGGGGGCACATTCTGACGGGGCCTATTTACATTGAAGACGCGCAGCCCGGCGACGTGCTCGAAGTGAAAATTCTCGCCATCAAACTGGCGATTCCTTACGCCTACAATGCTTTCGGTCCCGGCCGCGGCTATCTGCCGGACGATTATCCTTACGCGAAAATCAAAATCATTTCACTCGATGAAAAGCGCATGGTGGCGAAATTTGCGCCGGGCATCGAGATTCCGCTGCATCCTTTTTTCGGCAGCATGGGCGACGCTCCGCCCGAAAGCGCGGGCCGCTTCAACAGCGCTCCGCCGTGGATTATGGCCGGCAACCTCGATAACAAGGACCTCGTCGCCGGCTCCACGCTCTACATTCCCGTGCACGCGCCCGGCGCGCTCTTTGAAGTCGGCGACGGCCACGCCGGACAGGGCGACGGCGAAGTGGACATCACCGCTCTCGAAACTTCGCTCATCGGCACGTTTCAATTCATCGTGCGCAAGGACATGCACCTGAAGTGGCCGCGCGCCGAAACCCCCACGCACTACATCACCATGGGCCTCAACGATGACCTGAACGCCTGCGCCATGCTCGCCGTCCGCGAGATGATCGATTTCCTGGTGACCGAAAAGCATCTCTCGCGCGACGACGCCTACATGCTCTCGAGCGTCGCCGCCGACCTGCACATCACCGAGCTCGTCGACGGCAACAAAGGCGTTCACATGATGCTCCCCAAATCCATTTTCGTGGGAGCCACTAAATGATCGGCTATCTCTCTCTTGTAGTGGCGCAGCTTGCTACGCCAGCGGAAGCGAGGGCGCAACACCGAACTCGTCGCGGAGTTTTCTATTACGTCCGCGATCTTTTCTTTTCGCGCCTTTTCTGGAGCCTTGCGGTTTCCGGCCTCTGCATACTGGCGCTGCAAGCAGCGCCACTACAAGGAGCACCACAGACCGAGAAACCAGAATGGTGCCGCGCGCTGCCTAGGCCGGAATACAAATCGCTGCAACGCGTTCTTCCGGACGATCCCTGGTTCGAGATATACAAGGTTGCGCCCGGAGTCTTTGCCATTTACGAGCCGCATCAAGCGGAAGAAACGATTTCCTACTTGATTGTCGGCAACAAACAGGCGGTGCTCTTTGATACCGGGATGGGCATCAGCGACATTCACAGAGTCACAACGAAATTGACCTTGCGTCCGGTTGTGGTGCTGAATTCGCACACGCATGACGACCACGTTGGCGGCAACTGGCAATTCACTTTTGTGTATGGCATGGACACTGATTTTACGCGGAAGAATGCCAAAGGCTCGCGTGAAGATGCGCAAGCGGAAATTGCTCCCGATCAGATCTGCGGCGATCTGCCGAAAGGGTTCAATCCAAAAACGTATGCGACAAAACCGTGGAGAATTTCGCACGTCATCCGCGACGGATTCAAGGTCAATCTTGGCGGCCGAACTCTGGAAGTTCTATCGACACCCGGCCACACGCCTGACGCGATTTCATTGCTCGACCGCGCAAACGGTCTGCTTTTTACGGGCGACACCTACTATCCTGCTCCTATTTGGCTCTTCCGTCCGGAAACCGATTTCGACGCTTACATCGCTTCGTTGAAGCGTCTGGCCGCGCTCGCCCCGGAAGTAAGACTCGTGCTGGGGGCGCACAATATCCCGGTAGCTGAGCCTGCCATACTCCCGAGACTTGTCTTTGCTTTTGAATCCGTGCGCGCCGGAAGAGTGCCGCCGCAAAAGAGCGAGGGTGGGAAAACTCTGTACAATGCCGACGGCATCACATTCCTACTGAGGACCGGCGCCGTGGAAGCGCACTGAACTGTCTTGAATAATGAGGATGAGCCGCTTTTTTCCAAGGTTTTTTTCTGGCGTTGCCGTTGTATCGCTGTTGCTTGTTCCTGCTTCACGCGCGAGGCAAACCCAGCAAAAGCCCAAAAACAAGGAAAAACCCATCAAGAAGCAGGTTTTGAATTTTGACGGCGGTATTCTTTTTCAAACGGACGGTGGTTTGTCCGAGCTGACGTGCTTTCAGCTAACGGGCCGCGCCACGGCTCCAGGTTTTTTCGATGATTTCAAACGCATTGATGACGAGAATGGGATGGAATATCGAAGCGGGCAGAAGGTGGTGACCGAGTTTCCCGAGGAACTCCAGGTTTCGTTCATCATGTTCGATATTCCCTGTAAGAGCCAAACGCTGGAGCCTGGCCCGCGCAAGTATCTGACGCAAGAGATAATGAAGACGCTGCGCTTCTCGTTCTACTGGAAGCGCGGGATCGAATTGCGGCACATTGATAATCTCAAACGAGCAGCCGCGACCGCTGAACCTGTCGAACCTTACAACACGGAGAGCAAGGAGGAATTGCCGAAACGCTTCCGATGGTTTCTGGATTTCACGATTCCCAGCACGGGTGTGCCGCTGGCGGATCGCCTGGTGCTGATTATCCGCACGCCGGACGGACGCAAGGCGGCGCGGGTCGCCGCGCGGCTGTGATGGAACGAGAAAATGGAAATTGGAAAATGGAATTAAAGAAATGGATCGCGGATTTTCGCCGATTCTAATTTCAATTTTCTAATTTCAATTTTCCAGCTTTTGATTTTGTTATTCCACGTCGTGCAGACGAAGGATGGAGGAAAAGCGGCGGCAAGCCGCCGCACTCCCAAAGTGGGCTCGTCGAGGATGACTGCGTCATCCCATGGAGCTGACTTTTTCCGGCTCGATCTTATAGGTCACACGGACCTCGCCGGGCTTCCGGAAGGGATACACAGGATTTCCCAGATATTTTTTGGAAAGTTTGTTGATGTGGTCATCCGCGCCATTTTCGGTGATTTCCACGACGCGGCCGCGGATTTCCAAGTAGCGGTAGGGATTCGCGGGATCCTGAAGCGAAATAGAAACACGCGGATCGCGTCGGATGTTTTTGTCCTTCACGCGGCCCTTGGCAGAATTGATGCGCACGAATTTGCCGTCGTAGTCCACCCACACGGGCGTCACTTGCGGGCTTCCATCCTTCATCAGGGTACCGAGATTTCCAAATGCCTGCTTCTCGAGCAAATCCGCGTGACTTTCTGGGATCATCTGGCTCATGTTGGCCTCCTTATGAAATCAAGCAAAACTCATCTCCGGAATTTGCTGCCGCGCGATTAATGGTGCGCCGGTCAAAGACTGTACTTCCTCCGCTGACCAACCGCGCGCGACTTCGCGCAGGATTAGTCCTTCCGGCTTCACGTCGATCACGGCAAGATCGGTGACGATGGTATCCACGCAGGCCAGAGCTGTCAGAGGATACGTGCAGTGCTTCACGATTTTGGGCGCTCCGTCCTTTGTAGTGTGCTCCATGCAGACGATTAGCGTTTTGGCGCCTGCCGCGATGTCCATGGCGCCGCCGATGCCGCCGGAACCTTTCGCGCCGGGAATTTTCCAGTTTGCAAGATCGCCCTTCTCCGAGACTTGAAAGCCGCCGAGAACGGCTACATCCAGATGCCCGCCGCGCGACATCAGATGCGCGTCCGCTTGATGAAAAAAAGAAGCTCCCGAAATCAGCGTCACGGGAACTTTCATCGCGTCCACCAAATCGAAATCTTCTTCGCCAGGTTTTGCGCGGCGGCCCATTCCCAGAATCCCATTTTCGCTGTGAAAGTAAACGGTAATTTCTTTCGGCAAATAGTCGGCAATGAGATTAGGAATTCCCCAGCCGAGATTCACATAGGCTCCGTCAGGCAATTCGAGGGCGGCGCGCTGGGCGATCTGTTCCCTCGTCAGACGAGACTTAGACGGAATGACAATTTTCTGAATGCCGTTACCCGGCATGTCTTTTTTCTCAATGCCGTTACCCGGCATAACGGAGCCCTTTCGCCTGCACGATGCGATGAACGAAGATCGCCGGCGTCATGACGTGTTCCGGATTGATGGAACCCACTGGAACGATTTCTTCCACTTCGGCGATGGTCCTCTTCGCAGCCATGGCCATGATGGGATTAAAATTCCTAGCCGCTAGCCGGTAGGTCAGATTTCCTAATTCATCCGCCTGGTGCGCTTTAATCAAGGCATAGTCCGCGTGAATCGGCAGTTCCAGAATGCAGCGGTGACCTTCAAGGAGGCGCTCTTCTTTGCCTTCGGCGACTTCGGTGCCCACACCCACGGTGGTGTAAAAGCCCTTCAGGCCAGCACCAGCGGCACGCATGCGCTCGCACAAAATTCCCTGTGGTACGAGTTCCAGTGTCACTTCTTTGGCGGCAAAGCGCTCCTGAAAATAATTGGCGTGAGGTCCGGGGAAAGAAGCAATCACATGCCGGATCTGATTGTTCTTGAACATCAGCCCGAGCTCGCCTTCGCGTGTTCCACAATTGTTGCTGATGGCGGTAATGTTTTTCGCGCCTTTCCGCGCCAGCGCCTGAATCAGATTATTCGGGAAGCCCGCGCCTCCAAAGCCCCCGAACATGATTTGTGCGCCATCAGGAATATCCGCCACGGCCTCATCGAGACTGGCATAGATTTTCCCCTTCATCGCGCAGTCATCGCTCCCGCTTTGAGGGGCAGCCGGAATCGCGCTTCGACGCCACTTCCGCGAAGCCATCGCCCTGTTTCTGTCGCGCGCAAATCGTGTTGGAGCAAAGAGCGCAAATCGGCTTCATCGTCCACATCCATCTCCAGCCGCGGGCTCCTGCGGAAAATCACACGGGCGCCGATACGTTCCGCCTCGCCAACATGTTTCGCAAAACTTCCGATGCCGAAATGCGATGGGAACAACACAGGCGGCATCCTCAGAATCGCGTTTGTCCCCAAACCATCGCGCGAAGGAACGATAACCAGGGCGGGTTCTTCACATTCCACAGCCAGCAAATCGTCGATATCGCTCGCTTGCACCAGCGGAACATCCAGGGGCACGCGCAACAATGCGGTGATGCCTCGCTGTTCGCAGATCTCTGAAGCTGTGTCCACAGAATGGCTCTCAGAAATCTGCTCTTCCTCGTGCAGAATCTCCCAGCCAGCTTCTTGGGCAAGGCGCATCGCGGGTTTGTAGTTCGTGACCACGAAAACTTTCTCCGCGCGCTTGACGCCTTGCACCGCACGAATCGTGTCCTTCATCATGGCTTCGGCTAACCCAAAGCGCTCCTCCGGCGTCAGCACACCCATCAACCGTTTCTTGGCGTTGTTCAAATCCTTGACGGGTAAGAGGAGTGCTCGCATGGCAATCGCTCAGTAAGAGCCTTCAGTGTATGGCACGTAACTCTCCTCCCGAACCATCGGAAGATGTGCTGCCGTGGGGCGTGGGTCCAGTTGGGGATCATCGAACAATTGCCGAATTTTGTAGATTGTGGTGCGTTCAGCTGGGACGCGCCCAATCGATCGAATCCTGGCGCGAAATTCCTCTGGCGACACATATTCCCCGAACGTCGCGCCAGCGGCCTTGGAAATGCTTTCTTCCATGAGCGTGCCACTGAAATCATTGGCGCCGGCTTGCAAACACGCGAGCGACATTTCGAAGCCAAGCTTTACCCAGGAGACTTGCAAATTCTTGATCGCCCCGTGAAGCAGCACGCGCGCGAGGGCGTGCACTCTCAGGTGCTCTTCCCGCTTTGCTCCCGGCCGCGCTCCACCATGGCGGTAGAGCCGGGTATTCTCATGAATGAAACCCAGCGGGACGAATTCCGTGAAACCACCGGTGCGTTTTTGGATCGCGCGCAGGAGGAGCATGTGACGCACCCAGTCCGCGGGTTCTTCCACGTGCCCGTACATCATCGTTGAAGTCGTGGGAATGCCCAGCTCGTGTGCGGCGGTGATGATCTCCACCCATCGCGCGGCCGGTAACTTATTGGGACTCAGCTCTTGCCGTACGCGATCATCCAGGATTTCCGCAGCGGTGCCGGGGATGCTGCCGAGTCCCTCGTCTTTCATCATTTGCAGATAATCGCGCAGGGCCATGCCGGTTTTCGTCACGCCGTAATCAATTTCCATCGGCGAGAAGGCGTGCACGTGCATCCCGGGGATGGCATGTTTAATGGCGCGGAGCAGATCGCGATAGAAAAATCCATCGAGGTCGCGTGGCAATCCGCCCTGAACGCAAACTTCGGTGGCGCCCCGTTCCCAAGCCTCGCGTGCGCGGCGGACCACTTCATCGAAAGAGAGCGAGTACGCGTCAGGGGCTGCTGGCCCGCGTCCAAAGCCGCAGAAACTACAACCCACGAAACAGACATTGGTGAAATTGATGTTGCGATTTACGACGTAAGTGATTGCATCGCCGACGGTCTCTCGCCGCAAGCGATCCGCGACGGCCACTAGCGCTTCGAACGCCGGGCCTTGCGCGGTGGCCAGGACTAGTCCCTGTTCGAACGTCAATTC
>WNFE01003096.1_pt1 | contig 12328 bp, 6 predicted proteins | sample 5400451 | NCBI WGS metagenome assembly WNFE01 (sample SAMN13153344, study PRJNA577476) | soil metagenome | isolation source: 200 cm saprolite under Douglas fir tree site 2 hole 2 | place: USA:California | collected 2015-04-18
TACGCCAGCATGACGGGCCTGGGCGATCTCGTGCCCAAGGAGATGCAAATGTCCGCGCTGAAAAAAATCTTTGCAAACAATGTAATGAAGTTTGGCTACGGCGAAATGGGCGCGGCGAACGGCATGGCCGCAGACGGCTCCGTTCTGCGCGGAAATGAGCAGGGGGAGGAAGTCTGGGTTGGAACGACATTTGGCCTGGCCGCACTCTTTCTGAGCGAAGGCATGAAAGACGAGGCATACAAAACCGCGTGGGGCGTGTATCACGTCATCTACGACACCAAAGGCTACTGGTTCCGCACGCCCGAAGCCTGGGACGACACCGGAAATTTCCGAGCATCCATGTACATGCGCCCAGCCGCCGTTTGGGCCATGGAGATGACCAGTCCGGCTTCGCCTTGAACACGCGCTACTCCCACTTTGACTCAGAATGGTTACTTAAGCTGAGACATTCCGGTGCAAATGCCAAACGACGAAACTGAACTAGCTATGATCGCGTCCCCCTTGAACACTGCGACTTGAGCGCGTGAAGATGAGTTAGATAGTAGACCCCGACTAGGGGACTCAGGATTGTCCATGTGAGGGCTAGTACGCGCCAAAAAAACGCAGCCACCGCAGCTGCAGGGAGTCGCTGGCGTCCATCGCGACTCTCAAGGCCTCGTCGGGCCTGAGCGCAGTAAGGAGGCGAAGTGTCGACTATCAAATTCGCGTTTGCGATTCTCGTTCTCTTGCCAATTTGCTCGCCGTCCCATGCGACGGTGATTAACGCGGCAACCTGCCTGACGATGCAAACAGCGTTCTTGACCCTGAACTGGGTCGGCCCGGGCCTAATCGACCACAACACATTCCCGAACTGCGGCGGCGCCAAGGGTGAAATTAACATGAAGGCGAGCGACTGGGGCAGGGGCTCCAATGGAAACGGCTCCTGGTCTGACTCGGCTCCGATGCCGGGTTCTTCGAATCAAATTTACATCGAAGACAATTCGTGGAATTGCAGCGGAGCCGCTCCATCGCAGGTTTACGACGGCGATGCCGGAGCTCGTTGGGTCTTCCGCTTCAACACGGTGGCGGGCGGAAACGGCGGCAACCACGGCGCGGATACTAGTCAGGCGGAACGAGGCGCTCGCTTCAACGAGGTTTATCAGAACACATGGAATTTCTCCTCCAATCAATCTCCTGATTTCATGCACTGGTATCGAAGCGGCACTGGCATGCTATGGGGAAACACCATCACGTCCCCAAACGGCATGAACTCGGTAGTGAAGGCACTGAATTGCAGAGACGGAACGAACTGCGGTTCCGGTTATCCGCCATGGGGCTTCTGCAATGGTACGTCGCCCTACGACCAGAATTCAGCCATTACGGGATACCGCTGCGTCGACCAGATGGGGGCGGGCACGTCGAACGTAATCACCGATCGACGAGGCACGCCTACTCCTGTCGCTTGGGTGGCAACATTCTGGATCCGGTTTATCAGTGGTTGAACACAATCAATGGAGGGCTCAACGAGGTTGGAAACTTTGGACAGCTCTCCACCAACGTTGCTTTGAACCGCGATGTTTATCGAGGCACGACTTCATTTAATGGCACGACCGGTGTTGGCGTGGGGACGCTCGCCAATAGGCCGGCAACGTGCACACCCTTTGTCGCCTATTGGGCCACCGACCAGGGCTTTTGGAATAACAAAACGCCAGGTGTTGCTGCCGGCCAGCTTTATAAGTGCACAGCAACGAATACCTGGACCTTATGGTATGTCCCGTACACCTATCCCAACCCTCTGCAGCAGCCATCGCAGATCTCACGAAAATCATTGATCGCAAAACTGTAGTTTCTGGCGACCTCACGGAGACAGAGGCTCTCCCATTATCTGTCCTCAGGCAGAGACCGGCTCTCGAATTGAGCTCGACTGGTTGGCGGGTCCACCAAAGTGAGTTAGGCATAGCTGGCCGTCGTGTTGCGATTCTTCTCGCTGCGTTCGCGGGTGATGCGCTCCAGATATCCGCTAGTCCGGAATGCTTGCATCGGATCCGCGGGCAAGCGGCGCGATTTTCTCCACTCCTGGATAGCGGGTCGGACGTCTTGCCAGAATGCTCCGCGAAGGGTTTCCTCGGCGTCGACGAGTGAACACTCCTGCTGCAGCCGCGCGAGGCTGCCGTCATCAACTAAAGCCGCACGCGCGTAGAGTTCTTGAGCGGTGCAGACAGTCTGAATCATTGCTTCGATCTTGCCCTTGAGATTGTGGCTTTGATCGACCATATACGCGATGTCGGCCGTGGTTTGTGTCTCCCATTCAAACATTCTGATTTCGTGAAAAATTCGGAAAATTTGGTAAGGGTCGATCGAACCAAGCGTTAGATCGTCGTCGGCATATCGTCGATCGTTGAAGTGAAATCCGCCCATCATGTTCTGGTGGAGGAGCCAAGCGACGATCTGCTCGATGTTCTGCGCTTGGTAGTGATGGCCGGTATCAACCAGAACCAGGGCCTGAGGGCCGGCTGCTTTCGCGAGGAGAAGCGCCATGCCCCAATCGGCTATGTCGGTATGATAGAAGGCAGGCTCGAACGGTTTGTATTCGAGTAGCAGCCGTTGGCCGGGTTTTAGGGCAGCGTGAATTTCCCGGAGGCCTTCTTCAAAATAACCGATGCGCTTGCGAATATTCTGCGTGCCGGGGTAGTTCGAACCATCCGCGAACCACGGTGAGATGTCCGGTGCGCCCAAAGCTTCCGAGATCGCCACACAGTCCAGAATGTGTCGAATCGCCATGCGCCGAATGGCAGGATCTGGATTCCCGACTGAGCCATATTTGTATTCCTGATTTTGAAAGATATTCGGATTGATTGATCCGGGACGAATGGAGAACTGCTTGGCAAGCCTCTCAACCTCCGGCACGTCTTTCAGGCCGTTCGGTAGGTCCCACTGAACATGCAATGCCAGGGTCGGGCACGCGCCAGTGACCGCATGCACCTGTGCGGCGTCGCTGAATTTTTCTTGAATGCTCGTGGCGGCAGCAGGTTGAATGAACTTTCCAAAGCGCGTCCCGGTGTTGGCAAATCCCCACGAAGGGAGCTCGATAGCAAGTCTGTCGAGGGCTTTCCAAACAACTTCGGCCGCTTTATCGTTCATAACAAGGTCTCCATTCCGCCGCGCGAAACACCAAAGACGTCGCCGAGTCTAACTACGATTGCTACCATTTGCCTGTACAAGTTCACCCGACACGATCTGCTCGGCCCAACTGGCAACGGCTTTTGCTGTGACGCCTATAGATGAGTCCCTGTTTCGCTGGAGCGTTGCCATTTGAATGGCGAAATTCCCAATGGTCGTGCTCTCGGCAGAGCCAAGAATAATCTCCAAACCCGTGCGCTGGCGGGTGACCTGATTGAGCAAGGTGTTCTGACTTCCTCCCCCCACGATGAACAGACGCTGTAGCTTTTTCCCCGTGATCCTGCTGATGGCGGAAAGCACTTCAGCATATCGCGCAGCCATACTATGAAAGATTGTGTTGACGAGAGAAGGGATCGACGCTCTGTTTGCAGCAAAAGACGGCTGGCCGAGAGCCACAAGTTGCGAGTTAATTTTATCGATAGTGTGTCCAGGAAGCATCAACTGCGGGTCATCAATGTCGATCAATGCGCGCGGTGCAGGTAACGGGGCGCATTCAGCAAGCAGATCTGGCAACGAGCAGGCAATACCTTGACGTTTCAAGTCCTCGAGACACTGGGTGAGGAGCCACATACCATTTACATTCTTCAAGAAATAGATTTTTCCGCCCACGCCACCGAGGTTCGTGAAGTTCATCGCATGCGCATCGCCGGTAACGCAAGGCGAATCAAGAACGGTTCCGACCAATGACCATGTTCCGGAGCTGATGAACGCCCAGTCGTCGCCCGCCGCTGGAATCGCGGCGATCGCGGAGGCGGTGTCGTGGCAAGCCGCGGCGATAACTTTCGCGTCCTGAAGTGCAGGTAAGGCAGCAAGTTCACCTGCAACTGGCCCCAGCACCGAACCGGTTGGCACGATGGCGGGTGCCGCTTTCACTTCCAGTCCAAGTTTGTCGAATATTTCCCGGCACCAGGAGTGCGTTCCCAAGTCTATGAGGCCCGTGTGAGTCGCATTGGTGTATTCGCCCACGCGCTTTCCACAAAGGCGGTAAGTTATATATTCAGGAAGATTTAACCACGGGAGCGCGGGATCCAAGCCAGCGATCTTGTCCGCATACAACTGATACAACGTATTGATTCGAAGGACCTGAATTCCCGTCAACGAATACAAGCGCGAGGGGGGCAAAAGGGCGTGTACTTTCTTTTCCGCGACTTCCGTTCTGACGTCTCGATAGCAGAACGGCGGAGCAACCGGATTTCCCGCCGAGTCTAGCCGCACATAGTCCACAGCCCAGCCATCCACGGCAATCGAGGCAATTCCCTCGGGCGCACTGACACAGCAGCGGTGCAGTCCGGTCCTGATGCCGTCAAAGATTGCGCGGATATCCCATCGTAATTCATCGCCGATGCGATGCGGTTCGTTCGCGAAGCGATGAATGACTTCAATCTCAGGTTCGCCGCGATTCCATCGGAGCAGGGCTACACGGCAGCTCTGCGCACCCAGATCGATCGCGACGAGAGGTTTCCGGTTTGCCCATGGCTCCATTGTTTGCTTGCCCTCGATCAATTCCGCTGCGGTCGCGAGGAGCGGAGTTTATCGAAGAAATGCCTCCGTCAAGCCCCCATCCACCGGGATTAAATGACCTGTCGTACAACGCGACTGTGGTCCAGCAAGAAACAGGATGGCCGCGGCGCAATCCTTGGGATCAATCGGTTGATGCGTCAACGTGCGCTTCGCATAGAAATCCGCCAGAAGACTTCGGAGATCCTCATCCGACGCAGCCTGATCGAAGGGAATCGAATATTTGGTGAGGGACGCGATGACTCGATCACGAGGAAACATCGTCGAGCCTTTAACAACAGTCGCAGGACTGATTCCATTCACCCGGACCTTCGGAGCAAGTGAAGTCGCGTACTCACGAACCAGGTGGTTTACCGCGGCCTTGCTTACGTCGTAGGCCTCGCTGCCGCGTTTCGGCACGACGGCATTTGCGGAACTGACCAGAACAATCGTAGCCGCTAAGTCCTGTTCGCGTAATATTTTTGAGGCTTCTTCAACCAGACGATGATTGGCCGTGACGTTGATATCTAAAGTTAGTCCCCACTGGGCATCATTGATTTGCCCATCCGGCGAAGAAGGAAAAACGGCCGCCGTGTTGACGATGATGTCGAGGCCTCCGTATGTCGAGACGGTTTCACGAAGGGCTTGCAGAACGGACTCGCGATTTCGAATGTCGATAGCTACTGCAATCGCCGTTTCTTTTCCGCCAATCTTTTGAGCCTCGGCGGCAACGGCCTGGGCCGCTGCGACATCTTTATCAGCCACGACCACATGGGCTCCACGGTCTGCTGCCAGAAGCGCGGTCTCTCGGCCCACTCCGTTCCCGCCGCCGACGACTAGACAAATCTGGCGGCTCAGTTCCTTTTCCGGGGGTTGCCGGCGGATCTTTGCCTCCTCAAGCTGCCAATATTCGATTCGAAATGCCTCAGACGGCGGCAGTGCCACATAGTTGGAGAAAACGCTGAACGCTTCGGTCTTCGCGGCCGGACCGGCCTGCGGCAGAACGGCCGGTGTTGTGCCCGAACCCAGCGCGCTCGCTCCCTCCATGACGTGTATTGCATTTGTATAAAATTCGCCTGTGATACGCGCTTCCGTCTTGTTCTTGCCGAAGCTGAACATCCCAATGCCAGGCACAAGAACGACAGTGGGGTTCGCATCCCGCATCTTGGGAGAGCTGGACTGGGCAAAAGACGCATAGTAAGCGGCGTACTCTTCTCGATACCGTTTGACCGCCCTGTCAATCGCCTCACGCAATCCCGATAAGTTGGCTTGTGGATTCCACGGCACGAAGAGCGGGCGGATTTTAGTCCGGATGAAATGGTCAGGGCAGCTGGTTCCGAGATGTGCAAGTTTCGGGGCATCAGCCGAGTTCACAAATCGAAGAACCTCGGACAGGGCGCTGAAGGATCCAATTAGGCGCTGCTTGGCGGAGACGCGGCCGCGCACAAACGGAAAAATCTCTTGCGCCAGTGAGAGATGATTCTCAAGAGTGGCAGTACGGTTCCCGCCAAACAGATTTTCTCTCCGTCGTTCGAGGTGTTCGGATACGAATTGCCCGAGCTGGTCGATGATCGTGATGGTGTTCACGTAGCACTGATGCTGTGTGTCTCCCCAGGTAAAGAGACCGTGGCCGCCGAGAACGATACCGTCGCAGTCTGGCGTTTGCTTTACGGCGTCGCGCAACATCATGGCCAGCTGGAAGCCGGGCCGCTGCCAGGGCAACCAGATGAGCTTGTGATCGTAGGTGCGGTTGAACTCTTCCATTTTCTCTCGGCCGTTCGCCGCTGCGGCCAGGGCGATGCCCCAGTCTGGGTGTAAGTGATCGATGTGCTTAAAAGGAAGAAACGCATGCAGAGGAGTGTCGATCGAGGCCGCAACTGTGTTGTTGCCGAAAGCGCACAGAGGGTACATCTCGACCATCTCATCTTCGAAATCCACGCCCCGGTAGCGTCCGGTAAGGGCATGCAGCTTCTCCAAGTAAAGGGTAGCAAAGCCCTTCCGCTGGATGCTGCCAATGTCGCCGCCGCTCCCTTTAATCCACATGACGCTCTTTTCCGTACCGTCGAGCGGATCGGTATCGGAGATCTTCGAACTGGTATTTCCCCCGCCAAAGTTGGTGATGCGAAGATCGGAGCCTAATAGGTTTGAGCGGTAACGCAGGAGTTCCGCGTCATCCAGGGCCTTGGCGACGTGATCATCCCAACGATCTTCCAAGTAGCGCAGCTTTTCTTGGGTCTTCATTAAGGAGCCCCTGGCAATAGAAGAGAAGACCGCCGGTCATCTGACTGCGGAAGGGGACAACGAAACCGGGACCTCGAAACCATACTGCAACGGAGTCGTAAGTGCAATTCTTCGATAGTTACATAGCTTTCGTATTGACGCTCACCGCGACGGGAACTAAAGTCACCCAATCGTGACCGGTCGCCTTTCGCCAACCCTGTTCGCCCGCTCAATTTGCTACGATCCTGTTGTTGAAAGGACATGAGCCTTGGGACCAAACCCGTTGCTCGGCGTTTTCTTTCATTGGTTGGGTGGACTGGCTTCCGGGAGTTTTTACGTTCCATTCCGCCGCGTGAAGAGCTGGGCATGGGAAACCTACTGGCTGGTCGGCGGATTCTTCAGTTGGATCATCATGCCGTGGATCCTAGCCCTGTGGATGACCAGCGATTTGATGCATGTTTTCCAGGAGGCACCCGGCCGAAGTCTGTTTTGGGCTTACACCTTCGGAGTGCTTTGGGGGCTTGGTGGACTTACGTTCGGCCTGACCATGCGCTACCTCGGGATGTCCCTGGGAATGGCCGTGGCGCTCGGTTACACGGCTGCCTTCGGCACGCTTATGCCTCCCATTTTCCGCGGGCAGTTCGCGACGGAGGTTCTAGCAACGAACTCGGGTTTAACGATTCTGCTAGGAGTCGGAATTTGCCTCGTTGGAATCGTCTTTGCCGGTATGGCAGGAATATCCAAAGAAAAGGAGATGTCCGAGGAGCAGAAGCGAGCCTCGATCAAAGAGTTCAACTTGAAAAAGGGGTTATTGGTGGCCACGTTTTCGGGAGTGATGAGCGCTTGTTTCGCCTATGGGTTGGCTGCGGGCGATCCGGTCAAAGAGCTCACCATTCGCCACGGCACGCCCGTCCTGTGGCAGGGACTTCCCGTATTGGTCGTAGTTCTGCTCGGGGGATTTACGACCAACGTCGTGTGGTGCGTAATTCTGAATGTCCGCAACCGAACGGGATACCAATACTTCAATTCCGATGTGCGCGGACCGGTTCCCCTGCGAAGCAACGAGGCAATCCTCGAAAACCCGATTGATGCTCCTGCAGAAGAAATGGCAGAGCTCGCCCGCAGTAAAGAGCCCAATCTCTTGAAAGCACCCATGCTTTCGAACTATTGTTTTTCCGCTCTTGCCGGGACCACCTGGTACTTTCAGTTTTTCTTCTACACAATGGGCGAAACTCAGATGGGCCGCTATAAGTTCTCGAGTTGGACTCTCCATATGGCCAGCATCATTATCTTCAGTACTCTTTGGGGGATTGCACTGCAGGAATGGAAAGGAGCCGGTCTTCGTACCAAGTGGCTGGTTGGGTTAAGTCTCCTCGTTCTGGTGACATCCACAGTTGTCGTTGGCTATGGAAATTATTTGGGATCTGGAAGCTCGGCAGCGAAGTCATCCGCAAGTCGATAGAACCATACCGAATTTATGGCAACGTAACTTCGAACTGGTAATTGCCGGCCGGGAGCTCGTATTCGGGAGCATTCCCGTCCTTTGCAAGAGCCCGAACCCTGCGGCTCTGGGCTAAGACTTGCCCGTCAAGTTTGTAAGACGCTGCTTTTTCTTGCCGTAACGGCAGATGCCCTGTCGCATTTGCCGGAATCGTCAGATTCCACGTAGCCTTGTTCCCAGTCATCGACCACGCCGAGCGAATTGTTCCATATGAAGATTCATACGAAAACTCAAGATTCCCCAATCGCTTGTCGAAATTCGGATGAAGAAGGATGGTGTGGAATCCCGGATCTGTTGCCACCGTATCGATTCCGGCCGCATAGCGATAGATCCAGTCTGCGACGGCGCCGTAGGCATAGTGGTTGTAAGAATTCATGCTCGGGTCGCCACGCATTTGGTCTCCATTCCACCGCTCCCACATCGTAGTGGCACCGTGTTCTACGAGGTAGCCCCAAGACGGATACTCGGTGTTGAGAAGCAGCCGATATGCGACGTCGGCGCGCCCAGTATCTGTCAACGCGCTCAACAAATATGGCGTGCCCAGAAATCCCGTACCAAGGCGCCAATGGTTGGCTTCGAGGCGATCGAGCAAACGCTTTGCGGCAACACTTCGAAGCGAGTCGGGTAACAAATTCATATGTAGGGCGAGTACGTACCCCGTTTGCGTTTCAACTGGCTTGTCGCTGAGTTTCGTTGCTGTGCCGGAAGCGAATACCGGAGGTGGCGGCACACCGCCAACAAAGCCGTCGGGCCGAACGTAGGCTGCGTTGAAAGCAGCTTTGATCTTTTCAAAAAGCTCCCGGTATTTCTGTTCGTCAGCTGTTTTTCCGAGTGCATGAGCCATTTGGGTCATGAGCGTCACGTCGTACGCCCAGTACGCCGTGGCAATCAAATCCACAGGAGTCACGCCCTCAGGTGCAAGCCAGTCCGCGAACGGAATGCCGTAGTTTTTCTTCCAGAGATAATCTGTATTTGCCGCTTGAATGGCCGCGAGATACTTCCCCATTCCTTCCCAATTCTCTTCGATAATCTTTTTGTCGCCAGTCTGCATCCAGGACGTCCAGGGTATGATGACGCCAGCATCGCTCCATCCCGTGCCATAACCGGGATTTGGGCTCGATGTGCCCGGCGCAAAAATTCCGTACATGTCGGTTCCAACCTGCGTTCCACGCAGGTCCGCTCCGAATTTCCTGGAGAAGGCCGTCAAATCCATGTTGTAGGTGGCGGTCCGCCAGAAGACTTGCGCGTCGGCCGTCCATCCGAGGCGCTCATCGCGTTGCGGGCAGTCCGTGGGCACTCCGATGAAGTTCGAACGTTGCCCCCACAGAATATTGCTCCACAACTGGTTGATCATAGGGTTGCCGGTCTTGAGGGTCGCGGTGAATGGAGCATCGGTGTGAAACACAACCGCCTTCACATCGTTGACCTGTGGCTTCCCCTTCAATCCGGAAACCTCCACGTATCGGAAACCGTGGAAGGTGAACGTCGGTTGATATTCTTCGCCGCCTTTGCCTGCAAGGATGAAATGGTCGGTAGCCTTCGCGGTGCGCAGGTTCTCCACGTAAAGCGTCCCGTCCGGATTCAACACCTCTGCGAACCTTAACTTGACATCCGTACCCGCCGGCCCATCGGCGCGAATCCGTGCAAAGCCCGAAAGATTTTGTCCGAAATCGTAGATGTATACCCCAGCAGCAGGGCTCTTTACTTCTCTTGCGTCTAATATTTTCTCCTCACGAATCGGCTGGAAATATTGCCAGACGATTTCCGGTTCATGCGGCTGAATGACCTCAGCCGCCTTCCATTGTTTATCGTCAAATGTTGCTTTATCCCAGTTCGCTTGCGCCTTTCGGGCGTCGTAAGTCTCGCCGTCGTAAATTTCGGCACTGAGAATCGGTGAGATGTCCGCCTTCCACTGCTCGTCAGTCACAATTGTGTCAATGGATCCGTCTCGGTACTCGATCCTGAGTTGGGCGCGCAAGACTGGCGGAGTTTGGCCATAGTTATACCCCTGCCGAAACCATTGCAGCGGAGTCGAATACCAGCCTGGGGCAAGCATCGCCGCGATTGCATTCTTGCCTTCTTTGACATCCGCAGTCACATCGTACGTCTGATAGACAACACGATCCCGAAAATCCGTCCATCCCGGCGCCAGAATTTCATTACCCGCGCCTCGTCCGTTTGTCCAAAGCTTGTAAGCACCAAGCGCCGTCGCATAAACCCGCGCCGAAGCAATCGGCTTTGCGACTTCGAAACCCCGACGAAGAGCCTTCACAGCTCCTGTGGGCCAGGGATTTCCGATTTCCGCGCTTTCAAAACTTGACGCTGGCGGCACATAGCGAATCGCTTCCTTCCACGAGGAATCGTCGAATCCAACGGCCTGCCAGTTTCCGCTAGCGTTCAGGCTGGCACGCCAGCCCTGCTTCCCGGTCTGGAATAGTCCCACCGATCCGTCTTCCGCCTCGATGTACACCACCGCGCTCATCGGCGTTTGGCTGCTATTCGCACCGCGCCGGTCCGCGTAACGTATAATCTCGACAGCCAGCACATTCCAACCGCTTTTCACGTCTTCCGAAATATCGCGGATCGTATATGTCTTCCACGGCATCTGTTTCCAAGGAGGCAATGACTCTGCCTCAAGCACCTGTTTGCCGTTGATCCAAGCGGACGCCGAGTCTTGCCCAGTCACATACAAGGATGCGCGTCGCACCGGCATTGCCACCGCGAAATTGAACCGGAAATCATGCGCAGCTTTATCTGCAGCCTTCGGCGCCTCTGTATCGGAATTTGTAATCCACTGCGCGCCTGATTCCCGAATGTGCTTAAGTTCGGGTTCTTCGTAGCCGATCCACTTGGCTTTCCAGTTTTCTTGCTGAAGCAATCCTGTTTCCCACCAACTGACATCGCTCGGCGGGTAAGGTTTGCCATCGCGGCCCCATACCAGAACGCGCCAGAAGTATCGCTTGCTGGGCGTTAGCGCAGGTCCTCCGTAGCCGGCACCGATCGAATCCTCTGATTCAACACGCTTGCTGTCCCAGAGGTCCGGTTTGCCAGCCGCCAAGAGCGCACTGCTGGACGCGACTTGAATTTCATACGCAGTTTGTTGCGCTCCCGCGCTCGTATCCCGCAGCCTCCAAGACAATACTGGCTTCTTAGCGTCCATCCCTAGCGGAGTGATCAGCGATTCGCATTCGAGCATTACCGGTTTGTTTGACTGCGCCGACACAGCGCCGACGCACAAGCACAAACAAGCGAGCGCAATGCCTATGTCCCGTAAGAAGGCGTTAAGATTGCTCTCGCGAAAGGTCATTGAGAGTCTCCGTGTGTCATGCAACTTAGAAAGTCATGTCAGAATCTGCCAGCAGGCGCTTTTTCTTCGCTACTAACGTCGCGGACTGTAGCGGCAACATGTCCAAGAGTCAATCAAGATTGCAATCAGATTCTCTATGAAATAGCCTCAGCAAATTTGCACACAGTCCATCTTGAGCAACGCCTTCTAACCCCAAGGGTGTGCCGTCAAGTAGTTGGTTTCGTCGCCAAACAAGATATCGTCCATTGCAGCAGAAATTGGAGAGATTAGGATGCCTAGAGTCGCGTTCCGACTACGAATAAAGGATGGCAAGAAAAGAGAATATGACGCGGCGCACCGAAACGTTTGGCCCGCTTTACTCACTAAATTAAAGGACGTTGGCATCTCAAATTACTCTATCTTTCGGAGGGAACAGGATCTATTCCTATCATGGATTGAGGCGGCTACGTCGCCGTTCCTACCGTGCGTTACATTCAAAAGCGGAGGAGGAGTGGGTGGGTCAAAGGCTGGCTCTGGCAAACATGAGCCACTTAGTCTGCTTATGCCGTAGGAGCCGTAAGCTGCCCTTAGACTTTTTCCAGAACCGATTCGACCGGCGCCTCGCTCAAAGCAGAATTACGAAGCTCGGAGCGCATAGCGGTATA
>WNFE01003098.1_pt1 | contig 12322 bp, 14 predicted proteins | sample 5400451 | NCBI WGS metagenome assembly WNFE01 (sample SAMN13153344, study PRJNA577476) | soil metagenome | isolation source: 200 cm saprolite under Douglas fir tree site 2 hole 2 | place: USA:California | collected 2015-04-18
CTGACACGTCCCAGCCCGGACAAACGCACACTCGTAGCCCCCCAGTCTCCACAGTAAAGATCCGGCGTGACTTGAAGCCGGCGAATGCCCGCCCTGAGAAACTGCTCTTGATATATGGTGCCTGCGGAAAATCCACCACCCCAAAACCCTGTCTTGTTTTTGAAGAACCACTTGGTTACCGACCCATCGATCATGGCATCCGTATCCTGCCGCGGCTGGAAGGTTGGCACTGGCGGGAGGTGGCGCAGTTGGTGAATGACCTTGTTTTGAAAGAACTCGCTGGGCTGATTGGCTGTGGGGCTAATACCTCCCGTGACATTGATGCTCCACCCTTCGAAACGGTCATGGCCGTGTTGCGTCCAACTGAATGTAATTAAATTGAAGCCCAGCGTATTGGTCACGGTGGAATCATATTTGGCTCCAGCTCCATCTATTGGCGTGAATCGGTCGAGCGTAAGCCCTGTGTTGAGGGTTGAATACTGATCCGGGAACGCTAGGCTTCCCCAGTGTACGGAGGGAGCGGGTGATTCGCCAAAAGCTTTTGAACAAACTAGTCCGAAAAGAAGTAGTACGCTTAGCGTTAGCATGCATTTTCTTGCAGGATTCTTTCTCTTTTCCTCAACTGAATTGGACAGGTGCACGTACTTAGAAACCTCGTGTAGAAGGTGTGCCATTCGTAAGCTGTTCCCTCAAGAAGACACTTCGGAAAATGAATGTTTGGCTTCAGGTTGGCCCGATCCAGTGCAGGCGGCAAGCCCGCCACGCGCCGCGAAATGGTTACGGGCGTCTGTCCATGTCTTGTGGTTCTAGCCGAGGTGCAAAGTCAAGAATGGCCCCATCTCTCCCACAGGTTTCCGTGTCGCGCGTCGGCTACAGGGAACGCAGAAAGTTGAGAACGTCCTGCTTCTCATTGTCCCTGAGCGCATTGAAGTTCTTGATCACTTCGTTCGCTTCGGATGCGTTGAAGGTAAAGAAACTCCCGCTGCGATGCGCCCGGATCGCCTCTCGCAAGTCCGACGTTCGTCCGTCATGCAGGAAGAACAGCCGCTGTCCCAGACCCCACAGCGGGGCGGTGCGAAACTCTCTGGGGCCCGCCTGTCCCTGCGTGACTCCGTCGGCGAGCCCTGGGCCCATGTCATGGACCAACAGGTCGGAGAAGAGATTCACAGGCTTTTTGCGCAAGGCGGCGACCGCGGCATTACCGGTGTTGAGCGTGGGTGTATGGCAGAGAGCGCACCCGGTATCGCCGAACAGGTTTCGGCCTCTTGCGATTGAATTGGCCCCGCCTGGGGTATCGAGCGAAGGCGCCGGTGGCGCCAGGAAACGCATGAAGAGTGCAAACTTTTCGATTGGACTGACGGCATCAACAGGCGTCTTGCCTGCGGTGTCGGTGATGGTGTTGGGAACGGTCGCAACCTGGCATGTCGGGGTTTCATCGCGCTCGGTCTGAAACAGCTCGTTGGTGATCCCCATTTCGACGTTGTACGCCTCGCCGGAGAACAACAGGAGCGATTTGTTCTGGGCTTTCCATCCGAACCGCGCGACCGTGCCGTCATTGCCGTTGTTGTTCGCCTGTCCGGAGATCGCATGGCCGGCGAGGACGATATTGGGCCGGCCGGCAATCTTGAGCGCTTTCTTTTTAGGTATGTCGTTGGCCTGGTTCGCGAGGATCGCCTGGTCCGGGATCTGTTCGATCAGGCCCGCGCCAAACACCGGGGTGGGAATCCGGAAGATCACGTTGCGGTGCGCGATCTCCTTCTCGAAGTCCGGCTGCACGAGCATGCATCCCGGCGCGTCCGAGCGGCCAGTGATGGTGAACAGATCGTGGACGCCGCCGTCCGGCGTTCCGTCAGGGTTTTTCACAAACCTAGCCTCGCGCACCGGCCCGTTTGCCGTGATGAATGATGGAACGGAGTTGGCCGCGCCATTCAGGGTGGCGAATGCAACCTGGGGATTCACCGGCGGGCTCGTTCCGCCGACTGCCGGCTGCAAGTGGCAGCCGCCGCAGCTGCCAAGGTTCATCGTCGGTCCCAGGCCGTCGGCGACATCTTCCTCTTCCACGAACTCGCCCGTACCGGCGTTGAAAAAGACAAGCTCGGTCTTGGTCAGTCCCGCGAGGGGCGCGCCTGCACCCGCGGCTCCGCCGCGCACCCCGGGATCCCGGGCCGCAGACGACGAATCGACCGGGGGAGGAATTTCAGCGCAGGAAAAGAAAAAAACAACAACCGCCAGCGTTAGAAGCAGCGGAACGACAATCTTTTTCATAGCCACTCCCTTCTCAACAGTCAACCGAACCCGGCGCAATGCTCGCGCAACCCGTGTCTTGTATTCTCATCTGAGGAGTGCGGCCTGTCAATCGGCAAAACATGACAGCGTCATACCGTTTTCAGTGCTGGGGAATCAGTTTTAGTACCATACTGATTGCTGTGATGAATATTCCTGTGGGAACTCTTCGTAAATTGGTTTTGACATCTGACCTCATGACATACCTCTCACCTCTCACGTGAACACGCGGAGAGATTCTACTTTTTCAGGATCGGCCTGGTCCATCGTTGTGTGAGGGGAGGTCAGTGAAGTTTATCTAGTTTGTCTCGTTTATCTGGTTTGTTTCGTTCCCCAACCAAATGAACCAAACAAACGAGATAGACCAACGAGACCAGATGGACCAGATCCCCGCTACGCGCCGTGAAATGGTTGATTGCAAGACCTAACATTCATTTTTCGGGAAAAGCCAAGAAGGTGGCGCTTGTCGCCTGTATGCGGAAACGGCTGATGACGCTCAACGCGATGATCACGCATCGGACGCACTGGCGGACGGAACACCCCAGCACACTTGACAGTCAAGACAGTTGCTTACCCCAAGTTATGACTAAATTATCCGAGAAATATTTCAAGTCGTTGGAGCGGGCGTGGTCGTTCGTGCAGCGTTTTTAAGGTGGGACTTCTTGAGCTTCATGAGACCTAACTCCTTCTCGGTGGGCGCATAGGGTCCCGATGTTTTCCCCTTGTAACGTTTCTCAAACTGCTCGATGAAATGGAGCGCTACAGCTGTTTGTCCCTGCCTAGTCAAGAGTTCCACGAGGCGAAAATACGCTGGCACGATCAGAGGCATATGTCGAACCTCCTTAGCACATTCAATCGTATCGCGGTATTTTTCCATTGCGGGACTTGGATTCGTGCAATCTCCCAAGACCGCTTCCAGCACGGAGATACCGAACCGGTCGGTGTTGGCGCTGATGCTCTGCTCCCAGGGACCAAGAATCATCTCCCTCAATTCATCCTGGTCCAACTGTATTGGTTCGCGCTTGCGGGACAATCGTAATCGCTCGACGATCTGGTTCGCTTCGGGCCATGCGCCGTATAAACCGACGAGGAAGCCGGTGCAACGGGCGGGGCTCTTGCATATTCCCTTGATCGGCGAGAACTGGCGCTTCATCACTTTGCTGGGAGGGAAAACCGTTCCATGAGCTGAGCGGCACACTTCGCACGCCTGTAGATCGTCGGCCACGGCATAGAGATACATGCGGATGCCCGATCGGTCGAAAATATCGATGGCCAGGATTCGCCCCTTCATCACGCGGAGTTGATAGTATTGCCACAGGACGAGCAATCCGAAAATTGCCAGTAAGTAGGGGAGGAAATCTGGTAGAACGATACTGGTTATAGTTTCCATCGGCATTCCATCGATATCTGAATGACTCTACGGCATTCTGGAGAAGAGTATAGCGAGGAGACGTCAATTGACCTAGAAATAGAGTGGTTTCTGAACAAAGCAACAAGGGCATTCTGAGCGAACACATTCAACGTTGTCAGAGGGCTGCCTGGGCCATGTCTTTGTCGTGCATCGAACGACGACAGTCGTCTTGTGGGAGCCTTGTGGAAGGGGAGGGGCGATTTGCAGACAGTTTATCTGGTTTGTCTCGTTCCCAACCAAACGAACCAAAAAAACTAAACAAACCAAAGAAACCAGACAGACCACATGAACCAGATCCCCACCACGCGCCGCAGAATGTTTGATTGTAAGACTTGAGGTGGTCCCCAAAAAACACGTGGATTAAGAACCACCGGTCTGTCGCTCAAACTCCTCTGGGCTGCGATAGTTCAGCGCCTGGTGGAGCCGTTGGCGGTTGTGGAACACCTCGGCGTGAACCCATCGGACACCTCCTCGGAAAATCCTGTCCCCTTTCAAAGGTGTCTGTCAAATCCGGGCCACCTCAACCTGCACCTGATTCTGCGCGGCTGTATTCCCATTATCCACTACCTGTGATGCAACAGGAAGGGCCAGTCCGTATTCCGCTGGCCCATCCTTTCTAACAAAATCTGCTGGCGTCAGCCTAGTGTGATGGGTAACTATCGATCGGGATCATCAGGTGAGCATAGGGTGTGTCAGGCCACATGATCCATGGTCCGCCGTTTTTCGAATTGGTTGACACGTTTTTCAGCGCCTCCACGTCAGGTACGAGAATCATGATGTGTGCGCCGAGTCCTTCTACCCAATCATCTCCCGGCTTTGACACGTTCGCATATGGATCCGTATTGCTCACCGGGGTGTCGCCTTGTAGCATGTACGCAATACCGACTTGTGTGTAAGTTGGGTTCTTTTTGTTCTTCATCGCGTCCCTAAAATTGAGCCACGGTTCGTTCATGCACATTGGATCCCTGCCTGGAGTGTTGGGATTATCGGGCATGCACGTCCAACCATTTGTGCCCTTGCGAAGCACTTTCCCATCCCATTCCATGATCGTCGCGTTTTTGGAAAGTGAGGAAGGCCCTGCACCTTCTGCGCGCGCGCGCTCAGCCTCATGAAGCACAACGTCCCGCCGCGCACCACCTTCGCCAAATACCGGTAGGAGAGGCAGTGCGATGGCTACTGCTATGACCAGAACCCCTGTCAGCACGACGGTCATTGATTTCCTGAATAGTGTCATAGGCATCTCTCCTTTCCCAAAGTGACGGCAAAAACTTTTTTATGGTAAGCGCCAAGATATTTGGAAGTCCAATTGAAAATGCGGGAAGCGACGCGCGGGACTGTCTTGTCTCTCTCGTTCGTCGAGCCAAACAAACGAGACAGACCAAAGAAACCAGATGAACCAGATCCCCGCCACACGCCACGAAATGAGTTTTGGTCCCTTCTCTCCTTCAGGTCACGTCGGGATTTCAAGATCATAGACGAAGAACTGGTCATCACGCTTCCAACCAGCTGAGTGGTACAGCGCCTGAGCAGCGTCGTTTGTGATGGCCGTTGACAGTGAGAGGCGAGCCGCACCCAAAGCAGTTGCAAAATTCACGGCAGCAGACATCAGAGCAGAGGCCACTCCTTTTCTGCGCGCCTGCTCGTAGACGAATAGATCATTGAGTATGAAGATGCGAGCGAGTGAGATCGATGAAAAGCTCGGATACAGCTGCGTGAAACCAATAGCCCTCTCGTCCTCATGTGCGATGAACACGGTGGACTCGTCGTTGTTAAAGCGAGCCAGCAAGAACTCTCTTGCCGCGCGAAGATCACTTACGCGACCGTAGAACTGACGATAGCCGTCAAACAGCAGGACGAGTTGCTCCAGATCGCGAATGGTGGCTTGTCGGACGGTATGTGCCATGCGCTTCCTTTTCGTAGAGATCACCAGTGAGGCTGCTTCTGTCAGCCGTTGATAGGCCAAACGGTCTCAGCAAACTGTGATGCGCGAGTCTACTGAAAAGTCGATGGCATATCCATCACTCTGGAGGGGAAGGGAACGTTGTGTGAGGTGAGGGGCGATTCGCAGACAGTTTATCTGGTTGGTTTGGTTGATCTGGTTTGTCTCGTTCCCAACCAAACGAACCAAACTAACTAAATAAACCAAAGAAACCACATGGACCAGATCCCCGCCACGCGCCACAGCATGTGTGATTACAAGACCTGAACCCATTTTCTGGGCGCGGCCATGTTCATTCAGGCGCTTAGCTGACAACTGCAGCTTGTCTGATGGTGAAGATCCCCACGTCCCTTGTGATGATCACCTTCCCCGCCCGGCTTAAGCGAGAGATCTCCTGATAGATCTCGCTAGAGGTGAACTCCGGATAGCGCGCCACCAAGGCTTCGAAAGCGCAATCCTGGGAGCCTTGGAGTAGTTCGAGGATGCGGTCGGTAATGGGCCTCTGCGTGGACATGTGGATACCTCCCTGCCGCGATGCGATCGTCTCGGGAAAGTGTACGGAGTGTGATAACGGCGTTGGAGCGGCGGAGACTGGAGGATCGGTCGCGTTGGGAAGGGCGAAGAAGCGCGAGAGATGAGACAGTCGGCGTGGCTGAAACGTCTTGACTGTGATGGTACGCCCCCAGAGACCGCTCAGTCAAGCAGCCGCAGCGGTGCATGCTCCTGTCATCGAACCAAGCAGACGATAAAAACCAGATAAACCCGCTCCCCGCCACGCGCTGGGAAATGGTTTCGGGCACATTCTCTTTCTTCTGGCAACCTACGCCGGGGTCATCATGTTGGCCAGAGCATCTGTTGACCGCAGTTTCGGGTGGGCGTACCATCAAAGCCTGACCGTTTCGATCACATCCGTGTGGGAGGAGGCTCTCGTGGAGAATCAAGTCGAAGATCAGCCGGTCCTCAATCACATTCAGCACCTTGTCGCAGAGGAACACCGATTGTACGAGCAACGGGCACTCCCCCAAGCCGATCGTAAGCGGCTCGAGAAAGTCCAGGTCGAACTGGATCAGTGCTGGGACCTCTTGCGCCAGCGACGTGCCCTTCGCGACGTCGGGCTTGACCCGGACGACGCGCAAGTTCGCCCGCCGCAGGTCGTCGAGAATTATGAGCAGTAGGGATTCGTCGTCAGCGAGTGGACGATAACCAGTGCGTGCCGCTCCTCACGTGCGATTGGCTCACCAGAGTGGCAGGCCCAGATCGCGTCAGTCTCCGATATCTTCTCCACCTTGCGCCCACGCGGCCGACCACGAAACACTCCAGAAAAGAGTCTATCCCATTTTTGTTCCTCTGCTGTCTTAAGGGAGCCTTGTGTGAGGGGAGGGCGATTCAGAGGCAGTCTATCTGGTGCGCGGGTTTGTCTTGTCGCTCTCGTTCGTCGAACCAAACAAACCAGACAAACCAGATAGACCAGATGAACCAACTCCCCGCCACCAGCCGCGAAATGCTTCTAGGCACCTTTTCAATTCAGTACGACAATGCCCGGCGAAGTAGAGGGCCGATGGTGGCTGGTTAGAGGGCGGCAAGAACGACGCGTATCAGTCCGGAGATATCTTCTGTATTGGCGGAGGACACCACATGGTTTGTCATCCGGTTATAGCCGGCCTCGAGGGAGATCAACGTCGTCCATGCCTGTGATCGCTGAAGATCCCACGCGAGTAATCCTTTCCCGCCCATTAGTTCCGTATCAGTCAGCCTATCGCTCGAGCGTGTGCCGGCGTAGTTGCCCATGGCACTGATTAGTAACTGTTGACTTTGCCTGTACTGCAGGACGACAGACGCCGAGGGCGAATTGATTCGAACGCCTGACCAATTCTGTACCTCCTCCCGATACCCCAAGGTCGGGGAAATGGCCAGGGTGCTCAAAGGGTGAAAGGCCGCCGTGAGCATCTGCATCCTCACCGTGGTCTCCGCTCCGCCACGAAGGAGATCGCTCCCGAGGATATAACTCGATGCGAGACGGGCATTCCAGCCCATACCGTTATAGGCGAGCGCGCTTTCCAGGGTGTGGTTGTGGCTCCGCTGGGGAGCGATGCCGAGTGGTTCAAGCGCGCTACTCAGGGAATTGTGTGCGTAGGTCAGCGTGATGTCAGGCCAGGTTGGACGCTGCCATGCGAGACCAACTCGTCCATAAGTCTGTTCCATCCGAGAGCGGGTGGAGTCTCCGGCCACATTGTTCCACTGTTCTCCGATCGCGTTCCGTAGCGTGATCCAGCCGGTCTTCCATTCTCCCCACACCTCACGCAGCGTCTGGTCCGGCCCATTCAAGAACGCCTGCCCTGATGATCGGGACAGCATCCCGTAACGGATCGATCCTGCTGTGCCCGTCAGACCGAGTCGGACCATGCGTTGGGCTGCATCGCTGCGTGTATCGCCGGGAATCCTGCTTTGAAGCCAGCCGGCTCCTCCCAGACTCCGGGCCACTTCCGTTTCAGTGACAAGGGTTCCGTTCAGCCATGTGGTCGAAGACAGGAGGCCTTGCGTGCGAGGTTGATCGGTCTCCGGGGCGAGCTCGCGCAGGCGGAGCGAAGCCAGGGGTGGAGCAAAGAAGGTTGGTGTGAGGTTGGTCTGGAAGAGGGGAGGGGCGGCCTGTTTCGAATCGGTTTCGGGAGGAAGATCGGAGAATAATCCAGACCAGCGTTGAGCCGCGTAGTCTGAAACCGATCCATCGCCTCCCCAGGCGAGAGGAGCAGGCAGAAACAGCAAAAGCACCAGGGGCAATTTCCAGAATGTGTGCATCGTTCACATGACTGGAGTGGTCCAGACCCATATGAACTCTAGCACTCGATGATTAGATCCTAAGTCGATGAAAAAGCGAGCCCGCTATGCGAGATGCAGGGGCTTGTCATTGAGTGGCGTGGGATGAGTAAAAGGGGAAGAAGATAAAGGAAGCTAAGAAGATGGCATCAGCATCACGAACGGCGAATCGGAGGACGGCGAATTCCGGGTAGTCTACCTGGTGCGCGGGTCTGTCTTGTCTTTCTGATTCGTCGAACCAAACAAACGAGACAAACCGAAGAAACCAGATGAACCAGATCCCCGCCACGCGCGGCACCGGATACTTGTTTCTTTTTGTAACGACTGACCGACGCCTCAGTTGTGGCCAGAAGCCAGCTTTCGCGAAGCCCGTCTCCTCTTCGTCCTATAAGGCTGTGATAAGTACCAAGCATAGAGCAGCGACAGAAGCACAAAGTTGGGAATGAGAATGGTTGGTGTCGTCCATTGCCAGCCGTTGAACTTCCAATCGAAGAGAGGCCACAGTATGGGGGTCGGGAAGAACTTATACGAATGCGTGGGCACGTCAACCAGCACATGCAGGCCCCAGGCTGCGAGTTCCCAGAGTGGCCGCTTCAGGAGGAGCCAAATTAAGAAAAACACGGCGAGGAATACGATGAAGCTATGAGTGACATTGTAGAGATAATGCACATATTGAGGGATCGTAGATTCCGGAGGTGTGCCGTTACTAAAATCGGGCTTTTCTGACAACCCGAGCACGGCTGCAGCCACAGAATCCCGAACGAAAAGACATCGGGAGCCATGCCGATCACGAATGCCAGCCAAAAACTCGATCGACTCTTTCGACCGAACGCAATCGAACCCCAGAGGCCGTGAGAAACAATATCCATCTCGCCCTCTCCAGTCGAATGGCTTACATACCTCCGCACCCGCTAACATAACAAATTTCATCTGCTGGTTACTTCACCATTCAGGTGAAGGGAGCCGACCCACCATGCGCCGCAAAATTCAGAATGTCTCTTTTTTCTGCCGCTGACCTTCATTTTTCTTCTTGTGGAGAATTTCACGAATTCGTTGCAAGCTGGAAAGATGGGCGCATACTTACATGCGAGTACATACGTATCGCCCACATTGCTTCTCACCTTTCTTTTTCCACGGAGGGGACTATGAGAACTCACAGTCAACCGCCCACCACTCCGCAAACGGTCGATCGAAGAATGTTCGGTGTGCTCAAGAAAAAGGGCGCACAATCCATGGAAGACCTCAGCACACTGACGGGGATCGGCTGGGCGCAGGTGTTCATGTCAATGGACCGTCTCAGCCGGATTGGAAAGGTCTCGCTGACTCCCGTACGCCCCTGTGAATATCGAATCTCGATCGGCGGCCTGCTTCGTCGCTAGCGCTGTCCGGTTCCCGAGAAAAACAATTGAAAAAGAAGTGTGACATTCTACTTTTCTGGTCTGGCGGGTCTATGGCGTAGATGTGTTAGATGAAGCGTTGAGGGGCGGGGAGGCGAAGAACGCGCCGGCCAGCCACGCGCCGCGAAATGGGTTCTCGACATCTTTTCATTTCAATGGTCCTTATTCGCGTCGACCTCGAATGACACGAACAAGAATCACCACGACCGCGATGACCAAGAGGGCATGAATGAATCCGCCCATGGTGTTCGAGGTGATAATACCCAGAAGCCAGAGGACAACCATGACGATTGCAATGGTCTCGAGCATGTTGCTTCTCCTTTTGCCGTAACGTAGCCCATCGTAGGTTTATCGGCCCACTGCCGCCTCACTAATAAATCTGCTGCGGGCTACCCATACAGCATAGCAAGGCAGTCTCAGCAATCCGTTGTGGGCAAGTCTACTGCAAAGTCGGAGACGTATCCATCACTCTGTAGAGGACGTGGGAGCCTTGTGTGAGGGGAAGAGAGGGGCGATTCAGATGCAGTCTATCTGATGCGCGGGTCTGTCTTGTCTCTCTCGTTCGACGAACCAAACACACGAGACAGACCGAACAAACAAATGAGCCAGATCCCCGCCGCGCGCCGCGAAATAGTTCCTGACACCTTTGGCTTCTCAAAGGTGCAGCCTAGGTTCTGGCGGGTACCGAATAGGGAATGGGAGCCGATTCGTAACGCGCCGGGACATGGGGGCCTGACACCGTTCCGCGATTGCGAAATGTTGGATTGCAAGACCTGACCCCTTCTTGGATGTTCGAAACTAAAGAGGGGCTGACAGCCCTCGCTGTCGAAGATTTGCGTAAAGTCAGTTAGATTGTTCAGCGAAATTCAGACCATATTATAATTGATCGCTGAATAGGCGAGGGTGGGTTCGTCTTTTCGAGAAGCTCTCTAATGCTCGTAGTGATCACCCAGACGATTGAGCAGGGTCATCGAACAGCTGTGTCCCTGCTCGGTCAGTCGATCAAGAAGAATCCGACCTTACGAATCGGGTTAGCTGCAGGCAATACACCAATTGGTGTTTATCAGAGCTTGGTAGATCTGCACCGATCGACGCATCTTGATTTCTCGGGCGTGGAGTTCTTCAGTCTTGATGAATTCCTGGGGCTACCCTCCACGAGCTCGAAAAGTTATGACGCCTTCTTTCATCAACATTTGTTCCAACATATTAATGTTGATCCTGCTCATATCCATCTGCTAAAGGGAGAGCCTCCAGGAGACATGGTCTCTTATTGTCACTCCTATGAGCGGCTGATTCATGATCGCGGCGGTATCGATGTTCAGTTGCTTGGCATCGGGATCAATGGCCATCTGGCATTCAATGAACCAATGTCAAGTTTCAGATCTCGCACAAGGGTGAGCCTGCTGAGCGCTGAGACAAGAGAAACACTTTCCCCGACTTTCAATGAAACAGAGGTGCCTGAATGGGCCGTAACTATGGGTCTCGGTACGATTGCCGAGGCTCGGGCTCTGTTGATGCTGGCATTCGGTAAAGAAAAGGCAAAGGCTATCGCCAAAGCTGTAGAAGGACCATTAACTGCGGCAATTCCCGCCTCTTCCATTCAATTGCATCCAAATGCCGTCGTGATTCTTGACCCAGAAGCCGCTGGGGATCTCAAATTCAAGAAATATTACCAGCAGCAATCATCGCATTTGGCCATGTTGCTGCCACGCGGCCTGGCGTAATCGCTTCATTGCGCTGGAAAGTGAGTGGCCCGCCACCCGCCGCGGAATGGTTCCAGCCACCGGTTTATTCTTACGGCATGACGGACCTTTAAGCTCGACGGCCCCCAAACTCATCCGCGTGAAGCGACACAAATTCCCGGACACTCATCGCCGGCCGGCCGGTCACCCGCTCCACGCCGTCCGCCATCCGGTCATACCGACCCGCCCGGTTCAACTCGGCCATCGTCACCAGATGCCGGGTCAGGTGCTCCGGCAGCCCCACCTTTTTCAGCTCCCGTTCCCAATCCTCTGGTGGGATGTCAGCGTACGTGACCTCACGGTTCAGCGCGTCCGAGTACTCTCGGGCGACCCCGTGCATGTCTTGCGACCGCGGACCGGTGAGTTCGTATATCCGGCCCAGGTGCGGCCCAGGGTCGGCGAGGACGGCAGCGACGACCCGAGCGACATCAGCCGTGCCAACCGGAGAGGTCTTGCCCCGCCCGAACGGCAATTCGATGCGGCCTCGGTCGCGGACGCTCGGACCGGTGAGGGGAAGGAAGAAGCCCTCCAGGAAGACCGTCGGCCGGATGGTGATGACCGGCAGGCCGGACCACGCGAGCGCCTGTTCGCTGAGCCAGTGCTGCCGCTGCTGAGGGCTCGGCGTGGTGTTCTGGATGCTCATCTGGGAGACGGTGATCTGGGACATGTTGACCAGGGCATTCACCCCGATTTCCCGGGCGACCGTCGCCATGGTCACTGTCGCCTCCAGGTACCC
>WNFE01003102.1_pt1 | contig 12315 bp, 9 predicted proteins | sample 5400451 | NCBI WGS metagenome assembly WNFE01 (sample SAMN13153344, study PRJNA577476) | soil metagenome | isolation source: 200 cm saprolite under Douglas fir tree site 2 hole 2 | place: USA:California | collected 2015-04-18
CAGCGTATCGGTCGGGCGGCGCTTCGCGAGATCGTCCACGACTGTCTGCGCGCGAGCCGAATCTCCGGCCAGCGCAAGAATAAGCGCCGGCCATCCCCATTCGTTGTGCGAAAGCTTCAGACACTCATTAGCCCACTCGCGTGCTTCGCTCGGAATCCCGAATGCTACTGCGTAGTGCCCTCGGGTACAGGAGTAAATAGCCTCCATCCCTTCGGCCTTCTGGCGGAGGGCCCCATCATAGGCTTGCTGCCACAGCCGGCGGAACTCGCGCGCCCGGCCGCCTGAGCCCGCCTCCATAGCCTCGTAGCCGTACATCTGCCATTCATCAGGTTTGCCGCGTGCCCATTCCACCTGCCGCCGCATTTCGGCGGTGTCTCCCTGGGCGAAGGCGATCTCGTAGAGAGTTGTGTGTTGACTCATTTTATCGATGCCATGAGCGATGGCTTGTCTTTCGATGGTCTTTGCTTCCTCGAACCGGTTCAGCGCTTCATAAGTGTTGGCCGTACTATCGTAGATGAAGGAGTTGTCCGGCGCGATCTTCAGGGCCTCCAGCTGTAATTCGAGAGCCTTTTCCGGCTCGCCCGTGCTGAAGTATGCAATGGACAGATTCGCGGTTGGAATGGAATCGTGAGGATAGGTCTTTCGCCACAATTCATAGGTCGCAATCTGTTTGTCGAGCTCTCCGGTAACGTCCGCATAGTAGTGAGCCGTAATGTAAAGCCGTTCGGGTTCGCTGGTGCGGTCGCGTAACTCGAACGCCTTCTTTTCGTACTCAACGCTGCGGCGACGGTCCCCAGTGTTTGAATAAATCGTACCAAGCCGCGCGTAGGCGGTGGCGAAGTTGCGATCGAGCTCGATAGCACGCTGGTAGAATGGGATCGCGGCTAAGTCGCCTTCGCGGTGGCGCTTTTCTTCGCCGATGGTATAGGCCTTCAGCGCTTCGAGAGAGGAAGTTGTCGCTTGATTAACTGGGGTGCCGAATTTCTGAACTGAGGTGAGCGATTCGCCCAGTTTGCTGCGCATTTTCGTTGCCGCTTCGCCGAGCGCCGAGAGCACCTGCTCTTTGCTCGCGGCCTGGGCTTGTTCTTGCGCGAGCGTGTCTCCGCTAAGGCAGTTCGTCGCTGTCAGATTCAGGACGTATTGATTGCCGAGCTGCGTAATTTCTCCACCGATCAGCGCTTTGATGCCGTTGCGCTGGCAGATTTCCCGTGCCACGGGCCCGGCCACGCGTTCGTCCTTCGAGCGGCTCATGTAGCCGAGTGTCTGCCGCACACGCTCCTGCGGAAAAATGTTGAGAAATGGCGATTGCTGTAATTGCACTGCGAGCGCCTGTTTCAGCGCGCCGTCAAACAGCGGTTCACCAGTGGTGTTCACGAAGTCCGCCAACAAGATGGTGTCCTTCTCGCCGAGCGCGTGCACTCCCCTCGTCCGATAAAACGCCCAGCCGCCGATTCCGATTAACAACGCGGCCGCAAGTGCGATCCATTTCCGCCGCTCACGTGCCAATTGATAGATCGCAGATTTCCGCGTTTCACCGGATACTTTAACGTCTGCCGGTGCTGCGCCCGTGGCGCCGGATGCGACCCCAGTCGCTGTGCTTGCCGCGGCGAATCGTCCCGATTCCGTATCGCGTCTTAAGCGTTTCAAGTCCGCGCGCAACTCCCCCGCGGTCTGATAGCGGAGCTCGCGATCTTTCTCCAGAGATTTGTTGGCGATACGTTCCAATTCCGCAGGCAGCGCAGGATTCACACGAGTGGCAGGGATTGGAGCCTTGTGGAGGATGGCATCGAACAGCGCCGCCGTGGTGCTGCCATCAAACGGAAGTTTGCCTGTCATCATTTCGTAAAGCACGACACCAAAGGAAAAGAGGTCGGTACGCGGATCGAGCTCTTTTCCGAGCGCCTGCTCAGGAGACATGTAGGACACCGTACCCAGAGCCATGCCCGGCGTGGTCAGGTGCATTTCAGCGGTAGCGGCTGTCGCCAATGCCGAGACTTCTGCGCCTCCTCCCATGAACTGTCGCTGCGGGGATAACTTGGCCAAACCAAAGTCCAGTACCTTCGCGTGACCCCGCTTCGTCACAAAAATGTTGGCTGGCTTGATGTCCCGGTGGATGATTCCTTCGGCGTGGGCTGCCTCAAGCGCATCTGCGATCTGGATGGCGATCTCCAGCACTTGCTCCGTCTCGAATGGCTTACCGGCAATGCGGTGTTTGAGCGTCTGGCCATTCAGAAACTCCATGACGATGAAATGCTGGCCGCTTTCCTCGCCGATGTCGTAAATGGTGCAAATGTTCGGATGATTTAATGCCGATGCAGCTTCCGCCTCACGTCGAAAACGGTCAAGTGCGGCGGGGTCGTGGGCCATCTCGACAGGCAGAAATTTGAGAGCGACAGACCTGTGGAGCCGGGTGTCCTCGGCCTTGTACACTACACCCATGCCGCCTCCGCCCAGCTTTTCCAGGATGTGGTAGTGCGAAATGGTCTGGCCAATCATTGCTGGGAAACGGCTCTTGGCGAGGCATGTTAGGCTGTGTTCAAAGGCAAGTCAACGTGGGCGCGTTCGGTGAATCTTCCCTTCGCACTTGATCCAGATTAGTAATGATAAACGCCGTAGTGTTGACCGAACTGGTCAACTCCCGGATGGTCGGCCACTACCGATTAGTCTGAGGATGTGCCGCGCACCGATTTTTGGGTTATCCTCTTGTGCGGTCAACGACCATGAATCCAGCCGACGCAGCATTCTCGTTGCAGAAACCCAAGGCTCTGCTGGCAATCCTATGGGGCGGCACCGCGTGCGGCGTCCTGGACATTACCGCCGCGTTCGTCGTCTATGGTTGGTTCGGACTCAGGCCGGTACGCCTGCTGCAAGGGATCGCCGCGGGATTGCTGGGGCCGCGGGCGTTCGAGGGCGGACTGGCAACCGCGGCGATGGGCCTATTGTGCCACTTTGTTATCGCGTTCGGAGCCGCGACGGTCTACTTTGCGATGAGCCGAGGTGTGCGTTTCCTCGTAGACCACGCCGTGCTGTCGGGTGTTCTGTATGGGGTGGCCGTCTACTTTTTCATGAATCGCATCGTCGTGCCGCTTTCGGCGGCGAGGAAATTCCCTTTTTCTTTCAAGATGATGGTCGTCGGAGTAGTCATCCACATTTTTTGTGTCGGGCTGCCCATCTCTCTCTCGGTGCGGCGATACTCCATTCATTGAGGGGCGGCTGGCAGGGACCATTCGACGCTGTACGATGAAAACCGATGCAAGGGGAGGTTACGATGGCTAAAAAGAGCAAGCTAACTCGGGTGGCGGTGAGAATCGGGGCGGCGATGGGCAAGGCGGATCGCACGGCTCACAAGGTTGCACGGGCAGGAGTGCTTGCCAAGAAAGAGCTGGAGGACATATCGAAGCAAGTGGACGCTCTGAAGCGTCAATTGGTGAAGACCACGAAGCGTCTTAAACGCGCCCTGGTTTAGGCCGGGCTGGCGGCGCGGCTAGAGGGGGCAGCCGGGACCAACGCCGAGGAGCCAGGCGAGGCAACGCCAGGTGTTCACAGGGCGAGGGCCAAACGCGTCGCGGTCCAGGCGAAACGTGAGGCTGACGCCGCGGCTCCCGATCGAGCGCAGCCGGGGGGCGCCCATGTGACCGAAACGGCTGGAGCAGATAGGACCAAACAAGTCGTTCTCGAAGTTGCGCGTGTTGGCGAAGGCGCCCAGTTGCAGTCGCCCGTTCCAGAGATCGAAGACCGGCACGCGCGTCTGCCGAATGAACGGAGTCTTGACAACTTCGGCCTGGAAGAGGCGCTCGAGTTTGTGATCGCGGTTGTGTATGGCGTCAAGCAGGAAAGAAAAACGGGAAGGTTGTTGATCGAGCAGGAGGGCCGGCACAAAGGGTTCCGGCGGCAAGCTGGCTGAGGGCGCAGACACCAACACGACTGGACCGGCACGTTCCGGCGTCAGGTTCATCCGTACTGGGCCCGACTGCGCATGCGCCGAGAGGCAACTGCTCAGGAAGACCCCATACGCCAAGACGAGGCGATTCTTCACCGGGGAATTGGGAGCAACTTGCCTTCCATCCCTTCGTGGGCACGTGGACGCCGCCGAGTCCAAGCGCAACACGCTGAGAAGGCATGAGTTGCGGGAAACCAGTTCTCACGGCGGGCGTAGAAACAGCCAAGGCGATGCCGGGTCCTATCCGAACTCTTTTGCATGCTCCTGGCACTTTCGGGGCCATTAAGGCTTGCGGGCGGGAAGCATGGCGGCGGCTTTCCCGCCGTCCAACTCGCGATAGAAACGCATGGCCGCCCAATTGATTATTTCTAACGTTTTTCGCTATTGTTCATCGAATCTGCAGGGAAAGACGACTCGAAGGAGAACGAAACAATGGGAAGAAAAGACACAATTCGACTAGAGGTACACGAAAAAGGGAGCTCGGAAACAACAAGCGATCTCAGCCGCGGAGGTGTTGCGGAGATTTCAGACGCTTTGCGTCCGTTGCTCGCCGACGTTTTCGCGCTTTACGTGAAGGCGAAGAATTTCCACTGGCACATGAGCGGGCGGCACTTTCGCGATTACCACCTGCTCCTGGACGAGCACGCCGAGCAGATCTTCGCCATGACGGACGATATCGCGGAGCGAGCGCGCAAGATCGGCGGAACGACGCTGCGCTCCATCGGCGATATCTCGCGACATCAAAGGCTGAAAGACAACAACGAGGAATCCGTCAGCCCGAAAGAGATGCTGACAGAGCTTCGCGCCGACAACCAGCAACTGACGCGGTCTTTGCGCGCCACACATGAGGTCTGCGAGAAGCACAACGACGTCGCTACCGCCAGCTTGATTGAGAACTGGATTGACGAGACCGAGCGCCGGACGTGGTTTTTGTCAGAAGTAGTCAGTGACCTTTGAAGGGCCCAGAAGCATCCGGCGCTTCAGACATTGAGGAGATAATCATCAAAATCAACGCGCGCAGAAAGGAGAATCGCAATGCCGTACATTACTGTCGATAAAGAAAATTCAGGCAACATTGATCTGTACTACGAGGACCACGGCGCAGGCAAGCCGGTCATCCTGGTGCACGGTTGGCCGCTGAGCGGCGCGTCCTGGGAAAAGCAGGTACCTGTCCTGCTGGAAGCGGGCTACCGGGTCATTACCTACGACCGCAGGGGATTCGGCAGCTCCAGCAAACCGACGTCGGGCTACGAGTACGACACCTTCGCCAAAGACCTGCAGAAGATCGTGACGGCTCTCGACCTTCGCGATGCGGCCCTGGTTGGTTTTTCGATGGGCGGTGGCGAGGTGGCTCGCTATCTGGGCACGTACGGAAGCGAGCGCGTCAGCAAGGCGGTCTTTATCTCTGCGATTCCCCCATTCCTGCTTAAGACGCCTGCCAACCCTGAGGGCGTGGACGGAAGTATTTTCGAAGGGATCAAGAAAGGCATTGTCGCAGACCGTCCGGCATTCCTATCCCAGTTTCTCCGCGACTTCTACAACGTGGATGTCCTGGGCGGCAAACTGATCAGCGACCAGGCTGTTCAGCTCAGTTGGAACATCGCAGCCGGCGCTTCGCCAAAGGGGACGCTGGATTGTGTTTCGGCGTGGTTAACCGACTTCCGAAGCGACCTCGCGCGCATTGACGTGCCCACACTGGTCATTCACGGCGATGCCGACCGGATTCTCCCCATCGCCGTCACAGGAAAGCGCACGCATGAGGCAGTCAAGGGAAGCCAACTGGCCGTTGTGGAGGGCGGACCGCACGGCTTGACCTGGACGCACGCGGAGAAAGTCGACCGTGCGCTGCTGGATTTTCTCGGGCAGAGAGCTTCAGCCACGAAGAAGTCAGCGGGGACGGCGTAGTCGAACGGTTTAACGAGCGGGATTTCGCGGTGCGTGCCGCACCAAAGCGGCACCCGCAGGCCAGTGTACGCAGGTTAGTGAGAAGCCAGCTTGGGGACGGCGGTGTTGCGCTCGTCGCCGGCGATGAGGCGGTAGAGCTTTTTTAGGTCGTCGATCTTGTTGAGAGGGACGCTGGTCTGCTTCACCTCAAAGGTGCGTGTGTAACGGAGCATGTCGCCGCTGGCCTCCGGTTTGCTGCGGAAGTTCGCGAAGCAATAGTCAGCGTTGGCCGGCGGCGGCAAGTCGTAGAGTTCTTATCTTCGTAGGAATTCCTTCCCCGGGCAGCCCGGGTGCGGCATAATCCCCCCGCACGGGGCTGCCTTAGACAATTCAAGAAGAGACGCGGGAGGGTTTTCGGTGAGCGAACGTCCATGGAGTTCCACGGCGCCCCCGGGTGAATTCCGCACGTACATCAGCGCGGAAGAGAGCCTCAAGGAATTCACGATCCGGGCGGTGATCCTGGGCGCACTGTTCGGTCTGCTGTTCGGCGCGGTGACGGTTTACGTAGGACTGCGAGCGGGGCTCACGGTGTCCGCGTCGATCCCCATTTCGGTGCTGTCCATCAGCATCTTGCGCGCGTTTGGCCGCTCGACAATTCTCGAAAACAACATCGTGCAAACCACAGGTTCCGCCGGGGAGTCGTTGGCCGCGGGCGTGATGTTCACAATTCCAGCGCTGATCTTTCTCGGGTTCGGATCGGAGTTTACGTTCTGGCGGATTTTTCCGCTGGCGCTGCTCGGTGGATGGCTCGGAGTGCTGTTCATGGTGCCGCTGCGGCGGCAGCTCATCGTGAAAGAGCACGGGAACCTGAGCTTTCCGGAAGGCACGGCTTGCGCGGACGTTTTGGTGGCGGGAGAGCGAGGGGGATCGTTTGCGGGCCGCGTGTTCTGGGGACTGGGACTCGGGGGCGTGTATACGTTCCTGATGAACACAGTGCAGGCTTGGACTTCGCAGCCGGAGGCGAGGCCGAGCTGGTTTCCCGGCGCTTCGTTTCGCGCGGCCATCACTTCGGAATACCTCGGCGTTGGATACATCATTGGCCCGCGCGTTTCCGGGATCTTGTTTGCCGGGGGAATCATCTCGTGGCTGGTGATGATGCCGGCGATCAAGTTTTACGGGCAGCTTGCCGGGAATACGCCGATTTATCCGTCGACCATTCCGATACCACTCATGTCTCCGGATGATATTTGGCGGAGCTACATCCGGCCGATGGGCGCAGGGGCAGTTGCAGCCGCCGGATTGATTACGCTGTTGCGGACGATGCCGACGATTATCTCCGCGCTGCGAGCGGGGCTGAAGGATGTGCGCGCGGAAGGCGCGGGGCAATCGACGGCGGCGAGCCGAATTGACCGCGACATCCCGATGCGCACGGTGATCCTCGGGTCCAGCGTAATCGTCGTCATGATGTGGGTGCTGCTGACGTTTCATCCGATGGAAGGCGCAGCGACGCGGTGGTATCAGAATTTGTTTGCCGCGGTGTTCGTGGTGGTGTTCGGCTTTCTTTTTGTGACCGTGGCGGGGCGCATCAGCGGATTGCTGGGCAATTCGTCAAACCCCATCAGCGGAATGAGCATTGCGACGTTGATGGCGACGTGCGCAATTTTCTTTCTGGCGGGGTGGACGGCGCCGAACTATGCGGTGCTCGCGCTGATGATTGGCGGAGTTGTGTGCATCGCGGCGGCGATTGCCGGGGCCACGTCGCAGGACTTGAAGACCGGCTATCTGGTCGGTGCGACGCCCTTCTGGCAGCAGATGGGCCTGCTGATTGGCGTGACAGTGTCCACGGTGGCGATCGGAGCGACACTGAATTTGATGAATAAGGGGTTAGAGAAATATTTGCCGACGCCCATCCCGGTGAACATCCAGGCCCTGCCGGCCGGTGTCAAAGTCGAACGCGACACCTTCGCCTATCAAGGTAAGAGTTACGTGCTGATCAATTCGCTCGGCTCGCACGAAGTTCCGGATGGGGAATATCTCTATGATCCGAGCACCAGCCGGATTGAATATCAGTGGGCGCAAGGGATCGGAAGCGAGAAGGCGCCCGCGCCGCAAGCGAGGCTGATGGCCACGGTGATTAACGGCATCCTGAACCAGCGTCTGCCGTGGCGACTGGTGCTGATGGGCGTGGCGCTCGTTGTGGCCGTGGAGATTCTTGGCGTGCGCTCGCTGGCGTTTGCGACCGGGTCGTATCTTTCCATCGCCACGACGGGGGCGATGTTCGCGGGGGGTCTCGTACGCTTGCTCGTCGAAGCAACGACAAAGAAAAAAGATGAAAGCGAAGCCAGCCCGGGAGCGCTTTATTCCAGCGGATTGATTGCGGCGGGCGGCGTGTTTGGCTTGCTGGGAATTATTATCAATCTTCTGCAGGACCCGGAAATCTTCAATCGCGTGCCGCATTGGCTCTCGTCCGTGCTCAACCTTCCGTGGCGGCCAGATCTTTTTTCATTTGGTCCAAGGCTGATGGGCCCGCTGGCGACGAGCAATCTTTTCGGGGTCATTATGTTTGCGCTGCTTGGCGCGTCGCTGTTTTATTTCGCGCGCAAGAAGCTGAACTGAGCGGACAAGCACTCTTTGACGTGAATGCTCCGCCGCCGTAAACTAGGCAAGTATGGCTTCACGCTCGGGTGTCAAGAGCTATCGGATCAGCTTCGATTTTTACGTCACGCCGGGTGTTAAAATCCTGCTAATCGCGAATTTCGCGATATATATCCTTCAAGCTTTCGTTTATCACTTCTCCGGCCCCATTTCCCACCAGCGTCTTCTGCTCTGGTTCGGTCTTGTCCCTGCGGGAGTCGTGCCAGGCCTGCGCATCTGGCAACCGTTTACCTACCTCTTCTTTCATGACATCAACAGCATCTGGCACATTCTTCTAAACATGCTGATGCTCTGGATGTTCGGGCGTGAGCTCGAATTGGTGTGGGGCCGTAACCGGTTCTTGCGGTATTACTTTCTGACTGGCGTGGGCGCTGGAATTCTGAACGTTTTTGTGAAGACCGTGCCCGCCCTCTTTGGCAAAGGGTTTTCGGACATCCCGACAATCGGCGCATCCGGCGCGATCTTTGGAATCATGATCGCGTGCGCGATTTTGTTTCCGGATCGCCGTGTTTATATGTTTCCTATCCCGGTGGCAATGAGCATGCACATGGTGATCGCCATCATGGCGGCGTTTACATTCCTCGGCACCTTTGGCCTGGGTGACGACAAGGTGAGCCATATCTGTCATCTCGGCGGCATGCTTGTGGGCTACGTCTATCTTCGCCGCGGATCTTTCCTCTATAGCGTGCGCAACAGCGTTTCGGATTGGCAGAACCAGCGCAACCGCAAGCGCTTCCAGGTGTACATCAACAAGCACAAGAACGAGCCGCCTTCGCGCCCCGACCGCTGGGTAAACTAGAGGCGTTTAGAGGTTGGCGTTAGAGGTCAGAAGGAATCCCTGATAACATCTCGAAAGCTGCAGTTTGCCCGTCAGGCAGCGCCGCCGATAACGTGGAATTTCATGAAGTTCGTGCTCCCCCGGATGCCCATCGGCGTGCCGGCGACGATTCCGATGACGTCGCCTTTGCGGACCAGCCGTTCTTCCACCAGGCGTTTCTCGGCGACGGCGGCGAGGCCGTCAATTTTTTGGATGTCACGGATGTTGCGCGGGCGTACACCCCAGATCAATGCCATGCGGCGGCGCGTTTCGGCTACGGGCGAGAAGGCGATAATCGGCACGAGCGGGCGGTAGCGCGAGACGAGACGAGCGGTGAAGCCGCTGTGCGTGAATACGGCAATCAATTTCATGTGCAGCTCGCGCGAGGCGTGACACACGAGTTCCGCCACCGTTTCCGCGACCTTCAACTGTTCCTGCGGCGCTGGGCGTGGGAACTCGGTGATGCTCGACTCGGCCTCCTCGATGATTCGCGCCATCATGCTCACGGCCTCGACAGGGTATTTTCCCGTGGCCGTTTCCGCCGAGAGCATCACCGCGTCCGACCCGTCAAAAACAGCGTTGGCCACGTCTGAAGCTTCGGCGCGCGTGGGCCGCGGATTCTCTGTCATGGATTCGAGCATTTGCGTTGCGGTGATGACTGGCTTCCGGAATTCGCGCGCCCGCGCAATGATTGTTTTTTGCACGACCGGGACGCGCTCGGGGCTCATTTCCACGCCAAGATCGCCGCGCGCGACCATCACGCCGTCAGCCGCGCGGAGGATGGCGTCCAAATTCCCGATCGCTTCCGGCTTTTCCAGCTTGGCAATGACGGGCGTGTCCAGGCCCGCGCGGCGAACAAGCGACTTCGCCAGCAGCACGTCTTCCGGCCGCCTGACGAAACTCACCGCGATGTAGTTCGCGCCGTGCTTGAGGGCGAACGCCAGGTCCGCGCGGTCTTTAGGTGTGAGCGCGGGCACGCGCAGCTTTATGCCGGGCAGATTGATGCCTTTGTGCTCGCCGAGCGCCCCGCCGTTCACGACTTCGCAGATCACCTCGCGGCCGCGCACTTGCCGGACGCGCAACTCGATGAGGCCGTCCGACAAAAGAATGCGGTCGCCGCGATGGACTTCGCGCGGCAGCGGAGTAAACGTCGTATTCACCCGGGTCGTGTCGCCGAGGATCCGCGATGTGGTAATGACAAATCGCTGCCCCGCGCGCAATTGCACGGGCCTGCTCCCGGCCAGGGGGCCCGTGCGGATTTTGGGGCCCTGCAGATCGGCAAGAATCGCGATGGGCTTTTCGTGTTCGATGGCGGCGTCGCGCAGCATCGCAATGCTGTGCGCGTGTTCCTGGTGTGTGCCGTGAGAAAAATTCAGGCGCGCCACATCCATTCCCGCTTCGAGCAACCGCCGGATCATGCGCGGCGAGCGGGTCGCCGGCCCGATGGTGCAAACGATTTTGGAATGACGGAAAGCCATGGTCTCCTGCGGAAGGGCAGGACAGAGATATTGCCTGTCCGGAACGGACGGAATTCCCCGGCCGTTGCGCTCTCGCTACCTCGCGACGGCGAATTCCGCAACGATTCGCGCGATCAAGCTGACGCCCTTGTCAAACGATGCGAGAGGAATCCGTTCGTCATCCCCGTGCATACGGCGGAAATCCTCGTCGGTCAAGGGAAACGGCATCAGCCCGTAGGCTTGCACGTTGTGCAGCCGCAATTGAGCCGAATCCGTCGCGCCCGCCGACATGAACGGCAACACAGGAGCATTCGGAAATTCTTGCGCCGCGGCCTTTGCAATTGTGGCATAGAAATCCGACTCCAGCGAAGAGGGCGGAGCGGCCAGCCCAGCGTCGGGCTGCACTTCAAAGCGGACTTGCGGATCGTTCACCAGCTTGGCGAGGTCCGCGAGCAACGTATCGATGGTGTGACCGGGCAGCAGGCGAATATTCAAATTTGCCCGCGCCTCCGAAGGAATGACGTTTGCCCGCACGCCTGCTGTCAGGATCGTTGGCGCAATGGAATCGCGCAGCATCGAGTTCCACAGCGGATTGGCATCGGATATCACCCTCTGGGCGTGTTCTCCGCGGTCCGCCGCATCCAGCGAGCGGATCCACTTGGCGAGCTCATCGTCTTCGAGCGCGGCAAGCTGCTCAAAATACCGCCGGACGATAGTGGTAAGGTGCACTGGGGCCGAATACGAGCCGATCTTGGCCACCGCCGCAGCGAGATGCACGACGGCGTTATCTTTCGTCGGCAACGAAGCGTGCCCTGACGGCCCGCGCGCGATTACCGCTACGTTGATCGGAACTTTCTCGCTGGCCTGCACCGCAACGTACTCAACCTTCCCGCTTTTGAGGACTACCCTTCCCCCCTCATTGAGCGCAAAGCCGGCCGCAAACTTATCCCAGTACTTGGCGATGAGGATCTTGATGCTGGCGTCGCCGCCCTGCTCTTCATCGGCCGTCGCGAGAAAAATGACGTCGCGGTTTATGTGCGTGTTGGCGCGCTTCAGCGCAATGAAAGCGGCGAGGTTGACCGCGAGCATTCCTTTGTCGTCAATGGCGCCGCGGCCGTACAAGTAGCCGTCCTTAATCACAGCGCCAAATGGGTCGACGCTCCATTTCGCCCGCTCGACCCCGACAACGTCCATGTGCGCCACCAGCAACACGGCGCGCGAAGGGTCGGGCATCACCGCGCTGCGAAGCCGCGCCAGCACGGCACTGCGCCCTGGGGCTACCTCCAGGGTTTCTGGCGTGATGCCCTCTTTCTCCAGAATTCCCACAATGTACTTAGCCGCGGCTTGCTCGTTCCCCGGCGGGTTCGTCGTGTTGATCCTGATCAAGTCCGCGAGCCACCCTTCGGCTTGCTTGGCCAGCGCCGCAGTATCTCCGACGGGCGACGGCGCGACTAGTGCGCCGGGAGCGGCAGCCGGCGGGGCCTGGGCCGCGAGCGGCAAACTCGTGGCAAACAGCAGGATCGCGGTGCGCACCATGGTGGACATTCTGCAATTCCAATTCA
>WNFE01006149.1_pt1 | contig 12303 bp, 13 predicted proteins | sample 5400451 | NCBI WGS metagenome assembly WNFE01 (sample SAMN13153344, study PRJNA577476) | soil metagenome | isolation source: 200 cm saprolite under Douglas fir tree site 2 hole 2 | place: USA:California | collected 2015-04-18
GCGCCGATCGCATCGCGGGCGGCAGCTCGACGTAACCGACCCAGAGCTGCTCGGCTCCCACCAGTCCCTGCGAGATGGCGGCTTCCCGCACCATGGCGCCACTGGCCGTGTCCGGGCGCCGGTCAGTCGCCCGGATGACTCGCAACGTCTGGCCGATAGCCTTCGCCATGTCCGGCTAGCTTAGCCCGCCCGGATTGCTACGATATGGGCTCGCGGCCCGGCTCCGGCGCCGCCGAGGCCCGCTCCGCCGCTGGCGCCGAGTCTGCCCGGGGAGGGGATTCCATGTTCGGTAAGCGGTCGCTTCTTCCGCCATTCATCCTGGCTGCTCTTGTCCTGTCCGCCTGCGGGTCAGCAAGCCCGACGACCAGCACGAAGTACTCCGGCACCATTCACATCGCCTCTTCGACCTGGACCGGGTACGCCCTGATCTACCTCGCCAACTCCAAAAACATCTGGAAAAATCACGGCCTGGACGTCAGCTTCAAGGACGTCGAGGACCCCAACGACCGGTTTATCGCCCTGGCCGCGGGACGCCTGGAAGGCATGGCCTCCACGGTTGACGCGTTCGCCCGCCAGCAATCGAACGGCGTGCAGGCGGTCGAGGTGTTTCCGATCGACGCGTCCGTGGGCGGCGATGGCATCCTGGCCAAGAACACCATCCAGACGGTCGCCGACCTCAAGGGCAAGACCGTCGCGGTCAACCAGGGATCGGTTTCGGAGTGGTTCCTGGCGCAGGTGCTGCTGAAGAATGGCCTGTCGCTGAAGGACGTGAAGGAACAGAACATGAAGTCGGGCGAGGCGGGCGCCTCCTTCGTGGCGGGCAAGGTCGACGTCGCCGTCACCTGGGAGCCCTGGCTGACCAAGGCCACCAAGGCGCGCGCGGACGGTCGCGTCCTGGTGTCGTCCAAAGAGTACCCCGACCTGATCATGGACAGCTTCGCCTTCCGTAAGGACTTCGTCCAGAAGTACCCGGACACGGTCAAGGACTTCATGAAGGCGTACTACGAGGCCTTCACTTGGATGCAGCAGAACACGGCCGACGCCCTCAAGATCATCGGCGACGCGGTCGGCGAGTCGTCGGATGACGTCAAGGCCGACCTGGACACCATGACGCTGTATGACCTCAGCGCCGGAAAACAGATCATGGGCACCAGCAGCAGCCATGGAAAGATCTTCGATAACGTGAAGGCGGCCGCCGACTTCTGGAAGACGCAGGGCAAGATCGACACCACCGTGAATCCGAGCGACGCGGTCGATCCCAGCTTTATCAACAGCCTGTAATTCCATCGTGAGTCAGCGGGTCTCGGCGGCCCAGGCGGCGCCGGCGGTGTCTGCCCCCCAGCAGCGCCGGCGCCGCGGCCTGCTGCGCATCTACCTGACGCCCAAGCAAGCAATCCCTGGCCGGGCGCGACTCACCCTCGGCATCGGCAGCTTCGTCGTCATCCTCGTGGCGTGGCAAGCCGCCTCGGTGATCATCAACAATCCGCTCTTCGTACCGAGTCCAGTGCAGGTCTGGAGAGCCTGGGTGGACGCCATCCAGCACCGGCATTTCCTGGACGACGTCGCCTGGAGCGCCTTTCGGATCATCGCCGGCTTCCTGATCGCGGCGGTCATGGCCGTCCCTCTCGGCCTGCTGATGGGCTCGTTCGAGGTGGTCCGGGCCTTCTTCCAGCCCCCCATCAACTTCATCCGATATATGCCGGCCTCGGCCTTCATCCCGCTGCTCCTGCTCCTGATCGGCCTGGGCGAGAACGAGAAGCTGATGATCATCTGGATCGGCGTCTTCTTCCAGCTGGTGCTGATGGTGATGGACATCGCGCATCGGGTCCCGGATGAGATGCTCAACGTGGCCTACACCCTCGGCGCCTCACGCTGGACGGTCTTCTACAAGGTGTTCCTGCCCGCCACCTTTCCGGAGGTGGTGGATGCCCTGCGGATCACCATGGGATGGGCCTGGACCTACCTGATCGTGGCCGAAATCGTAGCCGCCGAGCGGGGCATCGGCAGCTTCATCCTCATCTCCGAACGCTTTCTCCGGTCTGACCGGATTATCGCCGCCATCATCACCATCGGCCTCCTCGGCCTGATCACCGACTACGCGATCACCGCCATCCATCGAGCGGCCTTCCCCTACGTGGAAAAGGTGCACCGATGAGCGAAATCCGGCTGATCGACGTGGCCATGCAGTACGTCACCCACAAGGCCCAGGTGCGGGCGTTAGACCGGATCTCGCTGACCGTGCCCGACGGCCAGTTCGCCTGCATCGTGGGGCCATCGGGCTGCGGGAAGTCGACCCTGCTGATGGTGGCCGCCGGGTTGGTGACCCCCAGCGAAGGCGAGGTGCTGGTGGACGCCAAGCCGGCGACCGAGCCGGGTGCCGATCGCGGCATGGTGTTCCAGTCCTACTCGCTCTATCCCTGGCTGTCGGTGCGGCGGAACATCGAGTTCGGGATGGAGATCAAGCGGACGCCACGGCCTGGGCGCCAGCAGCGCTCTGGCGAGCTGATCCACCTGATGAAGCTGGACGGCTTCGCCGAAGCCTACCCCAAGGCCCTCTCGGGTGGGATGAAACAACGGGCGGCCATCGCCCGGGCCCTGGCCAACGATCCGCAGGTGCTCCTGATGGACGAGCCGTTCGGCGCGCTGGATGCTCTGACCCGCCAGATCATGCAGGAGATGCTGACCGATCTCTGGCAACGCTATCGCAAGACGGTGCTGTTCGTCACCCATGACATCGATGAGGCGATCTTCCTGGGCGACGTGATCTACATCATGACCAACCGCCCTGGCCGGATCCGCACCACCCTCAACGTCGACCTGCCCCGGCCGCGGACCTTCGACATGGTGAGCGGCCCGCGCTTCGCCGAGCTGCGCAACCAGGTGGTCGGCATCATCCACGAAGAGAGCATGAAGGCGGTCGAATCGGAGCTGGCTCGTGCCTAAATACCGGCCCATAGACGCGATGGTCGCACCGCGCTTCACCGGCATCGGCAGCTTCATGCGCCTGCCCCAGGTCAGCGACATGGCAGGGGTCGACGCGGCGATCGTCGGCATTCCCTTTGATACCGCCGTGAGTTACCGGATCGGGGGCCGCTTCGGGCCGGCGGCGATCCGCGAGGCCTCGCGGCTGCTCCGGCCCTACAACGTCGAGCAGGGTATCGCGATCTTCGACTACCTCTCCGCGGTCGATCGTGGTGACCTGGCCGTCATCCCCGGCAACGTCGAGGCGACCTACCAGGTCATCGAGCAGGGGCTGGCGCCAGTCTTTGCGGCGGGCGTGGTGCCGCTGGCCCTGGGCGGGGACCACTCCATCACCCTCGGCGAACTGCGCGCGGCCGCCAAGCGCTTCGGCCCCCTGGGGCTCATCGACTTCGACTCTCACACCGATACCTGGGACAGCTACTGGGGCGAGCGCTACACCCATGGCACCTGGTGCCGGCGCGCCCTTGAGGAGGGACTGATCAACTGGTCGAAGTCCGCGAACGCGTGGGCAAGGGACCGGTTTTCCTGAGTTTCGACATCGACTTCATCGACCCGGCCTTCGCGCCCGGGACCGGAACCCCCGAGGTGGGCGGACCCAGCAGTCGGGACGCCCTCCGATTGGTCCGTGGCCTGCGGGGCCTGGAGTTCGTCGGCTTCGACCTGGTCGAGGTGCAGCCGCAGTACGACCACGGCGAGGTCACGTCGCTGGCCGCCGGGACACTGCTGCACGAATTCCTGACCCTGGTCGCCCTCTATCGTCGCGACGGCCCGGACGCCACCCTGCGGCCGACGTGGAAGACCGAGGAGCTCCCATAGTCTCCCTCCCCTGACTCTCCCTCCCCCTTGCGGGGAGGGGTAGGGGAGGGGGTCATCTCGGCCGATCGCGTGATGTGCCGCTTGCTACGGATCCCTCCCCCTGCGGAGAGGGGCAGGGAGCGGATAGCTGAGTCGCCCCAAGCGCGTCCCCTCCCCTCCGAGGAGGGGTAGGGGAGGGGGTAGCTGCGTCGGACGCGTAATCCTTTTGAAAGGTTGACGCCGGCAGACTCAGGATCAGCGGAGACCCTTCTCCGCCCGCGGCTATCCACGTAATTAGGAGGTGAGAACCTTTGACCCCAAAGCAGAAGATTGCGACCGTCGTCGGCATCGCCGGATCGCTGATCGCTGGCGGCGTGATCGGTGCCACGTTGCTCGGACCGCTGGCCGCGAACGCCGCGACCACGCCCTCGCCGGCGGCAAGCGCGAGCCCCGGCACGTTCAAGTCCAATGAGAACGCGACGCATGAGTCCGGCGAAAGCGCCACGGTCGAGGCCCAGGAGAACTCCGGGCAGCGGCCCGGTGGTGCCAGCGGGATGCATACGCCCAACGAGACCGCGACCCACGAGTCGGGCGAAAGTGCGGCGCGCGAAGCCCAGGAAAACGCTGGGCAGCAGCCAACCGTTCCGTAACCCTTAAAAATCTCCCCGCAGTCCCCTCCCCCTTACGGGGAGGGGTAGGGGAGGGTGCCGCGGATTAAGAATCCCCTTCTCTTCTGTGCCCCTCCCCCCTAGTGGCAACAATGCTAATAGCTAACATCAGGGCAACCCAGGCTGCTCCCAGCGCGCACCCAGCCTGTGTCCCTCCCCCCTTGTCGGGGAGCCATTGTCGTCCGGGTCGCGGGATCTCCCGCGTGGGCAGGTCAGGGTGGGGGGTCTCCGTGCGGAATCTGGCTCGCGCCTTCTAACGAGGGCGCCGCGGATTGAGAATCAAGCTGCTATCATCCCCGTCTCATGCCGTCAGCAGCCGACCCGAACGTTCAACGCTCTCGCGTCAACGCCCTGGCAGCACACGAACTGGCCATCGGCGTCGACTTAAGTGCGGTTGTGCTTGTTGAAGGGACCAGCGATAAGGTCGCGCTCGAAGCACTCGCGGAGCGCCGTGGTCGGAATCTTGAAGCCGAAGGCCTTTCCATCGTGCCAATTGGGGGTGCGCAGGCCATCAGTGCCTTCCTGGCTCTATTCGGCCCTGAGGGGCTCGACGTCAGACTGGCTGGCCTCTGCGACGCCCGAGAGGAGGGTGATTTCCGGCGGGGCCTTGAGCGGGCTGGCTTCGGCTCCAACCGCATGCGGGCCGACATGGAATCACTCGGTTTCTACGTGTGCGTCGCAGACCTCGAGGACGAGCTGATTCGCTCCCTCGGTCCCGCCTCGGTCGAACACGTAATCGACGCTCAGCATGAGCTTGGATCGTTTCGCACGCTCCAGAGGCAGCCCGCTCAGCAAGGCAGGACTATTGAGGAGCAGCTTCGGCGCTTCATGGGCACCAAGGCCCGCCGAAAGATCCAATACGCGCGCTTGCTTGTCGACGCACTCGATCTCACCAGGGTGCCTCGGCCTCTGGACGGCGTACTTGCTCACATCTGACCCAAGAAAGTCGTTTGTCCCCCTTCCTTCAGGGCGGGGTAGGGGAGGGTGCCGCGATTAGTGCCCTCCCCTCATGGGATTGGGGCTGGGTGGCTCGGAGCCTACTGCGCGTCGTCTCGTGGAACGGGACGGATGCGCACTGGTCCGTCGATGAATGCGGGCGGATCCTTCGGCGGCGGGTAGAGACCTCCGGGGGTTCGGAAGCCCTGCTCCGCCCAGCCGGACACGTAGTAGTCAAATCGATCCAGATCCATCGGCTGCGAGGCATGCGCTGCTAGCTCCTGCGCTTGCCGCGCGCCGACCTGGTAGGAGGAGCACATCATGTCGTCTGCGGATGGCTCGCCGAACAGGGTCTGAAGCCACTCGACGCCGGCGTTCGTGAGATCGGTCCGGCCAACGTACTCCGCCCCGTTCTTAACGAACCATTCGAGGACCCAACCGTGCTCTGCCTCGGCCACCCGCCGAGTCTAGATCACGGTGGTGGAGACGGATCGCTGACGTGATCGCCACCGGCCGTGTCAGGCCGCGCAGGAGTTGGTCGACGAGGCAACCACAATGGTGCCGAGAACGACCTGGAATCCCGTTGGAAAGTTGAACGTCGCCGTCACAGCGGTGGCCCGCATCGTATTCGTGGTTGAGTCGAACTCTCGGGAGTTGATGGTCCCGGTGGCGTGCCCGTACTGGGTCGAGCTCGTGAAGCGTTGGTTTGGAGACCCGGTGACGGGAACGTCGGTCCCGAAGATCTTGAGACCCGAGACCGACGATTCGGCCGAGCGTCGCCCGACGCAGTCAACCCGGGTGGCGCTGCTGGCTGCCGCTAGCGCGAGGACACACGGCGAGTTGGCCTCGGGCCGGCTGAAAATGCAGACCTCGGACAGGCTCGACGAGGCCGTGGCCGTGTGATCCACAGTTGAGGCGGTGGCCGACGCGACCCTGGCCACGATCAGGTGCGGCAGCATCGCGCGCGAAGGATCTCCGGCCGCGAAATCGATCGAGGCAGGCCCGAAGGAGTGTGCCTCGCCGGTGGGCCCGAGGTTGCCGCTGTCTCCGATGCTGCGCTGGACCGTGAAGGACTCGTTCATGCTCTCGGAGAACGTTGCATTGACGTCGAAGGCCATGGCGCGTCCCGCGTAGATCGGATTGACCGGGAGGATCGCTGCCGGTGATGGCGAACGCGACGGCGCCGCCGATTGCGGCGTGCAGGCAGACAAGGCAACAACCGCAAGCAAGGCCGCTTGCTTCGCATAACTGCGCGATATGACCATTTCTACAATCTACTCGGCGGCCAGCCTCGCACCGTTTGGCCTCGCGTCAGGGGCCTCCACCGGGAGCGAACTGCCAGTGCTCCTCGTCGATCTTCCATCCCCCTGCAGCCCTGACCACGTGTAGATCTAGATCGACGATATTGGTCTCCGCTGGCTGGCTGGTTACCGGTTGATACCAGAACTGGGCGGTCTTGAACCAGAGTGTTACCTCGGCCCGTACTTTGGCGGTCTGGCCGGAGACCTGGACATCTTTGAGGTCCAGTGCTTTCACACCTCCGATGCGGTTACCGCCCCCAGCTTCGGCCAGGGCTCGGATGCCTCCCTGATGCTCAGCGATCTTCTGTGCCAGAAGCGTCCCGACGTAATATCTGGCGAGCTCCGTTTGGACGTGATCCAGCGCCGGCCGCACCGTTTCGGCGGAACTGCCCGGGCCCCGGTATTCGGCTGGCAGCCTGTCAAGGTTCAATTCGGCTGTCTGTGCTCGGCGGATGAGGTCAGCGAGTGCCACCGACTCGGCGGACGGTGGCCAGAGCTTGAGCGTCACGAAGCCAAGGCCGATCAGGCCGATCACGCCTACCGGGGCGAGAACCCGTCTGCGGGTTAGCCCTCTGTCCGCCGATATCATCGTTATGGGTGGGGCCTGACCCCTACATAGGGCCTGCCGGAATTCGGATCACCTGACCGGTAAAGGTAACGCTGCCCGGATTCGAAAGTTTCGGAGGGTCAGCGAACACCGCTACGAGCTCTTCAGATTCGTCAGCGCCGGGGCAGCAAGCTGGTCCGACGGTTTCCGTTTGCTCTCTCTGGTGAAGAAGCTGAGGATACGGGGCGTCGACCTTGGCCCCTCAGCGGACCTCGTAGAAGTTCTCCGCGACCACTTTCGGTACGGGTCTCCGCTAGGTTGGGAGCGCTGGGACAGTGGTCCGGAAGAAAGCGTCTGGCGGCTGTTCGACGCCGTCAAGGGGCGGGCAGTCTCGAAACGGTTGGTGGCTGCCGCCGAGGAATTGCTCGCCGACCCCAACCCGGCCCTCCGGTCACAGATCGTGTTTCTGCCCCAGCTGTACCCGGAGCGGTTCGACCCCGGCCGGCTGCTTACCATCCTTGACAGGACACCGGCCTATCGAGCGCGACGCCGGCCATCGGCAGCTGGCGCTGAGTACACGCCGCTGGGATGGCAGCTGGTCAGAGCCATGGCGGCCCACCCCCGGCCGCCCAGCCGGGTGCGCACCAGGCTCCGGCGGCTTGTCATGAATCGCCGGCACGGCGCGCAAATCCTGGCCGGCGTCACGTACCTCGGTCCAGCCTGGGTCATCAGGCACGCCGGCGAGGTGGTGCAGGGCGAACACTACCGGCCCGTGGTCATCCTCATGAATCTCCGTAATGCCTCGCAGCGTGAGCAGTTCATCCGCGCCCTCGCCAAGCAACCGCTTCGAATTCAACGGCGAGCGCTGTCCGCCATCGACGAGCACGTAAAGTCCCCGACTGAGCGAGGGCGTCTGCGACGTCTGCTGGAGCGTTCCTGACCAAAATACTGGAGCCCACGACCGCGGTTGAACCGGTGACCTACGCCTTACCAAGCCGCCCCTCATCCGATCTCCGGTGGCCAGCAACGGAGTCACAGCGAAATTCAGCGCCCCGTCGTCGCCTGTCGCAGCCGGTTGCCGAGCCATTGGTGGTGGAATGGTGGTGGTCCGACAAGGTTGAGGACCGGTCCATGCTTTGGCGGCCGCCCGCGGGTTCTCCGGCATCGCGTGGACGTAGGTGTCCATGGTCAATCGGATGGCTCGGGTAACCAGCAGCTCACGGACGCTCTGAGGGTCGTCCCAAGGGCCGGTTGACGTGAGCTTTCTTGAACGCCTATAGTCACTTTCTACCGCCGACGGCTGGACGCGACAAGGAGGGAGACAATGTCCAGGCTGCTGAGCACCCGATCGGCGCGCCTGCTGGCGGTGGTGAGTTCTGTCTCCGCGTTGCTCCTGGTGCCGGCCAGCGGCCAGGCGGCGGTCGTGGTCGCTCCTGGCGGAGCAACGCCGGGAACCTCCCTCAACTTCAAGCTGGTCGGGCACAATCCGCTCTTCGGCCGGGGGATGAACGCCGCCATGGCGATTTTCGACCACTTCCTGTACGTCGGAAACCGTAGCGACGGCTCGAACTCGTGCGGGGACCTGAATGGCGCGGGACCCATCGCTCCGGTCCTGACGCCGACGAATCCAGACGGGACCTGTACGCACGCCCACCCGGGCATCCTGATCGTGGACATTGAGGATCCAACGGCTCCCACCGTGGTCGGCGAGATCCCGACCAGCGTGGCCGTGCCCAACGCGGCGGGCCAGCCCGTAGGCGTGACCTCTCGCGAGCTACGGGTGTGGCCGGAGAAGAAGTTGCTCATCGAGTTGAGCTTCCGCTGCAGCCGGGTGATCCACGCCTGCCCGCGCGGGAACGACACGACGTTCCCCTTCGAATACAAATTCTTCGACCTGAGCGACCCGGTGCATCCCCAGCTCATCGGGCGTCACGTGACGAAGTCGGCCGCCGGCGTGCCGATCAAACCGCACGAGTTCTTCCTCTGGGTCGATCCGAACAACGAGGACCGGGCGCTGCTCTATGAGTCGACGCCGTCGGTCTCGGTCAACCCAGCGAGGCCGAACCTCGTCATTGAGGACATCAGTGCCGTGCCGTCCGGCGGCGACGTGCAGCTCGTGGCCCAGGGTAACTGGAACCAGCTCTTCCCAGGTGCTGACAACCCGGCCAACTACGACTTCGACCTCTCCCTGCACTCGATGACGCCGACGGCCGACGGGAAGACGACCTACCTTCCCTACCTGCGTGGGGGAACTCTCGTCCTGGATACCAGCGACGTGGTGAACAACACCAGCCCGGGCACGGTCATCTCGCTGAATGACAAGCTGCTGACGCCGATCGCCAACCGGCCGATCTGGGGCGCCGGGAATCACTGCACCGGTGGGACCTCGGCGGGCTGCTCGGAGAGCCACTCCGCGGTAAAGGTGCCTGGCCGCCCCTTCGAGGTGAACATCGACGAGGTCTACGGGAAGTTCACGGACCCGTCCTTCGGCTGGCCATGGGGCTGGATGCGAGTCATCGACGTGCACGACCCGTCCCGGCCGCAGATCGTGGGCGAATTCAAGATCTTCCAGAACACCGATGCGTTCCTGGCGCAGGTCGACCCGGCCACCCAGAACTTCACCTCCTACTCGACGCACAACCCGACGGTGCTCCCGCAGCTCGTGTTCGACTCATGGCACTCGGGCGGGCTGCAAGCGGTCGACATTGCCGATCCGGTCAATCCCAGCCAGGCCGGGTTCTTCTCACCGACGCCGCTGGATTCGGTCGCGCTGGAGGATCCCGCCCTCAGCCGGGGCCCGAACAAAGTGGTCATGTGGAGCTTCCCGATCATTCGGGACGGGCTGATCTACGTGGTGGACATTCGGAATGGGCTTTACATCCTCCGCTACCACGGGCCGCACCAGAACGCGGTGCACCAGATCGAGTTCCTGGAGGGGAATTCCAACCTGGGCGATGCGGCCCGACTCGCAGCCGGCGAGGAGTCCTCTGATAACACCGATCGCGAGCGCAACTAAACCAGCGCATCAGGACGACGCCGGCCGCCTCGATCGCGACGGACACGTTTCCTTGGTAGCGTAGGGCTGTGACGTGGCGCCCCATAGCTAACGGGGGGGGAGAGGGCTCAGCGGGCAGATCAGCTCAGCTAACGGCGAAGCGCTGGTTGCGGCACGGCTCCACTGGGTCAGGCGACAATAGACAACACGATGTCCGCAATCAGCACCAGCCCGGCCGCCGCCATGGTGAGGGGCCGTCCGATTGCCGACCTGCGCGGCTCTGCACGGAACGGAAAGAGGAGTTGCCGGCCAAACGTGTATCCAGCCAGGGCGCCCACAAAGACGGCGGCAGGTAGAGCTGATCGGTACTGCAGGACCAGGATCAGCGCCACAACCCCGATCACGAGGCAGAGGAGCGATTCCAGCAGCTGTGTGGGGACTCGACGAGTCCCCAGTCGACGATCCGAAGCCCAGACGCCCCAGCGGGATGCCGTTGGCCGTCCCGAACAGCAGCCCGCGAAGACGCATCCGGGCCTACCCACCGCCAGGCCAAACAACAGCCCCGGCGTCGCGGCGTCAAGAAACGTTCCGAGGGGCATGTGGAGAAGTGCGGAAGCAGCGACGACCACGAGGGCCCCGGCGACCAGGAACCCCTGAATACACAAACCCTCGCTGGCCAGTGACCGAAGCCCGCGCCCCTGAAGAATGAGGAACCACGCCTTTGCACCGGCGTAGCCTGCCACGCTCGCGGACAGCGAAACCGCAACCGCCGCGCGGACATCGAGATGGGCCCGCCCGACAAGGATCACCTGAACTGCCAGGCCAACCAGTACGCCTAGCCCCACCAGCGCTGGCCATGCCGGGCGCCATATGCCCGGGATGCGGGCAAACGGAACTAACCGAGTCTTCACGGGTGTTGCCGAGCCGGTGGACGTCGGGCGCTTCCGCCACAGCCACAGCCGCCCCGCCTTTTGTGGATCACTGTCGTAGGCCCTCGGGTAGGGCCTGGCCGACCGTCCATAACTCTTTCGAATGACGGGGTCGGCGGTTACGATCCACTCGCCGGGATTGATGCCGGAGGCCGAGGTCGTTATCGAGACGGGCCCACTGGCGGGAACGATACCTTCGACGGTCTCTACTTGAACAAAGTGATCCCGAGGCTGGGGTTTTCCGGTGACGCCCAGGCGGCGCCCAGAGAACTTGATCGACACGGGGTAGGGCTTTCCGCGTTCCCCAGAGTCGAACCAATAGGTTGCTGTCACGACCTCCTGCAGGAGCTCCTGTTCGAGCCGGTCGGCCCACCCCGAAGGCGTCTTGGCACTGGGAGCCTTCTCACTGGTGTTAGGAGAACCGCCAGGTGGCCTCGATGGCTGCGCGCCAGCGCTGCTCTGGGTCGCGGCCCGGGTTGCGCGCATCGTGCCAACTTGGAGCCTTGCGTTCTTTCTACTCATGGTCCAGGAAGAGTCGAACGATGGGGAGCGTGCGGCTACAACTATACCGAAATAGTAGGTCGCAACGGACCAGGTGCACAAGTGGTCCAGAAGCCGTTTAACGCAGGGTGCGACGGCTGCTACGATAGCCCGGTAGGATCTGGTTCCAGGAGAGTGGCGGTGCTGAGATTAGGAGCTCGACTGATGTCGCTCCTAGTCGTCTTGGCGGTATTGCTCTCGGCTTGCGCGCTGCAACAAGACATTGCCGCCGCCCCGCCCTCAGGCAAGACCGGCTTCGCTGCCCCTGCGGTTTCCGGGCAGACCCTCGAGGGCCAGGCATTGACTGTCGCGTTCCAGGCGCATCGGACCGTGCTCGTCTTCTGGGCGTCGTGGTGTGGACCCTGCCGGCACGAGCAGCCGTACATCACGCAGATGGCCAAGGATCTGGCCTTGCAGGGGGTCCGGTTTGTCGGCGTAGACTTTCTGGACCGTGACCATGCCGCGGCCGCAGCCTTCGTTCAGGAATTCCGCGTCCCCTACCCCAACATCTACGACCCGGACGGGAAGATCGCCGCGGCCTATCAGGTGGACAGTCCTCCAGCGAAAGTGCTGGTGGATGGCCGGGGCATCGTCGTAGCGCGCATCGACG
>WNFE01009200.1_pt1 | contig 12301 bp, 11 predicted proteins | sample 5400451 | NCBI WGS metagenome assembly WNFE01 (sample SAMN13153344, study PRJNA577476) | soil metagenome | isolation source: 200 cm saprolite under Douglas fir tree site 2 hole 2 | place: USA:California | collected 2015-04-18
GCCCCTGGCATGGCGCCAAGTTCAAGGTCAGCACCGGCGAGGTGCTCAGCCCGCCGGCGCCGCAAGGGGTGGGCTCCTACAAAGTCCGGGTGAATGGTCCGGACATTGAGCTGGAACTGTAGGCGCAGAGGCATCGAAATGTCTCTTTTTTCTCCCGGGATTGCGACCCTGTTCGAGCATTCCGAGTGGTTCCAGCCACTGTTTGCTGGGCTCGACCGGCGCGGCATCCCTTACGACCGCTTCCTCGCCGCCGAACTTTCCTATGATCCCCGTGCACGTACCTCTCAATATGCACTGGTCGTTAACCGTATGAGTCCCTCGGCCTATCGTCTTGGGACAGGCTCGTCTCAAGGCTGTTAACCGAACGGTTCGTAAAATAAGAAAGTGTTCGAAAGACCTTTGCGAAGAAAGCAGGCGCGTCTGCTGTGCCAGAATTGTGCCAGAATCCAACGTTTTCATGCCATTGGGGTTAGCTTTGAGCGAAAAGCAGATTCCCCGATTTGTTGGAAACGTTCGTAGTTAGAAGTAACGGATAGAGTTGTTGGAGTCAGGATTCGTGCGCCCAAGCCAGCCGAGCTACCTCTTGGAAGTCCTTCCTTTTCAATCTCGTTTTTGAAAACAAACGAGTTAGAAAAGAATTTGGTAGTGGCACGATGTACAGAAATGTGGCTCCCCATGCGTGGAGTCCCCTGAATTTTCCCCATAGCGAAGAAGAGGCGAAGTATCTCCGAACGATTCCGGCCCAAGTGAAAATTAACCCCTTCAGTTCGATACTGAATGCCCGGCCAAGCGCACACGTACGTGACAAGGACGCGCCTGCCTCGTGAGCAGGCGCTCTCCATGCAAGGATCTTCTCTTCCAACCAGCTGATAAACCCGGATCGTCAGTTAAAATCAGCCTTCGACAACCAATATCCTTTTTATCTCGCGTCTACGCGGAAGCGCCCTAAGTCGGCGGGAGCCCCGCTGCCATGGACTCCGCGAGCCGCTCGAAGCTCGTCTCCCAGCCCACGCAAGTCTTGGCGCACGCCTGCGCGAGGAGAATGGACCCCTGCAGCGCTCGCGTACGTCTGCAACTCGCTTAACTGCCGAAGTGGCGACTTTTGATCAAGCAGATTAGTTTTTGGTGTCCAAGAGACGTGCCATCATTTGTGGATCAGAGGTGGGCAGCTCACAAACATAGTTTTCGCAAACGTACGCGGTGGCACGATCCTTCATACGATGGGCTCCGGCTACAAACGGCAACCAGCGGGCAAGTTGCTGCTGTCCGGGTCCACCATCGGCAAGAAGAAGAATTTTGTTTGGAAGGAACCTAGTGTTCACCTGCCGCAACAATTCACGGGTGTCCGGAGACGTTGGATCACCGGCGATCAGTATTTGTTTCGTTTGCGCCAGTCGAAAATCGAGAGCGGAAGCGAGGGCTGGTACTGCCTCGGGGTTAGATTGGAGCCGAGCGGTGAAAGCGGATAGAGTTTTATAGGCTTTATCGCGCCACTCGGCGCTGTCCGCGAATTGTCCCAGCCGAAGGAGATTCATGGCAGCAGTTGAATTGGGCGAAGGCTCGGCACCGTCGTAGGAATCGCGCGTACGGCTCAGAAGCGAAGGATCGGAGGGTCCTGCGTCAAAGTAGCCGCCGTCTTTGGGATCTCCGAACAGTTGGTCTTGTTTTTCTTGCAATGAGACGGCCCATTTGAGCCAGTGAACAGCGAAGCCAGCCTGGTACAGATCCAAGAGGCCGCTGATGAGATCGGTGTAGTCGTCAAGGACTCCGTCAACGCTAGGACTGCCCGCGCGGTAGCTGCGCCAAAGCCTTCCTGACTTCGAGTCGTAGAGATGCATTTCGAGAAACTTTGCCGTGACTTGTGCGCGTTCCAGATAGCGAGGCTCATCGAGGGCTTGGCTGGCTCGCGCCAGAGCGGAGATCATCATGCCATTCCAGGCTGTAACGATTTTGTCGTCGAGAGGGGGCTGCGGGCGACGAGCGCGCGCATCGAACAGGGCCTTCCGTCCGGCAGTCAGCTTCTCTGCGGTTTGTTCAACGGTCAGACCAAATTTCTTTGCCGTCTCGTCTGTGGAGTGGGCTTCATACAGAACGTTCTGGCCGTTCAGTTCGCCGCGGATGTCTTGTTGTGCAGGGACGTTGCCACCGGATTCGACTCCATACGCATATTCGAAGATTGCGGCGTCCTGCTTGCTCAGGACGCTCTCCATTTCTTTCGCCGTCCAGATGTAGAAGACCCCCTCACTGGTCTCCGGCTTTCCAGGAGCAATTTGACTGTCGGCATCCTTGGCGGAGGCGAAGCCGCCGCGAGGCTGCTGCATCTCACGAAGCGCAAAATCAAGGATGTTGCGCGTGGTGTCGGCATAGAAGCGGTCGTGAGTGATCTGGTAGGCCTCGGTGTAAACATTGGCAAGTTGTGCCTGGTCGTAGAGCATCTTCTCGAAGTGGGGAACGAGCCAGGTCGCACCTGTGGAGTATCTGTGAAAGCCGCCGCCCAGTTGATCGTGGATGCCACCGCGCTCCATCGCGCGGAGCGTGTTGAGCGTGATGTCGAGGGCGTCGCGCTGGCCGGTGCGAGCGTAATAGCGAAGCAAGAAACACAGCGCGACCGGCCTGGGAAATTTCGGTGCTCCGCCAAACCCGCCGTTCGTCGCGTCGTAAGTCGAACCGATCTGTTTGTATGCCTGGTCAAGAATAGCGGGTTGCAAATCTCCCGTGGCCGGAAGTTGTTTGCTGACAATATCAATTAGTTGTTGGGCGGCGCGCCCTGCGGTCTGGATGATGGAGTCGTGTTGTGTTTTCCATGCGTCGGCGACCTTCTGTAAGAGCGACTTGAGTTGGTCCGGCGGAAAGTAGGTGCCGCCGAAAAAAGGTTTGCGGTCAGGAGTCAGCAGCACATTGAGCGGCCAACCTGCACTTCCCGTGGTGGCTTCCACGTATGCGATGTACAAGCGGTCGATGTCGGGCCGTTCTTCTCGGTCGACTTTAATGGAAACGAAATATTGATTGAGGATGGCGGCAACGCTGGGATCGGAATACGACTCTTTCTCCATGACGTGGCACCAATGGCAGGTAAAGTAGCCAATGGAGAGAAAGATCGGCTTGCTCTCCTTACGGGCCTTTTCAAAGGCTTCGTTACCCCACGGATACCAGTCAACTGGATTGTGGGCGTGCAAGAGCAGATAGGGACTCTTGGCGCGAACGAGCCGGTTGGTGTAGCGATAGTCTCCCGTTTTGGATTGAATGGAGACGTCGGCGGCATGACGAGATTGTGCGGCAGCGTTCACCGGAGCCGCGAAGGCTAATAGCAGTAAGCCAGCAAGAAGCGGCTTGAATTGTTCATACCGTCTGCGCACTCTAACGCCTTCTCTCCACGATCGTCATCAAAGGTAAACGCGATGGCTCGCGACTGATGGAAACTCCTTAGAGCAATTCGTACCCACTCACGGCAATCGAGCCGGCCTTCCGAAAGATGCGACCCTGGATTTTCACTCTTCGTCCTAACAGCGATGAATTGTGAATGAGTTCCTCGGAAGCATTCCCTTCGAGGATACCCCAGAGCCGCCCATCGCTTGTCTGAAGCCAGCCGTGATGTCCGGTCAATGGACACATGGCGTGATAGCCATACTCTTTTTCCAGTTGGCAGTCGCGGCATATCAGGTTCCCCTCAAGGACAACTTGCCGGGAATCGTCGAGCTTCAAAGACAAAAAATCCAGTGCGGTTGCAGCCGCCGCTCGAACGCTCGGAACGAAAAGCGTTAACACTGCCGCTAGAACCAAAGTAGCCGCGATAGCTTGAATGGCCACGGCGCGGTGCCATCGAGGCGAGAGCGAGCTTTGAACGCGAGCAAGGAGCTGCTGTGGAACTTCCGGTTTTCCGGCTGCGGTCCTGACAGCTTCGCGGAGTTTAGTCAATCCCTCAACCGCACGGCGGCAAGGGCCGCACTCGGCGATATGCGCTTCGGCTTGCAAGGCAGCGTCCGCCGATAGTTCACGGTCCACGTAGGCATCCAACATTTCTCTTAGCTTTTTGCAGTCCATCATAGTTTTCTCCGGACGGTCTGTTCCGGTAAAGGAGCCGTCTTTTGACCAATCCCTTCTTCACGCTGGGCTTGGATCAGCCGTACCAGCATCCGGCGAGCGCGGTTCAGGCGCGACATCACTGTGCCGATGGGACATTCCATGATCCGTGCGATCTCCTCGTAAGTGAATTCCTCGACATCGGCGAGAAGGACGGCCATCCGGTAGTCGGCCGGCAGGTCCGATAGCGCCTTCTTCATGTCCATCGAGAATTCGTCTTTGAGAAACTCTTCTTCCCAGTCGTAGTAAGGCTCAATCGTTTCTGCCTCCGTCTCGGTCAGCGGAAGCTCCAAGCGTCTCTTTCGCCAGCGGGAAATCCAGGTATTTCTCAAAATACGGAAGAGCCACGCCCTACAATTTGTCTCCGAATTAAACGTTTCAAAGTACTTCCACGCGCGCAGGAACGTCTCCTGCACGATGTCGTCGGCTCCCTCGGGGCCGGCCAATTGGCGCGCCATTCGATAGAGGGCTCCCAAATGAGGCAGCGCCTCCATCTCGAATCGCTTGGAACGAGTTGTCCAGGTTAGGGGCAAGAATCCGCTCTCATATAAGTGAACTCATCTGACTATCGAATTTATTCCTTTCCCGTTAGGGAATAAATCGTGCCTTGCCAAGCGTTCTAGTAACCAGAGGGCTCAGAACCATGCGCACTTTGGATTTCTTGGCTCCAGTTTGCTCTCTCTTGCTGGGGCCGGGTGCCACCCCTCTGGGCCCTCGTCAGAACTGAATTTCAAATCTGTTGATCAGGAGATTGTCCCTGTTTGTTCTCAGCGTTGTTGCCTACGCCGATGAAACGTCGAAAGCCAGAGTTCTCAAAGGCTGGATCAGCGATTCCGATTGCGCTGCCCACGGCGACAAGATGTGTTCGAACAAAGAGCACATTGCCAAAGGCGCAAAACTGGTCTTCGTCACCGAGGACGACAAAAAGATTCTGACCGTTTCGAACCCGGCGACCGTCGCCGATCACCAGGGACACCACGTTCAAATCAAGGGCGTAACGGATTCCGAAAAGTCCACAATCACCGTGCAAGAAGTGACGATGTTGAAGTAAGAGAGAGCCAACTCGCAGACAGACTGCTCCCCGGGCGGCGAGGGATGGCCCTGATGCTCTCCCTCGCTCCCACTTCGGTTTGGAAGTGCCCCGATTCGAAGTGCAGAGCAAGTAAGACGAGAAGAGCAAGAATCTTTTGTCACCCATACCAAATCATATGCATTGGAATTTCTCGCAACGGAGGTTGAATGCGTGACGTTTCCCTTTTCGGAGCACTCTTAGCCGGCCTGGTATCGTTCCTCTCACCATGCGTTTTGCCGCTTGTGCCCGGCTACGTCTCGATGCTGTCGGGAATTGGAATGGAAGAGTTGCGCCAGGGAAAGGCACCTAGGGCGAGTCTATTCGGCTCGGCCCTTGCTTTCGTCGCTGGTTTTTCCACGGTGTTCATCACTTTCGGAGCATCGGCGAGTGCGGTCGGACAGTTCCTGAGACAGAATCGCGCGTTGCTGGCTCCGGTTGCAGGTGCGTTAATCCTTTTGTTTGGCCTTCATGTGATCGGCTGGCTGGCGAAGCTGAGTTTTCGCGTGGGTGTGGGGATCGGAATTGTGCTCGTCGTGCTCGGCTTTTTTGCTGCGTTGCAGAGCGGTCCTATCTTCGCCGGTTTTCGCGCCATTCATTTCTTCTCATTATCGATTATTGGCTTTCTCGGGCCCGCGATGGCGCGTTGGCTGAATCGCGATGTGCATCTTCGCAGCGGAAGTACGCAGCCCGGCGTGTGGAGTGGTTTCCTGCTCGGCTTCGCGTTCGCATTTGGGTGGACGCCGTGCATCGGTCCGATTTTGGCGACGGTCCTCGCTCTCGCCGCCGCGAGCGGCACCGTGGGCCGCGGGGTACTGCTGCTCGCGGTCTATTCGGCGGGGCTCGCCATCCCATTCCTGTTGACGGCTCTCGGCATCGGCCAGTTCCTGAGCTTTTATAAGCGTTTCCGTACTTATCTGAATGCAGTCGAGGTATTTAGTGGCGCGCTCCTGTTGTTTGTCGGTGGGCTGATTTTTATGAACAAGTTGACGTGGCTTTCGGGAAAGCTGTGGTTTCTGAATCGATTCTCGCTCTAGGGCAGTCAGAAATAGAGTGGTGAGGAGTCTTGCATGAAACGAATTGGATTAGTCCTGGTTACGCTGACGGCGGTTGTAGTCTTCGCGTTATTCGCGAATCGGGCCACACGCATTCCTTCGGCGCGCGCGGCAAAGACGAATCAAGAGAACAAGCCGACGGCTTCCCCAGACTTTACGTTGAGGGACCTGGAAGACCACGACGTTTCCCTCAGCCAGTTCAAAGGCAAAGTCGTCTTGGTGAATTTCTGGGCTACGTGGTGCGGGCCGTGCAAGATCGAGATTCCCTGGCTTGTGGAACTGCAAGACAAATACGCCGCGCGTGGGTTCACGGTATTGGGCGTGGCCATGGATGAGGAAGGCAAAAGCGCTGTTGCTCCTTTCGTTCGAAAAGAGCGATTTAATGTCGGCGGGACGTCTCAATCCATGAACTATCCAATCGTACTGGGCAACGACGCCACCGCTGACAAGTTTGGAGGGTTGATTGGATTCCCAACGTCGGTTCTGATCTCCAAGGACGGGTGTGTGGTCAAGCGTGTCGATGGTCTAGTGAGCTACGACGAAATCGACAAATCCATCCAATCGCAGCTTGAGGGAAACGAGGGCGCCGCACACTGAACGAAATTCCGTTCGATTCTTCCCTTAAGCTGGGAAATCCTAATGTGGCGGGCCGGTTTTCACCGCGATCAGAATAGCGTAGCCAAGCTGGCCCTTCTGAATTGCAGCGAGAGCGCTTTTGGCCATTTGCTTGGCAGACGTGAAATCAACACTTGGTAGGGAGAGTTTCTTTAGGCCGACGAGGACCTCCGCGCTCAACAGTTTCATGCGGATTTGTTGAACCATTTCGGTAAGCGCCTCGTCCTGAACCTCGACTTTTTCTAGCTCGAAAGCTGCACAACGCAAGTAATCAGCGTAGGTATCAATAGGCTGAGCATCGGCAATGCACGCGATCCACGCGAGAAGGCTATCCAACTCTTTGGGCAGCGCAGGACCCCGCGTGAGGTCGCTCATGCCAACGCGGCCGCCTGAGTGGAGAACACGCGCGAATTCGCGAGCGGCATCCGCCTTATTCGGAAAAGTGCAGTAGGCGCATTCGCAAATGATTGCGTCGAACGATTTGTCAGGGAAAGGCAAGCTTTCGGCGTCACCGTGCTCAAATCGGACCAGTGACGATAGTCCTTTCGCAGAGGCCAGCTGGCTTGCGTCGGCGATATTTTGACCGCCGTAATCGATGCCTACAACGTGACAGCCGAAACGCTCGGCTAGGTAAAGAGCGGTAGTACCCTTGCCGCTTGCCACATCCAGGACCCGGCTCTGCTGTGTGAGATGAAGGAGCGAGCCAAGCCGCTCGGTGAGTCTCAATCCTCCAGGATGAAAGGAGTCGCCAAGCAAGATTTTGGCGAGGTCACTCTCATACAGCTTCGCGCAACACTGTTTCAGCGTTTCAGTGCCGGGCGAGTTGGTCTCCGGCGTCCTTCGCTGTCCGCTCATGTCATTGACCAGAGAACTTCAACAGCGCATGTCCGTTGTGTTTCTGTTCCTTGTTGAATTCGAAAGTAATCGGCCGGGGAACAAACGCTCGGCCTTCTTTGCGGGCTCGAACACGCTGGGGTTCGAGGGCTTCGAGTTGGGCGCGGGCCTGCTCGCGGTAGCCGATCGTGTTGTAGGCGCAGAACGGTATCTGCTTGCCGCCGGGAAGCAGAAATTCCTTGCAGCACTTCATGAGATTCTTCTGGTTGAAGGTCCAGGGGTCCATGAAATCCTGCAACATAATCATAATCATGTGCCGGGAGATATCTCTGATGGTCAGAGTTTCAGGTAGACCGCACGCCTGGCACGACAGCGCCAGCTGATCAGTGGATTTCGGCGAGCCCGCTACTGAAGAAGAGGACCATAAGCCCTCCAGGGCTCCCTTTATTTCAAGACTGAAATCCGGCAAAACACGATTCGTAATGTAGTCGAGATAGTCGTAGACGTTCACGATGCGAGGCAGGGGCGTGATGTTGTCGCCATCGATGAAGGCATAGGTAACGGAGTTGCATGTTGGAAAGCAGCAGGGAACTGGAACAAAGTCGTTGACTTGGAATTTGCCCAATGTCTGAGATTCGATGAGTCTCAGAACGTCAGGAATAGTCATCCGGGTCATGGGGTCGTGTTTGATATGGCGACCGGCATGGAACGCGGGTTGGAAGTTGATCCCCCGGACGGCGGGGTGCTTGATCGCAAAGTCGATGATCTTGCCAACTTCATGCTCGTTGACGCCGCGCTCGATAGCGGGTACGAGCGTCACGTTCAGGCCGATTTCGGAAAGTCGGTCAAGAGCCCGAAGTTTCTCCTCCAGGATGTCAGGCTCACCGCGCAGAATGCGGTAGGTTTCCGAGTCAAAGCCATCGAACTGGAAGTAAAGCGATGGCCGGACCTCGTTTAGCTGTTCAAGAAATCGATCGTCCTTCGCTATACGCTTTCCATTTGTGTTGATCATCACAGAATCGATACCACGAGACTTTGCCGCACGAACGAAATCGATGATCTGCGGGTGGATGGTTGGTTCGCCACCAGAGAATTGAATGACTTCAGGGGTGCCCTCAGTTCGAACGAATTCGTCCAGCATTTGTTCAACTTCTTCCATTGTGAGGTTGAAGCCTGGCCGGGCTTCTGAAAAACAGAGCGGGCAATCCATGTTGCAGACGCTGTTCACCTCGATGATGCCGAGGCATGTATGTTGCTGGTGGTCAGGGCAGAGGCCGCAGTCGTAGGGACAGCCATCGTGGATTTCGGAGCCGTGGGCCAACGGAATGGTGCCAGGTTTGTTGTATTTGCCGAATGCCGTGTAGGCTTCCGCGTCGGCGTAAACAAGTGCCTCGAACGGTCCGCATTGTGGGCAGCGCTTGCGCATGTAAACCTTGTTGTCACGCAGAAGAATTTGAGCGTCGATGACTCTTCGGCACTCCGGGCAAATGCTGCGAGTCAATTCATAGAAAACGTAATCTGCATCTTTTTTCTTTTGCGTTGAATTGCGTTTCGTATGCGGCGTAGCGGCGGTGTCTTGAGTTTTCATTACTGATTACCCCTTTTTCGCAGCTCTAGCGAGCGAGTGCGGAGACTGCGCGAACGATTCTTCCTGATGTTCCTGAAAGCAGCTTTTCTACCGTCATTTCCGTAACCAATAGTTGAAGACCCGTCGAATATGTCGGATAAGCATGAATCGTGCCAGCGATGTCGTTTATCTTCAACTTGTGTTTGATGGCCACAACCGCTTCGTTGATGGTTTCACCGGCACGTTCAGCAACGATTGTGGATGCGAGAATTGTGCCGTCTGTCTTCGCGATTAACTTGATGAACCCATTCCGATCGTTTTCACAAACGGCGCGATCCACCCGGCTCAGATTCCACCGGCAAACGGTTATGTCCTTGCCAAATTGGGAGCGGGCCTGTTCCTCGGTCGGCCCGACATGGGCCACCTCGGGATCGGTAAAGGTGATCCGAGGAACGAGGTCAGTTAGTCCGGAACTACTTCCCGGCAAAAGAGCGTTGCGGACAGCTTGAAACGCTTGCCATCCAGCAAAATGGGAGAACTGATAACCGCCAACGACGTCGCCCGCAGCGTAAATGTGTTTGGCGGTCGTTCTCAGTCGATCATCGATCTTGATGCCTTTCTCCGTGTAGTGCACACCCGCTTTCTCAAGGTTAAGACCCTCCAAATTCGGCCTTCGACCGGACGCGACGAGCAGCATCTCGCCGCGCGCTTCCTCCGTACCTGTGGAGACCGCGACCGTTTCCCCATCTTGGTGCACGGCGGCGGCGCGCCCCCAGATAAAACGGATCCCTTCACGTTCAAACACCTGCTGCAACAATTGGCGAACGTCCGGATCCTCTTTTGGCAGCAGGCGTTCTGCGACGATCGTAACCTGGCAACCGAGCCGTTGATAAGCCTGTGCAATCTCGGCGCCGATCGGGCCACCTCCGACAGTGATCATCGAGCGGGGCAGACGCTTGTTGTCGAAGATGTGCTCGTAAGTAAGATAGGGAACGCTATCGAGGCCGTTGATTTGAGGAATGAATGGCCGAGCGCCCGTTGTGATCAGAAAATGCTTCGACCTGATGGCCTTGTCGCCAGCCAAGATCGACACTCTGTCGACGAACCGCGCGGGTCCGAGGTAAACGTCCATTCCTTTTTGCCGCAGCTCTTCCGGAGTGGTGGCTTTGTAGATCTGCTGAATAGCAGCGTCGAGATACGCCTGAACCTTGGCCATGTCCGTTACAGGCGGCTGAGACATGATTCCGTACTGCGAAGCTGTGCGTACGTGGTGCGCAACCTTGGCTGCTTTTAATAGAGCCTTGCTGGGCACGCAGCCGGTCCAGGTGCAATCTCCTCCGATGCGATCTTTTTCGACAAGCGCCACTTTTGCCCCGAGCTGCACAGCAAAGCCCGCCGCAATTAGGCCGCCGGCACCGGCCCCGATGATCACCAGGTCATACTGTTGTTTCGACATTTAAGCGTTCCTTAGGTTTAGCCAAATCAAGTTTTAACCACCGTACGAAAAAGAGTGCGACGATGGCCATCGCAAGGGTGCTGTAGATCAATCCATCGACAGCGAATGCCTGCCCGAACACTGCTGCAAGAAGCGAACCCACAATGGCACCGATGCTCAACAGGACTGAATAAATTCCCATTGCCGCACCGCGGCCGGCCTGGGCTCCTATCGCTCCGGCGAGCAAGGAAAGAGCCGCAGGAGTGAAGCCGCTTTCAACCATGATGCAGAGGGCAGTCGATGAGCCAATTGCCCAGCGAACGGCAGGCGATTCACCTCCGGAATGGTTTAGGAGAAACAGACCCAGGCAAACGCCCACCATCGCCACGAGCGCAGTGCGCAGCGCGCGTTGCTCCGATATGCGAGGCAACACAAAGCTCCACGCGGTGACACCAATTCCGAAGATCAATGAGTATCCAAGCAAGAGCCAGCCGACGCTTTCCGGTTGATTCGAGAAGATGCCATCCAAGAATTGGTTGCCGCCTGCTCTATGGGTGAGAAGGAACGGCAGCGTCGGCCCCAGCCATAAGCCAACGATCGTATTCACACACAACCATACGGGAGCCAAGCGTTGCAGGGACGGGTCTTTGAGCGCCGTGTAAAAACCAGAGATCGCCTGTGCCGATCCGTGTCCTCGACTTCCTACCGCGCCAAGAACCAACAAGCATGCGCTCAATATGTAAATCGCGGCCACTGCGCCGAACGCATGTACGCTGAGAAAATGCCATAGCTGCGCTCCCGTCAGACCGCCAAGAGCAAGTCCAACCAGCAGTGAGAGCTCGAAATAACTCATCACCCGTGCCCGCAGCGAATGGTTTCCGTCCGTAACATCTGTCAGGTGAGAGAGAAGAGAAGGAGTGACGGCTGCCGCGCTCAAGCCTTCGACGGTTCGGCTCAGGAACAAAATGCTTGGTCGGCTGCTCATGCCAAAAAGTTGCGTCGCGATGGCACCGAGAAGAGCGCCGCCGGTCATTAGCCCGCGTGGCGCAATTGCATCCGAGGCCAGTCCCATCGGTACACTAGCGATTAGTTCAGTTCCAAAGGAAACTGCGCCAAGCGTTCCGAACAGAGCTGCGTTTACGCGGAATCCGCGATTCGCGAGATCAGCGAGGTACAAACCGACAAGGACTCCGCTCGCGCCCGACGCAATCCGCATGAAGGCATTCCCGAGGATGACTAATGCAAGACGGCTGTACGGTTTGGAGCTTGTGAATGGCATGACGCGATAGCCTAAGACCACTACATCTGAAGCAATTTATAGATGATCGACGCTAGGACCGCACCTAATGGTAGCGTGGCCAGCCACGAGAGCAGGATGTCGCGAACTTTGCTCCAGTCCGCCTCATGCCTGCGGAGCAGGCCGATGCCGAAAATACCACCGGACGTGACGTGCGTGGTGGATACTGGGAGCGCGAAAGGCGAAGCAAGTGTCACGAGCGCCGCTGCTACCAGATTGGCAGTGACTGCCTCGGGAGCGGCCATTGGTGTAATCTTCTTGCCCAGAGTATGTGCTACGCGAACTGCCCCCAGCGCTCCTCCGATTGCGATTACCAGAGCTACGAAGAAGTAATCCAACTTTATTGAGG
>WNFE01003110.1_pt1 | contig 12299 bp, 11 predicted proteins | sample 5400451 | NCBI WGS metagenome assembly WNFE01 (sample SAMN13153344, study PRJNA577476) | soil metagenome | isolation source: 200 cm saprolite under Douglas fir tree site 2 hole 2 | place: USA:California | collected 2015-04-18
GTTGGCGGCGTGGTCGGCGGTCGCATGTTCCAACACGGTCACGACGTCGTGCTCGTCGCCCGCGGCGCGAATCTCGACCGGTTGCGCGAAGTGGGTCTGCGCCTCGAGTCGCCTGACGGGCCGGTGACGCTCCCGATCCCGGCGATCGGACATCCGGGAGAGCTCGAGCTCGCGGCCGACGACGTTGTGCTGCTGTGCGTGAAGAGCCAGGACACCGGCCACGCGTTGGACACCCTCGCGGCGATCGTACCGGCGGAGCTCCCGATCGTGTGCGTGCAGAACGGCGTCGCCAACGAGCACGCCGCGTTGCGAAGGTTCCCCAACGTGTACGGGGTCTGTGTGGTGTGTCCTGCGTTGCACCTCGAGCCGGGGGTGGTCGAAGCGAGCGAATCCCCCGTTACCGGCATCCTCGACGTCGGTCGTTATCCCCATGGAGTCGACCCGCTCGGTGACGCGCTCGCGGGAGCGTTCGCCGAGTCGACCTTTGCGGCGGTGGCGCGCCCCGACATCATGCGATGGAAGCACGGCAAGCTCCTCAACAACCTGAGCAACGCCATCGACGCGTTGTGCGGATCGGGTGACGGGGTGCAGGAGTTGCGCTCGAGGGCCCGTCGCGAGGGGATCGCGTGCCTCGAGGCCGCCGGCATCGAGTACGTGTCCGCCGACGAGGATGCGGCGCGCCGCGGCGCGAGCTTCGAGTGGGGCGGCGCAGCGTCCCGTTCCCGCCTGGGCTCGTCGTCGTGGCAGAGCCTTGTCCGCGGCACCGGGTCGATCGAAGCCGACTACCTGAACGGTGAGGTCGTGTTGCTGGGCCGGGTCCACGGCGTTCCCACGCCGGTCAACGCGCTCCTGCAGACGCTGGCGGCGCGGGCGGCGCGGGAACGATGGACGCCCCGCTCGATGGATCCCGAATCAGTCATCCGCCTCCTCCCCGGGACCCGTGACTTTTGATCTTCCCCGTTTTGGCGTCAATGAGTAGCTCTATAGAGCACCTTATTGACGCCAAAACGAAGGGGTCAGTGGGGTCACGGCGCGGCCGAGGGCATTGGCGACTGCCGTATTGGTGATATGGCCGTGTGCGGTGTTCACGCCTTTGGCGAGTGCGGGATCTTCCGCTACCGCGTCGGCGACCCCGCGGGTCGCCAGCGCCACCACATAGGGAAGCGTGGCGTTGGTGAGCGCATAGGTGGAGGTGTGGGGCACCGCGCCGGGGATGTTGCCGACCGCGTAGTGCAGGACACCATGCTCCTCGTATACCGGATCGGCGTGGGACGTTTCTCGGATGCCTTCGACCGAGCCGCCCTGGTCGATCGCGCAGTCGACGACCACCGCGCCCGGTCGCATCGAGCGCAGCATCGCGTTGGTGACGACGACCGGAGCGCGCCCGCCGGGCACCAGCACCGCACCGATCACCAGATCGGCTTCGGCCACCGCCCGCTCCACCGCGAGCCGGTTGCTCGCCAACGTCATGATGCGTCCCCGGTGGATCTGGTCGACCCATCGCAGGCGGTCGAGATCGCGGTCGAGGAGCAGCACCTCTGCCTCCATCCCCTGCGCGATCCACGCCGCGTTCCATCCAACGTTGCCCGCGCCCAAGACCACGACGCGCGCGGGTCGCACGCCCGGCGCGCCGCCGAGGAGCACCCCGCGTCCGCCGTGGACGCGTTCGAGGAAGTGTGCGCCCAGCTGCGGGGCCATCCGGCCCGCGACTTCGCTCATGGGCGCCAGCAGGGGGAGCGCGCCCGCCGCCGACTGCACGGTTTCATAGGCGATCCCGATGACCTCGTGTTCGACGAGCGCGTTGGCGACCTCGGGGTAGGCCGCGAGATGGAGGTAGGTGAAGAGGATCAGTCCCTTGCGCAGCCACCTGAGCTCGTCGGGTTGCGGCTCCTTGACCTTCAACACGACGTCGGCGCGTGCCCATACGTCCTCGGCGGCGACGACCAGGTCGGCGCCCGCGGCGCGGTACTCGGCGTCGCGCAGCGACGATCCCTCGCCGGCACTTCGCTCCATCACGACCCGCGCGCCATGCACCGTGAGCTCGTGCACGCCGTCGGGAGTGATCGCCACCCGGTATTCGCCGTCCTTGCGTTCCCGGGGTACGCCGACGGCAACCATCGAGCTCATGCTTGCCTGCTCTCGAGTACGTGCGCCAGCTCGATGGGATCGGTGACGACGTCGAGGCCGGCGCGGTTCACGAGGTACTCGTGATTGCGGCGATGGAGTGGCGAGTCGTCGAATCGGTTGAGCGCGACCACGATCGGCGCGTTGACACCGGCGAACGCCGCCACCGAGAGGCGAGTGGCATTGATGGTGCCCAGCCCCGCGTCTGCCACCACCACGATCACGTCGGGTGCAATGGCCCGCGCAAGATCGACGTTGTCGCCATCGGCGCTGATCGGCGACCGGGGGCCACCGGCACCTTCGACCAACCCAACCTGTACGCGGTCGGGCCACACCAGCTCCGCGGCGAGGTCGGCCACGGTGAACGGCGGCGCGCCCAGCTGGGCCGCCGCGAAGGGCGGCGCCCACGCCACGAGATAGGAGCGGGCGGGCAGGCACACCAGTATGGGGTCCTCGTTGGTGGCGGCGGCGAGCACATCGGCGTCAGTAGGTGACCGGGGTTCGCCCGACTGCACCGGCTTGCGCGCCGCGACTGCCACGCCGATGTTGCGGAGGTGGCGCGCCAGGGCCGCACACCACCAGGTCTTGCCCACGTCGGTGCCGGTACCGGTCACGAACACGGTGGTGGGTGGGCGGGCGGTGCCGGGAAGCCCGGCGACAGGACGACTGGTCACGCCGATGGGAACAACCGGTCGAGCGCGGTAGCCAGCGCGTCGACCTGCTCGGACGTGTGCGCGGCCGACACGGTCACCCGCAAACGGGAGGTCTGCGGTGGCACCGTTGGGGGTCGGATCGCAGTGACGAGCATGCCCTGGTCGAGGAGCGCAGCGGAGGCCTCGAGCGCGCGCGCTTCGGTGCCGCAGAGATACGGGAGGATCGGGGATGGATGACCGGGCCGCAGCCGCTCGACGTGCGCGCGCAATCGTGTCCGAAGCGTCTCGCCCTCGGGAGATCGGACCACCGCGAGCGCGGCGAGCGCGGCCGCGGTGTCGGCGGGGGTCGACGCGGTGGTGAAGATGTAGGACCGGGCCCGGTTCACCAGCAACCGCGTGTAGCGGGTCGGTCCCGCGACGAAGCCACCGAGTGCGCCCAACGTCTTGGACAGCGTGCCGACGCGCAACACGTCGAGCCCGTCGAAGCACTGGAGCTCGGGTTCGGGACCGAGCACCGCGTGCGCTTCGTCGAGCACGAGCAGCGCGCCGTGGCGCGCGCAGACCGATGCCAGCTCGTCGAGCGGCGCGACATCGCCGTCCATCGAGAACACCGTCTCGCTGACGACGACGGCACGCGCGGCCCGTGACGCGCGAAGTAGCTCGTCGACGTGGCCGGCGTCGCCGTGGCGGTAGACCGCGAGTTGCGCGTTGGACAGGCGGCGGGCGTCGATGATCGACGCATGGTTGAGCTCGTCGGAGCACACCAACACGTCGGGTCCTGTGAGCGCACCGATCACGCCGAGATTGGCGGTGAATCCCGTCGTGAACAGCACCGCGGCTTCGGTTCGCTTCCAATCGGCCAGTGCCGACTCCAGCTCGGCGTGGACCGGTCGCGACCCGACGATGAGCCGGGCCGACGTCGAGCCGGCTCCCCATCGATCGAGCGCGGCGTGCGCAGCCGCGACCACCGCCGGGTGGGTCGCCAGACCGAGGTAGTCGTTCGACGCGAACGACACCACCGCTCGGGGGTCGAGGTGGTCGTCTGACGTGTAGGTGCCGATCGGTCCCGTCGCGTCGAACGAACGCGGTGCGCGCCAACGGCTCGCGGCGCGGATCTCCGCAGCCATGTCGTCAGCCCACTCGGTCCAATCCTTGGGCGACGCGTGCGTCATAGACCGGTCACGTCGTCGAGCGCTCCCGCGAGCGCGTGCACGATGCGGTGGACCTCCGCCGACGTGACCGTGAGCGGTGGCATCAATACCACGACGTCGCCGAGCGGCCGCAGCAGCACTCCACGCGCCACCGCGGCCGCGCACACCTTGCGTCCCCAGCGCAGTCCATCGTGGGGCGGTGCCAGCTCGACGCCACCCATGAGTCCGCACAGACGGATTGCCGCGACCGCGCGATGTGGGGCGATGCGGTCGTCGAGCAGCTTGCCCAGCTCGTGCGAGCGGTCATGCACATTGGCGAGCACGTCCCACGCGTCGAACAGCTCGAGATGGCGTAACGCGACGGCCGCGGCGAGCGCGTTTCCCGAGAACGAATGACCGTGGTACAGCGTTCGGGACCCGAGGTCGTCGCCCAGGAATGTGTCGAACACTCGCCCGCTCGCCACCGTGGCCGACATCGGTAGGTAGCCGCCGGTGAGACCCTTCCCGAGGACGAGCAGATCCGGGCGCAGCCCGCACTGCTGCGACGCGAACAACGTACCGGTACGCCCGAAGCCGGTAGCCACTTCGTCGCACACGAGGAGTACATCGTGCTCGGCACACGCGGCACCGAGCGCGGCGAGGTCTTCGGCCGCCGCCAGCTGCATGCCGGCCGCGCCCTGCACCAGCGGTTCGACCACCACCGCCGCCAATTCGCCCGCGTACTCGGCGACCATGGCGACGGCAGTCTCGAAGCAGCGCGGATCGGTGAACGGCGGCGCTCGCAGCACGGGGAAGCGCAGCGGATCGAACAAGCCGGATCCGAAGCCGGCGCCGCCCGAGTCGGCGTCGCCCAGCGACAGCGCCCCGATGGTGTCGCCGTGGTACGCACCGCCAAAAGCGAGAAACGTCGTGTGCCCCTTGACCCCGAGGTTTGTCCAGTACTGGAACGCGATCTTCAGAGCCTGTTCGACCGCCGACGCGCCGTCGGACGCGAACAGGAAATGGGGGTCGTCGACCGGCACCACCTGCGCCAACGCCTCCGCCAGCTCGACGACCATGCAGTTGCCATTTCCGAGCATGGTGGAGTGCGCTCCTCGTTCGAGTTGGGCGCGCAGCGCGTCGTCGAGCTCGGGCACACAATGACCGAGGGTGTTGACCCAGAGTGACGAGATCGCGTCGAGATAGCGGTGACCGTCGACGTCGATCAGCTCGTGCCCTTCGGCTCGATCGACGACGATCGGGCGACCGTCACGGAACGCGGCCATCTGCGTGAAGCCATGCCACACGACGGCGGCGTCGCGGTCGATCCACGCGTCGTGTTCAGCCTCACGCACGGTCTAGTCCGACACGTATTCGGACCCGAGGTTACGGAGCGCCTCGCGGATCTTGGCTGCGGCCGAGTCGATCGAGCCGGCCGGAGGGTTCGGATCGGCGTGGGCGAACGAGAGCTCGGCCACGGAGTCGAACGGCACGACGTGAATGTGCACGTGGGGTACTTCGTCGCCGACGATCATGACGCCGATGCGACGAGGCGAGAGCGCGGCGTCCTGCGCGCGTCCGATGGTCTGCGCCACCTGGAAGAGATGCGCAGCGAGAGTGGGTTCGAGGTCGATCCAGTGATCCACCTCTTCGCGCGGCACCACGAGCGTGTGACCAGTGTGCATCGGGTTGATGGAGAGGAAGGCGGCGCATTCGGGATCGCGCCACACGAACGTTCCCGGAAGATCGCCTTCGATGACCTTCGTGAAGATCGACGGCATGACGAAAGCGTAGTGAGCCGGGCGCGGCGCCTGAGAGGCGAGAATGGCAGGGTGCCCGGCAACCACCACCACGACCACCACCACGGCCATAACCACGGCGACGCGTTAGGTCGGACCGCGGCTCGGAGCGTCGGCCGGCTCCGGGCCGCGCTCGCGCTCACGGTCGCCTTCGTCGTGGTGGAGGCGACGACGGCTTTCTTGGCCGGTTCGCTCGCCCTCCTCTCGGACGCCGCGCACGTGCTCACCGACGGCGTGGCCATCCTGCTCGCTCTCGGCGCCATCGTCGTCGCCAACCGGACGTCGTCCGAGGGGGCACGAACCTTCGGGCTGTTCCGTCTGGAGATCCTCGCCGCACTCGTCAACGCGGGGCTGCTCTTCGCGACCGCGGGGTACGTGCTCGTCGAAGCCGGCCTGCGCCTGGCTCGGAACGATGCCGCGGTCGACGCAGCACCGATGCTGGCGGTCGCGATCGCCGGGCTCATCGTGAACGTCGCGGTGTTCGTCCTCCTCCGCACCGGTGCGCGTGACAGCCTCGCCGTGCGCGGCGCCTACAACGATGCGGTTGCCGACGCGGCCGGCTCCATCGGTGTGATCAGTGCGGCGGTCGTGCTCAGTGCAACCGGATGGTCTCCGATCGACCCGATCGCCGCCGCCGTCATCGGCATCTGGGTGCTGCCGCGGGCGTGGAAGTTGGGCAGCAGCGCGATCCGGGTGTTGCTCCAGGCCGCGCCCGAACACGTTGATCTCGACGCCATCCGCGATGGTCTGCTCGCGGTCCCTGGTGTGGTCGACGTGCACGACCTCCACGTGTGGACGTTGACGTCGGAGATGGATGTTGCCAGCGCCCACGTGATGATCAGCACCGGAGTAGATGCCCATTCGGTGCTCGACCAGGCGCGGGTGCTCCTGCTCCACCACGACATCGCGCACGCCACCATCCAGGTGGAGCCGGACGATCACGCGGGTTGCGCCGAGCTCAACTGGTGACGCGTGCCGGTTCGTTCATGCGTGGTGGGGCCCGGTGGGGCGGGCCCGGAGTTCGGAGCCGCAGCCCGCTGGCGACCGCCAATCCGCCTCCCCAGCCGAGGGTGACCATGACCGAGAGGCGCGCCACCCACCCGGGAAGCGTCGTCGGCAATTGCGAGTTGCCCAGAGTGGTGGCGTCGGCGAGCCCGCCCGCCACGAAGAGGAAGATGGTGGCGATCAGCACCACCGGCACCGCCGGCGCTGCCCCCTTTCGGCGCATCCAGGCCAACGCCAACACCCCGAGCACCACGCCGGCGATCGAGTAGGCGCTCTCCGCCAGCCGGGATCCGGCCGACGCGGTGGTCGCCCCCCAGAGACCGACCACGTGAAGTGTTTCCACCACGCTGATCGTGGCCAGCGCGATCGCGAGCACCACGGGCCATCGGCGGGTGCGGCTCAGCCCGATGAGTAGCAGCGCCGATGCCAATGCGCCCGCCACGTACGGCCACGGCGAGGGTGGGGGTACCCAGATGATCTCGCCTGATGCCGTCACCGTGCGCGCGCCATCGCGCACCTGCACCTCCCAATCGGTGATCACGTGGCCGTGGTCGCGATCGCGCGCGACCACGGGAGGATCCTCGGTTCCGGTGTAATGCGTACGGTGGTCGTGCCAGCGCACACTGAGCCCGCCGCCGATCCGCTTCCAATGCGGCGGCGCGGAAGCATCGGCGCTTGGTGGCGGCGCGGTGGCGATCAGCGTGCGGTTCAAAGAGGTCGCAGGCGATCGCGTGTTCTCGAACACGCCGCGCGGGCCGACTCGCAAGTAGGGCTCACGGTCGTATCCGAGCACGATCAGGTCGTGACCGGTGTGGTTGGTCAGCTGCAGCTTGGTTCCAAGATCCTCGACTGCGATGGCGATGCCACGCACCGACGGCGCCACGCCTACGAGGCGGGACTCGTAGTTCGTCGGCTTCAGACCCCCGAGGCCGTGGGCGGCAGCCGGCGTGGCGCCCGCGGTGACCACCACCAACGCCAGTCCCGCAACGACCAGCGCCGACCGCGCCGTCGCGACGACGCGAGGGATCACCCGGTCTCCGCGGCCCGCAGCTCCTCGACCAGCTGTTCGCGCGCTCGAGCCACGCGCGATCGGATGGTGCCGACGGGCACCCCGCAAATGTCCGCCGCCTCGGCGTACGAGCACCCGATCACCTGAGTGAGCACGAACGCGCTGCGATGGTCGCGCGACAGCCGGTTGACCAGCGCGTGCACCGCCTGCGCGCTCGCGGTGTCGTCGGCGACGCCCGCACCGGAAGACGAGAGCATCTCGTGGTGATGACGCTCCGTCAACCGTCGTCGTCGTACCCGGCCGCGAATGGCGTCGGCACACGCCCGCCGCGCGATCGACAACAGCCACGTGCGCGCGCTTGCTTCGGCCCGGTAGGCGGGGAGTGCGCGCCAGGCCCGCACGAACGTGTCCTGGGTGACGTCGTCGGCGTCGTCCGTTCCCACCAGATGCGACGCCAGCCGCCATACCTCCGCCTGGCTCGATCGGATGGCTTCCAGCAAGGCCGCGCGGTCACCGTCGCGTGCGGCGAGAAACAGCCGCGTGAGCTCGTCCACCAGCGTTGACGATACTGGGAACTCTGTGGCCCTCGGAGTCGACTCTCTCGTATGACCTGCATGCAGATCCGCCACGCTCTCTCGGCCCGGCTCGACGGCGAGGATGTCGGCATCGACGAAGCCGCGATGCACGCGCACCTGGCTACCTGCGCCGATTGCCGCCGCTACTCCCACGACACGGAACGCCTGCATCGGGCGGTTCGTCTGGCGCCCGCGCCCACGATTCCCGACCGCGCCGCGGGCATCCTCGCGGCCATCGGCGCCGATTCCCTGGCTCGTGACGCGGTGGCCGGCCAGTCCGCCACCGGCGACACCGATACCCGCCGGCTGCTGAGCTGGTTACTGGTCGCGATCGCAGTGGCACAGATCGGCGTGGCAATCCCCGCGCTGTTCGGATCCGACGCCGGGCTCCCCGTGCACACCGCCCGGCACATCGGGTCGTTCGAAGTCGCGCTCGGCGTCGGATTCCTCTTCGCCGCATGGAGACCATCACGGCATTCAGGACTGCTCCCGGTGGTCACCGCGTTGGTGCTCTGCCTCGCGGGTTCGTCCCTGCTCGACGTGGTCGCGGGGAACACCGCCGCGTTCGGGGAAGCACAACACGTGACCGACGTGGCCGGCCTGGCCGTGATGTGGCTCTTGGCGCGGCCCGCGATCCGCCCGGTACGGCTGGCGTGAAGGGGGCACGGGTGGGTTCGAGCCGGCCGATGGTGCGGCGATTGGTGGTGCTCGCCGCGTTCGCCGGTGCGATCGTGCTCGCGTCGGCGGCGCCTGCGTTCGCGCACGCCAGCCTGCTCAGCACCGAGCCCCAACCCGGTGGTGTGTTCCAGAAGACACCGCCCGCGGTCTCGTTGCGTTTCAGCGAATCGGTCGAGGTGTCGCTCGGCGACATCCGCGTGTTCGACGGCACCAGAGCGCGCGTCGACGTCGGCGCGCCCAAACATCCCGCCGGGCTGGGCAACCAGATACGCGTCGCGCTTCCCAACTTGAAGAACGGCAGCTACGTCGTGACGTGGCGGGTCATCTCAGCCGATTCACACCCGGTGGAAGGCGCGTTCACCTTCCAGGTGGGTCCCAAGAGGACGGTCCGAAATCCGAGCGGAGTCGCGCAAGATCTGCTGGCGAGCTCGAGCGGCAGCACTGCCGTCGGCGCGATCTACGGTGTTGATCGGGCGCTGGTGTTCGCGTCGCTGGCGGTACTCATCGGTGGGGTGGCGTTCCTCGCCTTCTTGTTCCCTGACCTCCGAGGGAACCGCCGGGCCCGCCGCATCGTGTGGGCGGGCTACTGGGCCACCGCGCTCACCACGATCGCCGCGGTTGCCATCGACGGCGCCTACGCGGCCGCGCTCCCGCTCTCGAAGGTGTTCGACCCGTCGGCGTTCCGCGACGTGCTCGACACCCGCTTCGGCAAGCTCGCGCTGATCCGTCTGGGCTTGCTCGTACTCGCGTTTCCGCTGGTGAGGATCCTGGTGGGAAGCGCTCGGAGATTGCGCGCGACGTGGGTGATCCCGGCGGTGTTGATCGGCGGCGGGCTCGCATCGACGCCCGGACTGGCCGGCCACGCGTCGACCGGCATCCACACCGCCTGGGCCGTCCCCGCCGACACGATCCACGTGGCCGCGATGGCGTGCTGGTTGGGCGGGTTGCTGATGGTCGCAACGGTCGTGCTGCCGCGGCGAGATCCTGACGAGCTCCGATACGTGTTGCCCCGCTTCTCCGCGGTGGGGCTGGCGACGATCGCCGCGTTGGTGGTGACGGGCGGATTCCAAGCATGGCGTCAGGTCGGCAGCCTCGACGCGCTCCGCAACACCAGCTACGGGAACATCCTTGTGGTCAAGTTGGTGGTGTTCGCCGCGCTCATCGTGGCCGCCGCGTACAGCCGTGAGATCGTCAATCGCCGATTTCGGGCGTATCCCGACGATCCGACGTCCGAGCAGGCGGTCGAGCCGACATCAGTCGCGGTACCGGTGGGTATCGGCGCGGGAGGTCCATCGCTGCCGCTGGTCGGCGATGGACCGGTCGATCACATCGATCACATCGATCACATCGCGCGACCGATCGGCGAGGAGCACGGCGAGTACGAGGACGACGACAACGACAACGAGACCGAGATACGCCGGCTGCGCCGCTCCGTCGGGGTGGAGGTGTTGATCGCGGTGGTCGTGCTCGCAGTCAACGCGATCCTGGTGAACGCGGCCCCCGCGCGCACCGTCACCACGTCGCCGGTGTCGCTCACGCTGAAGTCGAGCAAGCTGTGGGTGGATGTCACGATCGCGCCCGGAGTGGCGGGAGCCAACGACGTTCACGTGACCGCGCTGCCCACCGCGGGGGGCTTCACCACCATCCAGGACATGCAGGTGCAACTCACCAAGGACGGCGAGGATCTTCCGCCGTTCACCTTGCCTCTGCGGAAGCTCGGGCCTGGTCATTACTACGCACCGCTCTTCGACGTCCCGTATCCGGGCCAGTGGCAGCTGATCGCGCGGGTGCAGTTGACCGCGACCGATCAGGTCGTGCTCACCGGTCGCTTCAGTCTTCGCTGATATGCCAGGCGTACGCGTGACCACCAACTTCTTTCTCGTGCTCACGCTGGTGGCCAACGCTCTCGTCGCGGGGATGCTCGTGCTCGCGCTGGCCGCCACGGTGTTGCGCCCTGCACGCGCCACGCTGCGCGCCGTTGTCGGCGCCGTCGGCCCGTCGTCGTTGCCGTTGGCCTGGATCGTCGCGCTCGTGACGACCCTCGGGAGCCTCTACTACTCGGAGCATGCGGGCTTCGCGCCGTGCACCCTGTGTTGGTACCAACGCGTCGTCATGTATCCGTTGGTGGTGGTGCTCGGCGTGGCGTGGCTGCGGCGCGATCGGTCGGTCTGGCTCACCGCCGCGCCGTTGGTGGTGATCGGCGCGCCGCTGTCGCTCTACCACTGGTTGGTCGAACGGGTTCCGAGCTTGGCCGAGGGTGCGTCGTGCTCGCTCGACGCACCGTGCTCGTCGCCATGGTTCGAGAAGCTCGGCTACGTGACCCTCGCCTGGATGTGCATGAGCAGCTTTCTCCTGATCGGCGCGCTGCTGGCATGTTCGGTGGCCAATAGTCGTATTCACGGGCGTGTCGCGGCGCTCGCGCCCGCGCAGAGCGACGACGCGCTCACTACGGTGTCCGGGTGAGCAGCTCCACGCGGTCGTACTGGATGTTCGGTGGTGTCGCCGCGGTCGTGGCCGTCGCGATCATCGTGGCGGTGACGGTGTCGAGCGGCGGCTCCGACGAGAACCAGACCACCGCGAACGGCGGCACGTCTCCGAGCCACGAGATCGGTCAAGTGGAGGTCGCGGGCGAGGCCCTTCCGACCTATGTCAAAGCCACCACTGACCCTGCGGTGGGATCGGCCGTTCCCGCGCTGTCCGGGATCTCGGTGCTCGACGGCTCGAAGATGCAGATCAAGCCGGGCGACAAGCCGATGGTGATCGCGTTCCTTGCGCACTGGTGCCCGCATTGCCAGCGGGAGCTGCCGCTGCTCGTCAGCGCGGCGAAGACCGGTGCCCTCGACGGGATCGACGCGTACGCCGTGGCCACCGGCACCCGTTCCGACCAAGCCAATTACCCGCCGTCGGCGTGGCTGAAGCGCGAGCACTGGCCGTTCCCGGCGATGGCCGACAGCGGGCAGTTCGTGGCGGCCAGGGCGTTCGGGCTCCCGTCGTACCCGTATCTGGTGTTCGTCGACGCGCGGGGCAAGGTGGCCGGGCGGATCAGCGGCGAGCTGGCCCGCGAAGATCTCGTGAGCATCTTCACGGCATTGGCGGCAGGAAAGCGGCTCCCTGGCGTGGTCAGCGGAGCCGCCAGCAAGAGTTAGCGAGCGAGCCGGAGGCGAGCGACGGGAGAAAGCCGGGACGGAGCGAGCGGAGGCGAGCGACGGAGAAAGTCAGCCGCAGCGGGTGCAGAGGCCGACGAGGTCGACCCGATGGCGTTGGGTGCGGAAGCCGGTCGCGCGGGTGATTGCGGCCGCGGCAGCCGCGACCGATCGTTCGAGCCC
>WNFE01003111.1_pt1 | contig 12298 bp, 10 predicted proteins | sample 5400451 | NCBI WGS metagenome assembly WNFE01 (sample SAMN13153344, study PRJNA577476) | soil metagenome | isolation source: 200 cm saprolite under Douglas fir tree site 2 hole 2 | place: USA:California | collected 2015-04-18
ACCGTATTGGCCCATGTGGAGGCAGGGATCGATTTTGTGGACGAAGATATTTCTTTTCTTCAACGCGATGAACTGGTGCGTATCGTGAGGGAGGCGTGTGCGGTGGTTCAGAAACTGGAAGCGACGGCGCAGGAGGGGCGGATCTTACGGGAAGGGGCGCATGTTGTCATCATTGGCCGCCCGAATGTCGGCAAGTCCAGCTTGTTGAACCGTCTCCTGAGGGAAGATCGGGCGATTGTCACGGCCATTCCTGGGACGACTAGGGATGTGATCGAGGAATCTATCGATCTTGACGGGGTAATGATTCATTTAGTTGATACGGCAGGAGTGCGGGAAACGGACGATATCGTCGAGCAGGAAGGGATCAAACGGACGCGTGCCGCGCAGGATGAGGCGGACCTCTTGTTAGTGGTGGTGGATGGGAGTGTGCCTCTCACGAGCGATGATTGGGAGCTCTTGAGTGCGGTCAAGGATCGCAAACATGTGGTGCTGCTGAACAAGGTGGATCTTGCCGATACTGTGGAGACAGCTGCCGCGCTTGCGGGCCATCTGGTGTATGTTATTTCGGCCAAAACAGGCTTGGGGGTTGAGATGGTGAAGTCGGCTCTTCGATCTCAACTGATATCGGGGGGCTTTGAGGCAGCGGAGAGCGTCACGGTCACGAACGTACGACACCGTGACGCGTTGCGCCGGGCTGGTGAATCCTTGGGCCAGGCTCTTGAGTCCGTGCGGTGTGGGATGGCCGGGGAGCTTGTCGCGATCGATGTGCGCGCCGCAGCCGACGCGCTCGGAGAAATTACCGGCGCCATCACGACGGACGAGATCCTTGGTCGGATCTTTTCAGAATTCTGTATCGGCAAGTAGGAAAAGGTTGAACGTGGGACAGGCAGTTGACGTCATTGTGGTGGGTGGAGGTCATGCCGGCTGCGAAGCCGCCTTGGCCGCGGCACGCATGGGTGCGCGCACCTTGCTGCTCACGATGGATCATGACCGAATCGCGCAGATGTCGTGCAACCCGGCGATCGGGGGAATCGCCAAAGGGCATATGGTAAAGGAAATCGATGCGCTGGGTGGGGAGATGGCGCGGAACACTGATCAAGCCGGCATCCAGTTCCGCTTCATCAATACGAGTAAAGGCCCGGCGGTGCGAGCCCTCCGCGTCCAATGCGACAAGAAACTGTACCGAGACGCCATGCAACGAACGTTGAGCCGGCAGGCAGGGCTGACGATCGGCGAGGGAACGGTCGATCGCTTGCTGACGCATGCCGGTGCGGTTACAGGCGTGGTGACGGATCGCGGTGATCACATCCAGGCGAAAGCTGTTGTTTTGACTTCAGGTACATTCCTTAAGGGACTTATCCATATCGGCTTGAATCATTTTCCTGCGGGACGAGCCGGAGAGGCGTCCGCCGAGCACCTATCTGATTGTATGCGCGACCTGGGGTTCGAAGTGGGCCGGCTCAAAACCGGCACACCGCCTCGCTTGGATGGGGCGACCATCGACTTTTCCGTGATGGTGCCCCAGCCGGGGGATGATCCGCCGCCACCGTTTTCGTATCGGACCGACAGGATTGAGAACCGTCAGCTCCCCTGTCACTTGACCCATACCAATCGTGCGACGCACGAATTGATCCAGCGTAATCTAGACCGATCACCGCTCTACAGCGGCATCATTGAGTCGGTGGGGCCGCGGTATTGTCCATCGATTGAAGATAAAGTCGTACGTTTCGCGGATAAAGACCGTCACCAGATCTTTATCGAGCCGGAAGGGTTGGATAGCCGTGAATTTTATCCCAACGGGATCTCCACCAGCCTACCGGTTGATGTGCAGGCCGCGATACTGAAGACGATTCCCGGGTTAGAGCAGGCCACCATGCTCAAGCCTGGGTATGCGATCGAGTACGACTACTTTCCTCCAAGGCAATTGCATCCGACTCTGGAGACCAAGCTTCTCGATGGTTTATACCACGCGGGACAGATCAACGGAACTTCTGGATATGAGGAAGCAGCGGCTCAGGGCCTCATGGCTGGGATCAATGCAGTCCTTAGACTTCGAGACGAGTTACCACTAGTGCTCGATCGGTCGCAGGCCTATGTTGGCGTGTTAATTGACGATCTCATTACAAAAGACGCACGTGAACCCTATCGCATGTTTACATCACGGGCAGAATACCGCCTCATGTTGCGCCACGGAAATGCTGATCTTCGATTAACTGATACTGGACGGCAGGTTGGGTTGATTTGCGACGAGGTCTATGCAAAGTTCCAGTTAAAACAGAAAGCAATTGAATCTGAGCTCGTCCGCCTCGAAGAACTTCGGCCAAGACTCACGGAAGCTGTTCGTGAACGCCTAGCTAAGATTCAGATTGAAGAGAGCTCTGGGCCCTGCACCGCGGCTCAACTTTTACGACGCCAGGGAACGAGCTATAAGGCTCTGTTAGAGGCCCTTGAAGTTAGTGCAGTGCAAGATATTGAAACTGCTGATGAAGTAGAGTTGCAAGTCAAGTATTCAGGTTATATCAAACGCCAACTTCAACAGATAGGGCGATTCAAAAAGCTCGAAACGAAGCCCATTCCGGTAGCCTTCAATTACGATGGGACTCCTGGTTTTTCACGAGAGGTCCGCGAAAAGCTAAAAAAGGTTCGCCCTGCGTCTATCGGTCAGGCATCGAGAATTTCAGGAGTCACACCAGCGGCAATTTCGCTTCTCCTTGTGGCGCTCGAAAAATACAAGGGCGAATCCAGTCGAGATAACCTTCGGCAAGTCTCATCCTAGACAAGCGAACGCAGAGATTTTTCCTATCCATTCAGGAATGTCTTGACCTCATCTGCTGATTCACGTAATTGTTCCACGTGGAACATGAACCAGAATTGCGCGAATTCACGATTAGTTCCATAAAGGAACTTGGGCTAACAATCGGGGAAAACCATGTCGAGCAGTTCATGTGCTATCTCGCTCATCTCATTGAATGGAATAAAGCGATCAATCTCACGGCGATCATCGATCCCAAGGAAATCATCATCAAGCACTTCGTTGACTCACTCGTTGCGCTTGTCGCGACAAGTTTTCCACAAAACGGCGTGGTGCTCGATGTGGGGTCTGGGGGAGGTTTTCCTGGTATCCCTCTTAAAATCGTGAGATCTGACATGCGGCTGGTCCTAGTAGAGCCCATTCAGAAAAAATGTTCATTTCTCAACTCTGTGATCGGCCTGTTAAAGCTTCAGGATGTGTCTACTTTTGATGGCACCATCGAACAATATGCCAAGCGACCGCTCCGCCATGTTATTGATACGGTTGTGGTAAGGGCGTTGAAGTATGAAGAAATAAGAAAACACATTCCTGCGTTGCTGGGTTCAAAAGGGAAAGTCGTCTTATATCGAACGGAGGGTATAAAAAAACAGGAAATCGGAGAAGAGTTTCACCTTGTGAGCGAAACAGCTCTCATCCTCCCGCAAGGATCTGGCAATAGAGTCGTCACAGTGATTGAGAGAAATAGTTCATAATATAATCAATTGCATATGTGTAAGTTCCACGTGGAACACTATCGATGAGTATGTGAAGGAGTGATTGGTTCGACTGTATATATGGCAAAGATTGTAGCGATCGCAAATCAGAAGGGCGGCGTAGGAAAGACTACAACAGCCGTGAACCTTGCCGCTGGTGTCGCGCTCCTGGGCAAGCGTGTTTTACTTGTGGATATGGATCCACAAGGGAACGCCACAAGCGGACTAGGGGTTGACACCCGTTCCTTACAGACTACTGTTTACAACTGCCTGATTAATTATGTGAAATTTCATGATGCTGTGCAAACCACAGAAGTGAACGGTTTGTCACTTTTGCCGGCAAATGCTGACTTGTCTGGAGCTGAAATAGAACTAGTGAATGTTGAAGAGCGCGAAAAACTGCTTCGGAATTTCTTGCAAGACGTTGACCAGTTATTCGATGTGATATTTCTCGATTGCCCCCCTACATTGGGGATTCTGACGGTGAACGCACTCGTCGCAGCTCGCAGCATTTTAGTCCCGGTTCAATGTGAATACTATGCCATGGAAGGATTAAGCCGCTTGGTTGGAAACATTGATCGTGTGCGTCAGTCCTTTAACCCAGAGCTCCAGTTCGAAGGGATCGTCTTGACAATGTTTGATGCGAGGAATACGTTAGCGCGTCAGGTCGCGGAACAAGTTCGAGAGTATTTCAAAGACGTCGTCTACAGCACGGTGATCCCTCGCAATGTGACACTCGCCGAGGCTCCAAGTTACGGACGTCCAGCCATGTTATACAACGTCGCATCGGCAGGGTCTCAAGCGTATTTGTCGTTAGCCAAGGAGTTTGTGAGTCATGGAGAAAAAAGCGCTGGGTAGAGGACTCGACGCATTGCTGCCTCCCATCAAGCTCGCATCGATGCCGGAATCGCAGGATGTTCAACATCTGCGGATCGATGCAATCGTGCCAAATCGGTATCAGCCGAGACAAGCGTTCCCTCTTCAGGGGCTGGAAGAGCTCTCAGCTTCATTGAAACAAAGTGGATTGTTACAACCTATTTTGGTGCGCCGCAAGGGCGACGGAATATACGAACTCATTTCCGGCGAACGGCGTTGGCGCGCGGCGAAAGAAGCGGGGCTGGAAACGATTCAATCCGTCATTCGTAATTGCGGAGACGAGGAATCTGTCATCCTGGCGCTGGTAGAAAATCTTCAACGAGCAGATCTCAATCCCATGGAAATGGCTAGAGCCTACCATCGGATGATGAACGAATTTGGACTGACTCAGGACATAATTGCGCAACGAGTCGGTTGTGAGCGATCATCGATCGCCAATGTCGTGCGTCTTATCAATCTTCCTTCAGAGATCCAGCAACTGATTGAAACGAATCAGCTCTCCATGGGACATGCTAAAGTGATTCTCGGTCTTCCTAACCAGAATGAACAGCTTAGAGTCGCCCAGCTTGTGGTCTCAAAAGTCCTATCGGTGAGAGAGACGGAAAAACTCATAGAATCCTCACCGGTCGCAAAGAAGCGAGGGACAAAGGAATTACGGCGAACACCCTGGTCTGATGTTGAAGAGCGATTGCAAAAACGATTAGGCACTAAAGTCATAATTCAAAAAGGAAGACGTGGGGGAAAAATCGTCATTCACTACTTCTCTGCTCCTGAACTCGACGGGATTCTCGAAACACTTCTGAATTAATCAGCACCAAATTTCCGCCTCGCAGAAGTCGGGAGAGGTAGAGGCATACTTGTTGCTTCTACGTATTCGTGACCATATCCCATTCTGATCGATTATTTCCCATAACAGCATCACAATTGCGCTGGAATAGTGGAGTCACCAACTCGAGGAGGCGGGTTCATGTGGGGGCAGGAGAAAAAAGAAGAGACGAGCTCAAGCGAGCAGGAAGGCAAAGAGGTTAGTATGGTTGCTGCCAACTCAACAATTGCCGAGGGGGCTGAGGACATTAATGCCTTTGTGGGAAAGGGTGTTGAGTTTAAGGGCACCATCACTTACAGTGGCACGGTTAGAATTGACGGGTATCTCGACGGAGAAATTCACACTGATGGCGTGGTGCTGATTGGAGAAGAAGCCGTCATCCAGGCTAAAATCACCGCCGGAACGGTTGTGTGTAAAGGAAAGGTCACGGGGGATGTCGTTGCGAAAGACTGCATCAAGCTCCGGGCTCCGGCCGTAATCAATGGGAGTGTCAAGGCGCCAGTCCTTTCAATGGAAGATGGCGTTCTATTCAACGGTGCACTCGAAATGGATCACGGCGTGCGCGAGCTCCCTCGTGACGCCTCTCTGCATCCCGTCGGAATGATCATGCCCCCTAACATTAAGCGAGTCAATGGTTAGTGGGGATTTAATATGTAGGTATTTATACTGCACATTCTTTGTGTGGTAATGGGCCATGCATGTGTGGGAAGAGTCTTAGGAGGCGATCATGTGGGCAACGAAAGAACGGAACCAGCAGGCTGAGCAGGGCAGCGAGAATTTTACGCTTCTGGGGAAAGGCACAGACTTCAAGGGCGTCGTGAGTTTTGATGGCACCGTTCGGGTTGATGGGCGCGTTGAAGGTGAAATTCATACAACCGGAACGTTAATAGTCGGAGAGCATGCCGTGATCGAGGGCATCGTGTGCGCCGGGGTGCTCATGAATAGCGGCAAGATCAATGGCACCATCACTGCCATTGAAAAGATTCAAATCCTTAAGCCCGGTGTTCTTGTTGGCGATATCCGGACCCCAGTCATTGCGATCGAAGAAGGCTCTCGTTTCCATGGCATGTGTGACATGGGTGCTCATCTTTGGAGCGGCGAACGCGCCCTCTCGGTCAACGTGGCTCCCAGCCTTGTCGCATCCGCCCATTAGCTGCAGGGAGCAACCCTCTAGCCCTTTTCCTGTCTCCTCAGTACAATAGCCACCATATGGCTCGCCCTACAGTTCTCCTTGGCATGAGCGGTGGAGTGGATAGCTCTGTCGCCGCAGCGCTTCTGGTCCGCCAGGGCTACGACGTTCATGGCGTCACGCTTCAGGTCTGGGAGCACGAAGACGAAACAGTCGCGGTCTCTAAGCGCTGGGAGGAACGTGGGTGCTGCAAAGTCGGCATTGCCCGGTATGTCGCGCAGACGTTGAAGATCCCGCATGAGGTGGTCGACACCAGAGAAGCCTTTCGTGCCGGCGTTATCGACGACTTTGTTGCCGGCTATCTTGAAGGCACAACGCCCAATCCCTGTATTCGATGCAATGAGCGCGTCAAACTGCGAAGTCTCATCGAGCTTGCGGATGCACGCGGGATCCATTTTGTGGCCACCGGCCACTATGTTCGCATTGGCGAGTCCGAGGGGCTGCCGACTCTTCAGCGAGCAGTCGATCCCAAGAAAGATCAAAGCTATTTCCTCTATCGTCTTCGTCAGTCATGGCTCGCTCGCCTTCTCTTTCCTGTGGGGGGCATGCAGAAGACGGACGTATGGAAGGAAGCAGAGGCCTTGGGCCTTCCTGCGGACGAATTGAAGGAAAGCCAGGAAATCTGCTTCGTGAGCCACGGCGATTATCGAACCTTTCTCGAGAAGGAAGCACCTGCCGCCAAGAAACCAGGGGCCTTCGTGGACGATGAAGGCCGATATTTAGGCGACCATGAGGGGATCGCCTTTTATACGCCCGGCCAACGACGAGGTCTCGGTATTGCGGCCGGCCGCAGGCTCTATGTGCAGCAAGTACAGCCTGCCAGCAATACTGTCGTCCTTGGAGCAGAAGAGTCCCTGCGTCGCAGTCAGTGTGACGTCGCGGATCTGAATCTGTTCGACCCCTCACTCCTCACTGGATCAACAGAGGTTCAAATTAAGGTCCGGTATGCCACTCCTGCCACGCCTGCGACCGTCCAGTTTCTTTCAGAGGGTACCCTTCGCATTTTCTTCCATGAGCCACAACGCGCTTTAAGCCCAGGGCAGTCCGCGGTCTTCTATCGAAACAATCACGTGCTGGGCGGCGGCATCATCCAATCACTCTAGCAGGATGCTGAAAAAGTCCGCTAGCCTGTCTTGTTCATTTGGTCTGTTCGATCTGTCTGGTTTGTGTGGTTGAATTAGACTAACCAGATGGACCATACAAACCAGATAACCAGATAGACCGGGCTCGCCCCGGATGTGGCAACCATTGAATTTCTACCGTGCCACAATTGTTTTTCCGCAGACTCCTAGATTCATCATCCACACCATCGTATTGACAGTCCTCATCCGCCAATGCTAACTTGGCGCGCCGCTTTTCGTGCGAGCGCACGAAGACTTATCCCTTTGTCAAAAACAAGAGTAAACGGACCCGTATAGTGATTAAGACAGCAGTGGCGCGACGTTACGCACAGGCGCTCTTTGAGCTACTCGACGCATCCACCATTGAGCCAACCCGAGAGGCCTTAACGGGGTTGGGTCAAGCAATCAAGGATTCGGTCGCATTGCGCCACGTCGTGGCCTCGCCGGCTTTTGGCGCCGAAGTCAAAATTGCCGTCCTCGCAGAACTCGGTTCACGCCTGGGGTGTCCTCCCGTTGGAAAAACATTTCTCGGACAGTTGGTGAAGAAGAATCGCGTCGGCTTTCTTCCTGAAATCGCCGAGGCCTTCGCAAAGCTTGCCGATGCGTCGAAAGGCATTCAGCAAATCACCGTGTCCACCGCCGCGGCCTTGCCCCCAACTGAACAAGATCGAATCAGCACTCGCTTGCGCGAAATGCTCAAGCGTCAAATCGACGTGACCTTTCACACGGATGCCCGCCATCTCGCCGGCGTGCAGATCCATCTCGGCAGCACGGTGGTCGATAGCACCGTCCGTGGGCGGTTACAAGCGATACAGAGTCTGTTGACTAAGGAGTAGCCATGCAGATCAAGGCAGAAGAAATTAGTTCGATCATTAAGGAAAAGATCAAAGGCTTCGACAAACAGGTCGACGTCAAGGAGACCGGTTCAGTCATCCAGGTCGGAGACGGGATAGCCAAGGTCTATGGTCTCGACGGCGCCATGGCCGGCGAAATGCTCGAATTCCCCGGCGGCCTCTACGGGATCGCGCTCAATCTTGAAGAAGACAACGTCGGCGCCGTGCTCATGGGCGATGACGTTGGGGTCAAGGAAGGTGATCCGGTCAAGCGCACGGGACGTATTGCAGAGATTCCAGTCGGCGAAGCCTTGATCGGCCGTGTGGTGAACGCGATTGGCCAGCCTATCGATGGCAAGGGTCCGATCAAGTCGACGCTTTCATCCCGGATTGAAGTCGTGGCACCTGGGGTGAATACACGTCAGTCGGTGCGCGAACCCTTGCAAACAGGGATCAAGGCCATCGACGCCATGATCCCCATCGGCCGCGGACAGCGTGAGTTGATCATCGGCGACCGGCAGACCGGCAAGACCGCCATTGCCGTCGATACAATTATCAATCAAAAGGGCCTCAACGTCTTTTGTATCTATGTCGCCATCGGCCAGAAACGTTCAACCGTGGCACGCGTCGTCAAGACGCTTGAAGAGAACCACGCGATGGATTTCAGCATCGTGGTGGCGGCCACCGCGAGCGATGCGGCGCCCATGCAGTATCTTGCGCCCTTCTCCGGTGCAGCCATCGGCGAGTACTTCCGGGATAACGGCAAACATGCGTTGATCGTCTATGACGACTTGTCCAAGCACGCCGTGGCCTATCGTCAGTTGTCTCTGTTGCTCCGCCGTCCGCCAGGCCGCGAAGCCTATCCGGGCGACGTGTTCTATCTGCACTCCCGGTTGTTAGAGCGTGCCGCCAAGCTCAGCGACAAGCTCGGCGGGGGAAGCCTCACCGCACTGCCCATCATTGAAACGCAAGCCGGTGACGTGTCCGCCTACATTCCGACCAACGTCATTTCGATCACCGACGGGCAGATCTATCTCGGCAGCGATCTGTTCTACTCCGGTATTCGTCCTGCGATTAACGTCGGTCTGTCGGTCTCACGCGTTGGGGGTTCGGCTCAGATCAAGACCATGAAGCAGGTGGCTGGTACCCTTCGGCTCGACCTCGCGCAGTACCGAGAAATGGCCGCGTTCGCGCAGTTCGGCAGCGAGCTCGACAAAGCGACGCAGATGCAGCTTGCGCGCGGCGTTCGGATGGTCGAGTTGCTCAAGCAGGGACAGTACAAACCAATGCCGGTCGCCGATCAAGTGCTGTCGATTTACGCCGGCGTCAACGGATACCTGGACGATGTCCCAGTTGATAAAGTGCAACAGTTTGAGACCGACCTGCTGCACTACGTGCAACTGCACCATTCGGAGCTGAAGAAAGAAATCGCGAGCATCGGGAAGATCGATGACAAGGTCGCCGGCAGACTGAAAGAGATCCTTGCGACCTTTAAACACAAGATGGGGTACGGCGCCAAGTAGCCATCAGCGCGTCGCTGTCAGCATGAAGCTGAGAGCTGAAGGCTGATTGCTATAAGCTAAGAAACAATGCCGAGTCTTCAATCGCTACGCCGTAAAATTGCGGCGTTTAAGAATACACAAAAGATTACCAAGGCCATGAAGATGGTCGCCGCGGCGAAGCTGAAACGGTCGCAGGACCGTATTCTGGCGGCGCGCCCCTACGCCCTCAAGATGCGGGGTGTGCTCAGTAACCTGAGCCGGCGCGTGAATCGGTCTTCGCATCCCCTGCTGCAGAAGCGTGAAGGGAAGAAGGTCGAAGTGCTCGTCGTCACGAGCGATCGCGGGCTGTGCGGCGGGTTCAATGGCAATATTGTGCGGAAGAGCGCGGAGTTTGTGCGGGAATGCGAGGCCCGGGGATTACAGGTCAATTTGAGCATCGTGGGGCGCAAAGGCCGTGACTATTTTCGTCGCCGCACCTGGCCGATCAGGCAAGAGTGGACCGGCATCTTCGATAGGCTCACGTTCGAACACGCCATCGATATCGGCGGCGATCTGACCGACCACTTCGTCAAGGGCACGTTCGACGAACTCTACATTGTCTATAACGAGTTCAAGTCAGCCATTCAACAACGTGTGATCGTGGAGAAGCTGTTCCCCGTCGATGCCGCAGCCGAGTTTGGGACGGCGCAGGCGGAAGGCACGACCGGCGGCAGTTACCTCTATGAACCGGACGAAGCTGACCTCTTGAACGTATTCGTTCCGAAACATTTTCAGACGCAGACGTTTCGCATTCTGCTGGAATCAGCCGCGGCGGAACATGGCGCCAGGATGTCGGCGATGGACGGCGCGACGCGGAACGCAGGACAACTGATCATGAAAGTGACCTTGCATTACAACAAGACCCGCCAGACCGCCATTACCAAAGAACTGATGGACATCGTCGGCGGTGCCGAAGCGCTGAAGTAGATTAGAAGTTCTGAGTGCTGAGTTCTGAGTTCTCAGTGAGAATGACGCGAGAACCTACAACTCAGAACTCATAACTCAGAATTCAGAGCTCGCGAGAGAAGGAGCGTTATGAGCATAGGAAAAGTCATTCAGGTCATCGGACCAGTGGTAGATGTGGAGTTTCCCCCCGGACAACTGCCGAACATTTACAACGCCCTCAAAGTGATTCAGGAAGAGAATAAGACCGCCGGCACGCCGGCTGTTCGCATCACCCTTGAAGTCGCGCTGCACCTTGGTGAAAACCGCGTCCGCGGCATCGCGATGTCTACGACCGACGGTCTCACGCGGGGGATGGATGTGCATGATACAGGGGCGCCGATCTCTGTGCCGGTCGGGCGCGAGACATTGGGGCGGCTGATCAACGTGTTGGGCGAACCAGTCGACGAGATGGGCCCCATCAAGACAAAAAAAGCCTATCCCATTCACCGGCCTGCGCCGAGGCTCGAAGATCAGGACACCAAGACCGAAGTCCTCGAAACCGGCATCAAGGTCGTCGATCTTCTCGAGCCGTACAGCAAGGGCGGCAAGGTCGGCCTCTTCGGCGGGGCCGGAGTCGGCAAGACCGTCATCATCATGGAGCTCATCAACAACATCGCCTTGCATCACGGTGGTTTCTCGGTGTTCGCAGGCGTCGGTGAGCGGACTCGTGAAGGCAACGACCTCTGGCACGAAATGCAGGAGTCGAAGGTCATCGATCCCAAGGACTTCACCAAGTCGAAAGTCGCGCTGGTCTATGGCCAGATGAACGAGCCACCTGGCGCACGTCTGCGCGTCGCGTTGACCGGACTGGCCGTCGCCGAATATTTCCGCGACGAAGAGAACCAGGACGTGCTGCTCTTCGTGGACAATATCTTCCGGTTTACCCAGGCCGGTTCAGAAGTGTCCGCATTGCTCGGCCGTATGCCGTCCGCAGTCGGCTATCAGCCCACCCTCTCGACTGAGATGGGGCAACTACAGGAACGCATCACCTCCACCAAGCGTGGATCGATCACCTCGGTGCAAGCCATCTACGTGCCGGCAGACGACCTGACCGACCCGGCGCCGGCAACGGCCTTCGCCCACTTGGACGCGACTACCGTGTTGTCACGGCAATTGGCCGAGCTGGGTATCTATCCAGCCGTCGACCCGCTCGACTCCACCTCGCGTATTCTCGACCCGCAAGTCATCGGCGAAGATCATTATAAGGTCGCACGAGGGGTGCAGTCTGTTTTGCAACGCTATAAAGACCTCCAAGATATTATCGCCATTCTCGGCATGGACGAATTGTCGGAAGACGACAAGATGGCCGTGGCCCGCGCACGGAAGATTCAACGCTTCCTTTCACAGCCGTTCCACGTTGCCGAAGCCTTTACCGGCTCGCCCGGTAAGTACGTGAAGCTCAAAGACACGGTGCGAAGCTTCAAGGAAATTCTCGATGGCAAGTATGACCATCTCCCGGAACA
>WNFE01003113.1_pt1 | contig 12297 bp, 17 predicted proteins | sample 5400451 | NCBI WGS metagenome assembly WNFE01 (sample SAMN13153344, study PRJNA577476) | soil metagenome | isolation source: 200 cm saprolite under Douglas fir tree site 2 hole 2 | place: USA:California | collected 2015-04-18
GGCAAAGAGAACAGGGTTGTACCAGACTGTTGCATCTTTACTCCGGGAGCTGTGCCAACTGGGTTCGGCAGGGGGACGGTACCCTGTGGAAGAGTGGCCATCTTAGTCCGATACTTCGTAAGTTTGGGCTTGCTTTCGAGTCTTCGATAATGATCTCTCACTAATTGCAACGCTTCCTTGTTCAGTCTCATTCGTTTGTCGATGGCTCGTGATATTCCAGCCAACGTCATGTCGTCATGGGTTGGACCTAGGCCGCCAATTGTGATCAGGACACTCGGGTTTCTCTTGAGAGATCCTCGCACACCCGACTTGATTGAATCCAACGAGTCGCGTAGCTGTGTAACTCTCTCGAGGGTCCATCCTAACCTGGTAAGGTGTCTTGCAATCCAGTGGGAGTTAGTGTCAAGTGTGTGTCCGATGAGAAGTTCGTTACCGATCGAGAAGATCTCGGCCGAGGGCTTCCTCGAGAACTTTCGCCTGTCTGTCAGTTCTAGGTTCTCCTAGGCTTTCTGGAGCGAGAGGACCGCTGCAAGTGCGCCTGCTAGGGCGCGTCCCGGGTCCTTTCCAAAGCCGATTATGATGAGATCCTTGTCAGTGGGTTCTAGCTCGCTCCTGAGCCTGGCGTTTTCTTTTGGAGCGAGTTCCGCGATTCTCTTGTTGTCAGGCGGAATCACAAGCTTCCTGCCTAGAACTGCAACTGTGATTGAGCCTTCAGCTCCAGCCTTAATTGCTTCGTCTCTCTGAACAATTCCAGTCATTCCTGGTCTGTACAATCTTGCGGCGTGCACTCCCATGACAGAATTGGCAGATACCAAGTCAGATTGGTCTATGGAAATGATCTTCTTGATTGATAGTTGACGAAGAAGCTTCCGGAGGCTCTCCTTTCCCATCTTAGAAAGTTGGACACCTTTCACCGTTACCAAGGCCATTTTGCTTTCTGCCAGCCTTTCCAATAGTCCGCGAACTACCCCGTCGTTTAGCTGGAGGGTTTCGGACAGGGCTCTCCGTCCCACAGGTCCTTCTCTCTCAACCAAGACCAGAGCGTTGAGAAGCTGGAGAGGAGTCAACTGAGGCAGAGGCCCAGTGGACCCACGCCTCCATTTTTCGAGTATGTCTTCGAGGATGTTTCCGCTCTTGGAGAGGGTCAGGATTTGTTCAGAAGAGTTGTAACTCGACTTCGGGAATAAACCCTGTGCTTCAATAAAAAGTACGACTGGAAAAGCAGTATTGATGCTTGGTGGTTCACGAGAACAATGAATCGACGTTGTAGCTCGGAAAGAAACTGTCTATTTCGTCTTCTTCTTATCTGAGCTGAGCCACCAATTGAGATAGTCTTTCTGACGGCGTTTCTTTCCTTCGTCAACTGTCTCCTGGCTCTGAAGCATCTTCTCCCGTCCCTGAAGCAGGTCCTGTTGGGTGAAGGTTAGGCCGCAACTCTTGCACGCGTATTGCTTGATTGCGGAATCGTAGCTTAGGTTTCCGCCGCATTCCAAGCAATAATTGGGCATTCTCTGGGTTGCGCCTCGAATTTACAAGTCAGGAGCGTCCGCGGTCAAATAAAGATTCGGTTACCCTGAACAGAAAAATCGCGAAAAACGGTCTGGAGAATAACTTTCAGGGAACGGTTAATATGCCGAACCCTGAAACAGCGTCTCTTGTCATTCAATGCCGCAGACTCATGGTAGTCAGTACAAGAGAAAACCCACAGGCGGAACCAAGCGACCCTGGCGCGGAAAGAGAGCCTTCGAAGCCGGCTCTGAGCCGACTGAGACAACGCTTGGGCCACTTAAGCAGAGACGGGTGAGCATGTACGGCGGCGGAACAAAGGTCAGGATGGCGGTAGCCGACTGGGCCGTTGTAACCGACAAGTCCTCCGGTAAGAGTTCAAAATCGAAACTTCTACGAGTAGTCAGAAACCCAGCGAACGTAGACTATCAAAGGAGAGGCGTCATCACTAAGGGTGCGATCGTCGAGACAGAGCTGGGACAGGCTCGAGTTACGTCCCGTCCGGGCCAGCACGGCGTTATCAACGCAATCCTACTAGAAAAGTCCCAGAAGAATTAGGGTCGAGAGGGTGGGCGATTGAAGCGCCCTGGATTCTTGATAGTTTGGCCAGCCCATCTGGATAGTGCCAAGACCCGGGGTCAAGGGCGTAGACTCCCGGTATCGCGAGCAGTCAAACAGCCGAGTCTGAAGGAGGTCTGTCAGGCAGCAATGTCTCTAGGATATTCACCTGAGCCTAAGGAGAAGGCTGCGCTGTCAGGTTCGCCATGGGAGAAGACTGGCTATGTCACGGTTAAGAAGACCGGGCAACGATCAGTTGTACTGAAAGGATTAGCTAGCGAGATTGTAAAGACGAGGCAGAAGGAAGCTCAAGCGGCCGAACAGAAGAAACGTTAGAACCAAGACCCGACCTGCTGGGTCTAGTTCTACAACTGAACAGTTTCTAGCTAAGTTAGCCCCTCATCTTGGGCCTTACCTATCACTGCCATGAAGAAGAAGAACGCAAAGACAGTCAACCCTGATCCTCCGATAATCCAGAGCCAGGTTCCACCGAGGAGCACGAAGGCTACAAACAGCGTGATCAGCCCCAGCAACGCGACGGACCCTCCGAACCCGATTGCGACTCTGTGGTTCAGTCTCTTAAAGAGGTAGATGGCAATAAGTACCCCTCCAAGCATCGCCACTAGCGATATGACGAGGCCTTCCAAGTCGACCGTCAACTTCCTTGCTATCCCCGCTTAACCCGTGCCAAAGGCGCACAGGGTCACGCCGATAGCGGCTCCTAACTGGGCGGCTTCTGGTTCGGGTACATTACGATTTTTCCGCAGCGGCCCGACTTCATCAGGGCGAATGCTTTGGCGAACTCTTCGAGCGCAAACCTGTGAGTAATCACTTTCGAGAGGTCCACTTCTCCGGCCTTCAAAACCTCCGCTGTCTTGTACCAGGTGCTCCACAACCGACGCCCGAAGACCCCTCGGACGTTTGCGTCTTTGAAAACGATCCAGTTCGCCACATCGAACTCGACGTTCTTCGAGGGCAGCCCGAATAGGACGGCAGTTCCCCCAGGGCGAAGGACCCTGAATCCCTCTTCGAACGATGGCGGCGCACCGGACATTTCAAAGAAGACATCAACGCCGCGTCCGTCGGTCATTTTCATGATGGTATCAACAACTTTCTCCTTGGATCCGTCGATGAGAACGTCCCCGCCCATCTTCTTCGCCAGGTTCAGCCTGTACTCTACGATGTCGACTCCGAAGATCTTGCTCGCACCGAACGACTTACAAAGCCCGATTAGGCATGCGCCTATTGGACCACAACCAAAGACTGCGACGGTGTGTGCAGGTATGTCCGCCGCAGACGCAGCGTGGACAGCGTTGCCTAGCGGTTCCTGAGCGCTGGCCGTCTCAATGGGAATTCTCTTGTCGTTGAGCCAAGCGCTACTCTCGTGAAGAGTATGATACTCCGCAAAGCAGCCGTCAGTGTCAACTCCCCGCAGGAGCATCCTCTCGCAGATATGCCCATTCCCGGTACGGCACTGGAAGCATCTTCCACAGTTAATGTGAGTCTCGCCCGAGACGATGTCACCCTCTCTGAGGTCCGAGACCTCCTTCCCCGCTTCCACCACCTTTCCCGCGAACTCGTGACCCATTACGAGAGGCGGCTTGACTCGCTTGGCCATCAGTTCGTGCCAGTCATAGATCTGCATGTCCGTTCCACAGATCGAAGTAGCCTCGACACGGACCTGAATGTCCCTCAGACCTGGCTTTGGAGCGAAGGTCCATGGCTCGTAGACGGCACCCGGACCTGGTACAGTCTTGACGACGGCGTGCATTTGTTCTTTCAAATGATTCCCTTGATCTGTTTCCCGGCGTTTCTGTCGAGTGTAAAACATTATTGTCCGTCAGGAATTGGCAGCGAAAATGGGTCTTCTCGGCTAAAGCGTTTTACGCAGGTACAGATCACCCGGATCAGAAATGAGCCAGCAATCTGACCTGCAAAGAGAGCCTCTGCTAGATAGTCTGCGCAAAGAGTTAGAGGGCCTTGACCGCGATGATCTGCTTTGGCGCATCCGGACTCTTCAGAGCCCATCAGCTCCACACGCCAAGGTTGACGGAAAGAATGTGCTAGTCTTATGCTCCAATAACTATCTCGGATTGGCTAATCATCCGAAACTGAGACAGGCTGCGATCGTGGCCACACGAAAGTATGGCGCTGGGTCTGGATCGGTACGAGTTATCGCAGGCACTATGGACATTCATCTGAAGCTCGAGAAGATTCTCGCAGACTATCGCCGGGCTGAATCAGCGATCACGTTTCAATCGGGTTATGCCACGAACGCGGGGACCATCCTTGCGCTTGTAGACGAGAGAGATCTCATCATCAGCGACGAGCTAAACCACGGAAGCATCATCGACGGGTGTCGAATGACCAAGGCCGAGAGGCGAGTCTACAAACACAAAGACATGAGCGATCTAGAAAAGCAGCTTCAGAATACTAATCGTTTCCGGAGAGTCCTCATCATTACCGACGGTGTCTTCAGCATGGATGGAGACATCGCCCCCCTCAAAGATATCGTCGACTTGGCGATGAAGTATCAAGCCATAACGTACGTTGACGATGCTCATGGCGACGGAGTACTAGGCGAGAACGGACGGGGAATTACGAACCACTTCCATCTTGAGGGAAAGGTCGATGTTGACATGGGAACATTCTCCAAAGCCTTCGGCTGTGTGGGTGGTTACGTTGTTGGCTCGAAGGACCTGTGCACCTATCTCCAGAACAAGGTCCGAAGCTATCTCCTCTCTGGCTCTCAGCCACCAGCTGTTCCGGGCGCTTGCATCGCGGCAATCCAACTGGTAAAGAAGAATCCGTCGCTGGTGAAGAAACTCTGGGACAATACACGCTACTTCAAGAAAGCATTGAAGGACCTAGGCTTCGACACGGGACAAAGCGAGACCCCCATCACGCCGGTCATGGTTGGTGAGAGCGGGAAGGCTCACAAACTGGCGGACGAGATGTTCAAGCTTGGAGTGTTCGTTCTTCCAATAGTCTATCCGATGGTGGGCAAGGACAAGGCGAGAATCCGGACGATCGTGACAAGCGCGCATACCAAGAAGGATCTCGACCAAGCGGCCGATGCGTTTGAGAAAGCAGGCAAGAAACTATCGCTGATCTGATCCACTCAAGTATGAGTGGACACTACTAATCATAGGATCACTCGATGACTTATCATGACATAAGCTGGCAATTCTTCATTTGTCCTCGCCCGGTTCTAACAATAGTAAGGCGAAGAATGAGGATGGGAATCATCGTTGGGATCAGGACCGGTGGAATTTGAACCAGAACTGGTTCAAATCCTATGCCGATCCCTCATAACGCAAAGTCTAGTCATTCAGCTAAAGCCTCATCCTAGAGCATTTTTTGTAGGCCTCCCGAGGAAGATAGCGTTTGAGATGGAGTTCCAAGAAGTAGTAAGAAAGCGCAGGATGGTTAGGGCTTTCGATTCCACGCCTTTGCCGCGGGCTGTCGTCGAGCGAATCATCCGCAACGCGCAACGCGGCCCGTCCTCGGGCTACACTCAAGGATTCGAGTTTTTGATATTCGATGGACAAGAAATGACTGCTAAGTTCTGGAAGCATATTGTTTCTCAGGAGAGGGGTAATCCTGCGGCCAACGCGCAAGTAACCTCGGCACCCTTGATAATAGTCCCATTCGCGCACTCGCAGGCGTACGTCCGACGATATCTAGAGCCAGACAAGTCGCTTGTCGTGCGGAAGACAGCGGAAGACTGGCCTGCCCCATACTGGTTCATCGACACCGCGTTTGCCGCAATGCTAGTCCTCTTGACGGCTGTCGACTCAGGGCTAGGAGCTTACTACTTTTCTCTGGGCGCGACCAACATGGAAATACCTCCGTTTCAAAAGGCCTTCAACATTCCGAAGGAGTACTACCCGATTGGCGCTATCGCTATCGGCTATCCTCTGCCGGACAGTCGTTCTCCATCGCCTAAGCGAGGTCGACGGTCCAAGCTAGAGGTGATGCACTTCGCCAAGTGGTAGCCATTCGTTTTCGCATCTTGCCTCGGACCTACCCTTTGCGAAAGAGTGATTCACCTTACTGGACTGAGGGCAATACCGGTCAAGTCCGGTGATTCGTAGAGAGTCATACCAACCCTATTTCGCTCCGTTCGCTAGTCCAGTCTATCGGATCGTTCCACGACGAGCGGGAGTACAACCAGAGGTTCATCTTTCTTCCAATGACAATACCTTAGTCGAGTTCAAACCATCTAACAAGGTCTGCACTCGATTAGCGCTAACCGGTCATCCTTCTTCTGGCGGACCTTAGCAGTCTTTGTTCAATACACGATCACTGGCAAGATCTGACCCGTCCCAGTTGATGGCACATATCATTACTGAATTCGCGAAGAAAACTGAGTGCACCCGTTTGAGTAGCGCCTAATCTTCGAATCTAGTGTGATCTATTCGGTCTGATGCTCTTCGGATTGCCCGGACGGAATTGGATCGTTGGTCTCGATGACTATCGGTCCGGTGTACCCGCAGTCCGGACATCTGTACATTGCTCCGGTGTATCCTCCCATCCAGAGAATGATATTTTCAGAATGGCACTTTGGACAGAACCGCTTCGTAATATTGTCCATGCTCATATCCTGCCTATCCGACGAGAAGAAAGAGAGTCATAATGTTGAGCCACGGAGATATTGATAATCGCTGCGCCTTCCAAAAAGCTCAAAGCTGGTCTGTACCTCTATTGGATGAGCTGGTCTAGCACCAACCTGAATTCTCGAAATTAGTTTATAGGCGGGGCAGCTCGGTTCTGCCTTTCAAACGTCTCATTCGAGATTCCCAGGAGTATTTTGACTTCCTCCGCTTCTCGCGGGGTCGCCGAAGGCAGGGAGTTGAAGTATTCGAGGAAACCAGTCCGAGAAAGACAGACCGAACAAAGGTCCCACTCGACAATTTCGACCCCGAAAACTATTTCGGCGACGCCGGTCTGAGAAACCCCGCAACCCGATGCGCAAGTCCCGTCACGAGTGTGCAAGGCGTAGAAAACGCGTTGAGCGGCGACTTTGACCTTAGGCTCAAGCGGCGTCACAGCACACAGGCCCGCGGTTCTCAGAGCCTACATGCATCTTAAACCCTCGGTGATGTTTTTGGGACCTGTACGGCCCTTTGATCGAATGAAAAAGAGGGGTTCGTTCAGTGAAGCTAGTATCTTAGCTTGTTTGAGAACGAGTGCACTACAGCCTCTTCCTCTCTCGTCCTCCGTTCGATGATAGGATTCTGTCTCGGAGCGGGCTCGTATTTCTGCTTGAACCAGTCGGGTATGACGACTGCTCGGAGGAGCTCCTGAATAGATATTCCTCGGGCTCGAGCCTCTTCGCTAAGAAGAGTGTAGGTCTGTTCGCCGAAGGCCACCATGACCTTATACGACGTTTTTTCTTCACGCTCTCAGTTTCGAATATCCAAACGGACCATTCGAATACCTATACTGTAAGTATGGAGGGGCAAAGCATATAAGAATAACTGAAGACCCGCCGCGAATTCTCCTCGAATTCCGCAGAATAGACCTCCGACCACCAATTGCATTTATTCTGCCTGGTGCCGATCGATAATATCTTGTCAAGGACTGTTCCGCGCTGCTCGTGCCAGGGAGAACTCGCCATAACAGGCGAGATACGAAGCACAGACGGCTGGCGGACCGGATTCAACCTCCAATGCAAGCAATGCGGGAAAAAATGGACTTACTCGGGTGGCATCTATAGGCAAGAGTCCGCGGACCAGACTGAGTAAAACGTCCTCGCTCGACGCGATGGAGCAACAAATCCATAACCAAGTCGAGGATCCCCCAGCATTTGCACGCGAACTCGGAAAGTATGACCGGTTTCGCCATCTTGACCCTTCGAGAATCGTTTTCACGGGGTCCGGAGACTCTCTCGCAAGCTCACTCTTCGCCCACTACTTGTCCCAGATGCAGGCGTTTGCGGCAGACCCATACGAACTCCAGCTCCATCCGAAGGTGGCTAAGAACAAAACCGTCTTCATAACATCAGTCAGCGGGAAGACCAGAACGAACATACAACTCGCTAAGAGAGTCAAAGGGCTGGCCAAGAAGCGCGTCGCAATAACTGCGAACCCGAGCAGCCCACTTGCGAAAGAATGCGACAACCTAATTCAGATACGATACAGAAGCTCGGGAATCCTTACGTCCGGGACCGCGAGTTTCTCGGCCACTCTACTTGACGTAGCCTCGCTGATCCGTCGATTACCGAAACTCGATTCCCTGCCCGTTGTAGAGAGGCGAGCGGCTGAATGGGCTCGAGACTTGCGGGTCCATCCTCGCGGAGAGTTCCTGTTCGTCGGATCCGGAACTGGCTACGCTCTCGCAATGTATGCAGCTTTCAAGATCCACGAGGTTCTGGGACTACCAGCTCAATACCAGCATTCAGAGCAGCTTGGGCATTCCCAGCTTTTTTCACTCCAAAAGAAATCAGACAAACTTCTGTTCTTATCGCCGAGTTCGGACAAGAAGACGAGTGAAGTGTTTCGAGTCCTCTCGAAGAATGGTTTCCATGCGTATCTGTTGAAGGGTAGAACGGCCGATCCCATTCTCGCAGCTCTTCAACTCACGTTCTGTATTCAACACCTGGCCCTCAGTCTCGGAAGAAAGATGGGGCTCCAGGAATTCGCGTTCGTAACGGACAAGAAGAGGCTCGCGCTCAGTAGCCGGCTAATTTACTGATTTCGTGCTTGACATTTCCGACTGAATGTGTTTGTAAACGTCTAGAAGGTCGTCGGTTTCCATCTGATGTGAAGCTGCTCTCTTCACCTTCTCAAGGTTAGTGTTCAAGGCGATGGAATAGCCTACTACTCGAAACACGGGAACATCATTCAGCCCATCTCCTACATGAACCGTCTTGCTCAGCGGAATGCTCATCCAAGCGCAATACTTTCTGATGCCAAGCCTCTTGTCAGGTAATGGCTCGATGTCATCTATTATTACTCCGTTCTTCACGGCTACTTTTGACGAGACGAATCCGCGGAATCCAAATTGTTCTACCAGATACTGACAGAGAAAATCCGGATTGTCCGTGCAGAGGATGACAGACAGCCCGAGGCCCAGGAGCTTGTCAACGGTTTCGCGGATGTTCCGCATCATCGGGACCTTAGAGATTTCAGCTAGAACGTCTACGAGTTTCATCCCGACGAGAAGCTGAAACTGTTGCAAGAGGGCCTGTCTGAGAGTTATCCGTTTCCGATGATACATCTCGTCAATCGCGTCCCACTTCTTGCCGATCCCTAAGCCTCGTGCCGCCTGAGTGAGCGCAGGCTGACGGAAGAGGGTCTTGTCTACATCGAACGATACTTCAACGAATTTCGGAGTCTTCATTCGGCTAGGAAATGTGGAACCAGTGCCTTAGATGATTATGCTAAGCGTTTAGAGAGGCTCGACGTAGCCGAAGTTTTCCCGAATGATACTCCGGACTTGTTCTGCTCTCTCCTTCGTATTCTTGTCCAAGAATATCTTGACTATGTGGCCTTTCTTCGTCTCGAACGTTAGCCCTTCCTTCTGGAATTTTTCGAGCGCGTCGTTCAATGTGAAGTGGTTGCCGAAAGTTGCGATGACCACTGCCCGGCTTTTCTTCTTTCCGCCCAGCCTGACGGCTGTCTTTCTGAACCCTTCTGCTAGACCGTACGCCATACCTTGTCTGCCGTGAAGGTGGAGAGTTGACTTGCTATATGACTATCTCTATGAGACTGCCCTTGCCACTCGGCTTCTTTCCAAGGACCCGTCCGAGCTGTATCTCGACCGTTTTTCGCTTTGACCTCTCGCCGCCGTACCATCTCTCTACCTGCTCTCGTCCGTACTTGCGACGGAAGAGTTCGAATGTGTATTCGAGCTTTTCGGGGACGAGTCTGCCGATTCCCTCGAAGAGGATCTCTGAGACTTCTACTTCGACTCTCGGAGTCTTGACGACATTCTTCCACCAGTGAGACGATTCGTGCGCGAGAAAGTACAATTTTCCGTCTTCGAATGCGAACCAGAGTTCGATGTCATGCTTCAGCCCTGTCTTCCTGCCTCTTGTAGTCAAATTCAGGTATGGGGTCTCTTCCAGCATTACCTCGCTCGTCGCCATTTTCCTAATCTCCATCTGTTGCAGCTATTGTTACTGCTTCCGTCTTTTCTGAAGACTTCGTTACCGGCCTTTCGGGAAGCAAGGAATACTTGCCATCTGGTGTACGATAGAGAGCGATTCGAGCAGTAGTTTCCCAGTTGTCGCCGCTTGGGTGTCGGATCTGAACCGTAACTACTTCGGCGGAGGGCTCGGTCTTCCCGGGCCATATGGTGATTCCTAGGAAGTCTCCATTCGGGAGTTTTGTGGAGAAGCGAGCTTTTGGGGTCTGCTTCTCAGCGATCATACCTTCTAACAATGCATCGGGTGCGTATAAATTACGCATGAATTGCGGCTTCGTCGCCCCATCAGATTGTTCGACCGTCACCTATTTAGACCCAAAAAGAGACTTGTCTTATCGACGAACCATGAGCCTAGAACTGAAAGCCCAGAAAGGAGACACCGTATCCGTCCACTACATCGGAAAATTCCCCGGCGGAAAGATATTCGACACCTCAATGGAAAAAGAAGCCAAGAGCGCAGGACTCTACAATGCAGCCCGCGACTACCACCCCTTGATGGTGATTCTAGGAACCGGTAAGGTGATTCAGGGTTTTGACGACGCGTTGATGGGTATGAAGGTGAACGAGGAGAAGGAGATCGTTATTCCACCCGAGAAGGCGTACGGGAGGAGCGGGACTCATCCTATGGCGGGTAAGACGCTGCAGTTCAAGCTTCGAGTAACAAACATCAGACGACCCTAAGAGCAGCCGAACCATTATTCGTACTCACGGGATTCCAGAATCAACCCCTTTTCTGCGTCACGAGACTCCCCGCATACCCATTTCTTTCTAGGCGGTCTACTACTAGCCTGATCTTAACAAGCTCGCATCAACGACCACGTTTGCATCCTCGCAGTCGTCACGCGGATCTTATCATCCACCTGGACCCTCAGGCGTTTTCCAAGCGACTTCCTTGGCACCCTCAGGGCCTACCACCGACGGCTGGCGTGTCATCATGTGCTGGACAGGATTAGCGTAAGGACGGACAGCTCTCGATTCCAAGGCAATTTGCGGGCGACCATCAGGAGCCAGAAGCGGCCGATTTGGGCCTGGTCATCCTTCGTACCAAGAATCCCATGGGCAATAGGATCAGACCAGCGACGAGGAGAATCAGCGCTTCCAGCGCAATGATGTCGAAAAGCCCCATGACTATGCCGGAAAAAATCAGTAGAATGCCTATTACCGAGAGGAACCATGCTGGCGACCTTCGCCCAGACCGTTCCTTGACCGGTTCCTCCTCTCCCCCCTTGAAGGGCGAAAAAGGGAATCTCCTTCGAATCAGGACTGCACCTATACCGAAGACCAAAAATACGATCGGCCTAGCGAATCCCCAACCATAGCGTAGGATTGAGTAGAATGGAAATTGCCCACCAACTGAAGCAGCCATGTTGTTTAGGCTTCTCAACACAAGATCGAAGAATACGAACGTGACTAGGCAAATCGCCATGACGTTCCGAACTCGTATCAACGCACGGTCGTTCTTGTCGATTTCTTTCGCGATCTCCCCGAAAGCGTAGAGAAAACCCGGACCCCAGGCTAATCCCAATGCAAGGTACACGTAAGCTGATGCCGGATAAGGAATCGAGATCGGGATGGCTAACAGAACTGTATCCACGAAGTACATCAGCATCGCCAGGTTCCAAAGGGATGGACGAGGATCAAGGAAATCATGCCTTCTAAGGAACCCCGCAATTCTGCTCATAGCAACCCCAAACCGAACCCTAGCCTTGACATAAGGTACAGTATTCTTGCACTTCCTACCCATGAACAGAACTGAAACCGAAACCTACCCCTCTAGGTCTGCGTTGCGTAAAGCCTTCTCGGCATCTGATTCACAAGAAGTACGAGGAGGGATTCCGACATTAATCAGGCAGGGTCAGGTACGTTTTCAGTGGCGCTCTCGGCCTCATCAGCCTTGGCAGTCTCAACAGTCTCCCCGCCTTGCGCCTTGTCCGCATCCTCCGCTTTCCTCTCCTCTTTCTTGGGAAAGACTATTGTCTGATAATTCCTGGACATGCTCTGACGCTGTCTCCCCTCTTCTGATTCTTCCATCCTCTTCTGTAGAGCCTCAAGCTGAATCGTCAGAGCCTCAAGACTGAA
>WNFE01004211.1_pt1 | contig 12295 bp, 10 predicted proteins | sample 5400451 | NCBI WGS metagenome assembly WNFE01 (sample SAMN13153344, study PRJNA577476) | soil metagenome | isolation source: 200 cm saprolite under Douglas fir tree site 2 hole 2 | place: USA:California | collected 2015-04-18
CGCTCAAGGACAACATCAACGAGATGATCCGCAACCTCAAGGACACGACGCTCAAGAACAGCGAGCAGGACTGGCTGAAGACGAACCTGGCCAAGTTCAGCCGCATGCTCCAGGGCCAGAAGGACCTGCTCACGGTGGCACAGCTCATCCTGTCCGAGCTGGCCCCCGTCGTGAAGGCGCAGCACGGCGTCTTCTACATGCTGCAGGCGGCCGAAGAGCCCGCGAAGCTGACGCTGCTCGCGGGCTACGGGCAGCAGCGGTCGGGGATGATGGCCGACGAGTTCTTCCTGGGCGAGGGCCTCGTAGGCCAGTGCGCGCTCGAGCGGCAGAAGATCATGCTCAGCAACCTGCCGCCCGACTACATCCGCATCTCGTCCGGGCTCGGCCATGCCGTGCCGGTCAACATCATCGTGTTGCCGATCCTGTTCGAGGGCCAGGTGAAGGCCGTCCTGGAGCTGGCCTCGTTCGAGCGCTTCAGCGCGAGCGACCACGCCCTGCTCGACCAGCTCACGGAGAGTATCGGCATCGTGATCAATACCATCGAGGCGAACATGCGGACCGAGGGCCTGCTGACGCAGTCCCAGTCGCTGGCCTCGGAGCTGCAGAGCCGGCAAGAGGAGCTGCAGAACACGAACGAAGAGCTTCAGGAGAAGGCGCGTCTCCTCGCCCACCAGAACGTCGAGGTGGAGCGCAAGAACCAGGAGGTGGAGCAGGCCCGGAAGGCGCTCGAGGAGAAGGCCGAGCAGCTCGCGCTGACCTCGAAGTACAAGTCCGAGTTCCTCGCCAACATGTCCCACGAGCTCCGGACCCCGCTCAACAGCCTCCTCATTCTCTCCGACCAGCTGTCGAAAAACCCGGACGGAAACCTGTCCTCGAAACAGACCGAGTTTGCGAAGACGATCCACTCCTCCGGGACCGACCTCCTGATGCTGATCAACGACATCCTCGACCTCTCGAAGATCGAGTCGGGCACGGTCGCGGTGGACGTGACCGAGCTCCGGCTGGCTGACCTGCACAGCTACGTGGAACGGACCTTCCGTCACGTGGCCGAGTCGAAGAGCCTGGAATTCATGGTCCACCTGGACCCCGACCTGCCGAGGGGGATGCTGACCGACGCGAAGCGCCTCCAGCAGGTGATCAAGAATCTGCTGTCCAACGCGTTCAAGTTCACCCGCCAAGGCCACGTGTCGCTGACCATCATGCGCGCGGCCGGCGACTCGTATGCCGAGCACCTTCGCGATGCCGATACCGTGCTTGCTTTCGTGGTGTCGGACACGGGGATCGGGATACCGAGCGACAAGCAGCAGATCATCTTCGAGGCGTTCCAGCAGGCCGATGGCAGCACCAGCCGGAAGTACGGCGGGACGGGTCTCGGCCTTGCCATCAGCCGCGAGATCGCCCGGTTGCTGGGCGGCGAGATACATCTGACGAGCTCTCCGGGGCGGGGCAGCGTCTTCACGCTCTACCTGCCGCAGACCTATTCCATGCACACCCCGACCCGGCACTTCGCTCCGGTGCTCACCGATACGGCGACCTGGCCGGCCGTTCAGCCCCCGCGCGAGGAGTCACGTGAGGAAGAGGCCCAGCGGGTCACGGTGAACGAGACCGGCGACGATCGTGACGCGATACTCCCCGGGGATCGAACCCTGCTCATCGTGGAGAACGATCTGGCGTTCGCGAAGCTTCTGGCCGACGTCGCCCACGACGTCGGCTTCAAGACGCTCGTGACCGCCTTCGGAGCCGCCGCGCTGAGTCTGGCGCGGCAGTACCGGCCGTCGGCCATCACCCTCGACATCTCGCTGCCGGACATCGACGGCTGGCGGGTGCTGGAGCGGCTCAAGAGTGATTTCGACACCCGGCACATCCCCGTCAAGGTCATCACCACCGGCGAGGACCTCGGGCGATGCCGGGCGCTCGGCGCGCTCGCGGTGCTCGCCAAGCCCATCCGGACCCGGGAAGTATTGGTTGAAGCGATCGAGGGACTGCGGCAGTACCTCGAGCGGCCGCGGAAGGACCTCGTCCTCGTTCACCCGGATGAGCCCGCACGGGAGGAGCTCCGCTCGCTGCTCGCCTCTGAAGGCATCAATCTCATCGTCGTACCGAGCCTCGCCGGGGCGGCCGACTGGCTGCGCGCGGGGCAGGTGGACTGCCTGGTGGTGGGCGCCCTGCCCGAAGAGGGCACGCTGGATGTCTTTGGGGAGGACCGCGACGGCCTCCGACGCGATGTCTCTCTCATCGTCTACGGCACTCAGGAGCTGAAGGAGGCGGTCGAAGCCACCTTGAAGTCGTCCGGAAGCGACGTGCCCGTGATAGCCGTGACGTCACTCGAGCGCCTGGTGGACCAGTGCACGCTCAGACTTCACCAGCCGGTGGGAGCCGCCTCGGAGCGGCAGCGGCATATTCTCGAGGGCCTTCATCACGGCAGCCAGGCTCTCGCCGGACGCAAGGTGCTCATCGTCGACGACGACATCCGGAATATCTTCGCGCTGACGAGCATCCTGGAGCGGCAGAACATGCGCATCGTATCGGCGGAGACCGGCCGTGATGCCGTCGATCTCCTGGAGAAACACCAGGACATCGAGATCGTGCTCATGGACGTGATGATGCCCGAAATGGACGGCTTCGAGACGACCCAGGCCATCCGGGGAAAATCGAAATTCAAGAGCCTCCCGATCATCGCGGTCACCGCCAAGGCGATGAAGGGCGATCGCGAGAAGTGCATCGAGGCGGGCGCGTCCGACTACCTGTCCAAGCCGGTCGATCCCGAGGTGCTGGTGGCGAAGCTGCGCGACTGGGTCCTGAGGTAGGGCGTCGGCATGGCGCCGCCCAGGCCGGCCGGGCAAGATCGAGCGAGTATCTTGATCGTCGACGATCGGGCGTCGAAGCTCATCGCGATGGAGGCCTTGTTCGCGGACTTCGGCGAGAACGTCGTGTGCGTCTCATCGGGCAAGGATGCGCTGCGCCAGCTGCTCGAGCGGGAATTCGCGGTGATCCTGCTCGACGTGAACATGCCGGACATGGATGGCTTCGAGACTGCGGCCCTCATCCGCCAGCGCCCGAAGCTCCAGCACATCCCGATCATCTTCATGACAGCCGGTAGCGACGACACCCACGCCCTCCAGGGCTACTCCCTGGGTGCGGTGGACTATATCTTGACGCCGGTGGTGCCGGAAGTTCTGCGGACGAAGGTCAAGGTCTTCGTCGAGCTCTTCAAGATGACGGAGCAGCTGAAGCGGCAGGCAGAGGAGCGCGTTGCTCTCGCCGAGGAGCGGGCGCGGCGAGCGGCCGCCGAGGCGGCAGGGCGCCGGGCGGCCTTCCTCGCCGAGGCCGGCAAGAGCCTGGTCCGGTCGCTCGATCTGGAGACGACGGCGGACACGATCCTGAACCTCGTGGTGCCCGAGCTCGCCTCCTTCGCGGTGCTTCGGCTCTCGGTGGCCGGAGGAGAGATCGTCAAGACACGTCACGGAGAGATCCGGAGCGAGCCGTCGAAGGTGCAGGGGATGCTGGCAGACAGCATGGATCGCGCGGTGCGCTCCCTGGGGACGCAGATGGTGGAGGAGGCCCCGGGGGCGGCAAAGGCCATACGCGGCCTCGCCTGCCCCCTCCTCGCCCGGGGAACGACACTCGGTGTCCTCGCGGTGGCGGTCGAAGACTCGAGCGATCTCTATGACCGGGCCAAGGCGATGGTAGTGGAGGATCTGTGCGGGCGCGCGGCGATCGCCATAGACAACTGTCTCCTCTACGGAGAGATCCAGCAGCGCGACCTCCGAAGGGAGCAGTTCGTTGCCATGCTCGCGCACGAGCTGCGGAATCCTCTGGGCGCCATCACCTCGGCCATCGGCGTCCTGGAGCGGGTGGGAGGAGACCCGGCTGACCGTGCTCGTGGGGTCATCAGACGGCAGCTGGGGAACCTGACGCACCTGGTCGATGATCTGCTCGACGTGGCCCGGATCACCACGGGAAAGATCAGCCTTACCCGCTCGCACGTCAATCTTGCCGAGAGCGTCGAGCGGTGCCTGAAGACCCTCGAGGGCACCGAGCGAACCAGCCGCCACGCGATCAGCATGGAGTGCGAGGCGACGTGGATCGAGGCCGACCCCGTGCGAATCGACCAGATCCTCGTGAACCTGATCGGCAATGCGCTCAAATACACCCCGGCGGGCGGGCGGATCGACATCCGGGTGGAGCCCGCGAGTGACGAGAGCGTCTTCGAAATCGTGGACACCGGCGTGGGCATGTCGAAGGAGGCGCTCGCTCGCGCCTTTGACCTCTTCTTCCAGGGAAACCGGACGCCGGACGGCGGGGAGGGCGGTCTGGGCATCGGGCTGTCATTGGCCCGGCACCTGGTCGAGCTCCACGGCGGAAGCGTGGAGGCGGCGAGCGAGGGAGAAGGACGGGGCAGCCGGTTCACGGTGCGTTTCCCCCGGAGCGCGCCCCCCGGCTCGGACGAGGAGAGAGTCGCGGCCGGCGCGGCCGAGTCCGGCCGCTGTCGTATCCTTCTCGTCGAGGACAACGAAGACGCGCGCGAGATGCTGCAGATGCTGCTCACGCTCGCGGGTCACGACGTCCATGGAGCGGCCGACGGGCCGAGCGGCATCGAGATGGCCAAGGCGACGGATCCCGACATGGTCGTGATCGATCTCGGGCTGCCGGGAATGGATGGGTACGAGGTGGCCCGCCAGCTGCGCCCCGCTCTGCGCGCAGGGGTGGGCCTGATCGCCCTCAGTGGATACGGCCAGTCTGCGGACCGCCGGAAGTCGCTCGAAGCCGGATTCGACACCCACCTGGTAAAACCCGTCGATCCCAACCATCTCTCCGGCGTCATCGCGTCGATTCAGCGACGCCAGCAAGACGGGAGCAAGCAGCCGAGCTCCTGACTAGTCCTTTCCGCGAGCGCCGCGACGCAGCACGACGATGAGGTACCACACCACGGCGACATTGATGCCGACGATGATGAGTCGCGTCGTGCTGACGTGTCTGGACAGCTCGTAGAGCTCCAGCGGAATGAACGAGCCGGTGACGATGACCGTGAAGTACTCGGCCCAGCGGCGCCGGAGCAGGAGGCCGATCCCTTCGGTCAGCAACAGGGCCGAGTAGAAGAACGTGCCCGCGCTGATCACCTTCAGCCTTCGGTCGTCGAGGGACAGGAGCTTGCCGAGTGCCCGGTCGACATAGCGATTGTCCGTGTCCAGATGGAGGTGGGCGACCCAGCGGACCGAGACGTCGCCCAGGTCCTTATGGAGCAGGTGCAGCGCTTCGAGGGCGACGGCGAGCAGCAGCAAGCCCTTGACCAGCTTGAAGCCGCCGATGAGCCAGAGGGTCATGTCGCCGGCGCGGTGCGGCTTCGCCGCGCTCACCAGTTGAGCGTCTCCCCCGGCTTCGGGAGCCAGATCTTGGCCGGATCGAGCTCGAGGCGCGCGACTTCGGCGGCGATCCGCCGAGGCGGCTCGTCGTACGGCTCGCGCGCCAACTTGAACGTTCCCCAATGGATGCCGATGAAGTCGGTGGCCCTGAGATCCCTCCACGCCTGCAATGCCTCCTCCGGAGATATGTGGACGGGCTTGGCGATGATCCGCGGCGTGTAGGAGCCGATGGGCAGCGCGGCCAGGTCGAATGGACCGAGCGCGTCGCCGATCAGCTCGAAGTGCGACGCGTAGCCGCTGTCACCGCCGAAGTAGAAGCGCTTCGATCCGATGATTGCCCAGGATGCCCAGAGACGCCGCCCGCCGTCGGCGAGCGAGCGCCCCGACCCATGCTGGGCGGGCGCGCACACGATGTGGACTCCCTTCACGCTGACCGATTCGCCCCAATCCAGCTCGGTGACATTCGTGATCCCGCGGTCGCCGAGCCACGCCTTGATGCCGAGCGGCACCACGAAGCGGGGATTGAAGGCTTGGGCAAGCCGCCGCACCGTCGGCTCATCGAGGTGATCGTAGTGGTCGTGCGAGATGAGGACTGCGTCGATCGGCGGAAGATCCTCGAACGCGATGCCGGGCGGCGTGAAGCGTCGGACACCGACCGTTCCCGAGAGAGGTCCCAGGCGCTCGCTCCAGGTGGGATCGGTGAGCAGATTGACGCCGTCGAGCTGCACGAGGAGGGTGGAGTGTCCGATCCAGGTGACGGTCGGAGCGCTGTGATTGTTCCGCAGAGCGGTGACGTCGGGCACCGCGGCCGGCAGGGGGGCAAAATGACGCTCGCCGGACACCAGCGCCGAGAAACTGAGGAGATAGAACCTGACACGGGTCCAGCCCGTGGCCCGCCGGAAGTCGGGGTCGAGATTGTGAAACTTGCCATCGCGCCGGGGCGCCCGGGGAAGCCCCGCGCCCAGTCGGGAATCGTCATTGACCTCCACGCCCCTGGTCGTTCCCGCCGTGGCGAGCACACCCACCAATAGCGCGGCGAAGAGCGGGATGAGCCGTCGCGTTCTCATGGGATCACCTTATCACTTGCAAGAGCGGCTCCGGATTCTGCGGGCGTCACACTCGGGAAAGACAGACTTTCGAGTCACTCTGACCCGGTCAGTCATGGCGAGACGCCGACGGACACACGCCCTCCTGAGATCGAACACGCGTGCGGAGCTGCGTTCTCATCAGTCGCCGAACATACAAGAGCGAGTGGACGAAGGCGGGCGGTGATCAGATCTATCGGCCGGACACCGAGCCCCTCCGGAGGGAGCGATGAACACCGGACGGTCGGCGGCAGCGATCTTTACTTCGGTCCTCCTGGCTGCGGGAACGCTCGGAGCGCAACCGAGCAGGGCCGACGAGATGATGGGTCAGCTTGATGGAGGGGAAGGTCACGAGCTTCGCCGCCAAGAAGGGATGGGTCCACGTCAAAAGCTACGTCCGTCAGCCCTTCTTTTGAGGGAATTTGAGTTGATCCGGAAAATATGACTCGGTTATTTCTACGCGTGTCTCACCAAATTACTGGGCAGTCAAGAGGGCGAAGGTCGTGAAAGCGCTATAGGTAGAGCCTGATCGAAGTGGAATACAACATGTCGTGTCGGCATCTCGTTTGCTCTTAGGTGTCCGCCGCCGCATCGCACCAAGCAGTCCAGCGTCTGCTGTCCAACGTTTAGAAGGAGAGCACTCGATGACCGCCGGGGAATCCGCCGTGATTGCCGCTGACCTCCTGAACGATCTCCGGACCACCAAGACCGATCTCGTGCGCCTCGTCGAAGCTGTGATCCGCAACAAGCCCCCGTACGTCGTGGTCCCAATCCAGGCCGTCGCATCGTGGGAGCGACGGGAGCCGCTTCACTGGGCCAGGGTTTCCGGTTGGCTGGCCGAGAGCAACGTCAGCCTGGTAAAGGTGTGAGCAGGTGGGAATTCCTGGAGGCGAGGGGATGAGTTTCTGGGACGGGAGTCCACCACTGGACGGTGTGTGCGTGCTGGTCGTGGAGGACGTACCGCACGTCCGAGAGGTGGTGGTCGAGGCCCTGAGTTTATGCGGGGCCCGCGTGATCGCCGTTGATTCCGCGACCAAGGGCCTGATCGTGCTCAAGCGCGAAAGGCCGGACGTGCTCGTGAGCAGCCTGGCCATGCCCGACCACGACGGCTATTGGCTCATTCGCCAGGTCCGGAGCCTGTCCTCCCTGGACGGCGGCAGCACCCCGGCGGCGGCGTTCACCGGATGCACCACTCGGGAAGACCGGCTCAACGCCCTGCGCGCCGGCTTCCAGTACCATATCGCCAAGCCCGCGGAGCTCAGCCAGCTGGCCGAGGTGGTTGCCCTGCTGAGCCTCAAGGGGAAGACGCAGGTCCCCACCCAAAGACCGGATCCCGGCTATAGAAGCAGCGTCACGAGGTAAGCGCCTGCCGCGGCGGTCATGAGGGCGGTCGCGGTCCAGCCGAACAGGTTGAGCCACACCCCGTTGACATGCTCCCCCATGATGCTGCGATTGTTGCCCACGAGCATCACGAGCACCATCAGCGGCGGAGCGAGCAAGCCGTTCAGGACCGCCGAGAAGAAGAGCATGCGCATCGGGCTGAGGTGGAGAAGATCGAGCGCCATGCCGCCGCCCAATGCCACGGCCATGATCACATAAAAGCGCGGGGCCTCCGAGAACCGGCGATCCAGTCCGGCCCGGAACCGGAACAGCTCCGAGACGGCGTAGGAGGCCGATCCCATGAGGACCGGGATCGCGAGAAGGCCGGTGCCCAGGATCCCGATTGTGAAGAGGAGGTAAGCGCCGGCACCCGCGAGTGGCTTCAGCGCCTCCGCCGCCTGGCGGGAGGTCTCGATGTCATGCAGGCCGCTGCGGTAGAGCGTCGATGCCGTGGTGAGGATGATGAAATACATCACGAGGTTGGAAAACAGCATTCCGATACCCACGTCGGCCTGCGCGTCCGAGAGCTCATGGACCGTTGCTCCTTCGCGCTGTTTTACGGTCGTGCGACCCTTCGCTCTCTCCTCCTCGACTTCCTGCGATGCTTGCCAGAAGAAGAGATAGGGCGAGATCGTCGTGCCCAGGATGCCGACGAAGGTCATGAGCCAGGTGCGATCCCAGGTCACGGTTGGCACCACCGTCGCGCGAATGACCTCCCCCCAGTGGGGCTTGGCCAGAAATGCCGCGAAGATGTAGGCAAAGAGAGCGAGGGTCAGCCATTTCAGATATTTCGCGAACGATTGATACCGAATCCAGACGGTGGTGACGAGGATGGAGACACCGAGGGCGGGGATCGAGAGGCGCGACGGGATCCCGGTGAGCATCTCCACAGCATCCGCCATGCCGGATAGATCCGCGGCAATGTTGAACGTATTCGCGACGAGCAGGAGCAGACAGGCGACATAGAGAAACGATCGTGGATAGTGGTTTCGCACGGCCGCGACCAGGCCCCGGCCCGATACCAGTCCGATGCGCGCACAGACGAGCTGGATGGCGGCCATCAGTGGAAACGTCGCTCCCGCCGTCCAGAGCAAGGACGTCCCCACGGAGGCTCCCGCCACCGCGTAGGTCGCGATTCCGCTCGGATCATCGTCCGAAGCCCCGGTGACGAGCCCGGGGCCCAGGACGCGCAAGTACCTGACAAAAGGATTGTGGCTGTGGGCCTCGCCGGGTATTTCGCCGGCCTCCGGTGTGGGCCGGGGGCCATCGTGTCCGGGCGCGCAGCTGCGCCGCCTGGATTTCTCCCTGGAAGGACCCATGTCGGAGCGCGCTTCTCCTCAGGAAGGCCGAACCAGCTCCACCAGCTTCGTGAGGACGCCTTCAGTCAGCGAAGTCTTTGCCTCGGCGAGCCGGTCGTGCAGCTCCAGCAGCTTGTGACGGCCCATGAGCTTTCGCGCGCGCGGAAACATCTCTGTCTCTTCCTCTTCCGCATGATGCTCGACCAGGTCCTTCAACACCTTGGCCTTGGCGGCGAATTCGTCGGAGGTCGGCGCGGCTTCCTTCAGCTCGGCCAGGACCGTATCGACGACATGATGCTCCTCGAGGGCCTCGTAATACAGCTTCTTGTCGTCTTGCTTCTCGGCGGCCTCTCGAAAGGCCGGATAAAAGATCTGCTCTTCGATCTTTGCGTGAATCTTGAGCTCCCGCTCGATCGTTTGCAGGAGCTCTTCGCGCGTGTCCACCGCTCTGGTCGAGGTCTCCTCGAGCTCGCCGAGGAGCGCGCGGATTTTTTTGTGGTCCTCCTTGAGCAGGGTGATCGCGTCCTTCTCCGCGGCGCGCGTCTTTGACTTGGGCATGGACTCTCCTCCTGTCGCTGGATTTGTCACTGTTTGTGAAAGCAAGCAGCATGCCTGATCGCGCGCTGAGAGGCACGCCTCTTGCTACACCGATGACCAAAGCAGAGATGGACCCTCGAGGCCAGCCTCTACATCACCTTGCAATCGCGGGCGCGGCGCGGGGGGTAATAACTACTCGGTAAAGCGACGCCTTTTCCATCGGCGCCGCAGTCGCAGTGATAGTCGACATCAAGCGGAGGAGACGTCCATGAAGATGGTGAGCGCACTGCTGGTTGCGTGCACGCTGGCTTTCATGCCGGATGGCTACGCAATGGCTCAGGTGGCCGGCTCAACCCGGCTCGGCGTATCCATGGAGGAGATCAAGATCGTGGCCTCTGGCTGGAGCGCGAAGAAGCAGATCCTCGGCAAGACCGTCTTCAACGAGAACAACGAGAAAGTCGGGAAGATAGATGATCTCATCGTCGCCCCCACGGGCGAGCTATCCTTCGTGATCATCGGTGCGGGCGGTTTCGCGGGCGTGGGACGACACGACGTGGCCATCCCGGTTCAGCAGATTCAGCTTCAGGACGGCAAGTTCGTTCTCCCCGGCGCCACGAAGGCCGCCGTCAAGGCGCTGCCCAAGTTCGAATACGCGAAGAGCAAGTAGGAAGCAGATGTTTGGTACGCGCAGCACTCGAAAGACCTGGGGAGCGCCGGCCGACGAGGCGTCCGCCCGCGGGCCCTCGGGCGCCCACGATACCCTGCGCGAGTTGCGCCCTTACCTCGTCGGCGCGGCCATCCTGCCGGTCGTGGCCGTGCTCTACTGGGGGCAGGGCGTGATCATCCCCATCGCCCTCGCATGGCTCTTCACGTTCCTGCTGGGCCCCATCGTAAGCGCGCTCGAGCGGGCGGGCCTCGGGCGCATGCGGGCCGGGAAGGCCATCGCGGTGACTCTCGTCGTCGGCTTGGTGTTTTCCGTTCTCGGCGGGGTCGGGTGGGTCATCGTCCCGCAAGTCACCGCGCTCGGCTCGGCATGGGCGAGCTACAAAAGGAAGCCACGCCCAAAGGAGAGAGCAAGCCACTACCCGTCGTCGTGAAGCCCGAGACGAGCGGAATCTGGCAGCTTCCCAGGATCCTGCAAGCCCTGAGCGCGGCCGGCTTCGTGATCGTCCTGGTGATTTTCATGCTCCTCGAGCGGCACGAGATACGAAACCGGTTCATCCGGCTCACGGGCGAGGGCAGGCTTGCCAACGTGACGCGGGCATTGGACGAGGCGAACGACCGCATCAGCCGTTACCTCGTCGTGCAGACCATGATCAATGTGACATACGGAGTTGCAGTCAGCACGGGCCTGTTCGTCATCGGTGTTCCCTACGCGGTCATGTGGGGTTTTCTGGCCTTCCTTCTCCGCTTCCTTCCGTATGTGGGGCCACCGATGGCCGCGGCGGGCCCCATCGTGTTGAGCCTCGCGGTCTTCGACGGATGGCATCGCCCGCTCGCCACCGTCGCCCTCTTCTTCGTGGTGGAGCTGGTGACCTACATGATCGTGGAGCCGCTGCTCTATGGGCAGACCATTGGCGTCTCATCGGTAGCCCTCCTCGTCGCCGTCGCCTTCTGGACCTGGCTCTGGGGCCCCATCGGTCTCGTGCTCGGGACGCCCCTCACGGTATGTCTCGTGGTACTGGGCAAGCACATCCCGGCGCTCGGCTTCATCACCGTCTTCATGACCGACGAACCAGCCCTTGCGGGTGACGTCAGCTACTATCAGCGGCTGCTCGCGAACGATACGGCCGAAGCACAGGACATCCTGGAGGCCCACCTCGAAGGGCATGCATTGACTGAGGTGTATGACGACATCGTCATCCCCGCCCTCAGCCGTGCCCAAGCTGATTGCGAGGCCGAGCGGGTGAGCCGCGAGGAGGCTCGGGCCATCTACAAGGCGGCGAGAGACACCGTCGAGGAGATGGGCGCTCGTCATCTTCCGTCCGCCGACGGCGCGCCTGCGTCGTCCTCCGGGGCAGCCCGCTCAAAGAACGGTCTCGACGCCGGCGTGCCCTCGGTTCTCGGGTGCGCGGCCGGGGACGATGCGGACGAGATCGCCCTGTCCATGCTCCGTCAGCTGTTGAGCCCGGCTGAATGCACGCTCGAGGGGGTCTCCGGGCACGCGCTCTCCGGCGAGATCGTGGCGCTTGCCGACGAGAAGAAGCCGGGTCTCCTCCTGATTGCCGCGCTCACTCCGGGGGGATTGGACCAGACGCGCCATCTCTGCAAGCGCCTTCGGGCACGGTGTCCCGGCATCAAGATTCTCGTCGGCCGGTGGGGAGACAACGGTCAGAGCGAGCAAGATCGGGCACCACTCCTCGCCGCAGGTGCGGACGCGGTCGGAACCAGTCTCCGCGAGTCCCGCGCTCAGATGCTGGAGCAGCTGAGCCTCGACTGAGCGCTACTCGTGGGGCTCGCTCCCGAGGATCGCCGCCAGCTGATCGGGATGGACCGGCTTCACGAAGTGGGCATCGAAACCCGCTTCCCGCGCGCGCAACGCGTCCGCCGGCAATCCGTAGCCGGTGAGGGCAATCAGGCGCATTCGCTTCGCGCCCTCTGAGGCCCGGAGGCGACGGGCGACCTCGTAGCC
>WNFE01010719.1_pt1 | contig 12293 bp, 12 predicted proteins | sample 5400451 | NCBI WGS metagenome assembly WNFE01 (sample SAMN13153344, study PRJNA577476) | soil metagenome | isolation source: 200 cm saprolite under Douglas fir tree site 2 hole 2 | place: USA:California | collected 2015-04-18
GGCTACAAGCCGCGGTGACCTTCATCGATCACTCGACGACGGCCCGCGATCCCGCGTCGCTCAGCCCGCGCGCTTTCGCGATCTTCTCAAGCGTTGGATTTTAGGTTAACGCCTATGGGAATCGCACCCCTCCGCGCTCGCAGGTAGGGTCGAGAACTGGCGCGCGCATCGAAGGCGGAGGGTTTCCAGCCACTCTCTTTCGATTGAGTGGTGGGTTCACAGTTCCGCCATGGCCACGTTTCCAGTTCCCGCCGCGTCAAACGGAGCAGGCGGATTTGCCGCACTCCGCTTTCCTGTCCGTTTCGCCCCAAGGGTTATGAGACCTATCAGGCTGGGAGCACTTTCGGCATCGAGCTAGGGCGACGAACCCGGTAGTGGTTGAAGAGTCCGAGTTCGTCGTAGAGCCAGCGCCTACTCCACCTCTTCCAGCCGAAGCCCCGCCGATTCCGGGCACGCATCAGATGTCGCCGCACCTTCTTCTCCACCCAGTCTTTGACGAAACCGAAGCATCGACTGGCATCGCCGATAGCGAAGTAGTTGACCCAGCCACGCAGTGTCGGGTTGATAAGTTGCACCACCCGGTCTGCCGGCTGAGAGATGAAGCGTCGGAAGATATCCTTGAGTCTACGCAGCAGCGCGGTACGCTGCTTGAGCTTGGGCGGGTAATACGGCCGCCATTTGCCTTGCAGGCTCCGTACGCGGCGGAACTCAAAGCCTAGGAATCCGAAGCTTTCTCCCTTCGCCAGGTCAACGAAGCGACTCTTCTCTTCGTTGATATCGACTTGTAGTTTGGCCAATTCCTCTCGTAGTCGCCGGTTCACCGCTTGAAGCAGCCAGTCATGTTGCGCGTAAGCATCGACTAGAATCACCAGGTCGTCGGCGAAGCGCGCATACTCGATGTAAGTATAGGGCCCGCGGCGGGTGACCTTCTGCGCCCGCTCCAGCATTCGGTCGACCTCATTGAGATACAGATTGCTGAGCAAGGGGGAAATCACTCCACCTTGGGAAAGCCCCTTCTTGCCGGTCGCCTTGACGATCAGTTTCAGCAGATGCATGACCTTTGGGTCGTTGACCCGTCGCGCGACTTTCTCGAACAAGTTGTAATGCCGGATGTTGTCGAAAAAGGATCGCAGATCGATGTCGAGGACCCGGGTCTTGTGTTGCACGATCGCTTGCGCGACCCGCTCCACCGCCTCATGCGCCGACCGCTTGGGCCGGTAGCCATACGAACCCGATTGGAAATCGGCCTCGAAGATGGGCTCGAGGATGAGCTTGAGCGCGCCTTGAACCACGCGGTCGCGGATGGTGGGAATCGACAGCACGCGGACGCCTTTGCTTCCGCTGCGCTTGGGAATCTCCACCCGTCGTAGCTGCGCGGGTCGATAACTGCACCCGCTCAATTCATCCCTGAGCTGTTGGAGCCACGCCTCAAACCCTGCGGCCTCGATGGCCTCAAACGTCACCCCATCCATTCCCGGAGCGCCGTTATTGTTCTTGGCCAGCCGATAGGCTTCGCGCAGCGTCTCCAACTTGCAGACATGCACGTACAGTCCCCAAAACCGCCAGGCCGGTTCGGCCTTCGCCTTGCGGTATATCCTCCGCCGCAGGTCTTGCAGACTAATGGGCGCCTTTGTCATTTCGCCCCTGCTTTCCGTGTTGTCGGAGGAAGCACTGACAGCAGGGTCCCTTTGCTCGGCGGTCATTGCTCCGCTTCATCGCTCCTACGGACCCCTCCGTCACCCTCTCCTCTTCGGTCGCTTTCCCGGGTGCTCCGGTTATACGACCTACCTTGCTCCGCCGCTTTCGCGACGGGAGGAGGAGGGTTTCTCCAGTTGCTTAGCGCGTCCTTGTCACCGTGCTGCCGCTACCACCCCGCCGGAGTGGGACATCTTGTTAGCCAGCCTACGATGCTCCCATGCTGCCTTCACCCTCCGGTTGCGGGCTCGGCCTCCGGAGCTTCTCATTTTCGGGACCACCTGTGCGTTCGCTTGCGCTACGGCCCGGTGACTCGCGGTCATCCTTAACGATGACCCTGTCGATGGGCTTCAGGTCATTGGTTTCCCTCCTCCCTGCCATCCAAGCTACAAGGCTTCTGGCTCTTGCCTTGGCGGGACTGTCTCCCGCTGAACGCGCCAGCCTTCGCTGGACGCACAACCGGACCTGGACGCACAACCGGACGTGAGACTTTCGCCTCATCCGGCTCAAGCCCTATCTAAGGCTTCGTGAGAAGCCCGGCATGATGACGGAGGGTCGCTACTGTGAACCTGGCGATGACAAGTAGGATGCAGCAGGGCGAGATTATCGAGTCGGTCGGAGCCGCCTTTCACCTTCCAGACCATGTGATGGGTATGCCATCTGGTCTCCGATGTGATGAGGTGATTGCAGGCCGAACAACGACCACGCTGTCGTTGCCAGAGTATCCAATTCCATCTGTCGAGGGTTTCCCGCATACGGCGCTCGTCGCGCCGCTCGAAGTACAGTTCCCATCGTACATCGAATGGATGAGTCTCCGCCTTGACCTTGATGTGTCGTGTGATCGGAACACGACGCAGCTTGAATAACTCGCGCCGCTCGCCTTTCTTCCCGTTCGGCTTGGTGGCAAACCACCATCTATCTCGTGGATTGGCCGGGAAGTATCGCCGACGCAACCAACCCTTGCCTTTCTTCGGATGGCGTCGCTGCGCCCAGCGCCATATCGCCTTCCAAATCTGATCGTCCATTGCTCTAAAGATTTGCCTTGCGACCGCGTGCCGGTAAAAGTTCGCCCAGCCGCGCAACTGCGGATTAAGGGTTGCAATCAGGTCCGCCTGGGTCGCGGTACGGTTAGCCTCTATGAGTTCTCGGACTCTGCGGAGCAAGCTGATGACCGCCTTTCGTGAAGGTTTGGTCAGGAACTTGCCGCTGTTGTATCTGCGGACGTTGTGTCCGAGAAAGTCGAAGCCCTTCTCGATATGCGTGATGTTGGTCTTCTCTTGCGAGAGTTCCAAGCCGCGGTCGCGGAGAAAGTCCGCGACCAGCGGTTTAACTTCGTTCTCCAGCAGTTCTTTCGAGCGGCCGCTGATGATGAAGTCGTCGGCATATCGAATCAGATTCACCTTGGCAGGCTGACGAAACCGTCTATGCAGTTCCGCTTCGAGCCCATCCAGTGCAACGTTGGCCAGCGTCGGCGAGATGATTCCGCCCTGCGGAGTTCCGGCCTCCGTCGGCCAAAGGGCATTCGCCTCAATGAACCCAGCCTTAAGCCACTTGCGGAGAATCGCCTTCTCTATCGGAGCGTGAGCGATTAGCCAGTCATGGCTGATGTTGTCAAAGCATCCTTTGATGTCTGCCTCGAGTATCCATTGCGCACAATCGCGCCTCGACAACGCTGCGAAGCATTGCTCGATTGCATCTGCAACAGACCTCTTGGGTCGGAACCCATAAGAGTTCCGGTCCGCCGTGCACTCGGCGATTGGTTCCAGCGCGAGCAGGTAGAGCGCCTGCATCGCCCGGTCTTTCATCGTCGGGATTCCGAGCGGACGCATCTTGCCGTTGCTCTTCGGGATGTACACCCGCCTCAACGGGCGCGGCTGGTAACCGCGCCGTTTGAGCGACAACACGGCTTGAGATTTGGCTTCCGGCGTGGACCAGAGTTCATGGTCCACGCCCGGTGTTCGTTTGCCTTGATTCTCCGTCACTCGTCGAACGGCCAAGGCTTTGCCGCTCAGCGAGCGGGTCAACATTCGCTGCAAAGCGCTTGCCTTGCGACGTCTGCCTTCCTGCCACGCCTTCACGATACGCAACTGCAAACTTCTCACTCGTCGTTGGCAGTCGGACCACTTGATGTCCCGCCAATCGATGGTCGAGCCGGAGCGCGCGTGCGTCGCGGGACGCTCCTCTGCGCTGCTCTCCGTCGAGGCATTGCGGTTGTTCTCGTGATGATGGACCAAGCGAAAGTCTGCGCGCTTTCGCGCGGGATGATGTCGGCGCTCCACCTCAACCCCTATCCGCCCCGTTACAGGCCGGCATTCGCTTCCTCCGCTTTCCTTTACCCGCATCCGCCTCAGCCTCCCTCGCGGTCCGCCTGCCCCTCATGGGCGCCGATACGGGTTTACCGTGTTCCGCATGAGTAATCAGAAGGTTTAGGTCCTGCCTCTTCGCCGGGAGACTCTCTTGTCCGTGCGTCCCGACCGTGGAACGGAACGACCGTTCTCCGCGCCTTTTTGGCTCAAGCCGATAGGATGTCGCTCAGCGGCTTGTCATCGTGACGGCGTTTATCGGCAGTTCACCTCGGTTGACCAATACCTTCCCAGCCTAGCTCCCGATGGCGTGCGGCTTCGCCATCTTCGTCTCCCCTCGCGGTTTGACTTAGCCTTTCGGCGGGCTGCATTGTCCCGGCAGCTTCGCACGCAACCGTTACCAGTTGCGCACGCGCCGGTAGGCTACCGCCGACGGAACGGCGGGTCTCTTGCGAGACAATTACTCATGCGACCTCACGTCGCACCCAGGGCACTATGCCTTCCTCCAGCAGGTTGATGATCTTCTCGGTCACGATCGCGTAGGTATCCATCGCTCTATCTCCTTTGCTGCGCCCGCTTCCCGAAGGGCAGGGCGGTTTGGTTCAGTTAAAAACCCGAACCTTTCTTTCCCCCTCGACCTCTTCACCCCTTTGAGAGGCGAGGGCGGAAAGAGACCCGATGCGGAGCGCAAGCGGAGCTAACCAATGAGCGACGCGAAGCAATTCAGGGCCGCCGTGTCAGAGCACAGCGTTCCAACGGACTGGCGCGGCGGACTTGAGCGGAGCGGCGCAAGGTGGGGCAGGGGAGGGCGTTTTAGTGGAGGGTGCCGCCATGCGGCTGGACAGCACTACCGCGCCCGCGCTTTGCGCGCGCGAGAAAAATAAACCCGAATCTCGATGGCCGCTATCGAGCGTGTCACTATCGGGATAAGGGCAGCTTGGGAGAGAAGTTAACGCAGGAGATTTTGTGATGCCTATGTTCAAGCACGAGCGCACCGAATGTCAGTGCGTCGACGAAGAAGCCAACCGTAGAATTTTTTGGCTAGATCCTGGAAACCCTGGCCGCGTCTATGTCTACCTCTCGCCGGATGACGCGGCCGGTGCGGCGGACCAATTCAGCCGCTACGGGATCCTCGAAGAGATGGAATTACCGCGTCCTGCCGACGATCGCATCAGCGCAGTGACGTTCGAATGCTAAAGCGGAGACCGCGGACAAGCTGCCCTCGTTTTGCGGGGCGTTTGAGAAACGGCGCTGCGTAGTGGCCGACGAGTTCTACGAATGGCGCGGTCCCAAAGCCAGGTGTGAGCCGCTATGGATTCATCCGGCAGATGGCGCCCTGCTCCTCTTCGCCGGACTCTTCGAGGCATATCATCATCATCAGGCCAATTTAAGACCCGCCCTCTGGGCGGGTTTTTTGCTTTTTTGGGTTGGACGATCTCCGCAGAAATGGTTGACAGGATACCGGATCGAGACTTCGACCCGATAACTGCCTAACGTGTCTGAATCTGTGATTCCTGTCACGCAGAATATGCAAGCGGCTACACGGCAACCGCGAAACGCCGCGTTCAGCAATGGGGGAGGGTTGGGGGGCGGGCTCGGTGCGGCAAGGTTCTGATGATGGCTGTGTCGGGACCAGCAAGTCGCAGCCGCGCGGAAGGAATTGCGTTTTTCTTCGTGTTTAAAGAACACGTGACTACTATGATTTACAGTGCTATAGTTCATAGTGTTGGGGCGGGGTGGGGCGATTGCGGATTTTCAAAACCAGATGGTTCACGCGATTTGCGCGAGGCGAGCGAATTACCGATAGCAGCCTGAACCAAGCGGTCGCACGGGCAGGGCAGGGGCTGATCAATGCCGACTTGGGTGGAGGAGTCATCAAGCAGCGGGTGGCTCGACCGGGACAGGGGCAGTCCGGCGGTTATCGGGTGCTGATCGCCTACCGTGCCGGACAACGCGCAGTGTTTCTGTACGGCTTCGCCAAGCGCGAGCGGGAGAATATCGAGCCGGATGAATTGGCAACGCTGCGCGCGGTTGCCGCCGCGTGGTTACGGGCGGACCCGAAGGCAATTGCCCAAGCTCTCAACGATGGCGCTTTGAAGGAGGTGACTTATGACGAGAAAAAAGAAACCTAGTCGCCTGACCAAGGCGTTGCTCGAAACCGCAGACGACATGCGACGCGTCGGTATTCTGGACTCGGCGAGTCACGAGAAGATCACGCTGCGTCATCTTGGCGGCAAGGCCGACATCGTAGGCAAGCCGATCAGTGGCGATGAGATCCGTTCGCTCCGCGAGCGCGCGCATTTAAGTCAGGCCGTCTTCGCCCGATATCTCAACCTCACGGTCGGCTATGTCTCGCAACTGGAGCGCGGCGCCAAGCGGCCGACCGGTCCGGCGCTGGTGCTGCTAAATGTCATTCGTCGCAAGGGTATCGAGGCCATCTTGTGAAAAGAAACCCTCCTTGAGGATTGCTGGCAATGTGGCAATTCCTTTTTGCCCAAGGGCGGGCGCGCGGGAGGGCAGGGGAGAAAGTTCGGGGGGCGGCAGGGGTGCAGGAAAGCGTGGGGGTGCTCGGGTCATCTATTTTTTCCACGACCTCGATACGCCGCTACCTACTCTGGCCTATGCGAAGGCAGTACGCGCGATATTTCGCCATTTCGCCCGACGCGAAAAAAAGGCGGTAAGAGAATTCGCCGAGGCGCATTAAGTAAGCCCATCAGACGACCGCAGGACGGGACACAGAGAACAAGTTCAGCAAAGACTTGGTTAAGAGTTTGGGTGATGCGGCTGACCATGCGGAGGGCAGGGCGAGCAGCGCACGCGTTCATGTGGTCGAAGTGCCCGATGTGCGCGCCATCCGGCGCAAGCTGCATTTATCGCAGCAGGAATTCGCCCAGAAATATCGAATTCCTCTGCCAACGCTGAGAAACTGGGAGCAGGGGCGGCGGCAGCCTGACGCGCCGGCGGCGGCCTACTCCACGCGATCGCGAGGCGGCCCCGCGAAATCAGCGAAGCTCTTAAGCTGTAACGGCGCTGGAGAATTCTCGACGTGACAGCGGCAGGGTAGGGCGGTAAATTGCTATGATTGGGAAATAATGGAGGCGGGAGGCTAAACCAAAGTGACCATCCAGATCACCAGACCCGAAGTAGAAGCTCTCATTAAACGCCGTCTCAAGACCGGAGCGTTCAAGGACGCCGAGGATGTGATTCTACAGGCTCTCAGGTCTTCGGAAACCGGAGAGAGCGGGACCGAAGAGAGGCGGCGAGAGGCGATTGAGCGGCTGAGGACCTTCGGGAAGACGCACGGGCTCTCGCTCGGCGGCATTACCATTCGTGAGTTGCGCCATGAGGCGCGTCCGTGAATGGGGATTGTCGTCGATGCTTCTGTGACTTTGTCCTGGTGCTTTCCCGATGAACAGACCCCTCTGTCTCTGCGGGTGCTCGACCGCTTGAACGCCGGGGAAGAGGCTCTGGTTCCGGCTTTTTGGTCCGTTGAGGTTTTGAATTCGTTACTCGTGGGAGAGAAGCGGGGACGGATTTCTCCGGAACAAACGCGGGCATTTCTCAGCGATCTGGTAGCACTCCAGCCAACCGTTGATCACGCGTCACTGGAGCAAGTGTTCGGCACGGTTCAGATGCTCTGTCGCGATCATGGACTGACACCCTACGATGCGCTTTACGTCGAACTAGCCCGGCGCACTCAATGCCCCCTTGCCACGCTGGATCAGTCCCAGAAGGATGCGGCGAGTGCTCTGAATATCGAGTGCCTTGTAAGCACAAGCGCATGAAAAAGAAAAACATCGAGTCATCCTTCGATAGCTGGCTCCGCGAGGAGGGCACCCTGGAGCCGAAGCTTGCCGCACTGCGGGCCGCCATCGATGATGGCGACAGCAGCGGCATTGCCGAGGGCAGCGTCTTGGCGCGGGTCCGAGAGAAGCTCAATCTTCCTAGACCACGCTAGCCCATGGCCAGGTTGCGTTTTTACGTCGACCTTCGTGACCACGGATGATGGACGTTAAACCATGACTGAACTGTCAGCCCGGCAAAGAGAAGCCGCCCTTCGGCGCGCCATCATCCGCGTGCAACCGAAGTATTATTCATGGTCGCCTGAGGCGCAGGAGCGCTACCGAGTCACCATGCCCGAGCAGGATCGGTTTCGCATCAAGCAGGCACTTCTTCAGGCGCTTTTTGGCATCCGGGTGAACACCGAAGAAAGCATGGAAGCCGCCATCGACGACTTCGATGACGCCCGGCAGATGCGGCTGAACGAAACCATGTTGCTGATTCTGGGAGTGGGCGCCGACAGCTTTTATTTGAACGAATATACGGACGACAAGACCATTCTCGATTTCCCCACGCTTTATGATTACGACCACGACGATCATTGTTTCCAGGAGCAGGCCCGGAAGGAAGAAAATCCCGAGTATGTTGTGAAACCCTACCGGGGACGCCTTTACTACCGGTGGGCGCGCCTGCAGATCGATGGCGCCTTCCACTATGCCTCCCTGTGCATGGCGGCGGGCTATAGCTCCTCCCTGATCGACGAACTGGGCGCAGCGCGGATCAGTGAATTGATCCCTCACGGCTACATCGCCGGCAAGAACCACGGCAGACGGGAAGGTACAGGGACGGTGTACGATCAGCGCATCGATGCTGCCGGCCTGGAAGGGCAATTGGAGGAATTGAAGGGGCGGTTTTATCGTTATGTTGCCAAGCGGCACGACCACTTGGCCCTGGAGTTCGATCAGGAATCCCGCAAGGTCGTCTACCTGTTCGACCAATCGAGGCCGGACGATCCGCACATGGATTTCATCTTCACTGACAAGACCGCCCTGAAGGCTGTCAGGTTCCGCCATTTCATGGCGGATTGCCGAGCGCTTGCCGGTGACAGCCGCGCGCTTGATCTCATAACCGAGCGGGAAAAGAGCGCCATCCTGGCCTTTCTCCATGAGGCCCATCGCGACATCATGGAGAACTTCGATCCGAAGGTCGTGAAACTCCGCAAGAAGAACAAAATCATCGTCGCCGATGGCGCCCTCGACGCATTATTCCAAGCGTCCGATGATTGATATAAGGCCGCCCGTCCCTGCGGTTGAGAACATGGCCGGGCAGGGCAGCAACCATACAACCGGGTTGTATGGTAATTGACCGACGGGACACGCTAGGGCGGCGCGATAGCCGGACATAACCTTCGTTATGTCCGGCCTCCCCGGAATCCGGCGGCGCTAAGATTATGGCGCGCTCAAACAAAGAGTTTCCATTCGGTCACTGATGATCGCGGTTACCTGTCGATGGTGCCAATAGTTTTCTTTAGTTCCTCGGCGTCGGCGGCAGGATAGATGAACGCAAGGAATCCGGCATCTTGCGCCGTGTCATTCATGATCGCGGGAGCGGAAAACCCACCATAGAAAACTAGGAGTTCTGATTCCGGACTGACACGGGGGATTGGCTCGCATGTGATAAGGAGAACATGCCGGGCGTTACCGTACGGGCTGGCAACTAAGAATCCTTTCTGTTGTTTACCATCCGGTTTTAGTACGGGGATCATAGGGCCGATGGTAGCTGGCGTTTGCCCCTCTAGCTTTATCGCCGCAACATCGTACCAGCGCCCAATTAGCTTTATAGCCTCGGGGCTCGGTTCCTCTCCCAGCTGAAATGTCAGCGCCGTACGCTTTGTCGAGCTCCCGGTATCCTTGCTGGAATCAGCCTCGTCGAACCCTTCAAGCCCCTGAATCAAAACAGTGAAAATGTGTCCCTGTTGCTCGGCAAGCGCAACGGATTGTCGCTTAATTTCAGTTCGCACTTTGCCGTCCTGAGAGAAATGAGCGCGTCCATCGGGATGGTGCGAGTATTTGACCAGATGAGACGCGATTTTGCCGCCAACTTGCAAATTTACCTGGGAAGTGGTCTGTCGGTTCCCCGGTATCGTGGCCGATGCCAAGATTCCCGTGCGATGACTGAAATATGGAAAACTGACAAACAGGCCTTCGGTCGCGTCCAAAAAACAATTGGAGGGTTTTGTAGCGCTTCGAGCCAACCTGAACGGTGACGATAATGCGCGCTGACCGAAATGCTTCCACCTTAACTGAGTCCATTCGTCCTCGTCCTCGCCAAACGCTGATGACCACGAATGCTAGGTCATTTCGATCTTCCTTCGTGCAAATCCTTAGATCGAAATCTTCTCTACCTCGTCCAGCGAAATCTCATCCTGACGCCGGTCGTAGAGCTTGGTCGTCCTGGGCGATTCGTGATTGGCGATGTGCTGCGCGGTTTCGAGCGTGCCTTTGTTTTTCAGATATGCGGTGATCCCGGTCGCGCGGAAGGTGTGGTTGCCGATCCGCGTCTTGATGCCGGCGGTCGCGGCGCGCCGCTGAATCATCCGGTAGGCGTCCTGCTGCCACATCGCGTTGCCGGTGAGCGTTTTGCCGGTCTTGCCGGCCGCCGTCCGGAACAAAGGCCCGTCCGGGTCTCCCGCGATGCCAGCGGCGGCGATGTATTCATCGAGGTACTGTTCGAGATTGTGGTGACAAGGAACCTCGTGCTCCTTGCCGCCTTTTTCGTGCAGGCGCACCCATCCACGGCGGCCCTGCACGAAGTAATCACGCAACTGCATCTTCAGCACAGCGTTGATCCGCGCGAAGGTGTAGACCATCACCGCGATGAGGGCGCGATCGCGCAACCCGACAATTGCCGGCTCTTCTGTTTTCGAACCGTCCTCCCGCTTCGTTTTTCTGATGATCGGGATGCTGTCCAGCAGCTCGCGGGCCTCCTCGGCTGTCAGCACGGGCGTCTTGCCTTTTTTCACGACGTATTTAGGGCCGCGGACGGAGTGGGCGGGGTTCACGTCCAGGACGTGGCCCGTCACAAGCCAGTCGAACAGCATGCGCAGCGCGGACAGGTGCTGCTTCACCGTGGGCGCTGAGAATTCCCCTTGCAGCTCCTTGACGAAAGCGGCGACGTGGAAGGCCTCCACGTCGGCGAGCTGGGCGATACCGCGCGCGGCGCACCATTCCGCAAAGCGGCGCGTGGAGTTCAGGTACGCCTTGCGGGTGTGGTCGTTGTTGATCTGGGCGGTGAAGAATTCCAGTACGCGCTTGGCAGCCTTGGGCGTCGGCGTGAAGAGCTTCGCAGGCTGAAGCGACGGGGCAGGGGAGAGGATGAGGTCGGTGCTCATACTAAATTGACGATGGTCGCCGCCGCCCAAATTCGGTTGTGAATATCTCTTTCGGTACTGAGGGAAGGCTCCTCGAGTTCGATGAGGTAGGTAGGCTTTTTTCGAGCGGCGTCTTTTATCGATTGGCCGATGACCCAACCGCGCTGGTCGATAAAGAGCATCCGGTCGTGCACGTCTGCGCTTGATCGCAGTGTGAGAGACCTGTTTGTGGCGTACATCTTGGCAACCGTTTCGACGTTGGCGCCGATGTTGTTGGAGAGGATGCGGACGGTTGCGCTGCCGGGAACCTTGTCGACGTAGAGATTGAACACTTTCTCGTCGAGGTACGCATCGACGATGAATATCTCCTGAGTTGCCGTCGCAATGAGGGAACTCAGGTCGCGGTAAAAACCGTACTGGTCGCCGGGTTCATACACACCCTTGATTTCTTCTTCCGGGAGCTGAAGCCGGAGCACCTCGATCAGGCCCCGCAGCAGGGCATCGTACTCCCTTACCCGCAATTCAAAGTTGGCCTGACGTTGCTGCGGCCTAGTGCCCGTCAGGCTCATGGTGATTCCACCGGAGGCCCTAGCCATATAAAAATTTTCCAGGTCGGGGCTCGGATCGCCGAAGGCGGCTCTTATGATGCCTTGGGTGAGGTGCTCCCACTGTGTCTCCTCCTCCTCGGCTTCTGCGTATTGACGGTTCTTGAGCTTCTGGAGGGTATCGAGCTGCTCGGTGAGCGCTCTCAAGGCGCGCTCAGGTGCAATGGTTGGTGGTTTTTGAACGACTGCTGCTTTGCGCGGAATGGCCCTGCCCCCTTTTCTTTTCGAGTGTTATAAAGGGCGTTATAACACACTAAACGCCAGGGCGAGCAGTTTCTGGCAACGGGCCGATCTACGCTCCTCGACTGAACGTGTTTCACCAGGTTACAGTTGAACGGTGGCGAAGGAGGCGCACTTTTATGACAATACTTCACGCAGCGCGTTGCAACCTTGCCGTGAGTCCTCGGCGCGCTATGATAAAAATGCCGAGCTGCTGAGGCGGGCATTGCGACAGGCGGGGTGCCACGTCGCAATTGACTAGGCCTATAAAACCCGGACGGGGCTGGCGAATCTCCAGCCCCGTTTTATTATTTCAGGGTT
>WNFE01003116.1_pt1 | contig 12289 bp, 14 predicted proteins | sample 5400451 | NCBI WGS metagenome assembly WNFE01 (sample SAMN13153344, study PRJNA577476) | soil metagenome | isolation source: 200 cm saprolite under Douglas fir tree site 2 hole 2 | place: USA:California | collected 2015-04-18
GGCAAACATGCCCTCGATGTCATGGACGCCGTCATCGCTGCCCTAGCCCGGGCACACATCATGGTCATCCTCGATAACCACATGAGTCGGGCGGACTGGTGCTGCAGCGAGACCGATGGCAACGGACTCTGGTACAACGCCGAATATCCTGAAAGCAATTGGCTGGCTGATTGGGAAACCATCGGTCGCCGGTACAAAAACCAGTCCTGGGTTGTCGGGGCGGACTTGCGTAACGAGTTGCGCAGCGGAGCGCAATGGGGCGGCACCGATCCGGGCCTTGACTGGCACGCCGCCGCTGAACGGGGCGGCAACATCGTTCTTGGCGCCAGCCCCAATCTTCTCGTCATGGTCGAAAGTCCCCAGTACTCTACCGACTTCACCGCGTTCGCCAAGCTGCCGGTCGTGCTGAAAGTCCCTCACCGCCTGGTCTACTCACCGCACGCGTACGCATCTCCCGATCACCCATTCCGGAGCTATGACGAACTTCGGCAGGTCTACGATCAGCGCGCTGGATACCTGCTCCACGCTGAACCCGCGGTCCCCCTCTGGGTCGGCGAATTCGGCGCTTGCCAGACACTCGACTGTGGCCAGAATAGCCAGTGGTTCCGCTGGTTTGTTCAATATCTCAAAGAAAAGGACTTGAGTTGGAGCTATTGGCCGCTCAACGGCACGCAGTCCAGTGGGGAGGGCCGGAAATATGACACGGTGGAGACCTACGGCCTGTTGACGCCAGACTACCAGCACATCGGTGCACCCAAGATCGTGGAACTCCTACGCACGATCGAACCGACTCCCAAACAACCCTGATCGCGTGAGGGATGAGATGGGGAGAGACAAGAGATAGAAGATGGAAGCGACGTGGAAGATTGTGGAAGCGATGTGGACTTAAGCTGCGAGAGATCCTTCGACTCCACCAGCCCATTCGCAAGCGAATGGGCACACTCCGCTCAGGATGACGGTTTGATCCGGGAATGTACACTATCGAGCGCCAATATCCCAAGCACCTGGAGGAACCCCTGATGTCACGATCCATCCCCCGAGCTTCGCGATTCACCTTCTCATGTCTGGCATTAGTCACGGCGTTCTGCCTCGGAATATGGCCTCTTGCAGCAAGCGCGCAGCCAGCCGCAAAACCCGAAGCCCCGGTTCCGCTCGCGCCTGCGCCTCCGAAAAGTCCGCAAGTGCGGCCGGATGGAAGCGTCATGTTCAACCTCGCCATGCCGAACGCAGCGAAGGTGGAATTGCATCTGGAAGGCGCAGCACAGCCTTTTCCCATGACGAAGGGGGCAGAGGGCGTGTGGAGCGTCACCGTGCCCAAGCTTGCCCCTCAGTATTACAGCTACACCTATGATGTTGACGGCACCGCCGTCCTTGACCCCCACAACGTGACCATCAAGCCCAGCTTCTTTAGCACCCAAAATGTTTTCCTGGTGCCCGGTCGGCCAGCGATGTCCTGGGAGCCGGCCGACGCTCCGCATGGATCGATTCATCATCACTATTACCAGTCGACCATCGTAGGCACGAACAGTGAGTATTACGTCTACACGCCGCCCAACTTCGATGCAAAGAAAAAGTATCCGGTGCTTTACCTGCTTCATGGCTACAGCGATGACCCAAGCGCGTGGACAAGCATGGGAAAAGCCAACGTGATCCTCGACAACCTGATCGCTCAGGGAAAGGCCAAGGCGATGATCGTGGTCATGCCCCTCGGTTACGGAACCATGGACATGATCACCCGGGGTTGGACTGCATGGCGGGACCCTGAATTGGTCGCCCGCAACTTCACCAGGTTCTCTGACGCGCTCTTTCAGGAGGTCATGCCTCTGGTTAAAAAGCAATATCCAATCTCCGATAGACGTGACGAACACGCCGTGGCAGGCCTCTCCATGGGCGGAGCAGAGAGTCTGCTGGTCGGCCTCAATCACACCGGCGACTTTGCCTATGTCGGAGCCTTCAGCGCAGGAGGCCTGGGACAAGGCGACTATGATCCTTCCTTTCCGGGAATCACGGCGCAATCAGCCGCGGAGATCAACGCCAAATTGCGAGTGCTCTGGATCGCATGCGGAACCGAAGACGGTCTCTTCCCTGCAAATCAGAAATTTATTGCCTGGTTGAAGGAGAAGAGCCTGCAGCCGACCGCAATTCAAACTCCGGGAATGGACGCATGGATGGTCTGGCGCGACAATCTGACGACCTTCGCACCGCTGCTATTTCAGTCGAAGTAGCCCAAGTGAAAAGGGGGCCCAAGAGGCCCCCAAGGTCCCTAGTCACGCTTCTTGCCGGCTGTGCCTAGAAGGTGAACTTCGCTACCAACGCGATGCTGCGAGCATTACTGGCAAATACCGCCTTCGGATTGTTGAAAATGGCATTGCCAGGGGTGAGATAGTTCAAATAGCTCGTGCTGTTAGGTCCAGTCAAGAACGAGGTAACGTCATTCACTCCCAGTCCCTGACCAGGATTGCTGCCCGGAATGTATTGAGGGTGATTGAGCAGGTTGGCAAATTGCGCACCGAAGCGGAATTTGAACCGCTCCGTAATGCTTATGTCCTTGTAGGTAGCGAGTGAAAAGTCGTTGGTTGGCTCGGTCGGCAACGTGTTACGGCTGCTGGTGGCTAGCGCACCAGGCCCTGCAACTATGTACTGGGCGCTGGGATTGTTAGCGAGGTAACCAACGGTGTCGCCCGCAGTGTTGAGTAGTGCCGTTACTCCACTTCCCGTCCCGCGCACTCCACTAGGATTGAGAATAGCGCGATCCCCCGCAGAGTCACGATTCAAGTTGGAATCCACCGCTGACTGCACGGTCGCCCACTGTGGTGACTCGTAGGTGTAGATCGGGCTGAAGCCCCAGTTGCCCACGATGTTTCTCATGAGCAGTTGCCATTCTTGAAGAAAGGCAAGTCATAGACCGCCGCCAGGGTGAAACGGTGAGTCCGGGAGAGCGGTGAGACTGATCTCTCTGCATCCCAATTTTGGAAATCCTGGGGACGACGAGGAGTGAGGCTGGTTGAGAAGAAATCCGCGGTGCTGTTGTCGATGGTGCGGCTGTAGGTGTATGCCGCCTGGAACATCAATCCGCTCCTGAAGCGCCGCGTGAGCTGTGTTTGCAAGCCATGATAGATGGAATAGCCGTTCGGTGAATCGGCCACGATGTTGTTGACGTCGAAGCCGGCATTGGCGAACTCCGGTATGAACGACCCCGGAGCCTTCAGGCCAGCCAGCGTTGTGGTCAGAGCGTCCAATTCAGCTTGTGACGGCTGTTGGAAGAAGGTCGGTAAAAACGCCTGCGAACTTACCAACGATCTGCGGTTTATTCTGTTTTGAACGTCCAGGTGCACACCGCGCGTGCCTACATAACGAATCTCGGCAGTGAAATCCTTGGCGAAGGAATGCTGTTCGCCCAGGTTCCAGTTGATCGAATAGGGCCACTTGACTTGCGGTGGTATCCAATTCGAGGTACCGGCACGCGCGTCGGCCTCGCTAAGCACTTGAATACCCGATCCCCCGCCGGGTAGCCCGCCGCCAGCCAGAAAGCCGGGCGTCTGAGTGTTCAGATCAGGAACGTCATGGGTTGCTCCGATCTGTGGAGGCACCGCGAGAATGCCTATGTTGTCGTAAAGCACGTCATAGGCTAAGCCGAATCCCGCACGAATCGACGTGTTGCCGCTGCTTCCCGGCGAGTACGCGAAACCAACTCGAGGAGCCCAGTTGTTCTTTGGAGCCCGTGGTGCGTCGAACACCAAGCGCTGGTTCACTGCTCCCGGTACGATGATGCTCGGGGTATTGGAGATGGCGTTCAGCGCCTGTTGTGCCTCGCTCGTAGAAATCGTGGTGTACTCGTAACGGATTCCCAAATTCAGTGCCAAGTGCGAGTTCACTTTCCAGTTATCGTTCGCGTACCAGTAAACCGCCTTCTGGTTACCGTAGTAGGTAATTGAGCCCGCGCTACGCTCACCAAAGTTATCCGGCGAAAAGTCTTCCAGAAACAGCTGCGTGGAGTTGTAGTTGTAGTCCCCGCGCTGACGTTGGGTAAAGCTCTGTGGCGAAATGTACCAGCGGTACTCCCCTCCGAACTTCAGAGTGTGACTTCCCTTGGTCCAGCTGACGTTGTCGACGCCCTGGTAGAGGTTCTGAATGGTGAACTGTGGAGCTTGGGAATCAGGCCCGATTTGAAGACCATTGCCACCCAAGTCCAGCAAGATAAGATTGGGAAAGGCATCCAATCCGGGGAATTGGAAGTTCCCCGCAGGCAGGTTGTTGAAATACCGATTGAAGCCCACCCGGAACTCGTTGAGAACCGATGGGGTGAAGGTATGGTATTCGCCGAGAGTAAAGAGAGAGATGGAAGCGAAAGGGCTCAACTGTGTAGAACGCTGACAAATTCGCGCTCTGGTCGATCTTGTCTACCTTGTTGTAGATGTAACGCCCGCGAAGCTGATCGCGGGAAGAGATATTGTAGTCGACACTCTGGACATAGTTCGTGAAGTTTTGCCATGCTGGCGCAGCGATCGTAACTGCCCCAATGGGGACTGACCCGGCAGCGCAAGAGCCACTGGCCGGAGCCGATGAGTACGGGAGACAATCGCTCGCAGTCGGCGCGACCGGCACGTATTGCTTGAATACCCCAAAGTTCGTGGCACTAAGGTTCGGATCTGCGGCGATCGCGGTCAAACCAGTTTCCGTAGGCGTTAACACCTGGCCGCCGGAGGTTGCCGTAAGGGATATTCCCTGGCGCTCGAAATTGGAAAAGAAAAACAACTTGTTCTTGATGATCGGCCCGCCAAAAGTGCCGCCGTAGCGGTTGCTGTCAAAACGCGGGTTGGACGTGAAGCCCTGGAGCACAAAGGCATTATCAACCGCGTTCAGGTTGCGATTCCTGAAATATTCGTAGAGCGACCCGTGGAAAGTGTTGGTCCCACTCTTGATCGTGGTATTGAACTGACCGCCAGAGGAGTGACCAAACTCAGTATTGAACTGATTCGTCAGCAGCGTGAAATTCTCCACTGCGTCGTTTGGAACGGTGATCAGGTTGCCTGTAAGTGCCTTGTTATTGTTGTCGACCCCTTCCACCGTGAAGTTGTTGTTGTACGGCCGTTGGCCACCTACGGACGGTCCAGCTCCAATTCCAAGTGAACTCGACTGGGTAACTCCCGGACTCAACAAGGACAGGTTCAACACACCCGCGCCAGTTCCGCCGGCAGACGTAATGCCCAAATCCTGAGAGAACCGTTCATCGTAGTTCGATTGCAGTTGCGCCGAAGTTGTGTCGATGGTCGCAGCCACGCCGGAGACCTCAATGGTTTCGCTGGTCGCGCCCAGAGTCATCGTGACATTCAGAGTGCCCGTTTGATTAAGTACCACATCGACCAGCTGAATAGCCGTCTTAAACCCACTGCTCTTCACGATGATCCTGTAAGTGCCTACCGGCAGGTTTTCGAAGCGGTATGCACCCGTATTGCCCGTTGTCGTCGTCGTGATTATTCCCGTGTCGATTTTCATTGCTTCGACACTCGCGTTTGCCACCACCGCGGAAGAGGAATCAATGACCGTGCCTACCAAGCTGCCGCTAATCGCCTGGCCATAGACCCCGGTCGAACTCACCGCTATAAGGCTCACCAAAGCGAACCCGAAGGCCATCGCCTTCAACATCGATATATATCGACTCATACATTCTCTCCTCAAAACTGAAACTGTGACACCATTACAACAAAACATTTCATTGGACCTGTTAAGACCGCGCTGTCACTTTCGTTACGTGCAGCGACCAATCAAGAGCGTCTACGCGTACGTGCAAATGACATTCCAAAACACTGTCTGATGAGAACGTGTGTTCGCTTAGAGTTGTGAATCGGGCGCCGAAACTAATATTGAAAACTGGACGCTGCTCACTTCGCTGCTATGAGAACTCGTACGGCAGCAGCATAAACACTGCATCATTCGTACGGTGTTATGTCTTACTCGCATTGATCGAGGCAATGCGGCAACAGTCAGGGAGGGGCTGCGCTGGCCAGGATTCAGGATGGCAGGGTAACGTTCAGCCAAGGTCGCCAGGGCGCTTGTTCTGTACAATTTTGCTGTGAACCCTCTGAATGAAGTAGAAACTCGCGTGTTGGGTGCGCTGGTGGAGAAAGACATTACCACTCCGGACTACTATCCCCTTTCGTTGAACGCGCTGATCAATGCCTGCAACCAGAAGAACAACCGCGAACCGGTGATGAATTTGGATGAAGACGCGGTACAACGCGGGCTCGACAGGCTGCATGCCCAGAACCTCGCGGGACCAGCCGGCGGCGCTGATAGCCGCGTGGCCAAGTACGAGCATCGTTTGCAGGAGGTTTTCAACTTCAGCCGGGGCGAGACCGCCATCGTGTGCGTGTTGTTGTTGCGCGGTCCGCAAACACCTGGGGAGCTCCGCGGACGCGCCGAGCGCATGCACCGCTTCGAGGCGCTCGACGACTTGCAATCCACGTTGCAGCGACTGATGCAGCGGGAACCGCCCATCGCCAAAGCGTTACCTCGCCAACCGGGAACCAAAGAAACGCGCTACATGCATTTGCTCTCTGGAGATGGAGAGGAGTTCGGTGTGGCCGGGGCTCCCTCGTCTGTGGTTGCCAACCACACTGACGAGAACGAGGCGCACATGCGACTGGAACGCGAAGTCCAGGAGCTTCGCAAAGAAGTTGCCGATCTGAAGCAGCAGTTCGAAAGCTTCCGGAAAGGGTTCGAGTAAGCGGGGACTCGAATCACAAACCGCGTTTGGCGCATTCAAGAGCCGAATCTCTCCGCGGCGCGAGCTTTCGCCTTGGCTGCCTCTTCTTCTCGGTTCTTCGGAGGTGCGTTGGTCTCGAGCGAACGGAGAAGGCGAGTCGAAATACCGGCTACTTCGTCGATGGCAGCGAAAAAGAAGTCTTCGTTGGCCTTCGATGGTTTGTTAAAGCCGGTGATCTTTCTGACAAACTGCAGCGAAGCAGCTCGAACTTCTTCGTCAGTGACGGGCGGATCAAAGTTGAAGAGAGTCTTGATATTCCTGCACATTCAGTTTGACCTCGAGGAACGGCGCTCCGGGGTGCCCTGCCCTCGTCTCTCCGCGTTTTGGAGAGAAAGGGCGGGGATTTGTCGGGCGCTCTTCCATCGTATTTTCTCACGGGCAATGGGCCGCTTCCCCTTCTGGTCGGTGGCCAAGGCGGACACCTTGGCAGCCATCAGCGGACCGTTGTCTCCCAACGTTGTCGTATCGCGGCCAAAAATTGCTTCTTGTCCTTTTTCATTAACCGGACCAGAGCCTGGTTACCAGTGTCTTCGTGCCCCGCCGCCCACAGGACCATTTCCGTAAGTACCGGCGCCAGATCGATCCCCTTAGACGTCAGCAGGTAGATCATCCTTCGTCCGTCCGATGGGTCTGGTTTCGTGGTAATGATGCCGTAGGCGACCAGCTTCCGCAGACGATCGGCCAGGATATTTGTGGCGATTCCTTCGTAGCATTCCAGGAATTCCTTGTAAGTCTTTGACCCGCGTAGCATCATGTCGCGAATGATCAACAGCGACCAGCGATCGCCCAGCATCTCCACTGAAGCATTCAGCGGACACCCCGACCGCCGCCTGGTACTGCGCTTCTTCGACATGTTTTTCCCAACACGCGATTTTCACTTGCATTTAGCAAGTAATATGTTAATAATCTCACGCGCCATGAATTTTCTCAATCCTTCGTTTAGCAAAGGAACATTCATGCAATCCGTCGCTCAAATCGCTTCGGTTTCGAAGACCAGTTTCTGGGCAGGGCACATCATTAGCGCCTTCATGGTGCTGTTTCTGCTTTTCGACGGCGTAATTCATCTGATGAAGATCGATCCTGTTGTAAAGGCATTCGGTGAACTCGGCTATCCCGTGAATCTCGCCGTATCTCTCGGAATTCTCGAACTCATCTGTCTGCTCTTCTACGTGATTCCGCGTACATCGATCCTCGGTGCGATCCTGCTGACCGGCTATCTTGGTGGCGCCGTCGCGACGCAACTGCGCATCGGGAACCCGCTTTTCAGTCAAGCTTTGTTCCCGGCCTATGTCGGGATACTGGTGTGGGGAGGGCTCGTCTTGCGTGACGGATGGTTACGCAAACTAATTCCTTTGCGAAGTGGAGTTTGAGCGCATCTTAGAGCTTGAGCATCGATGAGAAAATATACGAAACCCCGGAAGGAGAAGGCATGAGCAAAGTAAGAGTACTGGTTGGCACACGCAAGGGCGCATTCGTTCTCACGTCGGACGGCAAGCGCGAAAAGTGGGATGTCAGCGGCCCCCATTTTGCGGGCTGGGAGCTCTACCACGTCAAGGGATCACCGGCTGATCCGAATCGGCTGTACGCGTCGCAGTCGAGCGGCTGGTTCGGGCAATTGATCCAGCGCTCCGACGATGGCGGCAAAACCTGGCATCAACCCGGAACGCCCGCCGGCCAACCGGCAGCGCCTGGTCCGCCCAAGAGCGAGAGCAACAATTTCGCTTATGACGCCTCTCCCGAAACCGGCAAGGCGCTGACCACGCATCAGTGGTACGACGGCACGCAACATCCTTGGGAATTCAAGCGGGTGTGGCATCTTGAGCCGTCGCTCACCGATCCCGACACGGTTTACGCCGGAGTGGAAGACGCTGCCATCTTCCGCTCGACCGACGGCGGCCAGAACTGGCAGGAACTCCCCGGCTTGCGTGGCCACGGCACTGGCCCCAAGTGGCAGCCGGGCGCGGGTGGCATGTGCCTGCACACCATCATTCTTGATCCCAGCAATCCGCAGCGGATGTGGATCGCAATCTCGGCGGCGGGCGCGTTCCGCACCGATGACGGCGGCAAGTCTTGGAAGCCAATCAACCGCGGACTGCGCTCGCAATATATCCCGGATCAGGATGCGGAAGTCGGACACTGCGTCCACCACGTCGCCATGAACCCTAAGCGCCCAGGCGTGCTGTTCATGCAGAAACACTGGGACGTGATGCGCTCGGACGACGCCGGCGACAACTGGAAAGACGTCGGCGGCAACCTGCCCACCGACTTCGGCTTCGTGATTGACGTCCACGCGCACGAGCCGGAGACGATTTACGTCGTCCCCATCAAGAGCGATTCGGAACACTATGTACACGAGGGCAAACTGCGCGTGTACCGCAGCCGGACCGGCGGAAACGAGTGGGAAGCCCTCACCAAAGGCCTGCCGCAAAAAGACTGCTACGTGAACGTGCTTCGTGATGCGATGGCCGTCGACTCGCTCGACAAGTGCGGTATTTATTTCGGGACTTCCGGCGGGCAAGTGTACGCCTCGGCCGATGCCGGAGATAGCTGGAATCCAATTGTTCGGGATCTTCCGGCGGTGCTTTCGGTGGAGGTGCAGACGCTAGGGTGATTGCAATCGGTTGAGAAAGTACGCAATTGCTAACTCTTCCGGAGTAGGGATAGTCTAAGTCGAGAAGCTCAGCGGAAGGTCAGGCTGGCTGAGTGTTCCAGCTGAAAGGAGAACGTATGCTGAAGAAGGCTGCCTTCGCAATTCTGCTCGGCTTCACTTTCTGCATTATTTCTTCCGCTCAGGAGGATAAGAGCAAGCGCCCAAGCCCACCCGCGCAGGCGCAGTGCAAATTTTCTGACGGAAAAACGATCACGGTCGATTACTCCAGTCCACGTGTCCGAGGCCGCAAGATTTTTGGTGAACTCGTGCCTTATGGAGAAGTTTGGAGGACCGGCGCGAATGAGGCCACAACGTTCGTCACGGATGAAAACCTCGTTACGGTCAAAGGGACGAATATTCCGCCGGGCAGTTATACGATTTTTACGGTCCCCAACTCCGACGCTTGGATGTTGATTATCAACAAGCATACAGGGCAGTCGGGGACTCCCTACAAGTACGAATCTGAGGAACTGGCCCGTGTGCCCATGTCGGTCACGAAACTTTCCTCACCGGTTGAAAACTTTACAATTGCATTCGACCACAATGGCGGAAGTTGCACGATGCGCCTGAGCTGGGAGAGGAGCCAGGCGTCGCTCGAATTCGGGCAGAAGAATGCAGATTTGCCGGTGGCAAACTGAGCTGCAGGCTGTGCAAGCTTCAAATAGATGCTCTAGCAGGCTGCTGAAAGACTCTGGGCTCAGGTGGCCAAGCGCTTCAGCGCGTGACCATCAGCGGCGCATCGGCGCAAAGCCTGTATCTCTGCTGTTGGCGAAGCATCCTCAGTTCACCGCCCAGCGATACACAGAGCGCTCATGAGATAGTCCGAATATGATCCGAGTGATGCTTCCGCAACACCTGCGAACACTGGCGCACGTCGGCAGCGAGGTGACGCTCCAAGTCGAGGGCCCGATCACGCAGCGCTCGGTCCTCGACGCACTCGAGACCCGCTATCCGATGCTGCGCGGGACGATCCGCGACCAGGTCACGCAACAGCGACGGCCCTTCTTGCGTTTCTTCGCCTGCGAAGAAGATCTCTCCCATGAGTCTCCGGACGCCACGCTGCCCGACGCGGTCGCCTCAGGGAAAGAACCATTTATCGTCATCGGCGCCATCGCCGGCGGCTAGCAAGAAGCCGGGTGCCCCATCCTTGCGCGTTCTGTGCGCAAGGGTGGGATTCCACGGAATTCTGCCCCTTGGGATTCTCCGGTCATTGAAACTCGAATCCGCAGGGTACTCATCCTTCTCTCGTACTCTGCGAAAGGGATGGACACAGCGATCATCGGTGCATACTTGGGACGGGGGTTGGTTCAGGCATCAGCGACAAATCCCGAGTAGGAGGCTACCGTGGAATCCCACCCTTCAAAAAACGAAGGGTGGGGCACCCGGCAAGAGGGTCCCCGCTTATGACACGACCAACGACGCAGGCGATTTCACCATTCTTCATCGTTAGCAACGTCGATCAAACCATCGCATTTTACCGCGACAAGCTTGGCTTTGAGACGAGATTCCAGCAGCCGGATCGAAATCCTTTTTTCGCCATCGTCGGCCGCGACGGAGCGCAGCTCTTCGTCAAGTCCGATAAAGCCACGTCGCCGCTGCCGAACCCCAAGCGTAATCCCTCTATGAGGTGGGATGCCTACGTCTATGCACCAGACCCCGATGCGCTCGCCGTCGAATTTGCCGATCATGGCGCAGCATTCAGCGTACCGCTTAAGGATACCCACGACGGTCTGCGCGGCTTCGAGATTTGCGACCCTGACGGCTACGTCTTATTCTTCGGGCGACCAAGGTACACGGCAGCGTAGCGATCCGTCGTGCCTTCCTGTGTCTCTTCGCCTGTGAAGAAGATCAAGCCGGGTGCCCCATCCTTCTCGCGTTCTGTGTGCAAGGGTGGGATTCCACGGAATTCTGCCCCTTGGGATTCTCCGGTCAGCGACAAATCCGGACTGGGAGGGTACCGTGGAATCCCACCCTTCAAAAAACGAAGGGTGGGGCACCCGTCCCCCCCAACTCTCGATCCCTTCTTTCCTGCTGTTGATGTCACGGTTGCCTCATTTCCGCAATAGCGGTAATCTTCCGTCCTCAGTCGGAGGAGGTCGTGTGAGAAGAGCGCTTTCTTCCAAACTGGCTTTGGGATGGGCGGTCGTTCTTAGCGTCGCCTTGGTCGCCGGAAAACTCGAACCCTCCGGGCGCATGGGATGCTCGGCGGCGGGCGGCTCATTTCGTTCTCCGACAGCTCCTGACGAGACAGCGGCACCTGTGCTGGATCCTGCCATCTACCACCATGTGGCCCAGGTGATCTGGGTAGTGAAAGATATCAACCGCGTTGTGGATTACTGGCAGCGCCTGGGTATCCGCAACATCCACAGTGACGGAACGGTGAGCTTCCCGAATCTGACTTATCGCGGCAAGCCCGACCCAGCGCGCGCCAAGCAAGTAACCGCGAACGTCGACGAACTCGAGATCAAATGGATTCAACCCGTGCACGGAGGCAAGTTCTGGCGCGATGGCCTGCGTCAACATGGTGATGGCATTCGCGTCCTCGGCTATGCCGTCCGCTCGCCGCAGGAGTTTGACGACCAAATCAAGTACTTCTCCTCAAAAGGCGTGGGCGTCGTGGTATGGGACAGTTGGCGGGGTAAAACGGGCCAAGGCCGCATCGCATATCTCGACACCGCTGCTCCGGGCGGTGGACATACCCTGGCGCTGATCTATGATCCAGACGCGGACCCGGACACCCGGTCCCGTGCGGCCGCCGGTCCCGGTAACGAATACCCCGTTACCAAGATCACGCATTTCGCCTGGGTAGTGAATGACGTGCGAAAGGTGGACGCATACTATACGGGCCTCGGCTTCAAACCCTTTTCGCGAAT
>WNFE01003118.1_pt1 | contig 12288 bp, 13 predicted proteins | sample 5400451 | NCBI WGS metagenome assembly WNFE01 (sample SAMN13153344, study PRJNA577476) | soil metagenome | isolation source: 200 cm saprolite under Douglas fir tree site 2 hole 2 | place: USA:California | collected 2015-04-18
CGGATCGTCGGCGGCGGGCGCTGGCGCGGCTCGCGCAGCCGGGACGCGAGCAGCGCCAGGAGAAAGCCGGGGACACCGAGGGCGACGAACGCGGCGCGCCAGCCGTAGCGCTCGGCGAGGACGCCGCCGAGCCAGATCCCGAGCACGCCGCCGAAGGCCATCCCAACCGAGTAGATCCCGAGGGCAAAGGCGCGTCGCTTGCCCTGGAAGAACTCGGAGAGCAGCGCCTGGGCAGCCGGCCCGTAGCCCGCCTCCCCTACGCCCACCAGCGAGCGACACACCAAGAGCTGCCAGAAGCGGCTCACCGTCGCCCCGAGCGCCGTGAAGGCGCTCCATAACCCCACGCCGAACGCGATCACGGCGCGCCGGGATTTCAGGTCCCCGACGACACCGAGCGGCAACGCCGCGAGCGAGAGGACGATCACGTAGGCCGAGCCGAGCCAGCCGAGCTGTTGATCCGACAGGACGAGCTCCCGCTTGATGGGCTCGAACAGTGCGAAGACGACGTTGCGGTCGGTGTAGTTGAGGAGATTGATGAGCGTCAGGAGCCCCAGGGCGTACGCCGCGTACGCCCGAGACGTGCCCACGGGAGGGGGGCCGGCGTGCTCAGGGTCTGCGCCCGACAGTCGTCCCCTCCGCGCGCGCGTCGCGGTCCGCCTTCGCCTCCTGGTACGCCTCGGTGAGCTGCCGCATCATCTCTTCGCGCCGCTCGTACAGTCGCTTGAGCCGCCGCTTCTTTCGTTTGGCGAGCGCATACGCGGCGAGGATCGGGAAACCGACGGTGTTGTCGAGGTAGCACACCACCGTGCCCGGGAGCTTGTCGGGGTCCACCTTCCCCCAGCTCACGGCTTCGGCCGGCGTGGCCCCGGACAGGCCGCCCGTATCGGCGCGCGCATCCGTCATCTGGAGGTAGTAGTCATGCCCCTTTTCGCTGATGCCCAGCACCTCCTGGATCTGCGGCTCCGTCTGCAGCACGAAGTTCTTGGGGCTGCCGCCGCCGATGATCAGGATGCCGCTCTTGCCGCCGTGGGTCTTCGCGTCGAACACGATGGCCGACGTCTCGTTCACGTCCGCGCTGGGGTCGAACCGCAGCTGCGATCCGGTGAGCGCCTGCTCGGCCACGTTCATCCCGATGGATGAGTCCCCCGGGGACGAGGTGTAAATCGGCAGGGCGCACTGGTGCGCCACGCCGAGCACCGATTTCCGCGAGATCCCCAGGGCCTTCTCGCGCTCGAGGATGTAGCCGCCCAACAAGTAGTGGTACTCCGCCGTGCTCATGGGCCGCTGGAACTCCGGGCCCGCCGACACTTCCCGGATGTAGGCGTCAGTCGACAGCAGCACCTCGTAGTCGAAGAAGATGTCGTAGATGCGGACGACACCCTCCTCGCGCAGCTCCACATCGTCCGCGAAGGGGGTGCCTCGGTGCATCGTCAGACCCAACCCGAAATGCGCGTCGTGATACAGGTTTGCACCCGTCGAGACGACCCAATCGATGAACCCCGCCTCGACGAGCGGAATGATCGTCGACATCCCGAGGCCCGCGGGCGTCATGGCGCCGGTGAGGCTCATGCCGACGGTGACGTCGTCCTCGAGCATCAGCTCCGTGAACAGCCGGCACCCCTCGGCGAGGCGCCCCGAGTTGTAGGCGAGGAACGCGTTGTCCACCAGCTCGGGGACCGTCTCGCGGCCCGTGATGGGCTTCGGATCGATGCGCTGGCCGCGCAAGAAATCTTTGCGTGTGGTCATGGCACCTCCGCGTCGCTTTGGTTCTCGAGCGTAAAGGCCTGGCTGCGGCGCTCCCGTGCCTGCCGCACGGTCGCGACGGCCTCCCGCGGGCTGTCGGTGACGGTGAAGAGCCGGAGATCGGTGGTGGCGATCTTGCCCTCCCCCGCGACGCGGTCTTTCAGCCAGTCCACGAGACCGGCCCAGTACTGCGCTCCGAACAGGATCACGGGGAAGTTGCTCACCTTCCCGGTCTGAATCAGCGTGAGCGCCTCGAACAGCTCGTCCATCGTCCCGTATCCTCCCGGGAAGACGATGAACGCAGTGGAGTACTTGACGAACATCGTCTTGCGGACGAAGAAGTAGCGGAAGTTGATCGAGCGCTCGACGTAGGGATTGAGCCCCTGCTCGAACGGCAGCTCGATGTTGCAGCCGATCGACAGGCCGTTTCCCTCCTGGGCCCCGCGGTTCGCGGCCTCCATGATCCCGGGGCCGCCGCCCGTGATGATGGGGAATCCTTCCCGCGCGAGCATGCGCGCGGTTTCCACGGCCTTCTCGTAGTAGGGATCGTCCGGCGTGGTGCGGGCCGATCCGAACACCGTGACGGCGTTGTACACGTCCGAGAGGGTGTCGAACCCTTCGACGAACTCCCCCATGATCCGCAAGACCCGCCACGAGTCCGTCTTGACGAATGCCCGTCGCTCGCGGGGAACCTGCGCGAGGAGGCGTTCGTCCTCAGTGATCGGTGTACGTTGCGAGCCGCTCGAGCGCTGAGACATGGTCGTCCTGCACGTTATAGAAGAAAGGAGAGAGACGGACGTGTCCCGGCCGGGCGTCCGCGATGATCCCGCCCGCGGCGAGATGTCGCACGCCCGCCGCCGGGTCGGCCGCGGGGAGCATCACGATCGCCGAACGATCCTCGGCGCGGGGAGCTACCTTGGGCCGGAAGCCGCACTCCCCCGCCCGCGCGACCAGGTCCTCCGTGAGCGCAGCCGTCACCCGGCGAATGGCGGGGACGCCGATTTCGTCGATGTAATCGAGGCCCCCGAGCTGCGCATAGACCGCCGCGAGCGCCGGCGTCCCGAGCTCGAAACGCCGCGCGTCGTCGTGCAGCTCGAGCGCGCGGGGGTCGAAGGCGAACTGGTTCTTGTGGCCGAACCACCCGGCAATTCCGGGAGCGAGCCGCCGGGCGACTTTATCGCGAACGTACAGCAGCACGATCCCCGGCCCGCCGAGCAGCCACTTGAGGCCGCCCGCGGTGAGAAAATCCACTCCCGCGGCCTTCACGTCCACGGGCACTTGTCCCACCGACTGGTAGGCGTCGACCAGGCTCAACGCCCCGCACCGCCGTGCGGCGTCCGCCACCCGCTTGATGTCCTGAATGGCCCCGCTCGTGAAGTACACGTGCGACGTCGCGACGAGGGCGGTCCGGTCGTCCACTGCCCGCGCGATGGCCTCGACGGGCACCGAGACCTGGTCCGGGCTCTCGACCACGACCAACTCCACGCCACGAGCCCGCTTGGCGAGCCACTGGTAGGCGACCGTGGGAAAGTCGAGCGACGTGACCACGACCTTGGGACGGCGCCCGTAGTCCAGCGCCTCCGCCACTGCCGACAACGCCACCGAAACGCTGGGCGCGAGCGCGATCTCCTCTGGGCCCGCGCCGACGATCCGCGCGTAGCGCGCCCGCAGCTCCGAGAGGGCCGCCCACCACACGTCGTACCAGGCAGACGCTCCGCGCACCTGCCAGAGATCGAAGAACTCTGCGATGCGCCGGCGCGTACGATCGCCGAGCGCGCCGAGCGAGCAGGTGTTCAAGTACACCGCGTGGCGGAAGATCGGGAACTCGCTCCGATAGCGGGCGAGGGCGTGAGCCCCCGCCGATGCCCCGGCATCGAGACCGCTGGCGAGCGTCATAGGCGGTCAATATACAGGAGGAAAAGCGCGCTGGGCACGCCTCGCGACTAAATTCACTCCTATGAGAGCCTCCGCCGGCTGGCCGACGCTCACCATGCGCCTCGTCCTCCGGGCCCTCGTGAACCCGCGGCTCGCGCTCGACCTCGTGCGTCTCACGTGGAGCTTTCGGGCGCGGGACTGGTATCGACGCCCCCCGTTCCTACCGCTGCCGCCGCGCGACTACGTGCGGTGGCGCATGTTCACCGCGTACGGCGATGAGGACGCGGTGCCACCGCTCGAAGACGTCGTCCGGTTTGCGCGGTGGCGACGAGAGACCATGCACGTGTGAAAAGGGACGTCGAGCAGAAGCGTCACGCGGAGACGTCACGCAACAGCGTCGAGGTGAAGCGTCGAGCGCTCGAGCTGGGGTTCGACGCGGTCGGGATAGCCACTCTCGAGCCGAACGCGCACGCTGCCGAGCTCGATCAGTGGCTCGCCGCCGGGTATGCAGGCACCATGACCTACCTGCATCGCCAGGCGGAGAAGCGGAAGGATCCCGCCCGCATCATGCCAGACGCTAAGGTCGCCATCGTAACGCTTACGAACTACTTCCACCGATCCGATCACCCCGGGCTTGCGCCCGGGGTCAGCCCAGCCCTAGGGAAGGTGGCCCAGTATGCCTGGTCAACGGATTACCATGCCGTGCTCGGTCGGCGTCTCGAGCGGCTGGCCGCCGTGGTTCGCGAGATCGCTCCCGGCGCGAAGGTCCGCTGCTATGTCGACGCGGGACCCGTCCCCGAGCGGGAGCTGGCGCAGCGGGCGGGGCTCGGCTGGATCGGGAAGAACATGATGCTGATCGACCCCGACCGGGGCTCGTTCACCTTCATCGGCGTCCTGCTGACCGACGCGGATCTCGTCCCCGATCTGCCGTTCGAGGCGGATCGCTGCGGCACTTGCCGCGCCTGTCTGGACGCCTGCCCGACGAGCGCCTTCGTCGCACCGGGCGTGCTCGACGCGCGGCGTTGCATCTCCTACCTGACTATCGAGCACGCCGCCGAGTTCGGCGCAGCCGAGCAGCAGCTCGTAGGCGAGTGGCTGTTCGGATGCGACGTGTGTCAGGACGTCTGTCCGTGGAACGTGAAGTTCGCGCGCCCGACGCGCGACGTCGAGCTCGGCGTGCGCTCAGATGTTGTCGAGCCGGATCTGACGGCGCTGCTCGAGGAGAATCCGGAGTCGTTCCAACGCCGCTTCGGCGACACAGCGTTCGAGCGCCCCGGCGCCACCGGCATGCGGCGCAACGTCACAGCGGTGCTCGCGAACCGCCGCAGGCGTCGCCGATGATCGAAGTTCCCGCGCCGCAACGCGCGCAGGCCGCCGCGATTCAGCACCGGCTCAGCGAAGGGCTCGCCAGGATCGATCCGCATCATCGCCTGCTCGGGCGCCCCGTAGCCTACCGCATCATCGATGGCACGACGCTCGAGATCACGTATCGGGACGTGCCGGGGATCGCGGAAGCCGAGGTGTTGGGGGTGAAGCGCCTGATCGGCGTCGAGTGCTTCTGCACGGTCGCGCCCCAGACGGCGGAAACCGTGCTGGTGCGGTTCGTCGTCTCCCTCAAGTAGCCGTCGTCAGCCGTATCACCGGGAGCTCGGGGGGGTTGCCCCACCGCGGGATCCACGCGCTGCCCACGCCCGCCGAGACATAGAGCCAGCACTGCCCCACGCGCTTCAGCCCATGCAGGTACTTCCGGCCGAACTGCGACGGCGCCGTGATCGGCCCAAGGAGCGGCAGGTGCGCCTGGCCGTTATGCGTGTGTCCCGCCAGCATCACGTCTACTCGCAGCCCCGCGGGGAGGTATTCGATGAGATCGGGATTGTGCGAGATGAGCACGCGTGGCACGTCCGCCCCAACACCAGCGAACGCCTCGTCGGGCCGGACGGCTCCGTGGGTGAAATCGTCCACGCCACCCACCGCCAGAATCGCCGGTCCCCGACGGATGAGCCGGTGCCGGTTGTGGAGCAGCATCGCGCCACTACGCTCGACCGCGGCCCCGACCTGGTCGGGGTCTACCCAGTGGTCGTGGTTCCCGAGCACCGCCACCACGCCATCGCGCCCGCGAAAGCGCGCCAGGACCCGCTCGAGGCCATCCATGTCGCTGCGCGCGTGGCTGACGAAATCGCCGCCCAGCACCACGAGATCGGCGTCGAGCTCACGCACCCGGTCGGCCATGCGCCCAAGCCACCACGTGGGGACGGCGGGACCATGGTGCAGATCGGTGACCAGTGCCAGGCGGTAGCCCACGAGCCCGGGGGGAAGGCCCTCCACGGGGACCGCGATGTCCGGTGTCTCGAGCCGGGCGCGATCCCAGCGGATGAGCGGACGCGCCAGCCGCTCGGCCAGCCACCCGAGCGGTCGCTTGGTGACGCGCTCGAGCAGCGGTGGGCGCCGCTCCCGCGCGGGCGGGTAACGGCGGGGATGGATGAACAGCCCGATCACCTCGCGACGAGGCGCGCGACGACGTCGTACAGGAAGTGCACCCCGAAGGCCAGGTCGTCGAGGCTCACTCGCTCGTCGTTGCCGTGTACGCCCCGCGACTCGGCCTGACTCAGAGGGAAGGGCGATAGGCCGTAGCTCACGATGCCCAGGCGTCGGAAGTAATGGCTGTCCGTGAAGCCGGTGAGGGGCGGCGTGGTGATGAGCGCGTCGGGTGTGCGCTCGCGCGCCGCGGCCACGATGGCGCGAAACAGCTCCGTCTCGGTCGGGCTCTCGGTCGCGGGCCAGTTCGGACCCTGGGGCGTGATCTCGACCGCCGAGTCAGCCACAATCCGCACGACGTCCACGAGGAAGGCCTGGGGGTCCTGACCCGGCAGCAGCCGCACATCCAGCGCTGCGCGCGCCACCGGTGGAATGACATTCGTCTTGTCGCTGCCTTGAAGGCCTGTGATCGAGATGGTGTTCCGGAGCAGCGCGTTGTAGGTGAGATCACTGGTGAGGAAGCGCACCGCGGCCGAGTCGCGCAGGGCCGCGCGCACGTCCGCCAGCGCGGCACGCCGCCCTTGGTCCGTCTCGATGGTGGCCAGGTCGCGGAAGTAACGCTCGACCGCGGGCGTTACGACCAGGGGCGTCTGAAACGCGGCGATGCGCGACAAGGCTCGCACCAAGCGGTGGACGGGGTTGTCCGGCGTGGGGCGCGACCCGTGCCCCGGGGTGCCGCGCGCCGTCAGGTTCAGCCAGAAGGGTGACTTCTCCGTGGTCCCCACCCCGTAGTACTCGATTCGGCCGCTCGGATCGGTGCGGATCGTACCGCCTTCGTTCAGGAGGAACTCGGCGTCCTGGACGTCGTCGCGGTGATGGTCGACGAACCAACCGGCACCGACGCCGCCTCCGATCTCCTCGTCCGCGGTGGCGAGGAAGATCACGTCGCGCTTGAGCGGCACGCCGGCGCGCTTGAGTGTGAGCAGCGTCATGAGCTGCGCGATCGCCTCGCCCTTCATGTCGAGCGCGCCGCGTCCCCAGACGTACCCGTCCTGCACGACGCCCGAGAACGGAGCGACCGTCCAGTACTCCGGGCTCGCAAGCACGACGTCCATGTGGTTGAGCAGGATGAGGGGTCGGGCGCTGCCGTCTCCCTTCAGGCGAGCGTACAGGTTCGCCTTCCCCGCCTGGGGCTCGAACACCTGCGCTTCGATGCCATCACGCGCGAGCACCGCCTTCAACCAGCGCGCCGTCAGCAGCTCGTTGCCGGGCGGATTCGTGGTGTTGATCGCGACATACTGCGATAGCAGAGTCGCCGCCTCGCGACCTACGGCCCGCCACTGAGCATCCGTGCGCGGCACTTCCGCCTCTAACTGCCGCGACGGCAGGAGGACCGGTTGAGAAGAAGGGCCGAGCAGGCCGGGCTGGGGAGCCGCCGCGCGGGGCGGACGCGCGCAGGCCACCACCAGGGCCAGCGCGAAGAGCGGAACGAAACGCAAACGACCTCCGGACGGGATCGGGGAACCGCAAAGTACGAGCCGACGGCGCGCGGGGGGAGTCCCCCGCCCCTCCCAGTCTCCGGGATCAGTGCACGGTAATGGTCGCCGCGCCCGTCTTGCCTTCGCTCGTCGCCCGCAAGAACGCGCTGCCCACACCGCGGGGGCGAACGATCGCGATGGGGTTCGTACCGCCCTGGAACTGGATGACGAACACCGAGCTGTCGGTGCTGAACCACGACACCGGTCGACCGCTGAGCACCGTTCCTGTTGAGTCGCGGAGCTCCGCCGTGAAGTACACGCTGTCGCCGACCGTCAGGCTAGCGGTCGCGGGCTGCACGGTCACGCTCGCCACCGGGGCGCCGGGCGACCCGAGCACCTGGATCGTAATCGCGTCGCTAAGCGCACCACTGGTAGCGTGGATTGTCGCGACGCCGGCCCGCACGCCCTTGACCGAAACTTGCGCCACTGTAACTGTGTCGTTCCCTCCGGCAACGGCCGCCACAGTGGTATCACTGCTCGTCCATGTGACCTGAGGATTTTGAACCGGGTTGCCGTTCGCATCCCCCACCGCCGCATACAGGAGGATAGTCCCACCGACACCGACCTGGTTCTGTCCGCTGATGTGAATGTAGGCGTGGCCGGCGCCGGCCTGGGCCAACGACACGGAAAGAGTCGTCGTTGCCCCCGCCCGGACTTCGACGTTCGGCGTGACGATCGACGCGAGCGACGGAATGAAGGGCTCCTCGATCTTCACGAAGTAGCGGCCCGGCGGCAGGAACCCGACTTGGTAATGTCCAGCTTGATCGCTGCGGCCCGTGGCCACGAGGTACCCGATGCTGTCCGGCTGCCCGGGATACGGAGCGAACACGCAAACCTGGGCGTTCGGGACGGGACTGCTCGTCCCACCGGAGGACTCGGTCACCGTCCCGGCGATTGCGCCCGCGGCTGCCGAATTGATGGCACGCAACTGCGGAGTGAAATCGAACGCGTAGCTGCCGTCGAAGTTGAACAGGAAGCTCCGGCCGACGTCGAAATCGAGCACGATGTCGGCGCCTTGAGTCGCCACGTTGACGGGATACTCGACGAACGCGTAGATCGTTGACCATCCGTGCCAGTGCACCTGAGCGGGGTGCTGGGCTGCATCGTTCCAAGTGATCGAGGAGAGGCTCGTGTCGATGGTCATCCGGACCGAGTGATATTGCCCGGCGGGCATCTCCCCCTCTCCGAGGAGGGCGGTGGTCCCCTGCTGCAGGGCGAGCAGGTCGAACGCCTTCCGCGGCTCCGTGATGAGCACCCACTGCCCGCTCCCGCTTGTGTCCTGCGTGGCGCTGGCTTCGATCCGCACCACGTAGATGCTCACGCTGTGGAGCGAGTCGTAGGGGAACGGAGCGTCGGTGAGCCGCACGGTAATGAGCGGCCGCAGGCCCTGTGGGGAGGAGACTGTGGTGTCGTCCTGGTAGCACCCGCCTCCGAGCAGCAACGCGGTGGCAAGAAGGGGCAAGGGGAGGCGTCTCGGCATCGTTCGCTCCTTGAAGGCTCGTGGCGGGGGTCTGCCCAAGATACCCTGGGTCCCCTGGCCGAGGTCACACGCGTGGGGTAGTGTGACGCGGGAGTCTTCTCAATGGGTATACACAGCGTGGGGACGAGCGACGCCGCCCTGGTGCGCCGTGTGCAAACCGGCGACGCCGGTGCCTACGCCGATCTCGTCGCGCGGTATCGCGATCGCCTGGGCCGGTACGCGCTGCACATGCTCGGAAATCGAGAAGACGCGGAGGAAGTGCTGCAGGACGCCTTCGTCCGCGCCTATCGCTCGCTGGCGCGCTGCGACGATCCCGAGCGTTTCGGCGCGTGGCTGTACGGCATTCTGGTGAACCGGTGCCGCACGGCCGGCGCGCGCGCCGCGCGCCGGGCCCGCCGGTTCGTGCATGATCCCGCGGCACTCGAGACCGCGCCGTTCGCGGGACCAGACGGGCGGACCGAGTGGGACGACACGGTCCGATGGGCGCTGGCGCGTCTCCCGTCCGACGCGCGTGAGGCATTCCTCCTCAAGCACGTCGAGGAGCTCGAGTACGAGGACATGGCGCGGCTCACCGGCGCTGGTGTCTCCGCGCTGAAGATGCGCGTCAAGCGGGCGCGCGAGCAGCTCCAAGTGATGCTGAAAGAGGCCGAGCGTGTTTGAACCGATGGACGACGTGATCGAACGCATCGCGCGGCATCTTCGGCGGCCCGTCCAGATCGACCCGGCGCTCGACGGACGGGTCATGCGCGAGATCAACGCGCTACCGACGCCCAGCGGCGCGACGGCGCTGCGGAAGGCATGGGGCTGGCTCAGGCGGCCCCACCAGGTCACTCTGACACCGCTTGGCGGGCTCGCGGCCGCGGCCGTCCTCGCGATCGTCATCCTCCTCTCCCGGATGAGCTCCACTCCGCCCCCTCTCCCGCTGGCGGAGTCGCGCGCCTTTCAGTTCGTCCTGGTGGCTCCGCGCGCGACGCATGTATCGCTCGTCGGGGACTTCAACGACTGGGACGCGACCCGCACGCCGATGCGACGGACCGGGAGCGAGGCGCTCTGGACCGTGGTGGTGCCGCTCATGCCGGGCCGGTATCACTACGCCTTCTTCGTGGACGGCTCACGCTGGCTGGCCGACCCCTCGGCGCCCGTGGCCCGCGATGAGGACTACGGCGAACCCAGCTCGGTGCTCACCGTCGGAGGTGGCTCGTGACCCTCACCGGCACGCGTGCAGCGCTCCCGTTGCTCCTGGCCATGGTGGTCGCGGGACGGGCGACCGCCCAGCAACCCGATTCGCGCCTCGAGCGGCTGGACGCCGCCACGCGGCCGACCGTTGCGGCGCTCGTAGATTCGGCGCGCACAGCCATGCTCCCCCCGGAGCCACTCGTGCAGCGCGCGCTGGAAGGCGCGACGAAGCGCGCCTCCGGGGACGCGATCGTCGCCGCAGTGCGACGTCTCGCGGCGGACCTGGGCCACGCCCGCGACGCCCTCGGGTCCACAGCCTCGCCAGCCGAGCTCACCGCGGGGGCTGCGGCGCTCCGGGCCGGGGCTTCCCAAGCGACCCTCGCCCAGCTGCGCCACGCTCGGCGGGAGCCCCTTACCGTGCCGCTCGCGGTGCTCGCCGATCTCGTCGCGAGCGGAGTCCCCGTCGACAGCGCGGCCGCTGCCGTACTCGGCCTCGCCGCGCGGGCCAGAGACGCTGACTTGGTCGAGTTCCGTCGCGCCGTCGAGCGTGACATCGCTCTGGGCGCCCCCCCCGCGGCCGCCACCGCGGCCGCGGCAACGGGCGCAGACGTGTTGGTGAACGCGGGGGCCCGCCAGCAGCGCCCGGGCCGCCCGTAACCCCGTGCGGCCAGCGCCGGCCGCGCGACATGTCTGGACCGCGTCCCTCGCCGCGGCGACATCCGTATTCGGCCTTCGCACCTCCGCGGCCCAGACCACCGCGACGGTCGACGTCGGTGTCTCAACCGTGCGCTACGACGGCTTTCTTCCGTCCGCTGCCGGGTCCCTTACCCCGGCCCTGACCTGGGAGCGGCCCGGCGCCGTCGTGACGGCTCGCGGTACATACCTCCGCTTCGAGAGCGGTCGCCGGAGTCTGCAGGGGCTCATGGCCGCTTCGCTTTTCACACCGCCGAGTCTGCTCCCCCACCGCTGGCGCGGTGAGCTCTCCCTCTCGGCGGGTGGGAGCGACTACGCCGACTTCGCGAGTTTCTGGCACGCGACCGGTGAGGCCCGGTTGCATTACGTCGGAGCAGATCGGGGCGCATGGATCGGCGGGACCGGAGGGCGCACCTCGTACGGCAGCGCACCCCGCCCCGTGGCGGTTGCTGGCGTCGGTGTGTGGGCGCGACGCGGCCAAGTGACGCTCGCCGCGTCCGCCACGCGATCGTTCGTCGGAGACACGGCCTATAGCGACGTGGGCACGACGATCCACGCGAGCCGTGGGCGTCTCGAGGTCGACGGGGCGCTCGCAGCGCGGCTGTTGAGCCGCGGGGCCGGTCACGGCGTGTACGGCGAAGCGAGCACCACTTTCAGGCTGGGGGAGCACACCGCGCTCTTGGTCTCGGGTGGTCGTTATCCGACGGATCCGGTCAGCGGCAGCGTCGCTGGGCGGTACTTGAGCGCCGGACTGCGCCTGCGAACGCCGCTGCCTCGTCCACGGGCCATCCGGGACCCAGCGCTCCCGAGTCGATCTCCTGCCAGCGGCGACGGCGGGGGGAGCGCCGACGTCACTGTACGACTCGAAGTGAAGCCAGCGCCCGACGGGGCCGTCAGGCTGGTTGTCTATGCTCCCGCCGCGGCGACCGTAGAGTTCGCGGGCGACTTCACCGACTGGCAGCCGGTCGCCCTCCAACCCACCGGCGCGGGCGCGTGGGAGAGCGTGCAGCATATTTCGGGCGGAGTGCATCGGGTCAATGTGCGGATCAACGGCGGGAGGTGGACCGCACCGGCGGGGACGACGCGCACCACCGATGAGTTCGGCGGCGAAGTCGGGATCGTTGCGGTGCCTTAACCCCGCCCGCCGGCGAGTGCCGCGGCCTCGGGCCGCCTGCGCAGCGCCAGCATCGCCCACACGCCGAACCCCGGCCCGAGCGCCAGCAGGCTCATGCTCCAGCGCCAGCCAATCCGGGCCGCCACCCAAGGCAACAAATAGATCGTGAGACAGGTCAGGAGGAACCCCAGGCT
>WNFE01003120.1_pt1 | contig 12284 bp, 8 predicted proteins | sample 5400451 | NCBI WGS metagenome assembly WNFE01 (sample SAMN13153344, study PRJNA577476) | soil metagenome | isolation source: 200 cm saprolite under Douglas fir tree site 2 hole 2 | place: USA:California | collected 2015-04-18
CCCAGGGTGGCGCCGCTCGGACTGTTGAGACCGATGGTGAAGGTCTCGGGGCCTTCGGCGTAAGAGTCATCGACGATAGCGACGGAGAAAGACTTCGAAGTCTCGCCCGCGGCAAACAACATGGTGCCGATGGTGTTCTCGTAATCGCAACGAGGAGACGCGGTGCCGTTGAAAACATTGCAATTGGTCAGCCCGGCTGCATCGTTGGTGGCATAGTTCACCGAAGCGCTGCTGGTCGTATTCCCAGTTCGAGTGAGAGTGACGTCCACGCGCGGCCCCGTTTCGCTGACGGTGTAAGAGGCAGAGCCGAACTGGACCGTCGCATCATCATTGACAATTGTGCCTGTCCCTTGGGCTCGAGCCATAGTCACATTCACCGGGTTTGTGAGATTCACGAAAAAGGTTTCGTCTGGCTCAAGAACCGTGTCTCCGTTCACGGTCACGGCTATCGTCTTCGTTGTCTCTCCGGCGTTAAAGCTGACCGTTCCCGAGGCCGCCGCATAGTCACTCCCGGCCGTAGCGGTACCGTTTGCCGTCCCGTAGGCCACGGAGATCGGTTTGCCACTCGCTGTCGACAAGCTGACTGCGAATACTGCGCTGGTAGTACCGCTGTTCCCCTCATTGACACTGACATCGTTAATAGAAACTGTCGGCGGCGGATCGTTGTCGAGGATCGTTCCCAGCCCTCGGCCTTTGTTGATACCAGCGTTCAGGGCGTACGCCAGCAGGACGCTGAAGTGCTCATCAAACTCATCGAGGGTATCGCCAATGACGGGAACCGCAATTGTTTGACTGGTTGTGCCGGGCGCGAACGTTACCCGGCCAACAGTGGTCTGATAGTCGACGTCTTTACTGGCGTCCTGCGCTGCCGAGTAAACGCTCACCGCGACCGTCTTGTTGCTCGCTGCCGACAGGCTGATGTTGAAGGTCGCATTGACGGTACCGGAATCGCCCTCAGTCAGAGTTGTATCACTGACACTCAACGTGGGGAGGGAGAAAGAGTTCGCCGAGCAGGCATTCATGATGACAGAGACAGAGCCGGACTGGTTTGCCAACGCGATATCGGGTCGCCCATCCGAGTTGAAATCAGCGCTAGTGATCGCGCGCGTGGTGCTGCCACCGTTCACATAATTAACTGCTGGGGCAAAGCTTCCTGCACCATCTCCTAATAAAACCGAGGTCGTGCCCGAAAGATTGGCAGTCGCTAAGTCGGTGTTGCCATCGCCGTTGTAATCCGCCGCGACAATCCAGTTGGGGCTCCCTCCTGTTTTGAAGTTCGCGGGTGGACCAAAACCTCCCTGACCATTCCCCAGATAAACCGCGACAACGTTTGCGTTTCCAATTGCAGTGGCAAGGTCCGCTTTGCCATCCCCGTTAAAGTCGCCGGCAACAACCGACAAAGCGGTTGATGTTGTATGCAGCGTGTTGGCTGCGCCGAATCCGCCAGAGCCGTTCCCCAACAGCACAGACACACCGCTAATTGTCGCGACTGCCAGGTCGGCGTTGCCGTCTCCGTTGAAGTCGTTGACTACTACCTGCTGCGCACCAGAGGGCACCGCGAAGTTTGCGGCCGGGCCAAAGGCGCCGGCACCGTTACCCAGCAGAATAGAAACGCTGCTGGCATTTAAGTAAGCCACGACGAGATCGGGAATTCCGTCATTGTTAAAGTCTGCGATGGAAGCGTACTCCGGGTTAAAGCCGGGAACACTAATGCTGGCCAGCGATCCAAAACCTCCCAGACCATCGCCAAGCAAGACGGAGACTGTACCCGAGTTGAAATTGGCCGTTACCAGGTCGAGCTTCTGATCGCCGTTTAGATCTCCCAGAGCAACGGAACGAGGTTGGGTTCCAACCGGGAGAGGAACGGGCGCAGTGAACCCTCCGCTCGCGTTAGCCAGCAGAATTGAGACATTGTTCTGGCTGATGTTGGCGATTGCCAAGTCGATTTTGCCATCGTTGTTTAGATCACCACTGGCAATCGAGAAAGGACTAGATCCTACAGCCAGGACAGACGCATAACGCAACTTGCCACTGCCGTCACCGAAGAAGACGGAGGTCGCATCGCCGCAACTAAAGCAATTCGCGGTAGCCACGTCGAGTTTGCCATCACCGTCAAGATCGCCAGTCAGGGGCTTAATTACGGGCTCACTGGGAACGTAGCTGGTTGTCTGGGAAGCGCCCCCGTTACCATCGCCCAGAAGGATCGCAAACAGGTTGTTGCCGGCGGCAACCACGTCAGGCTTCCCGTCTCCATTAAGGTCGCCAACAGCCACACCGACCGTCGAGAAGCCAGTTGTCAGGATCGTGGCCGCTCCGAAACTCCCCGACCCGTTTCCGAGCAATACAGAGACACCCTGGCTTTGTCCAGCGGTCACCAAGTCAAGCTTGCCGTCGTTGTTGAGGTCAGCTGTGGCAATGGATCTGGCAGAAGCTACTGAAAACGATGTGGAGCTACCGAAGTGGCCAGTACCGTCGCCTAACGCGACCGAGACAAATGCGTTGCCGTCGTACACCGTCGCCAGGTCCGATTTGCCGTCGTTGTTGAAGTCTGCCGCTACCGCATCAATATTATTGGGAATTACGACAGTGAACGGGGCGCTGAAGCCGCCGCCGCCATTCCCAAGAAGCACTTCAGAATTGTTAGTGCTCGCGTTGCCAAGGAAAACGTCGGCGTTGCCGTCGTTGTTGAAATCCGCTATCACCAGCGGCTGTGAATGCGAGGCAGGATAGTCGGTAGGCGGACCGAAACCGCCCGCGCCGTCGCCCAACAGAACCGCGAGGAATGTGGTGTTGAAGGAGGGTGAATGACTGACCACCAGGTCAGCCTTGCCATCATGATTGAAATCGGCTACACCGACAGCCCCTGGTCCTTGAACCGACGTCACCAGCACGACCGTCGGTGGCCCCGCCGCTGTCCCCAAGATTACCGAGATTGTGTTGGAGTGTGGGACAACCAAGTCGGTGCGGCCGTCGCCATTAAAGTCGCCCGAGGCAATTACTCCCGCACCAGAACCTGCGGCTTCAACATTAATTCCTGCATCGAAGTTCGGTGTGGCGCATTGTGCGTTCAGCTGTGCGGGTTTGGCGAACAGAATGGCCACGCCCAAGAGCATGCATACCAGCCTGGTTCTTCCGGCAAGCACTCCCACTGGCCTCTCCTTGCTAATCAGCGGGCCAATGTTACTACAAGCCCAACGATGAGGCACGATCAAAGCGTGGGTGTGGAATCTTGGTAGCGGCTTACGAACCCACCCAACTGGCGGCTCAATTTCCACGGATCTTGGCCAACGACTCCAAATGTTTCCGCGCTTCTATAGCTTCCGGGCTATTCGGATAGCGCTTGAGGATTTCGCGCCAGGCGGCGCCGTTGTAGGAGAACTTCTTCGTCGTGCGATCGAACAGGAAAGTGAGGCCTTCGCGGTTGTAGCGATCGAGGCCGTTGTAATTCAGGTAGTAACTGAATTCCGGCGCGCCGACGGGCGGCAGTTCGCTTTTCGCGAAGCGGCGCCCGGCATCGCGGGTGAGTTTGTCGGCCACGTCTTCGGCGGCGCCCGCGTACATGGCGAGCACTTGCGCGCGCAATAGCGATTGCGGAAATGCATCGATAAAAGTTTTCGCGCGCACGATGCGATCGAATTCGTCTGAGTTCTCGATCAGCGTCAACAGGCGCCGGTCGTCTCCCGCGCGCCAGGGTACGACGACGGCGTCGCTCTGCAACCAACCGAACGTCCGCCGGCTGAGCGCGACGCGATAAAACTTCAAACCATCGGCCGTGGTTCTTTCTCCGCGAATCGAAACCAGATGACCGCGACTCAAACGCTCCAGCAGTCTTGCCGTGAGGTCGGGCGCGGCTCGCAACGCCGAGAGCCGCTCGTCAACTACCACGGCGACGCGGCCACCGGGCGGTATGCGTTTCTTCCCAAATGCGTCTGGAGAAGAAACCAGCACCAGCAGTATCAGCGCGGAAATACCGATCAGTTTCTTGATTGATCCGGGGGACAAGGGCTTGCCTCCTCTGTCAAGCGGGGTTGCGAAGACGGCAAACTTGCCAGGCGCGAGATCGAGCGAACATCGAGCAAACACAGAAGAGCGGGCCGGATGCCCGCGCTCCCAGCACGCTCCTAGCGAATCGCGCGGCGGCGAGTTAGGCCGGCAACCGTGGGATTAACCTTCACGCGAGATTCAGCGGCAACGAGGCGGCGCTGAACTCCCGCATGGTGAAAGTGACAAATAGCTACTGCGAGCGCATCCGCGGCGTCGTGTGGTTCAGGGATTGCCGTAAGTGAAAGCAGCACTCGCACCATCTCCTGGACTTGTTGTTTCTCGGCGTTGCCATAGCCGGCGACGGTCTGTTTGATCAGTCGCGGCGAATATTCACTGATTTCCAGCGCGGCGCTTTCGGCGGCGAGCAAGGCGACTCCGCGCACCTGACCAAGCTTAAGAATGACCTTCGGATTGTGAGCATAGAACGCATCTTCGATTGCGCACGCGTCGGGCTTCAGCCTGCTGATTACTTCTTCAAGGCCGCGACTGATCGCCAGGAGCCGTGAAGAGAAACTTGCCGATGACTTCAGCTTGAGCGCGCCGAACTCGATCAAGCGATACTTGCGGCCGTCGCTGTCGCCTTCGACAACTCCCCAACCGGTCGTATCGCTTCCCGGATCGATTCCTAGGACACGCATAATGAGCCAGAGTTTACAGCAAGTTTCAAGGTAGTTCTACAGGCACTGTCTTCCCGCACGTATCTCGACGCTTAGCTCAGGTTGCCATTCTGATTACTTTGAGTGATCGGTTGAAGATGCGATGAAGGAGGAGCTTCACTAAGTAACGAGAATTTCCCTTCTCCCTTTGGAGAAGGGCTGGGCAAGAGGGGCACAGCCAGGGCGCGATGCTCAAGTCCTCTCCCTAACCCTCTCCCAGACGGAGAGGGGAAACGGAATAAGAAAATGAAGCGCAGCTCATATGAAACGGAGGATGAGAAGTCACGCCGCGGCCATGTCGGCTTCGCTGATGTCAAAGTTGGCGTGAACTTTTTGGACGTCGTCGTGATCTTCGAGCGCTTCTACCAGACGCAGCATCTGCTGGGCGTTGCCGCCTTCGAGCTTGATGTAGTTTTGCGGCACCATGGAGATTTCGGCGACTTGCGGCTCGATGCCGGCGGCTTTGATTGCGGAGCTAACAGCCTCGAAGCTTTCCGGCGCAGTAATGATTTCGTAATTCTCTTCGTCGCTGCGCAGGTCTTCAGCCCCGGCATCGGTGACGATGTCGAACAATTCATCTTCAGACTTTGCGGCCTTCGGAACGACGATATAACCCTTCTTCTCAAACATCCAGGCCACTGCGCCGGCGGCCGCGAAGTTGCCGCCATTCTTCGAAAACAAGTGGCGAATCTCGGCGACGGTGCGATTACGATTGTCGGTCATCGACTCGATCAGTAACGCAACGCCGCCCGGGCCATAGCCCTCATACGTGATTTCCTCGTAGGTTACGCCTGCTTCCGCGCCGGTGCCGCGGCGGATGGCGCGATCGATCGTGTCGTTGGGCATGTTGCCGGCCTTGGCGTCCAGAATTGCCTTGCGCAGGCGCGCGTTGGCGTCGGGATCGCCGCCGCCGGTACGCGCCGCCACGGTGATTTCCTTGATGAATTTGGTGAAGAGTTTGCCGCGCTTGGCGTCAGTCGCACCCTTCTTGTGCTTGATCGAATGCCACTTCGAATGTCCGGACATTGAGCTTAGCGATCCTTAAATGAATTTCTTTGATTGAGTTTGAGGGCAGAATATATCACAAGGGCGCGGTGTGCTCGCAAGGTCCACCCTGTTGCCGGCGGATTTGTTTAGAGTTCAGCCTTTAGCTTGTCCCCGTAGTCAGCACCCTAAGGCTTTGCACAAAAACTCTTATTTTATGTTCTTTCGTGTACCTTGGTGTGATTTTGTGGATCGTATGGCTAGGAATCCTAAGCACACGATCCACGAAATCACACGAAATCTCACGAAGCAACACGAACCAATGCTGATCTCAGACGTTCTCAGTGGTTCCACTTCGAACCGGCGGGTGACTTTTTGTGCAAAGCCGCACCCTAAAGGTTGAACTCTGAACCCACAACCGCTCCGCTACTTCAACTTTTCGTATTCGGCGTGGGCTCCGATCAGAATGGAAATTGTCGGATCGGCGTCTTTCCAGAGCGCGAAGAAATCCTGATAGGCTTTGCGCGCTTTTACCGCGTCGCCGCTGAGCGTGGCCGCGCGCGCAAGCCCGACGTAGGCCAGCGGATACAACGGCGACAGCGGATACCAACCACGATGGTCGATGATGGTGCGAAACTCTTTGGTCGCCTCGGCGCCGTTTCCCTGTTTCAGATAAGCCTGTGCGCGCACGTATTGCGGCCAGAAGTCACCATAAACTTCGTACTTGCGCGCGGGTTCGAGCAACTGTATCGCCTGCGCCGCGTTCCCGCGGTTCAATTCAAGCTGCGCTCGGATCAGGGGCAGCGAGACCGTATTGACCAGCGTGTCCGCCGCATATTGTTTCGATAGCTCGTCAATCAGAGACTGCGCCGGCCCGCTTTGATTGCAAGCTGCAAAGGCATTCGCGGCGCTCACGAGGTTCGCCTGCTCGCGCGAAAGAGCCAGGGCCTTCCTCACGATCTCGTTGACCGGCGCGCAATTTCCAAACATCGCGTTTCGCCGCGCCTGCTGCAAGAGCACCTGCGCTGTGATCTCTTTTGAATCGCCGCGCGGCGCAACCTCGATCTGGTGGTCGTCGAGTTGATTGGCTTTCGCCAATTGTCCGCCAAACTCGGCGCTCTGCGCCTGCCAGTTCTGGGCTTCATTCGGTCTGCTCGCGGCCCAATCAAGCTGCTCTTTCATTGCGGCCGCGTCACCCTGCACAAAGGCGATGTGATAAAGGCGGGTATGCATGTTCGTGGTTTCGAGCTTTTGCGATAACGCCTGGCGCAAAATGTCCCTGGCCTCGTCAAAGCGATTGAGGCCCATGAAACCAACCGCGAGGTTTGCGTGCGCTCGCGCGTCCTTAGGGTTAAGACGCACGGCTGCTTGTGCTTCCTCGACGGCCTTCTCGAAAGGTCCCACCACCGTGTAGCGGTTCGCGAGCAGATTAAGCGGTTCCCAGTCTCGCGGATAGGTGCTCTTCCAGATCTCCAGCCATTCGATTTGACGGGCCCATTCTCCGGTAACGCCGCCGAAATAACTCGCAGAGATGTATAACTTCTCGCGCTCGCTGGCCCGGTCGCGAAGTTCGTAAGCCTTCTTTGATGCTTCGCGCGAAAGCTCGTTCTGTTTGATGCTGTTATAGCAGTACGCCAGGCGCGCGTAGGCGCTGGCGAAATTCTGGTCCAGTTCGATCGCGTGTTTGTAAAAAGGAATCGCTTCGCGGTACTTGCCGTTCGAGTGCTGCGCAAAACCCAGCGAGTAATTCTTCAGCGCATCCAGCGATGAAGTAGTGACCTGTTCGATCGGAGCATCGAACTTTTTGATCGAGGAGAGCGACTCTCCCAGCTTCTCGCGCAACCTCGAGGCCGCCTGCCCGAGCGACTTTAATACTTGTTCCTTGCCGTCAACTTCGAACTGCTCCTGGGCAATCGGATCTCCCGTCCGCGAGTTCAACGCCTCGAGCGAAACTACGTAATGACTGCTACCCAGGCTCGAGATCGATCCCAGCAACATCGCTTTCAGCCCCTGTCGCTCACAAATCTCTTTCGCGACATCACGCGTGACGTGTTCGTCAGGCGAGCGGTCCATAAACTTCAAGGTGTCGCGCACGCGCTCTTCGGAAAAGATATCGAGGAACGGTGACTGGCCGAGCTGAACCGCGAGCGCCTGCTTGAGAGTTCCGTCAAAAACCGGATCGCCGGTAGTGTTGAGAAAATCCGCCAGCAGAATACTGTCCTTGTCGGTGAGCGCCACGCGCTGGCGAGGATAATAAAAGTAAACCGCGACCGCGATTAGCACGATCGCCAGCCCGGCAACCGCCACGCCGATTTTGTGACGCTTGATCTCGCTCACGACGTATTCCGCGCTCGACACGCGCGTTGGCGCGGCACTCGGGGCCGGAGCAGTAGGCTTTGCCGCGCCGGGAACCGACGTATGAACGCCTGGCATCGTCGCCAGGATGTCCGTATCGGCATAGGCGAGACCGGAAGCACTGAGCGCATCAGTCAACTTGTCGGGAGGCATCGAACGTTCGAGTTCAGTTTGAAACTCGAGCCGCTGTTTCAGCTTCTTCAAGTCTGACTCGAATTCCTTGATTGTCTGATAGCGCTCGTCAACGTTCTTGCGCAATGCCTTCATCACGATCCATTCAAACTCGGCGGGCAGATTTGGCGCGAAGCGCGCGATCGGCGGCGGATCGGTTTTGGCGATCGCCACGATCACGTCCGTCTTGGTGTCCCCGAAAAACGGCGCGCGTCCGGCCGCCATTTCGTAAAGCACGACGCCGAGGCTCCAGATGTCTGTCCGTGCGTCGATGGGTTTGCCACGCGCCTGTTCGGGCGACATGTATTGCGACGTGCCCATGATTACGCCGGCGTCGGTTTGCACCAGCGCCCGCGTTATTGCTTCCTTGTCGGTATCTTCCGACGCCGGTCTTTCCGTCAGCTTAGCCAGACCAAAATCCAAAACCTTCACGTGACCACTGCGCCGGATCATTATGTTCTCTGGCTTAATGTCGCGATGAATGATGCCGGCGGCGTGAGCTTCCTCCAACGCACCGGTGATCTGAATTGCGGTGTTCAGCACTTCCGCGAGTTCCATCGGCGAAGCGTGCAGGCGCTTTCTCAGCGTCACGCCGTCGACAAACTCGGTCGCGATGTAATGCCGCCCGCCTTCGTCTCCCATTTCATAAATCGTGAGGATATTTGGGTGATTCAAGGCCGAAGCGGCATAAGCCTCTTGATCGAAACGACCCAGGCGATCGCGGTTTTGCGTCAACTCTTTGGCCAGCAGTTTGAGCGCTACCTTGCGTCCGAGTTTTGTGTCCTCAGCAAGATAGACTTCGCCCATGCCGCCCGCGCCGAGCTTTTCCAGAATTCGATAACGGGAAATGGATTTCAGTTCCACTCGCGTGCTTGTCTATTTCTTGTTCTTGTCTATTTTGAAGGAATCAATTGCGCCAAAGTGGCCGCGTCCGCGCCCCGAACCCGAACCGTTTTGTTTTTCGAATTCGCTCCCGAGACAATCTCGACCGCATTTTGCGGCAATTTGAAGATTTTCGCCAGAGTGCGAACCAACTCCCGGTTTGCCGCTCCCGCAACAGGTGGCGCCGCAATTCGAATTCGCAACGCCCCGTCATGCTCTCCGACAATCTCGCTACGCGACGCGCGAGGAACGATGCGTACCGCGAAGATGAGGCCGCGGTCCTGTGAATAAGGAATCACTTTCGGGTGAATAGTAAATCGCGAATCTCGAAATAGTAAATCGAAAATTGGGTGCTACCCTAATTTCAGTTTTCTCTGCGGCCCTCTGCGCCAACCTCTGCGCTCTCTGCGGTTAATGTCTTTGGCTTGGGCAATTAACCGCAGAGAAGAATCAGAGGTCTTCGCAGAGGACGCAGAGAACAACTTGAATTAGGGCACTACCGAAAATTTGAAGGGCCTAGAAAAACCGTACCGGCCAGCCTTTCAAAAGCGTACCCGCCACCACAAACTGCAGCAGGTAAAGGACAACAAACGCGACGATTGGCGAAATGTCGAACATTCCGACCGTCGGGATCAGGCGACGCAGCGGCGCGAGCAAAGGCTCAGTCGAACGAAACAGAAGTCGCACCCAGCGATTGGGATAGCCGGTCGTCAGATACGAAAACAGGATGCGCAGGAAGATCATTAAAGTGTAGAACCCGAGAAACCCGAAGAGGAGATAACCAATTATTGCGGCCGGCGCTCCCACCCATGGACGCGACAGTGCATAGAGAATGCCGGCTACTGTATTAAGGATGTTCTCCGCCAGCATGTACGTGAAAACGCCAAAGACGATTATCAAAACCACCGCGACGAACGGCGCGACTCTGGGCTCGATCCGAAATCCGATCAGCAAGTGGCGCACCGGGTGGATCACCGGATCCGTAAGCCTTCCGACCGTGCGCACTGACCATTTGAAGGGATTCAATTCGAGGTACTTGAAAAGCGAGCGTAGGAGAATCAGCAGAATCGCCGCCGAGGTAACCGCGATAATACCCGCCGTGATGAAAGTAGCAATTGACTGAATCAAGGACATAGCCCGTCTGGCGGGCAGCCACGAGGGCCGCCCTTACACCTTTACTCGCGCGCCAAAAATTGCCGTGCCGACGCGCACGATGGTTGCGCCTTCTTCGATCGCGATTTCGTAATCGTGCGTCATACCCATCGAAAGCTCGCCGCGCAAATCGCCGAACGCCCGTCGCGAACTGAGCTCGTCGCGCAGCTCGCGCAACTTTCGAAAGAACGGCCGGACTTGTTCGGCATCATCGAAATACGGCGGCAAGGTCATCAGTCCCGACAGTCGCAGACGCTGACAGTGCTTTAACGCCTCGACTAGCTGCAAGACTTCGGCTTCATCTGCGCCCGACTTTGTGGCCTCTCGACCCAGGTCGACTTGTATCATGACCGGCAGCTCCTGGCGGTTTAGCTCAACGCACATCCGATCGAGCCGTTGCGCCAGCGCCACTGAATCGAGCGAATGAATTACATCAAACAACTCGACGGCGCGACGTGCTTTGTTGGATTGCAGATGCCCGATCAGATGCCAGCGGGCCGCGTGGCGGCCGACTTCGGGAATCTTGCCTTCAGCTTCCTGCACGCGATTCTCGCCGAGGTTAGTCACGCCGGCGGCGATCGCCTCGCGAATGACTTCTGCCGGATGGGTTTTGCTGACCGCCACCAGAGTGATTTCATTAGGCGCTCGATTGCATCGGAGCGCGCAGGCCTCTATTCTGCCGCGCACGGCTTCGATGCGTTCACTTAAGGCGGGAGCGGCGGCGGTTTCTACCATAGTTACGAGATGATAAGAACGCTGAAAGCCAACTATAACAATGCCGCAAGCCGATGGCGAATATTCGCAGCTATAATAGGCATCGAATTACTGATATCTCTCCTCATCATGCATTACGCAAATTGGAGGTGAATTATGTCTGGAACAAAATGCTTTTCAATCGGCATTCGCGCAGCCATGCTGGCGATCGTGATGATGATGTTTTTGCCGATTAATTCATTTGCGCAGAGAAGGTGGGTGGTAGTGCGTTCACCGCGAAGTCGGATCGTGGTGTATCAGCCCAGATCTGACGTCGTCTATCAGCGTCGGCCTCACTACACTTACCGATATGAGACGTACAGTTATCCGTCGCGTTATTACACGACCGGATATGACTCGTACAGTTATCCGTCGCCTTATTACACAACCGGATATGACTCGTACAGATATTCGCAGCCGTATTTCGCAAACGGGTACACCTACTCGTGGGCGAATCCCACTTATCGTTATGACGCGTACGGGTACCGCCCACGTCATCGCCACAACCAGGTCCGTGTCTGGTGGCGATAACATTTATTCTCTCCCTGCACAGGAGGTGTTTATGAGAAGGAGTCTGTTACTGATTGTATCGATCATCGCGATCGTGTGGATCGTGCCAGCAGACGCTTTCGGCCAGGGACGTGGTCGGGGGATCGGGCTCGGCAGAAGGTCTGACGTGTTCGTCAATAGCCGCGACGCGCGCGGCGGTCGCTTCGACGGACGCGGCCCCCAGATTGGATCGCGTTCGATTCTCGTGGTCCCGCGTAACCGCGGGCGCGGAATCGGCCTGGCGCGAAAGTCCAGGTTTATCAACGGCCACGACGCTCGCAATGGTCGCTTCGACGGGCGCGGTCCGCGGAGTGGTCTTCGCCGTCATCATCGTCGCCTTTGATCCACGCCGTTTCTTCAGAAAGTAGCGACGTGTTAGCAGGCATGATGTCATAGCTCGCGCCGGCGCAAACACCGACGGGCCAGTGTCTTGACACTCCTTGATAGCGTTCGTATATTCGAACGTCCACGGGGATGTGGCGGAACTGGCAGACGCGCAGGTCTCAGAAGCCTGTGATGGTGACATCGTGGAGGTTCAAGTCCTCTCATCCCCACCATGACCTTCGGGCGAGTCCGGACTTGTCGGGACTCGCCCTTTCTGTGTTCATTGCTCAAAACGCCAGAGCACATAACGTCCCTCAGTGCGCTCGACCCGCACCGATCCCGCAAGCGTGGGCAAAGGATTTCCGGCAATCGCCAATATACGGCCGCGTGAATATTTGCCGGCCACCTGCGACA